>Ga0209039_10000616_pt1 | contig 34283 bp, 31 predicted proteins | sample BogFormECP12_OM1_FD_188238 | JGI IMG/M metagenome (GOLD analysis project Ga0209039, IMG submission 188238) | Bog forest soil microbial communities from Calvert Island, British Columbia, Canada - ECP12_OM1 (SPAdes) (version 2) | ecosystem: Environmental > Aquatic > Freshwater > Wetlands > Bog ... | reverse complement strand
TCCTTTCTAAATAAGCGAGATCTACTCCGCTATGGTGTGCGGAGGATGGTCTCCAAGCGCATCCTGCGGCTCTCACGGGCAGGTAGGATGCTAGACTCGAATTACTCTTTATCGAGCAGGTTCTGGCAGATCGCTATCGGTTGCGCGAAGAGAAAAATTCAATGAAGGAAGGGCCGTCCGCCACAGGTGGGCGGCCCTTTTTTATTTTCCGTCCAAGTCCGGCCACATTTCTTTCCCGACTCTGCTGCGACGTCGCAGAGTAGTTCAAGCGGTAGTAGAATTCGCCATGGGAGGCGCTTTATGGGTTTGGACGGCGTTGAGTTGGTTATGGCGGTAGAAGAAACCTTCGGAATCGCAATCACCGACGAAGAGGCCGGGAAGGCCGTGACCGTCGGCGACTTATACAGCCTCGTGCTGACAAAGTTGCACGGTGAAAAGGTGGATCGATGTCTAACGAGTGCGGCTTTTTATCGAATCCGTCGCGGGTTTATGGACGCTTTGGGAGTTAGCCGCCGAGGAATAACTCCCGGCACGCCTCTTGGGACCATTATCCCCCGTGAGGACAGAAGGCAAAAATGGCTTCGCGTGCAAAGAGCCACGCGTGTTGAGATCCCTGACTTGGAACGACCAGCTTGGGTCCTAGTTTCCCTTGCTACGTTTGGGGTGCTGATGTTGGCCACGCTACTCCCGGTGTTGTATATCCTTGGTCGTCGCCATGGACCCAACAGTAGTGTGCTACTCCTGCCGGTCGGAATTCTAATCTCTGCGTTCGTGTTGAGTGTGAAACTGTCGCGGCCATTGACGATCGCGTTTCCTCACGGCGCCGTTACTGTCGGCGATTTAGCCAAGGACATTCTCGCCAGAAACCACGCCCAACTTGCTGCGGCGGTGGGTGGTTGGAACGAGACTGAGGTTTGGGAAGCCCTCTGCAGAGTGATTGTGAACCAGACCGGTGTTGCACCTGATAAAATCAAGCCGGAAGCCAGGTTCGTCAAGGACCTTGGCGTCGGTTAGACGCGAGGTTTTTCGTTTCCTGCGAAGCCCGCAGGTCTGCGCTTCCAAAGAGCGTATAATGAAAAAGGGATGAGGGACATGGAGCAAAGCGAGATCATATTCTCCGTGGAAGAGTCGCCGGAAGGCGGCTACCAAGCCCGCGCCCTTGGTTTCTCCATTTTTACCGAAGCGGATTCCCTCGACGAACTTAAGGCCATGATCCGCGACGCGGTCTCTTGCCATTTTGACGCCGCTGAAAAACCCAGTGTCATCCGTCTGCACATGGTCAAGGATGAGGTTATCCCCGCGTGAAGTTTCCCCGCGACGTTAGCGGCGAAGAACTCGTTCGATCCTTGCGCCGTTTTGGCTACGAGATCACTCGACAGACTGGAAGCCACATTCGAGTTACATTGAAATTTGAAGGCGGAGAACATCACGTGACGATTCCCGCCCACAAACATCTCAAAGTGGGCACAGTCTCGGGAATCCTCGGAGATGTGGCAGCACAACTTGGCCTCACGCGCGAACAATTGATCGAGCAACTATTCGGTTAGCCGGCTGCGACAAACGCCGGTTTTGCGGCTGCGGCTTGCGCTGTTCATGAGAGGCGTGAAAACTTATTACCGACGGGGCAGGCCTGCGTGTTGGACCATTCCATTTCTATGGAGGAGATTCTCCGGGGGAGCCAAAAACCTGAGTGGATCGCGCCACTCGCTTATTATAATCTGCTGAATTGTTCCACCCTGTGATTCAGGAGACGAGAGCGCATGTGGAATCGACTACAAAGCTTCTTGCTCGGAATCGCCAGTACGGGAGTGGTGTGGAGCCTGGGGCTGTTGAGCCTCTTCGTGTTGTTGATGATCAATGTGCGCGGTTTACCAGGGGCATTCCACAGCGATGCGCTGAGGCAGGCGGGGCTGCTGGATATGACCATCAACTACTCGCCAGAGACCGCCTATGCAAAGTTGGCGGCATACGGGGAGCAGGGACGATATGCGTATCGCCTCTTTCTGGACTATGTTGACTCCGTTTTCCCTGCTCTTTACGGCTCATTTTTTCTGCTGGGCACAACCTACGCTTTTGCCCGTATTTTTCCCGGGCGCCCCGTGTGGCAGAAACTGAATGTACTGACGGTGGGAACGACACTTTTCGACTATGCGGAGAACTTCTGCTTCCTGGCGATGCTTCGAGATTATCCACAGCGGCTTGAAGGCATCGCTCGCGTGGCGAATGTCTTCACGCTCACGAAATGGGCGTTCGCAATCTTCAGCATGGTTCTGGTCATCATTGGAGCGGGCGGACTACTTTTTCGGCGCCGCCAAACGTGAGGGCCGCCGGGGAGTGCTAACCCCGCCGTGCGAGGATTTGCTCGATCTGTTCAAGGTGGTTGATGTCGTGGCCGGCGATCATTTGGGCGATACGCTCGATGGATTCCTCCCCGCGTTCGGCATGTATACCAAAATGCTTCCACTGCTCGGGCGTGAGCAATTTGTAAAGCGCTAAATTCGTTTCGCGCAAGACGCGGAATTGCTCAAGGGATTTGGGCACGCCGCGCTTGTCGTAATGTCCGGTGACAACCCATGCATCTTGATCGAAGGCCTGGATGGGAGTACCCGGCGCGTTGAGGATCGAACGAACCCTCCAGCTAATTACGATTTCCGAATCGGCGAGATGCGCGAGGATTTCGGCGACCGACCACTTCTCCGGCGCCGGCCGTTTGCGTAACTTGGCTGGTGTCGCGCCCTTGATCAATCGCGCCAGATTTTTCGCGGTCGTAGATTGCACCTTCAGGGGATCCTGGCCAGCGAGTTTGCCCTGGATCCGCTGCACGTACTCCTGAACGGTTTCTTTCATTGTGACACTCCTTCACCTGCATCGTAGCGAAGCAGGATTGTACACAACTTCGAGTCTGCGTTAAGGGTCATTTTGGGAGGGTCGCTGCGGAGGTACGCAGCGCCCTTGGTGAGAAATGTATGAAGAGGCTATAGCGCCCAGGCGGGCTTCGTCCGGAATTCTCCCGCATTCGATTGTTGCTCTCGCTATGCGTCTATCGATACGATGGGCCATGAGCTGGGACATCTACATCCAGGACCTGCCAGACGGCATCAAGACAATCCAGGACATTCCGGACGATTTTGACGCCAAGCCTTTCCTGCCGCGTACCCGCATCGCGGAAACCATCAGGGAGCTCGCCCCATTCACAGATTTTTCCGAGCCCAACTGGTGGCGCATCAGGTGTCCGGCTTTCTCCATCGAAGTCAACATCCGCTCCGACGATCCGAGTCCCGGTTTTGCGCTGCACATCCGGGGTGGAGAAGAAGTGCTCGGCTTTGTTCATGAGCTGTTCGAGCGCCTCGGTGTTCGCGCCCTCGATCCATCTTCGGACACGGGTCTCTTTGACATGGAGAAAAGCAGGCAAGGATTCCAGCGCTGGCAAAGCTACCGTGAAGAGATCACGAAGGCAAACGGTCCGTTGTGAAACGCGGGGCGGATCAGCGAAGCTGTTTTTTGAATTAGCCATAAATATGGTAGACTATGTTCATGCGGACAACGGTCGACATTCCGGACGTGGTGTACCGAGAGTTAAAAGCCAAGGCGGTGCGCGAGAATCGTTCCGTAAAGGAAATAATTCTCCGCGGCGTGGAAGTCGAACTTCGATCAAAGCCCGCGAAGAAAGGGAAGCGCGTTTCGCTTCCGTTGGTCCCTTCCAAAAGGCCTGGCAGTCTCGAGGTCGACAATGACAAAATCTACGACCTCATTTCTTTTCCCTGACCTGAATGTGTGGTTGGCTTTATCGGTTCAAAGTCACATTCATCACCGCGCGGCGGCCCAATGGCTGGAAGCGGTGCCGGGTTCGCAGCGGCTCTGCTTCTGCCGCTTCACGCAAATGGGATTGTTGCGGTTACTAACCACGGCACAATTGATGGGTGAAGATGAGGTTCTCACTCAGGTACGTGCGTGGAATATTTATGATGAATGGCTTTCCGATGAGAGGGTCTCGTTTCTTCAGGAACCACCACATATGGACAAATCATTTCGAGGACTTACCCAGCTTCGTCGGGCTGCCACAAAAGACTGGGCCGATTCGTATTTGATTGCCTTTGCCCAAGCCGGGGGCGTTCAGTTGGTGACCTTTGATAAGGCAATGTCACATAGGGCAGCCGGTGCCGTCCATCTTACGATCGGGTGAACACTTAAGAACTCACTGCTTTCCTATGCGAATTCATTGTCCCATGCTGATGTGGCTGATGCCGCGACCGGCTGAGCACAGAACCCTCGGAGATTGAACGCACGACCTGGAATTCTTGCTTTTGGTGGACGCCCCGGCTTACCAGTGGTAGGCGTGCCACATATCGTCGATGAAGGTGGGTTGTGAAACTTCGCCGTCGAGCCAGTACTGCGTTTGCCCCTGGCGCTCCCAGTTGGCGCTGTAATCGTAGCCGGACTGCGCCTTGATTTCCGCTACTGCCTGGGTGTCATCCTCGGTCATCCAGCGATCGACGTAGTCGAAGAACGCGGTGTGGTTCCAGACATTTTCGCTATGCAGCAAGTGGACCGCGAGGGCTTCGCCGACCCAGGAAACAGAAGTGCAGCAACGGCGATAGGCTTCGCCCAATTGTTCGCCGGGTGGAGTCAGGATTTGCCAGTTCGCGGGCTGCAACTGTTCGTAGGGGCCGTAGAGGCCGGAGCTGACTGGCGAGGAGTCGGCGGCATGGACGCCGTAGTGGCCGCCATAAATGACCGTGGCGCCCTGCCAGGCTTGCTGGTACGTTCCGGCGGGCGGTAGTTGATTGATGTACAGGGTCTGCATGTCTTCGCCGAATTTATCCGGGTAGGTTGCCGAGACATTTTTCATTCCCGAGTCATTCAGAAGGATGCCCGCCAGGATGATCGGCAATTTCCTGCCGCTGCGGTGCCCGCCAAACGCCGGCCAGCCATAACCCGCCTGCACACAACCATAGAGATCGATACCGTACTGCACAAAATAGTTGGTGAGATTGACTTTCTGATCCGCCGGGAAGTTCAGCATCAGAAGCAGCGCCGCATAGGAATCGGCAAAGGCGACGTGCTGGCCATAGCTGGGCATGTAGTCCGCCGGCGCATCGAACAGGAAGGCGTTGGTATCGATCCATGGCTGGCGGTAGAGGGCTTCATACTGAGCAAGGGTGGGCGTATTGGACGGATTCGGTGGCGCCAGCGAAGGCAACAAATTTCTCTGCAAATTATCGGCGTGGTAGATGGCCTGGTTGCGGTCGCAATACGACGGGCGGAAGGCGTCCGCAGAAGGCGCTGAAGCGAGAACGGTGAGAACGGAGTCGGAGGCCACGGGACTGGCGCTCATGTCCGAGGCGCGCATCACTTCGTGGACGGAATGGACAGTTGGCAGACTGATGGACGATACCAGCGCGTCGCCCGGCTTGAGCGCGATCGGAGGGTAAGAACGCAGAGTGGCGTCAAACCACCAGGATTCGTCCGTGCCGTCATTCAATCGGGAATCAAATCCGCTTTTGCCATTGGCGGCCGGCAGATTCTTGACGGACCCGTTCAGGTATGGTGAAGAAGTGGTGGGTTGCGGGCTGATGGCGGTGACGGTGACCGGCCCCACGACGTAGTAATCGCCGTTCACAAACTGTCCGACCGGGACGGCTTCGCTGAAGGTCCAGGTGATGCCGTCCTTGGTGATAGAGGAGGCAGTGCCGGGAGGCGGAGCGGGCGCCGTGATCGTGACTGACCCCTGACCGGATTTGGTGGCGTCAGCGGCGCTGGTGGCCGTGACGGTAAAGTTCCCCGTCGCGGTTCCAGCGACATACAACCCTGCTGTCGAAATCGTGCCGCCGGTGGCGCTCCAGGTCACAGCGGTGTCGGAAGTGCCGGTTACGCTTGCGGAGAATTGCTGCGATGCTCCTTCAACCAGGGGTGCGGATTTTGGCGAAACGGTCACGCTGACAGTGGGAGGCGGAGGGTTTTGCGAAGGTGACCCGCCCGAACCATTGGCCAGACCCCCGCATCCAGAGAGAGCGAAGAGCAACGAAACGAATCCCATGACCTGCTGTGCATGCTTCCTGGCACGCGTGCCTGCCTGACATGCAGAGGTGGTCGAACAGATGTAGCTACGATGCGGCATTGTGTGGGACTCCCCGTAGCAGGCTAACCGATGGCGAGGGGAGACATAACTGTCCGGTTGTACAGATTTGGCGCAGGGGCGGGGCTGTATCCAATCGCTGGCGCAGGCTTCGCCGTCCGGCAAGCACGAGGCTTTTCTTGACCGCCACTGCGGAAGAGTGTAGCCTCGCGTGCAAATTCCTGTTCGCTACTTCGCCCTAAGGAGGCTAGGTTATGGTTTCCCTCATCGCTCTTTGGCTCCCCATTGTCCTGTCGGCCATCATCGTGTTTGTCGCCAGCTCGATCATGCACATGCTGCTTCCTTACCATCGCAGCGACTATAAACGGCTTCCCGAGGAAGACAAGATTCTCGCTGCGCTACGGCCTCTGGGCCTGCAAAGGGGTCTATACATTTTTCCGTTTTGCACGCACAAAGAGATGAAGTCGCCCGCTATGACCGAAAAATACAAGCAGGGACCCGTAGGGATGATGACCATCCTGCCCAGCGGCCCGCCTGCCATGCCGAAGTTCCTGGGGCAGTGGTTTGCGTACTGCCTCATCATCGGATTCTTTGTCGCCTACCTTACGGGGCACACCGTTAAGTCCGGCGAACCGTATCTGGTGGTCTTCCGGGTGGCAGGTACCGCGGCGTTCATGGCCTACGGCTTGGGGAACTTGAGCAATAGCATCTGGAAGGGCCAGACCTGGGGCATGACCCGGAAGGAAGTCTTCGATGGACTCATCTTTGGCCTGCTGACCGCAGGCACCTTCGGGTGGCTCTGGCCGCGCTAGCCTTACAAACAAGTCGTGGGTTATTCACGCAGCGGCTCCGCCCTGCCGGGCAAAGGCGAGAGGTGTCTCACGCCTGGTGGAGTTGGACCTCTGGCATTGGGAAGTCCTTGCGATTATCGGTGAAAAGGATGCAGCGGTTTTCGACGGCAATGGCCGCGATGATGGTATCGGGTAAAGTCAGCGTGCGCCCCTTTTTAGCCCATGAACTCTTGAAGTGACCGGCGAGTTGCGCAGTGCTCTTATCCAGTTCGAGACACTCAAGTCCGCTCAAGAACTCAGAAGTTTGCGTTTCTTCTCCCGGTCGCATGCCCGCATAGAGTTCAGCGACATTGAGCACCGAAGTCGTCAGCGAATGCCCCTCGTGGAGCAGATTTGCCAGCAAAGCGCGGCGGTTGTTCCGGGCCCGCAGAACATCAATCAGGACTGAGGTATCAAGGAGAATCTTCATTGGACCAGCAGTTAGTTGCGCTTAGACCCGCGGGAGTCGCTTTGTCGCCGCAGTTTCCTTACCCAGGAAGCAGCTCCTTTGGCAAGTTCGGGATGATCTTGTTCTTTCCAGGAGGCGGACTCATTCTCCAGAAATCGTAGAAGTTTGCGTCGCCGGACCGCTTCGCGTGCCGTCTCCACGAGGAAGGCGCTTCGTCCGCGGCGTCCCGCAAGGGAATCAATTTCCCGCACGAGATCTTCAGGGAGAAGGATGTGTGCACGCTTTGTTCGTTTGGGTTTCATGGATACATATATAGTGTGCCATAATAATGTGCTAAAAGGAAGCGTTCGGCGCGGGCTTCGCAGGACGCCTTCAAGTGGCAGCGTGTCAGATACCTGTCACTCACAAAACGGGGGAGTCCGTTTTATCTGTGTGCCAACATCGCCCACTTTTTTTCGTGTAAATTCGTCTAATCAGAGTAACGTTTGCGTTTGCCGCTTTTTGGGGTGGAGGTACTGATGATCATGGCGCGCGCTTTTCTGTTTTCGAGCCTGCTAGTGTTCGCCGGAATCGCCCCGGCGCTCTTGTCCGGCAGCGCCCGGCACATCTCTTCCTCAGCCTTCGGCGCGCCCGGAGCAGACTTTAATGCGAAGTCGGTGCGCGTGTATGTATCGGTGTTTGACATAAACGCTGCGCCGCCTGTCAAGGAGCCTGCCCGCGTTCCCCCGCCGCCCGCTCCGCAAAGGTCACAAGACAGCGCGCGGCCCTCGACGGAATCACCGCGGGTTCCCTCCGATGCGGAAGCCAATTCCAAACAGGCAGCGCGGCTCCAGGCTCTTTTCGGCGACGCGCTTCTTCAGGCGCTGCGCAAGAGCGGATTCACCGCGGCCCCGCAACCGGGTACGCGCCCGGAAAAAGGCGTTCAGCTCAAAGGGGTGTTTGCGGAGGTAGATTCACAGAATCACAATTGCCTGGCGATCCTGGGGGGCACGGCGCCGGCACCCCAATTTGCGCTGTATGTTGGGGCGTACAATCTGGCGCGGCCCGATCAACCCCTGTACCAGGTCATGACCATGGAGACTTGCGATGCGCGTTACGGGCCGCTCATTAGCCTGAACAAATACATTCCCATGGAGAAATACGAGGTCAGCAAAAGTCCGTCCGAGGATGAAGTGCGTAAAACTTGCGCGCAGATCGTGGCGAACCTTACGGCGTTGCTCGGCGCCAATCCGGCGGCATTCTCCGGCTAGCCGCTGGATTGGGTGCAACCTGTTTTCCCACTAGCCACAGCTACCGGGGAATAGAGCTTGCGTGTCACTGCAACATGCCTGAGAATTGTATAAGGTCCTTTTCCCGCTTGCGGCGAGGGGGCCTTTTCAGGAAGACGATCTTTCGGGGAGGCACGGAAATGCTGTTTGCTGTACATCCTATTTTCCGCAAACTCGCCCGGCCCGTGGCGCTCACGCTGGCGCTGTTTTCGCTTGCGTTCCTACTGCAAGTCACGCCACACGTACATGCCAATGGCCAGGACGAAGCCGCTTGTAGCCTTTGCCAAGTCGCCCATATGGGCGTGGCGACGGCAGTAGCGGTTATCTCGCTCAGCATCCCATTCGTTTCGTTCGGTCAAATTGCCATTCGTTCGGAGGTCAGCCTCGCAGAGCCGCCTTCCGGACATTCTTCTTCCCGCGCCCCGCCTTTCTCCTTCGCGTCGTAACTCCAAATCATTGTAGTGCCTCCTCGCACGGCTCCTTATGGCCGCGCAGCCGCCGTTATTCAGGCGGTCTCTATCAACACACACACGTCACGCTGACGTTCTTACGAGGCATTGGAGGAAGAATGCGATACGGTTTTCGAGTAGCTATTGTTTTTGCAGTCTATCTAGTTTTTATTGTGGCATCGGTATTCGCGCAGGTAGGTAACTCGGGATCCATCGAGGGCGTGGTCAAAGACCAGTCAGGGGCCGCGATTGCGCATGCCACGGTCGAAATTACCCAGGTGGTGAGCGGTTACACGCGAACGACGACGACTGCCGCCGACGGAACTTTTCGATTTAGGAATGTGCCCTTCAATCCATACCAGATAACAGTGACAGCGGATAAGTTCGCGAATTATTCGCAAGGCGTGGATGTACGCTCGACGGTGCCGACAAGGGTCGATATCGGACTGAAACTTGGCACCGAAGTGACTTCGGTGACGGTGGAGGCCAAAGGCGAGGAGTTGATCGAGAACGAGTCGACTTTTCATACGGACGTGGACCAAACGGTCACGGACCGTCTCCCGCTGGGAAGCACATCCTCGGCGGTGAGTTCTCTCGTCACCCTCACGGTTCCAGGAATTGCCGCTGATTCCAACGGCCTGTTCCACGGGCTGGGGGACCACGCGCAAAACTCCTTTTCTGTGGACAACCAGCCGATCTCGGATCAGCAAAGCAAGGTCTTTTCCAACCAGATTCCCACGGATTCGATTCAGTCGCTGGAAGTGATCTCAGGCGCGCCGCCCGCGGAGTTCGGCGACAAGACCAGCATCGTCATCAAAGTGACGACTCGCTCCGGTCTTGGAGTGACCAAACCAACGGGGAGGGTGTACACAAGCTATGGCAGTTTTGGAACGGCCAATGTTGGCGTCAATCTTGCCTATGGTGGACAAAAGTGGGGGAACTTTATTGCCGCCAATGGCCTAGAAAGCGGCCGCTTCCTTGACGGGCCAGAAATCGTCGTGTTACACGATAAAGGGAATCAGGAGAACGTGTTCGACCGAGTGGACTACCTATTCAATGCCGGGAACACAGTGCACTTGAATTTTGGTTATACGCGTTCCTGGTTTCAAAATCCCAATACGTGGGACCAGCAATTACATACCTGCAGTGCGGGATTCATCTGCACGCCGGCGGGTATCGCCATCAACCCATTGAACGGTAACCCATTGGGCCCCACGGATCAGCGTTCGCAGATCAAGACCTTTAACATCGCGCCGACTTGGACACGCCTGATAGGAACAACAGCCGTGTTCACCTTCGGCGGTTTCGTGCGAAAAGACCAATTCAATTTCTACCCGAGCGCTGATCCCTTCGCGGATTTCTCTCCGGCGCTGCAAGCGCAAACCATAGGGCAAGACCGGAGACTTACGAATGCCGGAGTGCGAACGGACGTTTCTTACGTAAAGGGGATTCACAACGTAAAGGCGGGAATCACGTCTCAGCACTGGTTTCTGACAGAGAATGACTCCCTTGCCACTGTTGATCCGGGTTTCTCCGGGTTGTTCAATCAACTGGATGCGAATGGTAACCCCATTCCAAATCCGGCCCTGCCGGGCACAAACTTTAACTGCGGGCAATCTCTGAGTCCAACAGAGGTCGGCCCTTGCCAGACGCTGAGCTCAGTGGACCTGACACAAGCGGTCGGAAAGCCATTTTTGTTTCACGGCCATACGGACGTGAAAGAGACGTCGATGTTCGTCCAAGACACCATAACCAAGGGGAGCTGGTCGTTCAACCTTGGGATACGCGGAGACCTGTACAACGGGTTTGTGAGCGACCGCGAAGCGGAGCCACGGGTCGGAATTGCGTACAACATCAAGCCAACCAGCACGGTGCTTCGCCTGTCTTACGCGCGGACTATGGAAACGCCGTTCAACGAGAATCTGGTGATCGCCAACACCGGATGCAGCATTCCGGTGATCGCCGTCATGGTGCCTCCGCCGAATACTCCATGTGTCTCGGGATTTATTCACCCCGGCTGGCGCAATGAATTCCATGCGGGCTTTGAACAAGCCTTTGGGAAGTATTTTGTGGTCGATGCCGAGTATCTCTGGAAGTACACACACAACGGCTTCGACTTCGGAGTTGTGGCAGCCTCCCCTCTCGCGTTTCCACTTGCCTGGCACAACTCGAAGATTCCCGGGTATGCCGTGCGAGTTAGCGTCCCGAACTATCGCGGATTCACGGCACTCGTGGTCCTTTCAGGGGTTGCCGCGCGTTATTTCCCGCCGCAAGTCGGCGGCGTGCCCTTTTTGCCGGCGCCGGGCGTTTTCCGGATCGATCACGACGAAAAATTCAATCAAACGACCCACCTGCAATACCAGCCGTGGAAAAGAGGACCATGGGTCGGGTTTAACTGGAGATATGACAATGGGCTTGTGGCCGGGGCAGTACCGTGCTTTGCGCCGACGGCCACATGTGGCTTCTCGACTGGGCCGAACAACACAGTGTTGCTGATTAATAATCTCACCGGATTACCTCTGACTGCCGACCAGGAGTTTCAGGCCGGGCTCACCTGCAACGGCCAGCCCGCCGCTCCAAGCCCCACGGGAACTGCACTTACCTCGTGCCCTGCGGCGGCATTTGGATCCACCCTCATCAGGATACCCGCTCCCGGCAAGGAAAATGACGACCACAATCCGCAGCGGATCGCGCCACGGAGTTTGTTTGATGCCAGCGTGGGACAAGACGATCTGTTCCACGGAGACAGGTACAAGTGGAGCCTGCGCTTCACAGTTATCAACCTGACGAACAAGACCGCCCTGTATAATTTCTTTTCCACTTTCAGCGGCACGCACTACGTGACGCCGCGGACAGAAACGGTTGAGTTGGGTTTCCACTTTTAACTGAATCGCCGCGCAAATACGAAGCCCCAGGAGACGATCCAGTGCTCCTGGGGCTTTTGTTAGCAACGATTGCAAATGTGGGTTAGGACGATTTCAGGAAAGGGGTCAACACGCCGAGTTGATCCTGACGCACTTCGCAAGACTCGAAGGCAAAGGAGCGCGCCATCGCGGCGAGTTCGGCGGGCGATTTCCCCTTGAGTCTTCGCAAAACGTACTCCAGGGCGGGCGGATCGAAATCACGCGACACTTCGCGGGCCCACTGCTCGCGGGTGTCCTGGTCAATGTCCGTGGCAGCGAGCATTTTGCCGACAGACTCGGTGAAGGATGGCTCAATCTGCTTATACTTTTTGAAGAAGCCCGCGATTGGTTCGGAATCCAGGAACTGCCTCCAGGGAGTGTCGGGGCGCGGGTTCACGATGCCCATCTGGCGCAAGTCTTTGTAACACCACATGGACCAGCCCCAGCCTTTCTCCTCAAAAATAGAGATGAGGTCGCGCGTGATGGCCAGTTGGGTGGCAAAAGGTTGCGAACCGGTGATGTCCACGCCAAACTCCCCCATTATGGTGGGCCTGTGAATACGCTGTTCGTCATGCTTGCCGTCGAGAGTACGTTCCAGCGCGGCGCGGTCGCACACTTTTCCATCCACGCTCCCCGGATAGCTGGTGAGCTGCGCGAACGCCGCATCTTCGGAATAGTAATGATGGATGGCCGGAATGACCTGAGGGTCTTCAAACAAGGAGTCCTGCAAACTGCTGATGTCTTTGGCCCAGCGATTGGGGTCCAGCGCGATGATGTGGCTCGGGTCCACCTCGCGAATCGCATGAATGATCCGGCGGTAAAACGCATTCAAGAGCGGCACGTCGCTCGTCACCGGTTCACAAAGCAGGTTGTAGCCGGCAACGGTGGCGTCTCCCTTGTAACGCCGGGCGAGTTCCTTCCACAACGCGGCCGCACGATCCATGAACTGCTTGTGCTTCCACAAATATGCTTCACCATACGCGCTGCCGGCATTCTGATCGCGCGCTTGTGCACCCGGTGCGGCGTGCAAGTCCAGCAGAACCCATAGATTGTATTTGCGGCAGAGGCGTACTGCGGTATCCAGGCGGCGAAAGCCATCCTCCAGCCACTGGCCCGGTGCCAGGTCCGCCTCAAAATGGCGGTAATTGAAGGGCAAACGGACAAAGTTGAATCCCGTTTTGGCGAGGAAAGAGATGTCCGCCTCGGCGATATAGCTCTCCATGTACGCGTTGAAAAATGCGGAGTAAGACTCTTCGCCGAGCACGCGGCGGAATTGCTCCCGGATTTTCCATTCCGTCCACGGAAGGCCGATCATGTAATCTTCAATGAGCATCCAGCCGCCAAGATTCACGCCGCGCAATCGAACGGCCTTCTCGCCTAGCATGATCTGAAAACCCTTGGCCTGAAGAACGCGCCCCGGCGCACCCGGCGTTGCACCGGTTACAGCGGGGAGCTCTCTGGGGTTCAGCGCCGCTGTTACCGCCGCAGCCGTGGTCGTTCCAAGAAATTGCCGCCGATCCATCATTGTTAACTCCTTGGGTTGAAGAAACTTCGACTTAGCCTATGGATAACCGAGCCATATTGCGGTGACGCCGGGCACATTGCAAATCCTTCGACACAAGCCCGGCGGATGCGCCCCGTTATTCTTTGCTCTCCGGTTGCCGAGCTTCTTGCCTTTCCGGCGCGTTCCTTCTGTAGAATCGCGTAATCGCCGTTCAGGCCCAGCCGGATAAAACTCATCGTGGAGAGTGCACATGAAAATCAGCCGTTGGTGGATCGCTATCGCTTTGCTGCCGCTGTTGTTCTGGCCCTTGCATCCTGCTCATACGCAAGCAACGTCAAACGTGCGGTTGGCAAATGGCATGCCTGGCTCCGTCCAGTCGGGCGTCTTTTACGTCACCATCAAGGGATCGCGCCAAGGAAGCTTCAAGGGCGAGCTTTCCGGCGCCAACCATCGGGAGCAACTCGCAGGCCTGCGTTTCTCGCTCCAGGTCAGTGCGGCGCGGGATACGTCCGGCGGGCAGGCCACCGGCAGGCGTCAGTATTCCACCGTTCTGTTCACAAAAGAGTGGGGCGCCGCTTCACCGCAAATCCTCTCCGCAATGACCAGCAATGAAGTGCTACAGAACGTTGACTTCGAATTCGTGCGGACCAACCCCCTGGGCCAGGAATATATCTTTGAAACGGTAAGGCTCACGCAGGCGTCAATCACGGGCGTGCGCCGTTACCTGGGTGTGCCGGGCGACGGTGATCCTGTTGACCCACGCCCCCTGGAAGATATTTCGCTCACCTTTCGCAAGATTGAAATCACGAATAACGAAGCCAAGACGGCGTTCAGCGACGACTGGAATAGCCAGTAAATCCATCGCGCTCTTTTGATCCCCACGCCTTCGCTTACCGGCGCGGCAATTTTCTGGGGAGGCCGCCTGTTTACGAGCATTTGTGTGTAAAATTATGTCCATCATGTCCACGTCTTCGGGAAATTCTCAAGAGAGCAAGCTGCGCATCGGCATCGATCTGGGCGGCACAAAAATCGAGTTCATCGCCATGGGGCACGACGGCCGCGAACTTCACCGGCACCGCGTGCCAACGCCGCGGCATGATTACGACGGCACCGTGCGCGCGATCAAGGAAGGCGTCGAGCGCATCGAGCGCGAATTACAGCGCAGCGCGACCGTCGGCGTGGGCATTCCCGGCACGATTTCCGGGATTACGCACACGGTGAAAAACGCAAACTCCGTGTGGATGAACGGCAAGCCGTTTGATCGCGACTTGAGCACGGCGCTGGGCCGTGAGGTGCGCTGCGCCAATGACGCCAACTGCCTGGCCGTTTCGGAAGCCACGGACGGCGCAGGCGCGGGCAAACGCGTTGTGTTTGCCGTGGTCTTGGGAACCGGTTGCGGCGGGGGCATTGCCATCGATGGCCGCGTGCACAACGGGCGCAACGGCGTTGCCGGGGAATGGGGCCACACCGTGTTGCCGTGGATGCGCCCCGACGAATTCCCCGGGCCTGACTGCTACTGCGGCTTTCGTGGCTGCATCGAGACGTTTATTTCCGGCACCGGCTTGGAGGCCGATTACGAGCGCGCCACGCAAACGCATTTGGAGGGAAAAGAGATCATTGCCCGCTGCGAGGCCGGAGAAGCAGCGGCGGTGGCGAGCCTGGAGCGCTACGAGGATCGCCTTACGCGCAGCCTCTCGCAACTCGTCAACATCCTCGACCCGGACGTGATTGTGCTTGGCGGAGGCGTATCACAGGTGCCGCTTCTGTACCGGAACGTGCCGCAGCGGTTGAAAAATTACGTGTTCGGGAGAGAAGCCGATACGCCGGTGCTGGCGGCGAAGCATGGTGATGCCAGCGGTGTTCGCGGCGCGGCCTGGCTCTGGCCGCTCGAAACGCGGTGAACATTAGGACCCGCGCCCTAGTGGCCCTGCACACCTACGAGTAGAATGCGCAGAAGATCGGCCAACTGTCAGCTCCCGACGCTGCGTCAGCGTTGGGTACGACAAAACACTGCCGGGCACAAAAAGAAACGCCCTCCGTGGAGACCGGAGGGCGTTTCTAGGGAAAGAGGTAAAAGGGAGCCGCGCGATTAGACTCGACCGCGGCGAATCACCAGCAGCATCAGGCCAAGCATGCCAGAAACGAGCAACACCAGACTGCTGGGTTCGGGGGTCCGAACCACACTGATTGATACCGGCTCTTCGAACGGGGGATTGGCGCCCAGCTCAGCGTAGAGATATCCATTAGAGAAGTAAAGGTTGCCAAGCGTGCCGTTGCTTTCCTGAAAGCCTAACCCGTAATAATCAACATTTGTCGAGTTCAGGTTTAGCAGGTCGTCGTACAGAATTTCCCACCCATTCACGACGCTAGATGCGGTCACGATTCCCACTCCCGATGTTGGCAGGAGCGTGACGCTCTGGCCGTCAACCATACCTGACATACCGGTAATGTCGTAGACGCCCGGGCCCAACTGGGTTCCCGTCAGAGTCGCGGATATTACGGTAGTTGTACCGTTGGTAGCGGTAAGATTGAAGCTATCCGCCTTCGCCTTCACGGCGAACAACAGCAAGCACACAGCAAAAACTACACTAAGTTTGACCTTGAGCATGTGTCTCCCGAATTTCTCTCTCCACAGAATCAGGGCTGCGGTTCCCCGTGCCAGATGTACTGCATGTGAACAACCAGAAACAATTTTTGCTAAATCATAGAAAAGAGACAGGTTAAATTCGCAAGATTCTGCCCATTAAGGAAGAGCGTGAATTTGCTTGCACACTTTCGCCCCAATTGTTCCTAACACTTTTCCTTAGTTGGGTTTACGAGTACTAATCGCAAAGTCCTAGTACAGGCTTGTTCTACGACCTGCCTGGAACTCCCGCCATTGGAATCGGTCAGAGGTTGCGACAAAAAAAAGTGGCCCTATCCCCTCTAGGGGCAGGGCCACTTGGAACGAGGGAAGCTCGCAAACGACGCTCTTCAGTCTCCCGATGCCGCTTTGCTCATCTGGGCCATCCAGGCTTCCGAACGTCGCTGCACCTCTGCCGGGGCCACGTCTTCCACGTGCTGTCCCAGACCCCACGGGTGGCCAAATGGGTCGCGAATTTTGGCATAGCGGTCACCCCAGAACTGGTTTTGGATGGGCATCTCGATCTTGCACCCGGCCTTCACGGCCCGGTTATAGAGTGCATCCACGTTGTCGCTATAGATGTAGAGGTAAGAAGATTGCGGAGCATTAGGGTCTGGCGCATTGGCCATGCCTGGGAATTCATCGCTCAACATCAAACGTGAATCGCCGATCTGTAACTCCGCATGTCCGATGGTGCCTTTCGGACCGGCCATGCGGCCCAGTTCTTTGGCTTGAAAGACCTCCTTGTAGAAATCAATCGCGCGTGCGGCATCCTTGCACACGATGGACGGCGTGATGGAATGGTACCCGTCTGGGATTGCCTTGACTGCACACATGGTTCCTCCTTTGAAAACGTGAAATGGACGCGCAGGAGGCAGAAGCAGCGGGTGGGCAAACGGCAGGGAGCGCTGCGCGTAGAGACCCTGAATACGCCCGTGCGGAGGGCAAGTCAAGCAAGAAGTGCAGCGAAAAGGGGAACATTGCAGAGCATTCGGGATAATGGTTAGGCGCGCCAAGCGCACGAACTCAGTATTCGCGGTAGAGTTGCGGAAACTGCTTCTTCAGGCCGGCGATTTTGGGTAGATCGTTGATCCGGATGTAAGGGCTGTCCTGGTGATGCTTCAGGTAGTCCTGGTGATAGCTCTCGGCGGGATAAAACGCTTTCAACGCAAGCACCTGGGTCACAATCTTTTGCGGGTAGAGTTTGGCGGCTTCGAGTTGCGCAATATACGCTTGCGCGATTCTTTTCTGTTCACCGCTCGAAAAAAACACGGCCGAACGGTACTGCGTCCCCCAATCGGGCCCCTGCTTGTTCAGTTCCGTCGGATTGTGCGCCACGGCGAAGAAAATCATCAGAACCTGGCCGTAGGTGATCTGCGAAGGGTCGAACTCAACCTTTACGCTTTCGGCGTGCCCGGTGTCGCCGTTGCCCACCATTTCGTAGTGCGCGGTTTCCGCTTCACCGCCGGAGTATCCCGAGGTCGCCGAGAGGACTCCTCTGGTGTGCTGGAAGACGGCTTGCACTCCCCAGAAGCAGCCTCCGGAGAGTACCGCCACCTCCCGGCCTTTTGCCGTGGCTATCGGCTGATCCACCAACGGCTTGGGGAATGATGTGCTGGTGCGCGCAGCTCTTCCCTCGCATGTACCCAGGAGGCAGGTCAATACTCCAGCGACGACCATTGCAGCGACGCGGAATCCGTGACTCTTCCTCATGTATGTAGCTCCGGGGGCGTTCTATCCGCTCAAACTCCAGCGCAGTTCATTTGGATGCAGAAGAACATTCCTGGGATTCAAGTTCGATTGTGCATTACCATGCGGGCAACGGGTCCGGCCACTTTCCGGCAAGCCGGAAGATCGAGACCCGTCCTAAACAACCATGGAAGGTAGATCCTTGCGATGACACCAGCTCAGAAAATGCCGGTTCTGTTCATCGGGCATGGCTCGCCGATGAATGCGATCGAGCAAAACGCCTTCACGCGAGTGCTGGCGCAACTCAGCGAAGTTTTGCCCACCCCAAAGGCCGTTTGCGTTGTTTCCGCTCATTGGGTTACTCGCGGCAGCCAGGTTCTGACCGCTGAGCGCCCCCGCACGATCCACGATTTCTATGGCTTCCCCAAAGCTTTGTATGAAGTGCAATACCCTGCGCCGGGCGCGCCGGAAGAAGCCAAGCGCCTGGCCTTGCAGCACCACCTGCTCTCCGATCACCAATGGGGACTCGACCACGGCGCCTGGAGCGTGCTGCGCCACATCTATCCCAAAGCCGATGTGCCGGTCTTTCAACTGAGCCTGGATCACCAGCGCACCTTTGCCGAACACCTCACCCTTGGCCGTGAACTGCAGGAATTGCGCGGGCGCGGTGTGCTGATTCTCGGCAGCGGGAATCTGGTCCACAATCTCCACCGCATCAACTGGGAGATGCAGGATTCGGCCTATCCCTGGGCGCAGGAATTTGATGCCAAAGTGAAAGACGCGATCAGCAAGCGGGACCTGGAATCGCTGGGCGAGCCGGACCGCTGGGGCTCGACGCTACTGGCCGAAGCGCACCCAACCCTCGAGCACTATGCCCCCGTTTTGTACTGTCTGGGGAGCACCGACGAGCAGGATAGTGTTACGTATCCCTATGAGGGTATTGAGTTTGGCACGATTTCGATGCGCATGGTGCTGTTCCAGCCGCAGCTCTCACCACAGTCGTAACTCGTTGCGTGCAAGACGCCTAATCGGACCGTTCTGCAATCGCACGCAGCGGAATCATCGAACACGCCCCCCAATTCGATCCACGTTCTCGCCCGACTCTTTGTGGAACCTGCGGCTGCCGCGGGGCATCTTACAAAATGCCCTGAAACACCAACTCCGGAGGAATGGAACGATGCGCACGCCCGTGTATCTCGCCCTCATTCTTGGCGCCGCGGTTTTAGCGGCAAACCCCGCCAGCGCGCAGGTGACTTACGGAAAGAAACCGCAATTGCCGGCGCCGTTCGCGACAGAAACGGCGGGCAATGGTCCGGATAAGGCCAAGCCGCCTGCGGGCTTCCTGCCCAGCGTTCCTGCCGGTTTTCACATCAACGTATTCGCCAAAGATTTCCAGGTGCCGCGATTCCTGACGGTGGCGCCGAATGGCGACATTTTTCTTGCCGAAACGGGCGCGGGAAAGGTCGACATTTTGCGCGATCCGCAACACACCGGGGCGGCCGCACAGCAGGAGACTTTTGCCGATGGCTTGAAACGCCCATTTGGCATTGCCTTTCATGAGGACTACGTCTACGTCGCCAATACCAACGAGGTGGTCAGGTTTCGCTACGACAGGCAAACGTCCAAGCGCCTCGGTGCCGCCGAACACATCCTCGATTTACCGGCAGGCGGGGGGCACTACACGCGGACCCTGGCGTTCAGCAACGACGGGCAGAAGCTTTACATCAGCGTCGGCTCTTCCTCGAATATCGATATCGAGAAGGACGCGCGCCGCGCCGCGGTCCTGGTCTGCGATCCCGACGGTAAGAACTCGCGCATTTTCTCGAGCGGCTTGCGCAATGCCGTTGGCCTGGCGATTGAGCCTCAGACGGGTGAAGTTTGGGTTAGCGTAAACGAACGAGATGAGCTGGGCGACAATCTGCCGCCCGATTACTTCACCTCCATCAAGGACGGCGGCTTTTACGGGTGGCCTTACAGCTACATTGGCGACAACGTCGATCCCCGCGTGATGCCGCAGAAACCTGAACTCGTCGCCAAGGCCATCATCCCCGATGTACTGCTGGGCGCGCACGTGGCGCCTTTGCAGTTCGCGTTTTATAGCGGCAAGCAGTTTCCGGAATCGTATCGTGGCGGCGCGTTTGTGGCCGAGCATGGCTCGTGGAATCGCTCCTCGCGAGCCGGCTACCAGGTAGCGTTTGTTGGGTTCAAGGACGGAAAAGCTTCGGCGGATCCTGTGCCGTTTCTGACCGGGTTGGTGCCCGACCCCGGCGGCAAGAATGTGAATGGCCGTCCGGTAGGCGTGGCCGTGGCTCCCGACGGATCATTGCTGGTCAGCGACGATGGAGCGGGAGTGGTCTATCGCATCAGCTACGCGCCCTGAGCGTTGCTTGCTTTCATTCGCGCGGCTTCCCGCAGCAGCGCGCTTCACTGCACGATAAGAGTCAACTGAATGGGCGTCAACGGAAGTGCTTTAGTCGAACCGCTTGGCGTCGCCGTTGGAGTAATGATGACGGTTCCGGAAGGTGTCTGGAACTTGAATGTGGCGCTTGCGACCCCGCTGTTTGCGTAGTTGGGCGCGGTGGCCAAGGCTTGCACCGTGGTTAGCGTCGCCAATGGAATCGCCGACTGATACGTAGCGGAGGAAGCGGTGGGCGTGGAGCCGTCCGTGGTGTAGTGGATGGTGGCTCCGGCCGTGGCGTCTGTGATGGTCACGGACTGCGCCGCTGTAAATGTGCCCGACGCCGGTTGTATGGCGGGCGTGGCGGCACTCTGCGGCGGTGGCTGGGTTTGAGTTTGCGATGAGCCCGCGCTGCCGCAACCAATTCCCGAAAACACAAGAGCTGTTACCAGCAGCACGGCCGTCACAGAGGCTAGCTGCCGTGCTGGTGCCAACGCGTGGATCTTCGAGCGCAACGTCCAAGCGAAGAGCAGGAGTGCTGCAAGGAATGCTAGTGGGAAGCCCGGTTGTGGAAGCGGACGACCGTATGGTGGAGGGGGCAGAGCCGGAAGAACGGCCGCTTGTGAAGAAGACAGCGTTGAGATCGTAACGGTAAATGGAACGACAGCACCATTTGTGACGGCCAAGCTGGCGGGAACGGTGCATTGGGCGCCAAAAGGAGCCCCAGTACACGTCAGGTTGATCGTGCCGGTGAAGCTGGGGCCAGGAACGGCTTGCAGGTTGTAGGTGGCCGTATTGCCGGCAGTGACTGTGGCGACGGTTGAGCCGCCGCTGGTCGCCGGGCTCAGCAGCGCTGCGGGCAGTGAGTTGCCGTAGAGATTAATCACCTGCGGGGAGTTTGGCGCGTCATCGGCGATGCTGATCGAAGCGGTGAGTATGCCATTGTCGCTGGGCGAGAAGACAACGGAAATCGTACACGCCCCCTGCGCGGCGAGTGGAGCGTTGCAGGTGTTTGTCTGGCTCCAGTCCTTCGCATTGGTGCCACCCAAAGTCACGCCCGGCAGAAAATGGAGTGTTGCGTTGCCCGAATTGGTCAGCGTGATCACTTGGGCTGTGCTGGAAGTGCCTTGCGTCTGACTGCTGAAGCTCAAATTGCTGGCGGATAAGGAAACCTGGGGCTGCGGGGTGGCCGGGCTCGTGGCAGTTCCCGAAAGCGCCAGAGATTGCGGACTGCCCGGGGCGTTGTCCGTGATTTGGAGTGATGCCTGGAACAACCCGGCTGCGGTGGGAGTGAACGTGATCGTTACCTGGCAGGAGGCGTTTGGAGTGAGGACGGTAGAGCAGGTGCTTGCGAGGGAGAAGCTGCCGGTGGAATCGCCGGCGATGGCCACGGAAGTCAGAGACATCGCGACATCGCCGAGGTTACTCAAACCAACGGTCAGGGAAGAGTTCTGCCCGACCTGAGTTTGCGGGAAAGCTCCATTGCCGGAGAGTTCCAGATAGGGGCCAGAGGAAGCCTGAGGATTTGTGTTGGTGATGTACAGTCCGGTGGCGTAAAAATTCGCGGAACCATCGGTGAAGGGTGAGCCGGAAAGTTCGCTGATGGCGCCGGTGGTGGGGTCAGTTTGGAAACCGTGGAGCGCGCCGTTGAGCAAGGTATAGAGATAAGGGCCTTGGGGATCGGCCACGGTCAGCGAGCCGAAGGGATAGGGCGTTTGTACGGCACTGAGCAACGTAAGGGCCCCGGTTGTCTGGTCGATCGAATAGGTACTGAGGGTTGCTGGCGCTCCAGTTCCGGCGAAGTACAGAAAATTCCCGCTGGGGTCCACGGCGATGTAGCCGGGGAGGTTTTCGGTGTAATCGACAAGGAGCGAGGATTCTCCCGTTTCTGAGCCATCCACCGGCGAGAGCGAGTAAGACATCAGCACGCATCCAATCTGGCCAGCGGACTGAAACAGAAAACGCCCTGCGGGATCCATCGCGCTGGACTTGGCAGCTTCCGTTCCCGCGGCTAAGGAGCTCTTGAAAGTCAGCGCGCCGGTGCTCCCATCGATATCGTAGAGATCAAATCCCGAGTAGAATTTGCCTCCCGTATTCCCCAGCGCTACGTAGAGATGCCGGCCGGTTGGATCGGCGAATAGATTCGTCGGCGCCCCGTCCGTAAAGTCCAATTCCCACTGGGGACCGAGATCGAGCACGGGATCCACGGCATTGGAAGTATCGATAATGTACGGCGTGATCGAACTGTAGGGAGTCAAAGTAGCCAGGGCATTCTGAAAACCGACGTACACATATTCCCCGGTTGGTTCGGTGGCAATGGAGAGCGGATTTGAGGGAGCCTGGTTTGGATGATTGACTGAGGGGATGTACGGGAAAGGAGAACTCGGCACTTGTGTCAAAGCGCCACTGGCAGGATCAATCGCATACATGGCAATGCTGGCAGGGCCGGCAACGAATAGGAATTTGCCTTTTCCATCGACCGCCATGGGACCGGCCGCAAGCCCAGGAAAGGTGCCTGGCGGAATCGGAGAAAGGGCGCCCGAGAGGGAGTTCTTGTCGAATCCTGAAATCACTGCCGCGCTGGGATTGTTTGTGCCCGAGCCAGTGGCGTACACGTGTTGCTGGGGGGTCTGGCAGAGGCTCTGCGCCGCTAAAGCAAGCAGAAGTGCCAATGGGAGACAAGCGCGGAACACAGACGAAGGGGAGACGTAGGAAGACGCTTTCATGGCGTGCTTCTCCTGACAAAATCAAAAATATGGGAAGCCGAGAGGGAACCGCAATGACGGTAGCGTGATGTGGAAAGGTCGTCAACAAAGATTACACAAAGAGGTATATAAAAGAGAAGGAAGACCAGTTCCAAAATGGAACACGGCTCCTCCAAGACCCTCTTTCTCCAATTGTTAACGCTTGTTAATGTTCAATTCCCGCCCTTTCGGCTACTGTCTCTTTCCTATGCCTCCATTCACTCTTGATCTTGAAAAGACGCTTGGAAGTACCGATGAGGTTGCTGTGTATCAGTTGAAAGGGAAACTTAGTCTGGAGACGGTGACGGAGTTTCTGCCGAAGATTCGTCAGGAGGCCGCGCCACACGTGGTTCTGGACATGAGCGGGGTGAATTTTCTGGATTCCGCGGGCGTGGGCGCCCTGGTTTCCCTGTTTGTCAGCCGACGGAATCAGGGAAGAACCTTTGCGCTGGCCGCACTGACTCCACAGGCCACGGCCGTGGTTACTGTTGCGGGCTTGCAGAAGCTGCTGCCGGTTTCGCTGACCGTCGCAGAGGCTTGCGCCAGTAAGTCGTGATTCGCCGCTTGAGGAGAAATGCGATGCCGTCATTCCGAACGGAGTCCGCGGAGTGAGGTACGGTTTTGCATCGCATGTCTTCTTGCGATGAATCCCTCTTCGCGGGAACCCAAGAAAAGAGAGATTCCTCGCTTCGCTCGGAATGACGGAGGTTTGGATTTGCCTGGACCCCGCCGAAGGACGATTGGGGTAAACGCAGTTATTTCAGTGCGGGGTCCAGTTCGGATGGCTGGTGAACAGGCCATCGACGAACCCGATCTGGTAGGAAATGAATAAGCCGAAGCCCAGGCTCAGCAGGCCGGAAGCCGTCACCAGTCCCCGAGTCATCCAGGCAAAGCGCGAACCCGCGTAAGTGAACGGCAGGGAAATCGCCACGGTAATCAGGATCATTCCGGCGACGGTGCCGACTCCGAAGATCAGGAGATACAAGACGCCCCAGCGCGGCTGGTGAATCGTGGTGAGGACGAGAAGCGCCACGGCAGCGGAACCGGCCAGGCCGTGCACGATGCCGATGAAGAGTGGGCGCAAGGAGTGAAAAAGTCCCAGCTTGGCGAACGGGTTGCTTAGCCAACGAGGCGCGGCGAGCGAATCAGCGTGATGTTCCTTCGCCGGGGCGTGCTTGTGCCAGTGGAAATGCAGGTGCGAATCGTGTTCGTGAATGTGCGCATGCTCACCAGTGAGATGGGGATGAGCGGGCGAGAATTTTTCGCTGAGCCATTTGGTGACGCCCGTGAGGTTCAGCACGCCGAGAAGGATCAGCATCAGGCCGACGGCAAGCTCCATGCTCAAACCAACGCGCGGTGGAATCACCAGATTGAAGAGGATGATGGCGGCGCCGACGACAAGAATGGTCAGCGTGTGGCCTACGCCCCACAGCGCGCCGATCAGCGCGGCTTTGGACAGGGAACGCTCGCGGGTCACGATGGTGGACACCGCGATGACGTGGTCCGGGTCCGTGGCATGCCGCATGCCCAGAAAGAACCCGATAACGAGAATGGCGAGGCCGCTGATCATAAAAAGCCGAGGAAAGCTCCGCTACAGCTTACAGGATAATCGAGAACCCCGCCAAAGAGCGAGCGCTTCTGGGGTAGACGAGTTCCCGATTTGGCGACGACCCTAAAAGGACAACCTCTTCGTAAATTGTTCCGCTAAGATGTGGCTTTGCTTGTAATGCTAACGTCGCACCAAGGGAGGGCTTTGTGAACGCCAGACTCTTGCGATCTGCTGTGTTGTTGCTGGGATTAGTGTTGTTTTCGAGCCCGATCATGGCACAGACGCATCGGCAGAAACCTGACCCTTGCAGAAATAAATCCAACATGACGCAGAGAGGACTGAACGAGTGCGCCGTCAAAGAGCTGCATAGGGCCGAATTGAAACTGGAAAGGCTGCTTAACCAGTTGGGCATACGCAGAGACAGCCCAGCGCAAAAGGCGTGGGAAGCTTACCGGGACGCACAGCTGGCTGCGCTCTACCCTCGGGAAGACATTTCAAGCTCCGGGTCCGTTTACCCCATGTGCCTAGCTATCTTGAAAACGACTCTCACACAAGGCCGTATTCGAGACTTGAATGCGCTTACATCATCAGGAGAGGGTGACGTCTGCAACGGTTACCGGGCTACTGGTCCCAAAAGCGACTAGCTAGCCTGATAGGCGCGTCTACCGAGGACTGACCCAGCACCAAAGTTTCCGCGGCACATCCGGCGGGGCGCCTATTCGCCTTTCAAAATGCGCATGAATTCCGTAGCGGCGTGCGGCAGGCGGGCACCGCGGCGCGAAATAATATACAGATGGCGGGGCATATTTAATTGGCGGAGTTTCAGTTCTTTCAGCAGGCCGCGCTCGACTTCCCAATTCACGCACATGCGCGGCACGATGGCCACGCCCATGCCCATCTGGACGAAGCGCTTGATGCTTTCGATGGTGGGCATTTCGATGGGCATGTTCAGCGGCGTGTGATGGCGAGCGAACAGCTCAATCACCTTGCGGCGGAACGGCGATTCCACGATATGCGCGATGAAGTTTTCCTTGCCGAGCTCTTCGATATCCACTTCCTTCTTCTTTGCAAGAGCGTGCTTGGGTGGCACGACCAGCGTCAATTCATCCTTCAGGATTTCCGTGGCTAACAACTGCGCGTCGCGCGGAATAAAGGAAACGGCGCCGAGATCCAGCCGGTAATTGACCACCTCATGCGGAATATCGCGCGAAAACATGCGATGCACTCGCACCTGCACGCCCGGATGCAGTTCGCGGAATTGCGCCAACGCGGGCAGCAAGGCGTGAATGGAGCTTTCATTGACGCCCAGGGCAAGCTCGCCGCGCTTGAGCCCCTCCAACTCCATAAGGCTTTTCTTCACTTCGTCGCGCAGGTTGATCAGGCGCTCGGCATATTCGCGCAGCAGCGTCCCGGCATCGGTCAGGCGCACCGGGCGAGCGCCGCGCACAAACAGCGGCTGGCCCAGGGAGTCCTCGAGTTTGCGGATGGCCAGGCTGACCGCGGGCTGCGTGCGGTAGAGCCGTTCGGCGGCGCGGGAAAAACTGCCTTCCTTGGCAACGGTTAGAAATACCTGAAGTTCGCCCAGATCCATGACGCTAAACCTCTTATCGGGGGCGCAGAGAGAGTTTCCCGCTGCGCTGGGGCTGACGGTGGACACTGCCGGCTCCCCGGCCCGCTTTCGCCTAGTATAAGCTAGAATTATAAATTATAGAACGAAGATAAATTGGACTAAAGACCCCGGGCATGCGTTACTGGAAGTCCAGCTTTGGGGGTATCCATGAGCCACGTTCGCATTTTCGATACGACCCTGCGCGACGGGGAACAGTCGCCCGGCTTCTCCATGAACACGGAGGAGAAGATCCGCATGGCGCACCAGCTCGCCGCGTTGGGCGTGGATATCATCGAGGCCGGCTTTCCGATCGCGTCGAAGGGCGATCTGGAGGCCGTGGTGGCCGTGGCCAAGGAGGTTCGCGAAGTTCCGATCGCAGCGCTGGCACGTGCGCGCAAGGATGACATCCTGGCGGCTGCCGAAGCGTTGAAACCCGCGAAATGGCCGCGCATGCACGTGTTTTTGGCTACGTCGGACCTGCACCTATCCGCGAAACTGCACATGACGCGGGAGCAGGCGCTGGAAGCCATCGGCTCGATGGTCAAACTGGCGCGGAATTTCGTTCCGGAAGTGGAATTTTCCGCTGAGGATGCCGGGCGCACGGAAATCGATTTCTTGTGCAAGGCTTGCCAGGTTGCCATGGATTCCGGCGCCACGATTTTGAATCTGCCGGACACGGTGGGCTACGCGGTGCCGGAAGAGTATGCAGATATGTTCCTGAAGGTGCGCGCACACCTGGGCGATCCGGATCACATTATCTTTAGCGCGCATTGCCATGATGACTTGGGCCTGGCGGTGGCAAATTCGCTGGCGGCGGTTCGCGCCGGAGTGCGCCAGATCGAGTGCACCGTGAATGGGATCGGCGAACGTGCGGGCAATGCCGCTCTCGAAGAGGTGGCTGTGGCGCTGGCGGTGCGCAAGGAAAGCTTTGGCGTGGCCACAAAGTTGAAGCTGGACGAGCTGTACAAGTCCAGCCGGTTGTTGACGCAGATTACCGGGGCGCAAGTGGCTCCCAACAAAGCCGTGGTGGGCGCAAACGCGTTCGCGCATGAGGCCGGCATTCACCAGGACGGCATCATCAAGAATCCGCTGACCTACGAAATTATTTCGCCGGAGGCTGTGGGCGTGCCGTCGCGTTCGCTGGTGCTTGGCAAGCATTCCGGGCGTCACGCGCTGCGCATGTCGCTCACGGAACTTGGCTACGAGCCGAGTGATGCCGAACTTGCCGAATGCTACCGCCGGGTGACTACGCTTGCCGATGCGTCCAAGCAGGTGCGCGCGCGCGACCTGATGACCATTGCCCACGAAGTAATGCGCCGCAAAGCGGTGCCGGTGGCCAGCGAAGCCGCACCCGCGGTCTGACCCGCGCTACACTTAAGAACGGGGACCCCACGATGAAGTTGAAGAAGAAGATTGTGCTCTTGCCGGGCGACGGGATTGGTCCGGAAGTGACGCGCGCGGCTGCCAGCGTGCTCCAGGAATGCGCGCGGGAATTCCAGCATCAATTTGAAATGATCGAGCTGCCGATTGGCGGCGCGGCGATTGACAAGACTGGCGGGCCGCTGCCGAACGAGACGCTGGACGCTTGCCGCAAAGCCGACGCGGTGTTTTTGGGAGCGGTGGGCGGGCCGAAGTGGGATGCGCTGGCGGTGGGGAAGCGGCCGGAGACGGGCTTGCTTGGTTTGCGCAAAGGGCTTGGCCTGTATGTGAATCTGCGGCCGGTGAAGGTGCTGGAGCCGCTGCGCAGCATTTCGCCACTGCGGCCGGAGCGGCTGGGTGATCTGGACATCGAGATTGTGCGCGAGCTGGCTGGCGGGATGTATTTCGGCGAGCGCGGCAACGTGAACGAAAACGGGGTGGAGCGGGCGTTTGACACGGAGTCTTACTCGACGCCGGAAGTCGAGCGCATCGCTACGTTTGCGTATACGCGCGCGGAGGCGCGCTCGCGGCGGCTGTGTTCGGTGGACAAGGCCAACGTGCTGACGAGTTCGCAGCTTTGGCGGCGCACGGTGACGGCGATGAGCGCGGTGTACCCCGCGGTGAAGCTCGAGCACATGTACGTGGACAATGCCGCGATGCAGCTTACGCTGCGGCCCACGCAATTCGACGTTATCCTCAGCTCCAACATGTTTGGCGATATTTTAAGCGACGCGGCGGCGGCGCTGGTCGGCTCCATTGGATTGATTCCTTCGGCCAGCTTTGGCAGCAGCGCGCCGCTCTTCGAGCCCATTCACGGGTCGGCGCCGACGCTGGCGGGAAAAGACGTGGCCAATCCCATCGGGTCGATTCTGAGCGCCACGATGATGCTGCGCGATACGTTTGGGCTGGGATTGGAAGCCGATTGGGTGGAGCAGTCGCTGGTGCGCGTCCTGGGCGGCGGCTATCGCACCACGGATATCGCCGAACCCGGCACGAAGACGGTGGGCACCTCCGCGTTCATGGAAAACCTGCACCAGGAAATGCAGCGCACGTTTGAGCATGCCGAAAAGTACGGCTGGGGCGTGTGAACTAATCTCTCTTCCCGCACAGATCCCTGCGATTCAATCGATTTCATGTGCCAGACGGAGATAGGAACTCATCTCCCCAAATGCAGCCCTCAGTGGTCACTTCAAAACCGGCCAACGGTGGTCAGGGCAAAACCGGCCAATGGAAGGTGCCCGGAACGTAGATCTTCTGCCTCTTCACCACATTTGAGGCAAGCCCAATCTGAAATGGTCTAAAGTTGGTGCTGGTGACGGCGGCTAGAACCCCACGATCTGAGACACATTGGGGGATTCTGGGGTGCTGACCCAATGAAATTCGAAGAGAAGATATGACGTAATCGACACAGATCGGCTCACGCAAGAAAAGTTGCTCGCCAAGACATGAAAGAATCGTTCAAGGCTGGCTCACGGACACGCCTGAAAGGCGGAGATTTTGAAGACCTCCATCCGCAAACTCCTTCTGCTTGTCTACTTTTCTTCGGTTCCCTCTCTTGCATATGCGCAGCAGGGACGCTCTATATCCGTACCGGCATCGGCGCATGACCAGGTGCAGGACTGCTTACGCGAACTTTGGGGCAAGCCAGTATTCTGGGATCGAAACGCGGATGCCCCGGTCGATCCGTCCGTATGCAAAGCTGAGCCAGCGAAGATGGAACAAGCGCTGAAAGAGCAGCACCTCATAACGTTTCGTCTTTCCAACGCCGTCTTGCTGGTACAGGAAGGCAGTTTCGACAAGAACTATGCAAATTCCAATTATAAATGGAAAACACCAGAAATCATCATTCGCGTCTTGCCTACTGACAGGAGCAATCCCGGATCTCGCCCTCCAACCGAAACGGAACTGCACGAGGTCGGGGACACAGTTCTGAGGAGGTCTCACCTCCCTCCACTGAATTGCCCCTATGTAGCCTCCGAGGGTCAAGTCGGACGCACGGCACTGAGCATATTCGTTGAGATTCATCGGCTGCACGTCAACTCGGAGCAGGAATCCGCAGTTGCTCGTGTCGTCGCCAGCGACCCCGAACCCGACCGCACTACCAGCGAGGGTCGAATCGTCTACGGCGAATTGCAAGGAGGCCATTTCCAGTATTTGTGGGAATCGCCACTACTGGGCGGGGGGAATTTGAATCCATATTTCAGAGACCTGCTTCACAACGGAAACCGGCAAATCAACGTACTGTCCGAAATTGGCATGAGCAAGCCGGAGTACAATCGCCTGTATGCATTCTATGCCTTTGATTTGGACGGAACCGAAATTTCCAGACAGCCTTCGACCTGTAAGTTCTATGGTGACCTAGCGAGGCATTCCGCCACTGCCTGCCCTATCCAAGACTCTGACGAGAAAGTTCATTACATCATACGGGACGGACGGTACCGGGAAGTGCTTGGTCCAGAGCCAGCCGGGCAGGACGTCCGGGATGCCGTGGAAGGACGCAAACTGAACGAGGAAGGCATGCAGCTGATGAAAGCGGGGAACTACGCTGAGGCGGCGGAGAGATTTATAGATGCCTTAGAAAAGAAGCCCGACAGTATTCTGTTCGCAACTAACGCCGGATTTGCATGCTACAAGATCGGAAGGTATGAGGAGGCCTTGAGCTACATCAAAGCCTTCACTGAGCTGTCCAACCATCCCATTGCATACCTAAACCTCGGTGACATCCTCGTTAAGCTCAACCGCTTCGCCGAGGCTCGTGACGCCTACATGGAATACCTCGCGTCTGGTCCAAGTCCGAGCTCGGCTGCTGACGTAAAGAAGAAACTCGACGCTTTGCCGCTTTCGCCTTAGTTTCTTCCGTCGGGCAAGAGACTCAGGCGCGGCAGCCTCGGAGCGCGCGCGGGCCGGGCAAGCGGGTTGCGGGAAGCGCGTGGGGGTGATAATTTTGATGATTCCATGCGGCTTGGACGCTCGCGTGTGGGGCCCTGAGCAATCGGGGAGCGGCCCGGCCAAGATTCCGGACCAGCGCAGAGCGCAGCAGCAAAAGCGCTCGGAAATACGTAAAATTGCAGGACGCCCCTGTTCCCGAGTGTTCGAGCCACTAGAAAAAAGATGCCAGAACATTCTCCCAACCTGAATGACAAAGAAGCCGGGCGTGTGCGCGAGGTGAGCTACTGGCGTGTCGAGGGCTCGCTGTTTGAGATGAGCGGGCTGCGCAGCGTCGGCTTCTTCAACTGGAACAGCCAAAGTTTTCTCGATCGCTGGGTGCGGCGCAGTGCGATGGTGGCGTTGACAGTCCTGCGGCCGCCGGCGTATCTCTCCAGCCGCACATTTTCAACGCGATTTATCCACGGCGTGTTGCGAGGAATCACGCGCGACCGCCTCGACCTGCTGGGCGAGGAATATTTCCAATACATTCTGAAGCCGAGGATGCGGCGCGAAGCCGTGGAAAAACTGGTGGATGCGGTGCGCGAGGGCGAGCGCGTCGTCCTGGTTGGGCAGCTTCTGGAACACATTTTGCGCCCGATGGCGGAGCATTTCAGCGTGGAGGGCTTCATCGCCAACCGGCTGGAATTTCGTGATGGCGTGGCCACGGGACGTTTGCGCGAGCCGGTGATCCGTCCGCGCGGCCCGTTTGCGTGGCTGGCCAGCGGTTCGGTGGATGGGCGCATCAGCCGCGATCGGCTGCTTTCGCAACTGGATTGGAAAAAGACGCCCGAGTTGCTGGAAACAACCGTGCAGCCCGTGGCGCGTCCGAAGCCTCCCGCGGGGCGTGCGGTGGAACTCTTCAGCGATACGCCGCGCATCGAGCGGCTGAATGTGCGGGAAACGCTGGCGGGAAAACATCTCCTGCTGGTTGGCGTGACGGGATTCATCGGAAAAGTGTGGCTGGTGGACCTGCTGGAAAAGATTCCCAACATCCGGAAGATCACGCTGCTCATCCGGCGCAACCGCACTACGCCCGCGCAACGCCGCTTTGAAAAAATCGTGGAGGAATCGCCCACCTTCGACACGCTGCACGAAATGCACGGCACAAACCTCGCCGCGTTCCTGCAAGACAAAGTGGAAGTGGTGGAAGGCGATGTGAGCCAGCCGGGGCTTGGCCTCGACGCCGATACACAGGCGCGGCTGCAGCAATCCGTGGACGTGATCGCCAACAGCGCCGGCCTGACCGATTTTAATCCTGACCTGCGCGATGCGCTTTCCTCCAACGTGGATTCCGCGCAAAACCTGCTGGAATTCCTGCGCCACTGCGATCATGCCGGACTGATGCATCTTTCCACGTGCTATGTCGTGGGCATGCGGGATGGGCGCGTGGGTGAAGAGTTGCGCGCGAATTACAATCCGGCGAATCACCCGGATTTTGATGCCGAGCGGGAAATTGCTTCATTACGTGAAATGATAAAACGGATTCAGGAACGCGCGGACAGCCCGGTACTCGTCAAGGCTTTGCGGCGCCAAGCGCTGGGCCGCAGCGGCGATCCCAACAGAGTGGCGGCGGCAGAACTCGAAGGAATGCTGAAGCGCAACCGGGCGCGCTGGGTACGCAATCGCCTGGTGCGGGCGGGGATGAAGCGCGCGCAGCACCTCGGTTGGCCCAATACCTACACGTTTACGAAAAGCCTTGGCGAATCGTTGTTGTCGTTGCGCGGCCACGATCTGGCGATTGCCGTGGTGCGGCCGTCAATCGTGGAGAGTTCCACGCGCACGCCGTTCACCGGATGGAATGAGGGGATCAACACTTCCGGGCCGCTGTCGTACCTGCTGGGCACGAATTTCCGGCAACTCCCTTCGAATGCAAGAAAGTGCCTGGACGTGATCCCCGTGGACATGGTGACGCGCGGGATGACCCTGATCGCGGCGGCGCTGGTGCAGCGCAAAAATGCGCGCCTCTACCAACTGGCGACTTCGGGGATCAATCCCGTGAACATGGGCCGCTCCATCGAATTGACGGGCCTGGCGCACCGCAAGCACTACAAGTCTCTGCCAGGCATTGATCACTGGCTGAAGGTGAAGCTGGAGACCATTCCCGTGTCCAAGCTGCGCTACGAGCGCATGTCCATCCCCATGCAAAAGGCGGTGATCTCGCGCATCAACAAAGCCGCCGCGAGTTTGCACATGGGCAAGCCGCCGCTGGCCAAAACCGAACGCGACCTGGTGCGCGCGGAAAAGCTCATTGAACTCTACGAGCCTTTCATTCTGCACAACGAGCATGTCTTCGAGTGCGAGAATGCCCGCCTGCTCTCCGCGGCGCTCCCGCCCGAAGAAAAAGAGATGTTCGATTTTTCGCCGGAAACCATTGACTGGTGGGATTACTGGATTAACATCCACATACCGGCTCTGCGGCGGTGGTGCTACCCGCTGATGGAAGGACGGCCGCTGGAAGCCCGCGAACCGCGGGTGCTGGAGTGGCCCACGCTTTCCCCGGGAGCATCCGCGGCGTCGCGTTAAGCCGCAACACGATCCTCTTATGGCCATCTTCCTGACGGGCTCGACGGGATATCTCGGCAGCTACCTGGTGGCGGGACTCTTCACGGGGCACCCGGACCGGCTGAACCTGCTGGTGCGCGCGAAATCGCAGCAGGCAGCCCGCGAGCGGCTGTGGCAATCGCTGCAACTGCACTTCGAGTTTCCCGAATTCCTCGAGCACGTGGAATCGCGCGTGCGTATCTTCCTCGGCGATTTGACGGGCGAACGCTTCGACTTGAGCGACGACGAATACCACGCGCTCGTCGATTCCACGGATTCCATCCTGCATTGTGCAGCCTCTTTGAATCGCAAATCCGAAAAACAGTGCTTGAACGTGAATTTGCGCGGCTCGCTGGAGGTGATTCAACTGGCGCGGCGCGCGCAGAATCACCACGGGTTGCGGCGCTACTCGCATGTGTCCACGGTGGCGGTGGCGGGGAAGCGGCAGAATGAAGTGGTCACGGAAGATGCTTCGATTGACTGGAGCCGCTCCGACTACGATCCCTACGCGCGCACGAAAAAATTCTGCGAGCACATGGTGCATCAACTCCTGCCGGATGTGCCGCACACGATTTACCGGCCCGCCATCGTGATGGGCGACAGCCGCCGTCCAGAGACAACACAGTTCGATATGGTGCAGGCCTTCGCCATGCTCGCGCGCCTCCCGATTCTCCCGCTGCGCCCGGAAGACAAGATCGACATCGTGCCCGCGAATTACGTCGGCGAGGCCATCGTCAAGATTCATCAGATGGAGAAGCCCGGCTTTGGCATTTATCATTTGTCGTCGGGCACGGGCTCGCAGACGTACAAGGAATTGACGGACGCGCTGGCGCAACAAGGCGGCTGGAGAAAGCCCATTTATCAAACGTGGCTGGGAAGTCCCTTCTCGAAGACGGTCAATTGGCTGGCGTTCAGGGGCGGCACGGTGGGATATGGCGCTTCGCTGATGAAAGTTTTTTGGCCGTACCTGGATTGGAATACCGTGTTTGATAATTCGCGCGTGGTTTCGGAAATGGGTGAAGCACCGGCAAAGTTTTCGAGCTACGCCTATCCGTTGCTGCAATTCAGCCGCAAGAACCAGTTCAAGTATCCGGCGAAGCCCTGGCCGGGGGACGCTTCTGGCAAAGCCGCAAAAAGTGCGGGGAGTGCAGGCGCATGACGGATTTTTTGCTTGTTGCGTGGGTAAGCGCGCTGATCGAGATCCGGCGATTCGGCTGGATGTTCGGGCTTGGGAAGCGCTGGACTCCCGGCGAAAAACTGAAAATCCTGTTCGCGGGCTACAACGGCACGCGCAACACGGGCAGCGACGTGCGCGTGCAGGAGATTCTGCGGCAGGTGCGCCAT
>Ga0209039_10000615_pt1 | contig 34372 bp, 35 predicted proteins | sample BogFormECP12_OM1_FD_188238 | JGI IMG/M metagenome (GOLD analysis project Ga0209039, IMG submission 188238) | Bog forest soil microbial communities from Calvert Island, British Columbia, Canada - ECP12_OM1 (SPAdes) (version 2) | ecosystem: Environmental > Aquatic > Freshwater > Wetlands > Bog ... | reverse complement strand
GCATATCTTCGAATCACTTGTTCATCCGCCTTCGTTAGTTTCATACCCATCACAGGCACCATCTGCTTCACCTGTTCAACGGTCCTCATCCCCGGGATGGCGCAGGTTACGTTTGCATCCTGGAGCACCCATTTCAGGTTGGCAGCGGCCTGCTCAGGAGTAATGGCCTTGGCCTCCTCTCTCGTCTTGTAACCGCCCATCTGAATCTTCATGGCGATAACGCCGACACCCGCGGCCTTCGCTCTTGCGATGGCTTGCTTCACCGCAGGCTCCGTGTTGAAGTTGTACTGCACGAGAACTGTGTCGAAAAACTTGTCAGGGTCATCCACCACAGCATTAATGACCTCTGCCTGGTTTGTATGCGTGCTTACACCAAAGAAACGAACCTTTCCCTGTTCCTTCATCTTGACGTAAGCCTCGCGGGCTTCCGCATTATGCACCTGCTTGGCATTCTCAAGGCCATGGAGTTGGATTACGTCAATATGATCGGTCCTGAGCTGCTCAAGACTTGTTTCCACATCTTTTATGACTTGGTCCTTGGTGGTCGACTCCCGCCGGGTTTTCGTGGCCACGTATACTTTGTCACGTATGCCCTGAAGTGCCTTAGAGACAATCTCTTCACTTCTTCCGTTCAGGTAGCGGCGAGCCGTATCCACGTAATTGATGCCCATATCGAAGCCGGCCCGTATAACCTCATACTCGGGCGTGAGCATGGCACCGAAGCTCAGCGTTGTTACTTTGAGTCCTGTTCGGCCCAGGGTGCGGTACACCGGCGCCGTGGCCGGTTCTGCTGCATTGAGCAGACCGCCAACACCTGTGAGACCGATAGTAGCGGCGCCTGCTACGCCGATCTTGAGAAAGTCCCTCCGGTTCATCGTTGATCCGTCATCCCTATTCTTCATAGATTCCTCCGGCAGCCTTTCGCTATTTTTCGGTCTGCGTCCAGAAATATTATACACGAATGCCGCCATAATCAAGTGCGTGTCTGCTGTCAGAAACCGCTACACTCGGTCGGCGGCAACACGGCAAGGCAAAGACAAGACAATTCTCAATCCAGAGTCGATTCCATCTTACGAAAGCAGGGCATACACAATCTCAATTGATACACCGCTCTCACAAGGTAGGATTCGGGCTATATTTGCTGTATAATTAAAAAGATATCTTTGCATACGGAAAGGAGTTAATGATCATGCCCGAAATTGATGAATCAGAAAAGGAAAAAGAGTTTTACGTGGACGTTCCTGCTAAATGCGACGCTTTCTTCCTGAAAGGTTGCAATTCTGTTGATTGGGGAATGAAAAATCGTCTGTCAAAAATATTCGATCCCAAAACGGGCAAGACGGTTATGCTGGCCGTCGACCACGGATACTTTCAAGGTCCAACCACTGGGCTGGAGCGGGTTGATGTCACCATCCTTCCGCTTCTTCCCTACGCGGACACCCTGATGCTCACCAGGGGCATCCTCCGCACAATAATACCTCCCACGTTTGACAAAGGGATAGTCTTGAGGGCGAGCGGGGGACCCAGTATCTTGAGTGACCTCTCGAACGAGCAGATTGCCATAGATATTGACGAAGCCATTCGTTTGAATGTGGCAGCCATGGCTGTTCAGGTCTTTATCGGCGGCAAAATGGAAACACAGTCAGTACACAATATGACTCGACTCGTTGATATGGGTAACCGCTATGGAATTCCCACGCTGGGCGTTACGGCCGTGGGCAAGGATATGGCCCGTGATGCCAAGTATATGAGACTGGCTGCGCGGATCATTGCCGAGCTGGGCGTCACGTATGTGAAGACCTACTATGTGCCAAAAGGATTTGATACGGTCGCCGCATCATGCCCGGTACCGATTGTCATTGCCGGAGGCAAAAAGCTTCCGGAACTCGAAGCGCTGACCATGGCTTACAATGCCATACAGGAAGGAGCTGCAGGCGTAGATATGGGTCGTAACATTTTTCAATCTGAATCACCTGTGGCCATGATAAAGGCGATAAGAAAGGTCGTCCACGAAGGAGAGAAACCGAAAGCAGCTTTTGACTTCTTCATGACCGAAAAGAAGAGTGCCATGCGAGAAAAGAGGAAGCGGTAACCCTAACATGCGCGTGGGGATGTATTACAACAACAGCAAAGTCAACGTAGAAGAGCTACCGGTTCCCAAGGTCGGCAAAAGGGATATTCTCGTTAAAGTTATGGCGAGCGGCATTTGTGGCAGCGACGTTTTGGAGTGGTACCGTATTAAGAAAGCGCCTCTGGTTCTCGGCCACGAACTGACGGGCGAGGTCGTCGAGGTAGGGGAAGAGGTCACTAAATTCCGAAGGGGTGACAGGGTGTTTACCACGCACCATGTTCCCTGCGACGAATGCCACTGGTGCTTGAATGGCCATCAGACCGCATGCCCGGTCTTCCAGACAAAATCGAATTTTGACCCGGGTGGGTTCTCAGAATATTTGAGGGTCTCAGGAAGAAGCGTTGATACCGGTACGTTTCTGCTGCCTGACGAAATCTCGTATGAAGAGGGGGCGTTCATTGAACCTCTCGGGACTGTAGTGCGGGGGTTGAGAGCTGTTGCTCTAAAACCCGGTGACAGTATGCTCGTTCTCGGTTGCGGAATTGCAGGGTTGCTCATGATCAAGCTGGCTCGTGCTCTTGGCGCCGGGAGAATTATCGCAACGGATATCAACGATTACAGGCTTCAGGCAGCAAAGAGATTCGGTGCAGAAGAGTCGATCCGGGCTGACGAAGACATCCCAGGTTTCATTAGAAAACTGAATAATGGGCGCCTGGCTGACAAGGTTATCGTTTGCGCTGGCGTATTGTCTGCTGCACAACAGGCATTGGAATCGGTGGATCCGGGCGGAACTATCTTGTTTTTTGCGGTGCCGAATCCCGGGGAGATGCTCAATATAGATTTTAATCCTTTCTGGAGAAATGATATAAGCCTTAAAACCTGTTACGGGGCCGCTCCGCTTGATAATAGAGAGGCCATGGAACTCATCAGAGCCGGAAATGTTGATGTAAGAGATCTGATAACACATAGACTCGGCCTGGAGGAGATTTCAAAAGGATTCAAGGCTGCAAGTGAGGGCAGGGACTGCCTGAAGGTCATCATAAAACCGCACGAAGGATAATTGAGTATCATTGTGGCCCCTACGGAGGCAACTGACCGTTAGCATCTTCGCTGTGTCCGCTTTTTTGTTGCGCATGCCCCGCACATTATGCATAATGAGGTGCAGAGAAGGAAGGGGGGGATTGACGATGATGAAGAGTACGTCTTTTACATTCATCAGTATTGCCTTTATCTCGCTGGCTTTCGTGCTGGCGCCTTTCGTCGGAACACGCTCTGCATTTGCAGAATACCCCGAGCGGACCATTACGCTGGTCGTACCGTATCCGCCGGGGGGCGTGACCGATCTCGGTGCACGGGCGTTCGCCGAAGCCATGGAGAAACAGCTAAAGAAGTCTATAGTGGTGGTCAACAGGGCCGGTGGCGCCACGACCATTGGGGGCAATGTCGTGGCCACTGCAAAGCCGGATGGTTACACGCTCGGGTACTTCCCACCTGCGGCAAGCATCCCCGAGGTCTATACGTACTTCTATGAGGCCCCTTATGCAAGTAAAGATTTGAGGCCTGTGTGTCGTGTTGCTACGGCGGTTGGCGCAATCGTGGTCAAAGGTGACTCGCCGATTAATGGTTTCAAGGATCTCGTGCAGTACGTGCGCAAAAACCCCGGGACAAAATGGGGCATCAACACCAAGACATCACCCAGCTACATCATTACCAGGGCCATTGCCAAGGCTGAAAACCTCAACATCATTGATGTAGCTTTCGACGGCGACGTCAAAATTGTACCTGCCATTCTGGGCGGCCACATTCCTGTCGGATCACCTACCTACCCTTCCGTCAAGTCCCTGGTGGATGCAAAGCAGCTTAAGCTGGCAGTGCTTCTCGTGGAGAAGCGTGCAGACTTCATGCCCGGTAATGTGCCCATCATTGTGGAGTTTGGCTACAAGGTACCCCCTGGCATGGCCAATTCCGTATTCGCCCCAAAAGGTACTCCCGATGACATCGCCAAGAAAATAAATGATGCGGCGGCAAAGGTTTCACAGGATCCTGCATTTCGCTCCAAGCTTATGGAATTAGGCATTCTGCCCTCCTATGAAGAGACAAAGTCTTTTGAGGCTTCGACCGAAAGAGAGAAAAAGGAGCTGCAGGTCTTCTTCAAAGAAGAAGGGCTGGTGAAATAGAGGTAGCGAGTGTCATGTGTTAAGTGTTAAGTGACGCGTGGCGCGCGACCGGAGATAACTGGTTTCTCTAGTTTTTCTAGTTTGTCTGGTTTCTTTGGTTAAACGAGAAAAACAAGAGAAACGAGATAAACCAGATAAACCTTTCGAGTAAGGAGTGTGGGGTATGCTGGAAGTTACCAAGGAAACATTTGAACAAGAGGTTGTCCGATCTGAGATTCCCGTGCTTGTTGATTTCTGGGGTCCCCAATGAGTGGCGTGCCTTCAGGCCATGCCTCAGGTCGAGGCTCTCGGGACCGCGTATGCAGGAAGGGTCAAGGTAACGAAGGTAGAGGCACCTAAGAATCGGCGGCTCTGCCTGGATCTTAAGGTCATGTCCTTGCCCACGTTCCTATTTTATAAGGACGGCAGAGAGGTGGAGCGGCTTTCCGGCATTGTGTCCGTGGATGCTGTCGAGCAGTCAATCACGAAGCTGTTGTAATGCACTTATAGCACGTGCGGAGGTAACGAGTCATGGCTGTTGTTGTTAAGGAGTGTTCCTATATCCTTGTCCACGTCCCCAGTTTCGTCCGGTACGGTTCAAAGCCCATCCGCGACATAGCGATAAACGGCGGCCCCGGAGGTACGCTGGAACAGGAGATCTATGCCCGTGTCCGCAGCTTCGAGGAGGCTGTGGCCTATCCCCCGAATCAGGTCTACATCGGTAATCTGCACCCTGATCAATTAAACGACATTCCCCAGCCATGGTATGCGCATCCCGTCAAGGACGCAAACCGGATCGGCCCGTTCGGTGAGATACAGCCCGAAGAAGAATTCTACGGCTGGCTCAAGTGCGCTGACGATTTTGACTTGGTCTGGTTCACGCCGGAGTTCGCAGCCAAGACTAAACAGGTGATGTCTCGCCAGTCCTTCCTTGCGGAGAGCGACCTAAAAAAAATCGGTGACGGTGTGCCGCGCGAGAAGATCATGGACCGCATCGAGAAGGATGCGGCCCTGCCCCTATACTCCAGCGGAGCTATTGTCGGTCTCATCAGGCGGGACCATGACACCGACGATACCCTCAAGGCCCATGTGCTCACGGAAAACCTTCTCAGCAAGGCTTCAGGGGCGCTCGCCATGTTCCACCTCTTCAGACGGGCCGGCATCTCACCCTCGCAGGTGGACTTCATCCTGAGTTGCTCGGAGGACGCGGTTGGAGACCGCTACAACCGGGGCGGTGGGAGCCTTTCCAAGGCGATCGGTGAAATGTGCCACTGCGTCAATGCCAGCGGCCACGACGTGAAGGCCTTCTGCGCTGCGCCGATCCACGCCCTGGTGGATGCAGCAAGCCAGGTCGAGGCAGGAGTCTTTGAGCGGGTCGTCGTGATCGGCGGCGGATGCCTCGCAAAGATCGGCATGAAATATACCGGCCATTTGAAGCACAACATGCCGGTGCTGGAGGATGTCCTCGGTGGTCTCGCCATTCTGGTCACGAAGGATGACGGCATCAACCCCATCATACGGCTGGATGCAGTGGGAAAGCACAACATCGGGGCTGCATCGAGCCAGCAGGACATCATGACTTCCCTCATCCTGAAACCCCTCGACAAGGTCGGCATGAAGATGCTGGAGATCGACCGGTACGCAACCGAGATGCACAATCCGGAAGTGACCCTGCCCGCAGGCAGCGGCAACACCCCCCTCACGAACTATAAGATCATGGGCGCTCTTGCCGCCATCCGAAAGGAGATCGACAAGACCGGGATTGATGCCTTTGTCAAAGAGCGGGGCATGCCCGGCTTTTCGCCCACCCAGGGGCACATTCCTGCAGCTGTTCCGTTCCTGGGTCATGCCCTCGAAGAGATGCGGCAGGGACGCATGAAACATGCTATGTTCGTAGCAAAAGGAAGTCTCTTCCTTGGAAGGATGTCGCAGCTCTCCGACGGCCTCTCTTTCCTGCTGGAGGCAAACCCCGCACAAAGGTAGGGTCAAGGGGCACGGGTCAAGGGTCAATGGGCCGGGGGCCAGTGAGGAGTAAAGCGTGAGCCGCGAGCAATGAGCAGTGGCTGGTCGACATTGCCGAATGTAACTTTAACATGTAATACCGATTTGCATTCAAGATGGAGACCGAGGCGCTCAAGCCGTGGCGAACGGAGGCGTACTTGAAGTACGTCGGAGTGAGACAGGGCGCAGGCAACGAAGGTATACGCTTGAAGGCGAATCGGTATTAGGAGGTAACGATGCTTAAAGGTAAGAAAGTAATTATCGTCGGCGAGCGTGACGGCGTTCCCGGGCCTGCCATCGCAAAATGTGTGGAGGCGGCAGGAGGCACCATCGCCTTCATGACAACCGAATGCTTCGTCTGAACCGCGGCAGGGACGCTTGACTTGGAGAGTCAAGCCCAGATCAAGAAGCTTGTGGAGCAGGAAGGCAAAGACGACATGATCGTCGTGCTTGGCGCGAGCGACATCGAGGGCGCTGAGATCGCAGCGGAAACGCTCACTGTGGGTGACCCGAGCTATGCGGGCCCTCTCGCAGGAGTCTCGCTGGGTCTTCCGATATACCACATCCTGGAACCTGAAGTGAAGGCAGCCATACCCGACGATGTCTACGACCAGGCGGCAGGAATCGTCAGTATGATCGTTGATACGGAAGAGGTGTCACGAAAGTTCAAGACGATACGGGAAAATGCGCAGGCTGCGCAAGGTTGATACATCCCAGCGCTTCGCGCGTGAAGTCAGACCGCTCCGCTCGGAAGATGAAAGCCCGCCCTCCGGGCTAGGAAGATGGAAGATAGAAACGTTAATTTACGGGTGAATGAACATCGTTCTCGGGCTTTAATGAGATCCCAACGGGGGAGGGGGTATGGAAATGGGAAGACGTCGATATATAGAGATATGTGGTTTTTTCTTTATGCTGGTTATTTTCGCTTTGAGCTTCGCCCCAGGAAATCAGACTATCGCTGCAGAGTATCCTGATCGGGCTATCACACTCATCATACCGTATCCACCGGGAGGTGTGACCGATCTCGGCGCCCGTGCACTGGCGGAGGCCATGGAGAAAGAATTAAAGAAGCCTGTTGTAGCTGTCAATAAGCCGGGTGGATCGACAACCATGGGTGGCAATGCAGTGGCGACGGCAAAGCCTGACGGTTACACAATCGGTTTCTTTCCTTCATCTGCGAGTATACCCGAAGTCTATACCTATTTCTACGAGGCGCCATTTTCGAGCAAGGACCTCAAGCCCGTATCCCAGGTCGCCATACCGGTTCTTACGATAGCGGTAAAGGGTGATTCACCCATGAACAGCGTCAAAGACCTCGTTGAGTATGCGCGAAAAAACCCCGGGGCCAAGATCGGCATCCATAGCAAGAGCACACAGGGCTACTTAGCCATGAAGAGCATCGCAAAGGCCGAAGGCATCAGTTTGATCGATGTACCCTTCGATGGCGATACCAAGATCGTACCCGCGATTCTCGGCGGACACGTACCGGCCGGCACGCCCGCCTACCCGGCTGTCATATCATTGATCGATGCGAAACAGATAAAGGTACTTGCCCTGCTTCTTGATAAGAGGGCTGATTTTGCGCCGAATATTCCCACGATAGTTGAGTTGGGCTATCATTTTGCGCTCGGCGCCTATTTAGGGGTCTTTGCTCCAAAAGGTACGCCGGATACCATAATCAAGAAGCTCAATGATGCGATCGGGAAGATAGCCAAGGATCCGCAGTTCCGCGCCAAGATCCATGGCATGGGCACCCAGGTGCGCTTTGAGGATACAAAGGTCTTCGAAAAATCGATCAATCAGTATAAGGACGCTCTGCAGGCTTTTTTCAAAGAAGAGGGGCTGGTGAAGTAGGAAAGACAGGGTCAAGGGGCATGGGGCAAGGGTCAAGTAGGGACATAAATCTTTTTCTTACCCGTGATCCTTGACCCGTGACCCATGACCCTAAGGTAGAATCGTGTTGAGAGTACTTGAAGGGCCGGTATGGCTCTTGATCGGCGTGATCATCAGCGCATGGTCTTTTCGGACGGGCCTCGGCTCTTTCCAAGAGCCGGGAGTTGGATTCGTCGCGTTTGCAGCTGGACTTTTTGTCATGGCGATAGGCGCGCTTGTAACAATATTCAGAAGGCCTAAAGCGCAGAAGGTCGGAACCGTATCCGCACGGACCCGCTCACGATTCCTGGAGAGTGCGCCATTCAAACTGACGTACACCCTGGCTCTCCTTGTCTTCTATGCGCTTCTCCTCGATTTCTTAGGTTATATCATTACGACATTTGTCGTGCTCTTCGGCCTCTTTTTTGATCCGGTCGACAGACGTTGGCCGGGACCGCTTCTGGCATCTTTTCTCAGTGTCGCTGTTACCTATCTTGTTTTTGAGGTGTGGCTGAAGAGCCAGCTGCCGCGAGGTATTTTCCCGTGGTGGTAATGCCGCGTCACCTTCTTCGCCCCATCTTTGTTGCCTCCTCGTCGCTCTCCTCGACGTACCACCAGGTACGCCTGCGTCAGCTCCTCGTGTGCGCCTCGATGGGCCTTCGAATGCGACTCGGCATAGGTGAAGCATGAGCGTTCTGTATAATCTCTTTTATGGGTTCGGTGTAGCACTACAACCGATCAACCTGTTCGCATGTTTCGTAGGTGTCTTCATCGGTACCCTCATCGGTGTTCTTCCAGGCATCGGACCTGTCGGAGCCATGTCGGTCCTGTTGCCCGCAACGTTCGGCATGTCGCCTGTTGCCGCGATAATCATGCTGGCGGGTATTTACTACGGCGCCATGTACGGAGGGTCAACCACTTCGATCCTCGTAAACATTCCGGGCGAGGCTGCTTCTGTTGTGACGTGCATAGACGGCTACCAGATGGCCCGTCAAGGCCGGGCCGGGCCAGCACTCGGGATCGCAGCCTTCGGGTCTTTCATCGCGGGCACCATCGGCCTGGTGGGACTTATGTTCATGGCCGCTCCTCTCGCAAAATTTGCAGTAAGGTTTGGGCCCGCAGAATATTTTTCACTCATGTGCCTCGGCCTTTCTCTGCTCATGTACCTCACGCACGGTTCGATTTTGAGAGGGCTCCTGATGGCCGGCGCAGGCCTCTTTTTAAGCCTCATCGGGCAGGATATTGTGACAGGTAGGGCTCGCTTCACGTGCGGGTTGATCGGCTTGCAGGATGGTGTGGGTCTCGTGCCCCTGGTCATGGGCCTCTTTGGTATTTCTGAAGTGCTCGTGAACCTTGAAACTTCTCAAGAGAGAATGGTTCTCTCAACGAAAATCAGGCACCTTTTGCCCAACAAGGATGACTGGCGACGATCAGCCAAGCCCATTGGCCGCGGGTCGCTTGTCGGCTTCCTGCTGGGCATATTGCCCGGTGGCGGAGCTGTTATATCTTCTTTCGTGTCCTATGCAATGGAAAAAAAGTTTGCGAAGGAACCGGAGAGGTTTGGTAAAGGAGCTATAGAAGGGGTTGCGGGGCCGGAAGCGGCAAATAACGCCGCTACGAGCGGGGCATTCATTCCGCTTTTCTCGCTGGGCATACCGCCCAACGTTGTGATGGCGTTGCTCCTCGGCGCGCTGATGATTCACGGTCTGCGGCCGGGACCGCTTATGATCACCGAACGTCCGGAAATATTCTGGGGAACGGTGGCGAGCATGTACGTGGGTAATGTCCTGCTTCTCATTCTTAACTTGCCCCTGATCGGCATCTGGGTGCGCGTGCTCAAGATCCCGTACAAGATACTCTTTCCCTTGATCCTCCTTTTCTGTCTCATAGGCGCATATTGCATAAGCGGCAATGTCTTTGATATTTACGTGATGATCCTGTTCGGTATCATCGGTTATGGATTCAGGAAGCTGGATTACGAGCCTGCACCCCTTGTGCTTGCCTTTGTTCTGGGCCCTTTGCTGGAGCAGAACCTGCGGCAGGCACTCATCCTGTCTGACGGGAAGGCGGCCGTCTTTGTAACCCACCCCATATCGGCCGTCTGCCTGTTTGTTTCCGTCTTCCTGCTCGTCTCTTCCATTATTCCTTTCATCCAAAAGAAACGGAGCGTACTGGAAGAAGATTCGTAAAAAGTCGGGGCATGGGTGCCCCTGACCCATTCCTGTCTCGTTGACACACAAGCTTTTTCTCCTTATACTTCCCGAGAAGAGTTCCCGTCAGATATGGCTCCTGCATGAAATGGAAAGTTACACATGTGCGTGTATGCCTCAATTTGGCCAGCGTCCTTGTCCTGCTGCTTGGCTTGGGCACTTCTGTCTGGATCTACCAGAGAGCTACCAATGCCTCGAAGAGTATCCTGGGTTATGAAGAGGGAGGAGGATCTGTTTACCCGGTTACGCCTGAAGATTCGAAGATGTTTATAAGGGACTTGGAGCTTTACGGGGGCAAGGCAAACGTGTTTGCGTACCAATTGAGGCGTTGGTTCGCCGGGTTGTGGCATGGGAAATCGCTTGCAGTTATAGTAGGCTGCAGCGCCATTCTTATATCCTTCGCGCTTTTCTACGCAGCCGATCACCTGCCGTCCCGCTCAGAATCTGATACCTCTGGTAAAAGCAGCCAGGAAGGGACCGACCCGAAACCTTAATACCAATTAGCGTTCAAAGGTATTACAAATATCATATAAAAGACATCTTATAGAACACATAATATCCTTTACAAAGCTTATAGTTACTTTAAGTTGCCTGATCTATATATGTTATGTATTATTATAGGTGTTATTGGCAATCGACATAATTTAACTGATACCTATTTGGGTTGAGCTAGCTTCACCGGCCAGGATTCAAACGGAAGGATTACCGCGCGTGCCGAGGTTCGAGGCCATGCAGGATTCAATATACTTCCTCACCAGGCGCCGGGACTGATAGACGCCGGTATGACCGTCACACAGTATATCTGCGTTGAGATCGAGGAGCTTTTTTGCTGAGCTCTCCCAGGCCACGGGATCGCAGTCAAACTCTTTCAGCAACGGAGCGCCCAGATCCTGAGCAAAGAGGACCCTTTTCTCACCCACATCCCCATAAACAGAGATCGAGCCCGGGGTGTGGCCCGGCGTGTGGAGACAGACCAGTTCCTGATTTCCAAACATGAGGCGCTGCTCCTCGCCGCTGAGAATGAGATCTATGCGAAAGCGCTGAAAAACCTTTTGAAAACAGAACGCTGCGGTAAGCCTATTGTCTCCCCTCGCCACAATCGCCGCGTCAAGCTCATGCATCGCGAGACGGGACCCAAAACGATGACGAAACTGGTCGGCTCCCCCGATGTGATCGACGTGGCAATGAGTCAGGATAACAGTTGATATCTTCTGAGGGTCAAGCCCTTGCTGCTCGATGCGCGATGCCACGAGGTCAATACTTTCGCCGAATCCGGCATCTATCATGATCAGCTCTCCAATGTCGAGAAGGTATACGGAACAGTCTCGAGAATCGGTAATGTCGCTGCCTGCCACTCTATAGATGCGCACTTGACCTCCGCGTTACCAAAACATAGCACACGGCGCCGGTTTGTCAAGCCGGCCTCGTACTCATGTCAAGGCCTCATAGTCACGACTACCGGGCAGAGATAGGATAAGATTTTCATCGCAGATGCACGCGGACAAAAAGCCTAATCGCGAGAGATCAGGAATGCTGACGGAGCAGCAGCTTCTATGGTAATCTGCTGTGACTGGGAAATAGCGATGGAAAGACACGTGCCGGGTGCCGGTAAGAGTAGCTTTGACCTGATCGATTCAGAAAAGCTTTTTGAGCGACTCAGTATCGAGAAAGGCAGTACTTTAGTCGATCTCGGCTGCGGTCCTGGAGAGTATGTGATTGAGGCAGCCCTGCACATTGGGCAAAAGGGCAAAGTATATGGTCTAGATCTCTGGGAAGAGGGACTCGTTGCCCTGGTCAAAGAAGCAGAATCGCGGGGCCTTTCACAGATAACAGTACTCGCCGCAGACATCTGCGCGATGCTGCCCTTACAGGATCAGAGCGTTGACGTTTGTCTGGTCGCTACGGTCTTGCATGATCTGGTCCGAGAAGGCTGCGCCGGCAGTGCACTTGAAGAGGCCCGCAGAATACTGCGACCCAACGGTGTGCTTGCGGTCGTTGAGTTCAAAAAATTCGACGGTCATCCCGGGCCGCCCATCGACATTAAGCTTTCACCGGATCAGTTAGGGCAGATCGTTGATGTACATGGGTTCACGAGGAAAGAGGTCGTAGAGGTAGGGCCATACAATTATCTGGCTGTTTTCCGGCCGGCGATGACGTGCAGCAATGCGTCGCCAATCGAGGCGCGGCATTGAACAGACCTATATTTCAAAGTACAATGAGTCACAAGAGATTGATGGGAAAAGTGGAAAGAAGGAGGAAAAAGGTTCATGGCACGGGATAATGCCGTTACTGCGGCAGTAGTACTTTCATTTCTCGTCGGAGGTCTCATAGGGATGGGCATTGCGATCCTCATGGCGCCCAAACCCGGACAGATAAAGGAGAGGCTGAAGATAGCAGTCGGAAGAAAGGAGAAACTGACCAGGGAACAGATCATCGAGGAAGGGATTCTATGCGCTGCGCCGGAAGGGGTTGATATGTACTATCCCGTACAGGAGGAGGACGAAGCGTGAATTTCTCACGCGGATTTGCGCAAAGAGACTCGACCCATTCAGCATATTATACCGATTTGCATTCAAGATGGAGACCGAGGCGGCAGCGAGGAGCTGACGCAGGCGTACTATAAGTACGTCGAGGAAAGCGACGTAGCGACAACGAAGGTATACACTTGAAGGCAAATTGGTATCATGTAGCAAAGGCCAGCATCACAAAACCGGCAAGCATAAGACTTGCGCCAAAAAAGCGCTCCATTATTCCGGATTCCTTGAAGAGGACGAACCCGTAGAGCACGCCTACCAGTACAGCGAGCCTTCTCACCGAAATGAAGTACGCCACCTTCGTAAGGCTCAAGCCGAACACGTACGAGAGGTCTGCAACAAACTCGCAGATACCAGGAAGGAGCGCCGCCCTGAAGAGCTCAGCGCGTCGTAACAACTTCCATTCCTTTCTTGTCATGTAGAGCGCCACCGGAGTGAGGAGCAGAAAAAAACCCACCAGATAAACGATTATAAAAAACATCGGCGAGGAATGAGTGATCGCCTTCTTACCGAGAGATCCGGTGATGCTGTATATGAATGCCACGAGTATCATGTAGACTGAACCTCTTTCTCGAAATATAGCGGCAAAGGGCTGAAAGAGCCCCTTTCTGATCTCCCTGATGTTGAGTGTATAGCCTCCGGCTGCGATGCAAACGATACCGAGCGCCCCCACGGCCGAGACCTTTTCCCCGACGAGAAGATAGGATACGCCGATGAGAAAGACTGGAGTGAGTGAAAGGAACGGTAGCGTCAGGCTTAACGGAGAGCTCTTCAGGGCCTTGATGTAAAGCACGATCGCTACGATTTCCAGGGGAAGCCCCACGAAAAAGGCATCATAGAACCCTGGCTCGATGCGGGGGATGGGTACGAAGGGTAGTAGGCTGAGCGAGAGAACGGTCACGACAAAGTAGGTGAGCCAGGTAACGAGATACTCGTTGTGCTGCGTAAACACCTTCTTGAGCAGGGCGTTATTTGTGGCGAGCGAGAAGGCCGACAGGAGACCGAAAAGGATCCATAGGTGCTGCATGGCCCCATAATCTATATGAACAGACCCGAATTATCCAGCCAAGCAGATGGGCCGGGGAAGGGTCATGCGGGCTATGCGGGGGGTTGACTTTCTCACAGGTTCCAGTAAACTGGTGTTGGGTGCTGCACTCTTTTTCCAGTACTGATGCCGCGAGTCGGACAACAGTTCGATGTATATCTACTCCGATGACGAGGGTGCCGTGATAAAGCAGGATTTCAGGAGGTCGGCGTGACAACGCAAGAACTGGCGGAACTTTTTTTGGTGTCTCTCTACGACATGGCAGAGGCTGCACCCCACCCCTATTTCCTTTTCTCCATGAACGAGTTTGTCCCGAGAATGGGCATTCATGACATGGCAGAGCTGCGCAGAGCGCTGAATCTCCTGGAGGAAAAAGGCTTGGTCTATCTTGCTTCCACGGACGCGTGGGGGGGCATCAGCGCGGGGATTACCACGGAAGGCTCGGTATTTGCAGAAAAAGGTGGAGAGACAGGTATTATTGAACGTTTTCGCAAAGACCCTTCATCGATCGGCATTGCGCCTGAGGCTGCACCGCTACCTTCACCTGCGCATGCAGTCCCTGAACCGTCCACAAGGCCAGAGTCTCCTCCCCAGTCCGCAGTCTCTGACTCTTCGGAGGGTGTACTGGATGCGATTTTGTCGGAAATGACGGCGGCTGTGCAGAATGAAACCACGATAGAACCTTCCGGCAGAAGTGACCTGCTCGCCGATATTGAAACATTAAGAATCCAGCTCTTGAGGCATACAAAGAATCAGGCCGTGATCAAGGCCCTTCTTTACAACCTGTCTGAATTTCCGTTACTTGCACCCCTCGCAAGGCTTATTCTACGTTTAATATAAACCCATCTCAGGGAAGGAGGAATACGCATGGATCGCAGGACATTTTTAAAAACGGCTCTGGCTGCGGGAGGAGGAACGCTTTTTGCGTCTAGCGCCTACGCTTTGAAGTTATTCCCGAACCCAGGCAAACAGAAGTGCGCTGTACTTTTCGGATCACGTTACGGAAGCACCAGGGACGCGTCCCTCTGGATCTCGGAAGGCATGGGAGGTATTGCAGATGTTTTCGACGCACGCGAGAATCCTGACCTTTCATCTTTTGACGCAATCATCGTCGGCTCGGGAATCTACAGCGGTAAGATCGACCCGTCTCTTGAAACCTATCTGGCCAAAAACGCTGCTTTGATAGCCAACCGGATCAAGGCGCTTTTCATTGTATGCGGAGGGGGCGATACACCGAGGGCTCAAGCATACATTGATGCACTTGCAAAATCCTGCGGTGCAAAGCCTGCTCTGACAAAGGTTTTCTCGGGGAGGCTGACCAAGAGGCTACTCAATGCACCGGACTACAAAATTGAAGAAGAGGTCGCCAAGCGACAAAATCACCCCTTCGAGGATTACGATCATCTCCAGAGAAAAGACTGCTTGAAATTCGGGGAAGAAATTCTTAAAAAGATATAATAGAGCGTTGAAGAGGGAGATACAATGAGTGGTATCTTTGGGTTCATAGGTAAGGGCAATGCATTCGTCGAAGTAAAGACTGGTCTTGAAAACCTCTCTCACAGGGGACAGGAAAGCTGGGGCATTGTGTCAGGACTGAAAGACGGCTCTTTTTCGGAAGTAAGAAGGGTAGGATCAATTTTCCAGGCGTCCCCGCTCAGCCGATTGCACGCCGGTTCTGTTGCTATCGGCCAGGTCCGTTATCCTACGGCCGGAGAGGCCAGTGAGCGGAATTCGCAACCCATAGTCGGCAGTTCTAAAAAAGAAAAAATCGCGGTGGTCCATAACGGCCATATTCCCCGTTACAAGCAATTGATGGAGGAGATTGGAGGTCTCTTTCAAACAGAAACCGACACGGAAGTGATCCTTCAGATGATCGCCAGGGCTGAAGGCGCAACGCTCCTTGAAAAGGCAAAAAAGACCTTGAGTGTTCTGGGACGGGAGGCTGCCTTCAGCCTTATACTGCTCCATAAAGGACAATTGATTGCGGCTCGAGACCCATTCGGATTTCGACCACTTTCAGTGGCAAGAAGAGGCGAAGAAGGTGACTACGAATGGGCGGTGGGTTCTGAAACGTGCGCTTTTCATGACCGGTTCGAGTGGATAGGAGATGTCGAACCTGGGCAAATGGTGGTAATGGATGGAGAGCACGCCCGGACAGTCTCTTTTGCGGCGCCTCATCCCCGCCCCTGTATGCTGGAATGCCTTGATTTCGCTTCCCCGGCCAGTCGGGTTTTTTCAATCAATATCTACGACTTTCGGGAAAAGGCCGGAGCAAGGCTGGCGAAAGGCGAAAACCAAAAGGCTGATATGGTTATTCCTATTCCCAGAGCAGCCATACCCGGCGCCCTCGGCTTTCACGCTGTCACTGAAATACCTTATAAACAGGCTATCAGTACGATTGGCGAAATCGGCAGGATTTTTATAGTCTCAAAAGAAAAGGACAGGTTGGAGAAAGCCGAGAAGAAGTTTCAGATTAACCGGGAGATGGTGAGAGGAAAAGAAATCTTGCTGATCGATACGCTCCTGGTCCGGGGATCAACCGCCATGGTCTTGATTCCCAAATTACGCGAGGCAGGGGTCAAGAAGATTCATCTCCGTCTCACTGCGCAACCGCCGCGTTTTCCTTGCCTCATGGGGATGGCTCTGGCCAAGCCGGGAGAGCTATTGGGTACGAACCGTACCGATGCAGACCTGAAGAGCTTACTTCATGTGGATACTTTCAGGTATCTAAAGACTGAAGAGCTGAGAGAACTGAGCGGTACAGATTTCTGTGATGCGTGTCTGACGGGAAGGTATCCCTTTCCGGTGTAATTCGGTCTCCATCTTAAATCCAAATCACTATAAGCTCTGGTAACTTATTTTCGTACCTGGACACCCGGAGTCCTCAAAATGTGCTTCCCGTATGCTTGTGCTTGTCGTTTTCGTTCCTAACCTTAACCTCAACCTTGGTTTTTATTACGGCGTTGTTGCGTCGCGTTTTTCCGCCGGGAAGGATACGGAGAAGGTGCTGCCTCCTGAATCTGCGCAATCTTTTGCGGCCTTGCAATGATCGCACAAGGAAATGTCACCAGGACAGAGGCCCTGGTCGGTGGGTATGTAACAACAGCGCTTGCTCTTCATGGAAAGCTCAAAACCGAAGCGTCTCGCATAGAGCTTCATCCTGAGGAGTTCGAGCCCTTTCCCCCCTGCCCCAAAATCGTAAGGGTTCTTGGACGAGTAAAGCTCCGTCTCCTCTGTGTGGAACAGGCCGTCAAACACGTACGGCTGAGCCTCCTCCGGAATACCTACTCCTGTGTCAGCAACGTGAATCCAGATCCTGTTCTCCTTTTCCTCGACAGTAACCGTGACGAGCCCGCCATCGGGCGTGTTCTCGATTGCATTTTTCAGAAGGCCCTCAATGATCTCGCTCACGATGCGCGGGTCCATGTAGATGTAGAGATCGCTCTCCCCTTGTACACAGAGCTCCACATGCCTGTGGGCTGCCCTCTGCCTGGTCTTCTCCACAGCGAGCTGAGCGAAGGGATACAGGTCGACCGGTTGAAATAACTCTGTGCCGCCTGAGATGTACTGGTTCAACCACTCCTTCAAAGCTCCCCAGTGGGACCATACTTCGGCTGGTACGTTTCCGAAACCATCCATACGTTGCCGCAATATATCGAGCTCATCGGTCAGGGTAGTTGCTTCCAGCTCCTGCGATGTTCTGAATATCTCATCGGTTTCTCTCTGGATCCTCAGGAGACGCTCCGCATTTCTTTCGAGAGCAGCCAGGATCCCTTTGAAGCTTGAGCCCAGAGATGAAGCTTCTATCTTGCGTTGCAGCACCCTCAGGTTGCCCTGGATCACGGCCAGCGGTGTTTTTAATTCATGAGAGATATGATTCACTGCCTTCGTCTTCACCCTGTTAAGCTGCTCCAACTCCTTGTGGGATCTCAGTAGCGCCTCTTCTGCAAGTTTCCGCTCGGTGACGTCACGAAGATAGACCAGAGAAACCGGCTCATTGCGGTAGATGATGCCCGTGGCTGAAACCTCGATGAAGATCGTTCTTCCATCCTTTGTGATGCTTTTGAATTCGTATCGAGAGGGGACAGTTTCACCCTTCCACCTTCGGTGGTTGATGCTCTTCACTCGTTCCTGATCGTCAGGGTGGACAACGATGGTGACCGGTTTCCCGATGATCTCCGCCGAAGAATCGTAGCCGAACATTTCGACGAACCTTTTATTGACGTATTGATGTTGTCCCTGCCTTATGATCGCCACTCCGTCGTTCGAGTGCTCGATGGCTGTCCGATACCGCTCCTCGCTCTCCGCAAGCGCATCTTCTGCCTCCTTGCGCTTACTGATGTCGCGCATGGTACCCTCGTGGTATATAACGCCCTCCGGACGCTCACGGGCGACACGGGAGTTAATGGAGACCCAGTGGATAGTTCCGTCATGGCGGCGCATCTTGACTTCGTAATTCTGCACAGCACCGTGTATCCGGAGAAGTTCAACAAGGTCGTCTCGATCAGCTGGATCAACATATAGTTGTGTGCCTATGTCCGTAATCGACTCTATGAGCTCTTCGGGAGTGTCATACCCATGGATACGGGCAAGAGAGGGGTTCGCGGTGATGAACCGTCCGTCGAGGGTGGCCTGGAATATCCCTTCAGTCGCATTTTCATATATCTTTCGATATTTTTCTTCGGCTTGCTGAAGCTTTGCCTCCATCTGCCGACGCCTCGTCACATCTCGCACATAGACGGCGATGCGCGTGACCTGGCCGTTTTCATCCGAAACGATATAAAGACTATGATCCAGGAAGCGATCTCTCCATTCCGCTACAAAACGCACCGGTGCTCCGGAGCGGATTGCTTCATCTGCCTTCGTCCTGGCAAATTGAGCGAGCGATGGGGGAATCAGATCGTAGACCGCGGTGCCAAGAATATTCTGCACGGTCGTATGGTACGCACGCGCCGCACTCTCGTTGGCTGCGAGGATGACCCCGTCTTTATCCATAAGGAATGCGATGTCGGTAGTAGCATTCAGAAGTGCATGGACGTCATCTTCGCTCTTCTTGAGCCCTATCTGAGCTTCCTCGCGCTCCAGTTCGCAGACCTCCAGGGTGGAGGCCGCCTCACTTTGTTGGCGTGACTCAGCGAATAGTTCATCTCTTATCTTTTCTTTTTCTTGCATGGTCCGCACTTTCGCAAAAAGCCTATACGCCACTATTATAAGACATTTTTAGCGCTTACAAAACGAAAATGGATGCGGATGGGGCGAAGACGCGGCCTTCTCCCTGCTAATCCTCTTTGCTTGACCCGTGTCCCTTGCCCCGTGGCCCTAGCTTAGCCAACTCCTGCTGGACTTCCTGCCACATATGGCCGTGGAGAGTGAGCTTAAGCTTACAGAAGGGGCAGACAATCTCCGCTCCTTCTGTAATCCCATCGAGCGGATGATCCGTCTTGCGGCCGCAGATCGGGCAGGTAAAAGGCAGGGTTTTCTCTTTAGTCTGTTTACCCAAGGTTTGCCCTCACAAGCTTTTCCAACGCCTCATACGGCTGGGCACCCGTGATTCTGTCGGGACCCATCACAAAGGTAGGAACGGCTGTAATGCCCAGCTGCTTTGCCCTATCCCAGTCAGCGTCAACAGCATGTTTGCAGGCCCCTGACATAAGTGCGCTCCTGGCTTCTTCGCCGGGAAGGCCCAACGTGCTTGCGATACTGACGAGCTCATCCACTCTACCGACGTTCTTGCCATCCACAAAGTACGCTTTGAAGACCGCCCTGTGGAAAGCGTCACCAGCATTCTGTGCCTCTGCCCACTTCGCCAGTTCCTGGGCGAGACGGGTGTTGTATGTCTTGGTTCGTTCGCCGAGGGGAATGCCAAGCTCCGCGGCGGCTTCTTTCAGACGCGCCTGAACCTTGTTGATATCTATTTTCGCGCCTTTGAAGAGGTCGGCCAACGCCAGACCCTCGTCAGGGAGTTCAGGGTGGAGCGGGAAAGCAACCCACATTATTTCGAAGTCATAGGCTTTTCGCAGCTGATCAATACGCACGGTACTGAAGTAGCACCAGGGTCAGCCAAAGTCAGAAAATATTTCTAAAACTGCATGGCCCTTCATAGCTAAATCACTCATAGAGAACCCTCCCCGGAATTGACAGTCTTCACTTCCTTATCACTACCCACAATCCGCCCTCATCCATGACCTCGGCGTGGGCAGCAAGCCGACTCCCGACGACATGTTGCCTTATTGCCTGTTCGCTGATCTCTTTCTTCCCAATCTCCAGGTTCAGTTCACGCGACCGCCTTCCAAGACTCAAAATGACACTATTGGGCGTATATTTGCCAAATCCACCACCAACAAAAGCCAGCCCAGCCGGTTTCAGGACCCGGGAAATAGCACCTAAATCAGCGTCAAAGAGCTCAGGGAAGAAGAAAGCGCCCCGAAAAATAGCAAGGTCAACCCTCTCATCCCCCACGTTGCCAAGGCAGGCATCGGTCTCGATCACCTCAATCTTGTCCTTGACTCCCGATTTCTTTGCCTGTTCGAGGAAGAACGTGCCCATCCCGGAAGGAAAGGAAGCAATAACGAATCGGCTGCCCACCCCCTCCTTTATCAGAGAGAATATAACCCCACAGAAAGGTCCGATTTCAAGCACCACACCTTCACGACGTCCATAAAGCTCCATAATATGTCGCGCAAGATAAGGATAGACCGGCTCCCACAGTTGGTCGATCTCCTCAATGAGCTCTAAACCCACGACCCTCCTGACATGCAAACACCATAGCAAAGCATAAGACAAGTTCCTGGCAAGGTCAATCTCAGTCGTCGCCCATGACAAGTACCGCTGCACCCGTCAAAGCACCGCTGCGCAGGGCTTCCAACGCCTCATTTGCCTGCTCGAGAGGATACGGCCGCGATTCAACCTTGAGGGGAACTTTGGCAGCAATAGCGAGGAATTCTTCGGCGTCGGTGCGGCTCAGGTTTGCAACCGACCTGACAACTCTCTCCTCCCAGAGTAAGCGGTACGGAAAAGACGGGATGTCGCTCATGTGTATACCGCCGCAGACCACGGTCCCGCCTTTGTCAGTCGCACGCAGAGCCGCCGGCACTAACCCGCCGACCGGCGCAAAGATAATGGCGGCGTCGAGCTGTTCCGGAGGCATAGCATCAGAGTCACCCGCCCATACGGCGCCAACCTGGCGTGCAAATGCCTGGCCCTCGGTATCGCCCGGTTTCGTGAAGGCATATACGGCCTTGCCTTGAGCGGCCGCAACCTGCGCTATCAGATGCGCCGCCGCTCCAAATCCATAGATGCCCAAACGTGTGACGTCCTTTCCTGCCATACGAAAGGAGCGATAGCCGATGAGCCCTGCGCAGAGCAAGGGGGCTGCCTCTACACTGGCATAAGATGCAGGTACGCGAAAACAGTATCTCTGATCTGCAACAGTATACTCGGCATAGCCGCCATCCCGCGTATAGCCTGTAAAGAGCGCGTGCTCACACAGGTTTTCCTGGTCTCGCGCACAGTAGCGACACGAGCCACAAGTGTAGCCGAGCCATGGTACACCGATCCGATCCCCTGAAGAAAAGTCTTTGACGGCAGCACCGACCTCAACAACGGTCCCCACGATTTCGTGTCCCAGGATCAAAGGCAGCTTCGGATGGGGAAGTTCACCGTCAAACACGTGCAGATCAGTCCGACAGACGCCACAGGTATCTATCTTGATCAGCACATCGTTGGCGGCCGGGAGCGGAACAGCCATCTCCCTGAGCAGCAAAGGCTTACCCGGTTGCTCGAGTACCATGGCGCGCATTTTATCCGGAATTGTCATTTCTGTGCTCCCGGGTATTCGCAAAGACCCGTCATGGCCCTGTCCGACTCTACATTCATTGTAGCTCAAGGAGGCAATAAACACAAAGCATTATAAGATGGTCAGAAGGTGTGGCCTGGAGCTACCTGAAGTAATGATAGAGCAGGTCGACGCGGCCGCGCTTGACCAGGCGCATACCCGAGAACTTCATGATCTCCCTGATTCTCGCCTTGTACTCCCCCTTGTAGCACTGGCTCTCACATTTCTTGCACATGGGTTTCGGGTCTGAGGGCATCGGAGCCGCATGTTTATGCCGTAAGTCAGAAGCCTCTTGCAATCGCGGCAGACAAGGATCGGCCTTCTCTCGATCTGCTCGATATCCAGCTGCTTCAAGAAGAATGGGGCTTTTGCTCCTTCGTGCTTCTCGCCGCAGTAGATGGCCACAAAGCGGAGCAGCGTGCGGATGTCAGATTTTTCCTTCGACGATATATCCTGCATGTTCGTCACGAGCACTCAGAAGGTAGTATACATCAGGACGCGCTAGGTCCGTTTGACCTGGGTCAAGAAAACAGTCAAAGGCTAAGGCACGCAAGGTTGTACCCGCAGAGCCCTAAAATTTAGTTGACAAAAAAAAGCGCGACCGCTAGGATGTTCGGCGTGAAAAGACCGGCAAAGAACTCTATTGTCAGCTTCTGTGATTTCATGTGCAGATACGCAGAAATACCGAAAGAAGGAGCTCTTGACGGTTCGGGAAGCTGCCGAACCTTCATCGCCGTATATTGTAATCGCAGGAAAACGTTTGTCCCCAAGAATATGGCCTGCAGTCAAAAGCAGGTGCGCCAAAAGAAGTAGCCATAAAAACTCTTGCCGGGAACTTTATCTTGGTCTATAAATAGAATTCACAGCCCGTTGGTCGATAAAGACGAACAGCGAATCAATATCAGGGAGGAGCTAGTCACAGAATGACTCGGGAAGAAGCTGTCCAGCTTTTACACACGTACGTTAAGAATGACCGCATGCTCAACCACTGCTACGCCACCGAAGCAGTGATGAGGGCCCTGGCTCAGAAGCTGGGCCGGAATGAAGAGCAATGGGCAATGGCAGGCCTTCTGCACGATCTCGATACTGAGCTGACCAATGCTGACCTGAAGGTACACGGCAAGGAGACGGAAAGGATCCTCAGAGAAAAGGGCGTCGATGAAGAGACGATTGACGCCATCGTTATGCACAATGAGACGCTGACGGGGAAGAAGCGGACCAGCGAGTTCCAGCATGCTCTGGCTGCGGGAGAGACCATTACAGGCATGATAGTGGCCACGGCGCTGGTCTATCCGGATAAGAGGCTTGAAAGTGTAAAACCGAAATCGGTCACGAAGAGAATGAAAGAAAAGGCGTTTGCAGCGTCAGTTAATCGCGACATCATAATGGAGTGCGAGGATATCGGAATACCTTTGGAAGAATTCGTACAGCTCAGCCTGGAGGCGATGAAGAATATCGCCACGCAACTGGGTCTCTGAGAAAGGCTGCGAAGGCGCGGGGGGACCCATGAAGGGGCACAAAGACCAGCAAACGAGTAGGGGGCCGTCAGAACAAGCCGCTGGCGCGTGCGGGTACCTGCTGGTAAGGAGCAGCCGGCGCAGGAAAACGATGACCTTGCGCATCGACCGCCTCGGAAGAGTCGTGATCAGGGCGCCGCTGTACACGGTCAAGAAGGAGGTGGACAGGTTCTTTGAGCAGAATAGAGCGTGGGTCAGAAGAAAGCTGGCCGAACGATACACTCTGCAGAAAATGTGCAAGCCGAAAAGCTTCGTGCCCGGAGAAGAGTTCCTGTTCCTGGGGAAATCCTATCCACTGAGGCTCGGGGAGACAAACGGCGGCATACCTAGCATCTCTTTCTGTTCACGCGGTTTCACTTTGCCCGAGAACCATACCAGCAAAGCAAGATGTCTCTTCATTACGTGGTACAAAACAAAGGCCTGGGAGAAGATCACAGAAAGAGTGCTCCATTACAGCAGACAACTCAATCTCATACCACAAGAGATCAGACTTATGACAGCACGTACTCAATGGGGCTCCTGTTCGCCGGACAACCGTCTTTCCTTCAACTGGAAGCTCGTTATGGCGGCAGATACATTTATTGACTACGTGGTGGTCCATGAGCTTCTCCATATCAGAGAGAAAAACCATTCTCTCCGTTTCTGGGAGGCTCTTAAATCACTCATGCCCGATTACAAGGAACGCAAGGCCTGGCTTGACGAAAACGGCCATCTGCTGAACATATAGTGGCAAGGGTCACGGGTCAGGGGACAAGGAAACGCAATCAAATGTGGCGATATTCATTACACCTGAAGTATTGCGCTGTTCTTCTCGAGTGGATCGATTTTGTTGTAAGTGGGCCTTCGCCGTGTCTTTTTTCCGTGACCCTTGCCCCTTGACCCATGACCCGTGAGGTTATTATGGATTTGGTTCGAAGAGTTCAGGACATACTCTTGAGGCCCAAGGAGACGTGGCCGCTCATTAAGTCAGAAGAGGCGACGATCGGCAGTCTTTACAGATCGTACGCTCTTATGCTCGCCGCCATACCGGCTGCGGCTCAGGCGATAGGTCTGGCGCTGATAGGCACATCGTTCCTGGGTGTACGCTACAGAGCGTCGCTCGAAAGCACGCTGGTCGATGCCATTTTGTCCTATTGCGTCTCCCTCGTCGCGCTCTACATGGTCGCGTTGATTATCAATAGCCTCGCGCCCAAGTTCGCATCACGGAAGAACCTCATCAGCGCATTCAAGCTGGTCGTATACTCCTGGACCCCCTCGTGGATTGCAGGTGTACTTCTCCTTATCCCCGCTCTCGCTTGGCTCGCCAAACTGGCTTCTCTTTATGGCATCTATCTCTTGTATTCCGGCCTGCCTGTCCTCATGGACACGCCGAGGGAGAAGGTCACCGTCTATTTCCTATGTGCAGTCGTTTTGAGCATCATCTTCGTCGGCTTTATCATCTCTGTAGTAGCGCTTTTCTTCCCATTGGGCAGCCTGTTCTGAGCGTTATACCAAGTTGCATTCAAAAATAGAGCAAGGCGACCAGGAGGATAGCGACGGAGGCGTACTATTAGTACGTCGGAGTCGTGCCGACGCAGGCAACGAAGCTATATGAATGAAGGCAACTTGGTATTACCCTTTTTTCGTTTTCAGCCAGCAGTCGGTCATCCATCCAAATGATAGATGCTCACACTTCGCCTGATCGAAGGGAATGCTTGGGTCGCACATGACCAAACCACGTTTCCATTATCCTGGCGTATGTCCCCTCTTTCTTGAGACATCGCAGACCTTCGTTGATCGTCTCCAGGAGCGACGAATCGCTGCCTTTCATCGTGGCAACGGCAAGAGGCATCTCTAGAAAGACCTTATCCGGCAGTGTGAAGCGCCCTCGGAATAACCTGTGGATTAAATCTCTTCCCACATGCACGTTGAGGGCCGCTGCATCTGCATTGCCAGCGAGTACCGTTTCGAGAGCTTCGCTATAGTCCTTGACCAAAAGAAGCCTCGCCCCTGGGACTTCTCTCCGGATATATGCCGACAGGGGTCCCGTCCGCGGCGTAACGATTCTCCTGTTTTCATAGTCCTGTAAGTCCGTCGGCGGATCGGGAGATTTCACAAAGAGGGCGGCACCGGTCATGAGAAGCGGGTCGCTGAAATCAAATAGCGCCTTGCGCTCAGGGGTGATGGCGTAGAAGGCAATTCCATCGGCCTCTCCGGCGTCCAACAGGCGCCTGATGTGTTCCATTGGGGTGGGAATAAAGCTTACCTGGATATGGATCCGCGCAAAGGCTTCCGAGAGAATGTCGATCACGGCTCCCCTTGCCTTTCCTCCTTCACCGAAGGCAAGAGGCGGAAAGGGGTTATCATAGGCGAGTCGGATCATCTTGACTAATCGCCTATGTGACGTTTGTTCTTTTTTCTTGGAAGGTTTTCTCCCAGGCTGACACGATGCTGCCTGATTCGACAACCTCTCCAAAAAAAGTATTGATGTTGTATAGCGACATCTGCTTGGCCTGGTCATTGACGCCCGAGGTGAGATCTGAAGGCAGCACGATATGATACTCGAGCATGAATCCATCTCGCGCCGTGGACTCAACACAGACATTGGTGGCTACGCCTGTGAGTATCAGGGTCCTGATTCCATTGGCGCGCAGGATAGCATCCAGTGGTGTGCCGATGAAGGCCGAGTAGCGGTGCTTGGGCAGGACGATGTCGTCCGGTGCTGGAGCGCACTCATAAAACTCCTCGTTCCGGGGATCGAAAGGCCGCACCATTCTTGCCCGCGTGTAGTGTTCTACAACAACGGGCGAGCGCAGGAACGGATACATAGTTTGCCTGGTGAAGATGATCGTTTTTAGATAGCGGCGCGCTTCACCTATGAAACGGTTGAGTCCGGGAATGATTTCCTGGTTCGCACGGTAGTCGTGTTTCATGAGATCGATGATACCGCCCGCACAGAAATAATCACGTTGCACATCGATAACCATGAGGGCGGTATGTGAAGGGTTGATCTTTTCCGCAAAGTCCATGGTTTCCTCCTTATGGTTTTGCGCTCAAAGGGAGCACTCTCTTTATCTTCCATCTTCCTAGCGAAGCGGTCTTCCTAGCGCACAGCGCGATCTTCCTTCTTTCCTCTAAGCGTAGCGCTCGTCCATCGTGCGTCGATGCACCGCTATCCGGCTGTGGCGCTTTTAGCTTGTGCGGCGCCTGCGCCGCGCGCCTCCAAAGCGGCCCGTTTGAGATGACTGTGGAACACTATCAGAAGGGCCGCGATAACGAGTGCGATTACCGCCTGCCAGAAGCAGATCTTCACAACGCTCCAGCTAAGGGTCAGAAGGAGTCCTCCCGCGGCCGGTGCGATCACCCCGCCCGCCTTTCCCATGGCGTACACCCAGCCAGTGCCTGTGCCGCGAATAGCCGGAGGATAGACAAGCGTGGCCGCGGCAAAGGCCCCTCCCTGAGCGCCGAATATGAAAAGTCCGCAGCCAATGGACATTGCGATAACGGTCGCAAGCGAACGGCTGCCCGCGAGCAGTCCAAAAACCCACAGGGCAAAGAACGCGAGTACAAAGCCGATCTGCAACACCCGCAGCGGACTCGCCTTGTCCATGAGGCGCCCGATTGAGACTGCCGCGCAGATACTTCCGAACATGATCGCCGCGAACGCAAGACTGTATTGCTGAACCGTTGCCCCGGCATTCCGAAGCAGAGTAGGGGCCCATGAAACGAGCGCCCAACAGAGATACGCGGCAAGAATCGAAATCGCCCACCAAACGATCGTGGTCAGCGCGCGCCCTTCCGTGAAGAGGTGCTTGAGCGAAACTCCCGCAAGTTTTTTAGCGCTTGAGGCGAACCGGGCATTGTTATCGTTACCGAGCTCCGGGGACACCCTGGAGACGATCCTGCGAATTCGCGCCCTGTCTTTATCACGTCGCACAAGGAATTCGAGCGACTCGGGAAGGAAGAACATCATGATGACGCACAGAATGAGCGGCGCTATGCCGCCGAGCACGAAGAGCGACTGCCAGCCGAGATGCGGGATCAGCCATGAGGCTAGAAGCCCCCCTACCAATGCGCCGGCAGGTATCCCAGCGTAAATTGTGGTGACAAGGCTTGCACGCGAGCGGCTCGGCGCGTATTCCGAACCCAGAGCGAGGGCACTGGGGACGGCCCCACCGAGGCCTATACCTGCCAGAAAGCGGTAAAGCGCCAGGTGCCCCACACTGGTAATGGTGACGGTCATTGCGGTAAAGACACCGAAGATGAGAGCGGAGACGAGGAGCATCCATTTCCGCCCCCAACGGTCCGCAAGGGTACCTAGAAGGAACGCACCGATCACGGGCCCGAACTGACCAGCGCTCAATGCCAGGCCGAGAGCGCCGGGCTTCGAGTGCAGGAAGTCCGCAATTTTGGGCAGGGCCACCCCGGCCACCGTCAAGTCGAAGCCGTCGAGGAGCACCACCAAGAAGCAGATACCACACACCATGTACTGATATGCGGTAAATCGACTAGAATCGAAGACCTCCGATACGCTTACTGTCCTTTCCGCCATCCTTGCACCTCCAAGAATAGTTTCTCAGGCCAAAAGCTTTCCCGCCCTTACGCTCTCTGATTACCTGTCTGGAAATTGTCAGCTATGGCTTGCCTGTTCTCTCGATAGCCCCGTTAGGTCATTGATCGTTGGACCCGTCCACTGCAGGCGCCAGCGGTGGCCGCTCGTCTCCTTCCGTGGGCTTGTTTATGCCATTGTGACCCACTCTTAAGATCATGTCAATAAGATTCTTGTATGGGGGACGCGGGTTTGTTACTTTCCTGTTTTAGAGTCAGCGTGTTATCTCTATTTCTTGCTCAGCCAGAAAGAAAGCGCTTCCTGGATGGCAAGGTGCCCGGCTTTCTCCAGAAACATGAGGTGGTAGCCGCCCGGATGGATAACCATCGCCTTGTCAGGTGTACCAAGGTCTGCGAACATGGCGATGTTGTCCGCCAGGTCGACCACGTATTCTCTGGAGCCGTTCAGAATAAGCGCGGGTACTTTCATCGCTGAAACAAAAGGTTCCCCAGGATTATTGAGCACACTGTCCGGGTAGATACCCCCGGGCATCAGTCCGTATTTTTCTGCTACGAGTTTTTTGTACCACGAGACCACGTCCTGATCAAAGGTATCCAGTCGTTTCTCCACATCCAGGTAGTGCGTGTTGGGAACGTAATCCTTTCCGGGTTCCTTTGCAGCGTCCATGACTTTTGCGGCGTAGGCGACGAATAGCGGATTCACCTTCTTGTAGCGCGTTCCCATGAGCACTATCCGGTCCAGAAGGTCCGGGTAGGTGCCGGCAGCCACCAGCACGGCCGTTCCTCCCGAGGAGTGGCCCACGAGGCTCACTCTCTTTACCCCAGATCGCTTTGCAATAGCTTCCACCACCGGCTTGAGGTCTGAGGCTATGGATGCGGCATTCACCTGCATGCCGTTCGGTTTGGTACTTTCCCCATAGCCTCTGCATTGCACGGCGTATACGTCGATTCCTCTTTGGGCGAGATAGTCCATGATGCTGTAATCGCGAATAGGGATATCCCAGTATTCGTATCCGACCCCCGACCCGTGGACCAAGAGCACGGCCTTGCCGATTGCCCCTTTTGCGGGAGTCTTTGAGACCACGAGAAGCTTTATGTCCTTTTGCGGCTCAACGAAGAACTCCTGCCGGTTGATCTCCGCGGAAAAACTCGTGGCGCATGACAGAAGCCATATCATGGCGACCGGTACACCAAGCGATTGGAACCCTAGCATCTTCTCGAGATTCATAGTTGACTCCTTCCCGTCTCTGATTTGGTCCAGGTTTTACATCATCCGACTGGTCCCCTCTTTGTGGCCCCCACTCTCCTGGTCCCATTAGGGTAGGCTGCCGCAGAGTGCTTTCCAAGGGCCTTCCACATTCGGATTTATGATTTTTCCACCGATCCCCCATCAGATCTTGAACTCGTCAAAGGTCTCGGGGGCGAACAGCTCCTCCAGAGCCATCTTCCGCGCGGACAAGCCCTGCTCAAACGAATACTGGCAAAGAGCCTCGATGGTCTTTCTGTTCTTTTCGATCCCGTACGGCCACCAGTCATCACCCATGACCTTTCTCGTTTCGTCCACGTGGTGTACGAGCCATGGCAGCGTGGCATGCAAGGCGAACGTGTGCTGCAGACTTTTCAGAGTCAGATTCTTCGACGCAAGGAGAGCCTTGTACAGAGACATGGCAACCCATGGGTGCTGTTCGTACACGGTCCTTTTTATCGCAACAGCGTGCATGATGGGGAAGATGCCGGTCCTTCTAAAATACTCCTCTTCAACCTCCCAGTACCGGTCAAAGAGGTGTTTGACGTTGGGCGACTCTGAGGTAAACGAAGAAGGAGCCCTCGCTGTAAAAAGGGCGTCAATCTCCCCTTCATCGAGCATCCGGGAGAGAGTCTTGTCGGCTGGAATCGATTGATAGTCAATATCTGGCGGCAGCTCCAGTTTCAATTTTTCAACGCGCCCCGGGGTCTCCTCTCCGCCGCTCCTCCAGTGCACATCCCTGGGGTGCACACCATACTCGTGTTGAAATATGCCCCTGAGCCACACTGCCGCTGTCATCTGGTACTCAGGCACACCTACCGTCTTCCCTTTCAGATCTTCTGGACCTTTGATCCCCTTATGCACATTAATATACGCAGACGAATGGCGGAAGAATCTCGACGTAAATACAGGTATTGCGATGAACCGCTCATCCCCGCGCGACCTGGCCATCGTGTAAGATGAAAAGGACATCTCACAGGCATCAAACTCCTGGTGCCTCAGCTGACGCCAGAAGATCTCTTCCACCTCCAGCGGGATGAAATTGAAATCCATGCCTTCGGGAACTATTGTTCCGTTCAAGATCGCCTGCAGCCGGTCATACGGAGAACATGCGAACGTAAATCTGAGCTTAGCCATAAAGATATACCTCCTTTTTCTCCTTTGAAAAGAATCTTTCCATGTTCCAGTCCTTCTATTTTCACATAACAGAACATAAACAGAGGCACGGCGTAAGCGTCAAAGCGGCCGGCCCTGCGTCCCGACAGGATGCTTATGCCATGGAGAGGTTTTGCTTGTCAAGCAGAATTAGATACAGGCTTTATTGGTTCAATTGGTTTTTATTGGTTTGATTAGTTGCAAGAAAAGTAGATTCCCACGGGCTCACGCCCGTGGCACTAGGCAGCACTGCCCCATCTTTACGCATTCACTCCCGGGCTCGCATCCGGGGTCCTCTGCCGGCTCGCGCCGCCGTGGGAATCTTTGAACTAATTAGACCAATTGAACTAATTGAACCAAGTCAGTGCTCTATTTCTCTCTGGGGAGAAGGATCCATTTGGCTCTCAGCTCCTGCCAGGCCTGTTCCCGAGCCTCGACTTCGGTGTAGCCTTGCTGCCTGAGCTGCTTTTCGAGGTGCCTCATGTCTTCGCGCGTGAATTCGACCGCACGCTCGAGAAGGTCCTCAAGAACCCCTGACGTCAAAAGCCTTTGGTACATTTTTGGTCTATACTTGGCCCAGTGGTCCTTCGCCATTTGCTTGAGCATGTCCGGGGCATCCCGCTCTGCGGAACGACTTGTAAGCTCCTGCGCTGTTTGTTCCATCCTACCCGCCTTTTTGGTTAATGGATATTCATCGGCCGAACGAGTCGTATTCTTAACCCCTCAGATGAGATATATCGGATATATGCAAAATCCGGGCCGAAATTGTATGGCCTTGGGAACAGGCTTCGTACGGTACATCGGCAGTGCCGCCTGATAGGGAAGGAGATTAATGTGTCAATTATTTTACATACTTTTCCGCCGCAAGCGCTCCCTGGAGACCCGAAAAAGCGCGGCGACTGGGCGGGAAATAAACCTTTTCTTGCGCTGCAAACCTGCAACCTGTGATTTGTAACCCGTAACGGTGGTTAGCCCTTCTCTCTCTCTTTTAACGCCCTCAAGACCTTCTCAGGCGTAATCGGCAAATCCTTTATCCTCACCCCCACCGCGTCGTATATCGCATTCGCTATGGCAGGCGCGGTCGGCACGAGACCAGGTTCGCCGATGCCTTTTGCACCGAACGGTCCGTTCTTTTCATCCGTCTCTATGATGACCGCCTCGATGGGCGGAATATCCTTGGCAGTGAGCAGCTTATAATCGAGGAAATTCGGGTTCATGATCTTTCCATTCTGATAGACCATCTTTTCGCTGAGGGCATATCCCAGACCCATCACCCCGCCCCCGTAAATCTGCCCTTCAAGTAGCATAGGATTAATAGCCTTGCCCACGTCGTGCGCGGCAACATACTTGATGATCTTTACCTGACCCGTCTCTTTGTCTACCTCGACCTCGACGCCGTGCGCACCATAAGCGTACGCGACCGACAGGTTCCCCTTGAACTCTTTGTTGAAATTCTCGTTTGGTGGATCATAGAAATAGTCTGCCACCAACATTTTTCCACCAGGCGTATAGTGCGCAGACCTCAAGATCTTGCCAAGCGCAATGCTCTTCTCTTTGTCGTTCTTCGAGAAGATGACGCCGCCCTTCAGGTCTAGAGCACTAGGGTCCTCGTTGAGAGTCGCGGCTGCCAGGTCGAGAATCCGCGCTCTTATTCTCTGCGCCGCTCCAAGGGCAGAGTTACCGGCGACGAACGTGGTTCTCGATGCGTGCGCGCCCACATCCCACGGGCAAACATCCGTATCGTTGTTGATCACATTAATGTCTTCAACGGGAACGCCGAGCACTTCCGCCACAATCTGCGCTACGATGGTCTCCGAACCTTGTCCGATTTCCGATGAGCCGGTAAAAACATCGACTTTTCCATAATCATCGATCTTGATGATCGTGCCGCAACCATCCGACTTGTAGACACGCGCGCCACCGCCCACGTGCACGAGTGCGGCCATGCCGAAGCCACGGCCTTCCTTCTGCATGCGCTTGCCTGTCCAGCCGAGCCTTGTTTTCACTGCTTCCATGCACTCCTTCACGCCGCATGACGTGATCTTGAAGTTCTGCGGTGTGATCTCGCCCGGTTCATTGGCATTCATTAATCGAAAGTCATACGGGTCGATGCCTGCTGCCTCTGCGAGCTGATCCAGCGAGCACTCTATAGCGAAGGTCGCTTGAGGATTTCCATATCCCCGCATAGCCTGGCTGTATGTATTGTTCGTGTAGACGCATTTGGCCACGTATTTTACGTTCGGCACCTTGTAGAGAGAGGAGATAGGCAGCATCATAACGGACGGGGTTGTTGCGCCCCATGAGGTATAGGCGCCATTATCAAGGATCATCTCCATGTCCCTGAAAAGGAGTTTTCCTTCCTTTGTGCAGCCCTGTGATATCTTCGTGATGGTGCACTGCCTTGGCGAGGTTGCGAAGAACTCTTCCTCCCGGCTGAACGCAATCTTTACAGGCTTGCGAGTCTTCAGTGCGAGAAGAATTGCGAGGTATTCGTATGCATAGGTGTCAAGCTTGCTGCCAAAAGCGCCGCCGATAACGCTCTGGATGATTCTGACTTTCTTGTTTTTAAAACCGAAAGTACCCAGCGCCTCCATGAAGTCCTTCTGCGCAAGGGAGGGAATCTGTGTGTTGCTGTACATCGTCAGGTTGCTGTTGATGTCAAAGCTGGCTATACATCCGCTCGCGCCAAGACAGCAGGCCGTGACCCATTGGGTGCGGAACGTGTCCTCGACCACGTGAGCCGCCTCTTTCTTAGCCGCATCGAGGTCCCCCACGATCAGTTTCCAAGGCATCTTCAGCACATTCGTTTTGTGCTCCTCGTGAATAAGCGGCGCGCCCTCCTTCATAGCGTCGACCGGGTCGAATATGGCGGGCAGTTCCTCGTATTCCACCTCGATCAGGTCTAGAGCCTCTTGCGCAACTTCGGGGCTCACAGCAGCTACAGCGGCTATCTCGTCCCTGAGCGAGCAAACTTTACCGGTCTTGAGCGGCGGATTATCTTTGTAGACACCGAATTTAAAAGCAGGGATAGTTGAGCCGGTGAGCACGGCCTTCACGCCGGAAAGCTTTTCAGCCTTCGCGGTGTCCAGGCGCTTTATCTTCGCATGGGGATATGCGCTGTAGAGTATCCTGCCGTAAAGCATGCCCGGTACTTTAAGATCTTGTATGTAGTTGGCTTCGCCTGCAACTTTTTCCGGAGCATCCTTTTTGGGTATCGGTTTTCCAACAACCGTGAGTTGAGCCATAATTACCTCCCACCGGCAGCGACTTTTATTGCTTCAATGATCTTCACGTAGCCGGTACATCTGCACAGGTTTCCTGCTATGCTTTCTTTGATCTCCTCGTCTGTCGGACTCTTCTTCTCGTCGAGGAGCGCCTTGGCCGACATAATCATGCCCGGGGTGCAAAAGCCGCACTGGACAGCCCCATGGTCGACGAATGCCTTTTGCAGGGGATGGAGCTGCCCGTCAGACTGCGCCAGACCTTCTATCGTAGTCACGCTCATTCCTTCTGCTTCGAGGACCGGTACGAGGCAGGCGTTGACTGCCTGGCCATCCATGATCACGGTGCAGGCACCACACTCGCCGTATCCGCAGCCAAGCTTGGTGCCCGTTAACTCGAGCTTTTCACGGAGTAAATAGAGCAACGTCCACGTGGACTCAACCTCCACTTTCACCTTTTCACCATTCAACGTGAATTCCATCTCTCTTCTCATGTCGACTCCTTGTTAGTTAGGGTCAAGGGGCATGGGTCACGGGTCACGGAGGACACATCTTTTTTCTTGTCACTGATCATTAGTCATTAATCTCGTCACTGGTGACTAGTTACTTGACCCTTGCCCCCTGACCCGTGACCCTGTTCTTCTCACCACAGTCTTTCCGGGTAGACCACCTCGCCAGGCCGTACCACCCGCTCGATGGCCTTCATAATGCCCCTTTTGACGAGCACCTTCACCATTTCCCGCCTGTACCAGGCCTCTCCTCTCACGCTGTCCCTGGGTGAAGACTCGGATGCGGCAATCTCGCTTACCTCCGCAATAAGCTTTTCGGAGAGCACCTTTCCTTTGAGCGCTGCTTCGGTCTTCTTGGCCCTGATAGGTCGAGGTGCGACAACACCCATGGCAATGCGAGCATCTTCGCACCTGAGCTCTTCATCCTCAAAATAGCCGAGTATCTTCGATATG
>Ga0209039_10000614_pt1 | contig 34401 bp, 26 predicted proteins | sample BogFormECP12_OM1_FD_188238 | JGI IMG/M metagenome (GOLD analysis project Ga0209039, IMG submission 188238) | Bog forest soil microbial communities from Calvert Island, British Columbia, Canada - ECP12_OM1 (SPAdes) (version 2) | ecosystem: Environmental > Aquatic > Freshwater > Wetlands > Bog ... | reverse complement strand
GATTGAAGTGGCGCTCTACCATAATCTTGGGGAGTTACCCGAACCAGAATGGACCCACAAATTTTGCTGAAGAACCCCACCTTCTCACCGTGGGCCAAGGCTGCCATGTTCGTCGCGATATTTCCCGGCGCTGGTCCATTCAAATTGCCCAGCACAACGACCGTGAGCTTGTCATCGGGGTAGTACGACAATTGAGTGTTGAAGCCTTCGATCCCGCCCCCGTGATCGATCAGCTTGTGTCCCTTCACCGTGCTCACGCCGAGGCCGCACGCATAGTCGTGCTGAAACGGCGTGGTCATCTTTTCGAGCGACGCCGGCGAGAGGACCTTTCCGCCGAAAAGTCCCTGCTCCCACCGCAGCAAGTCTTCAGTGGTGGAATAGAGCGCACCGGCGGAAAACGGGATGCTCATGTGAATGAAGCCCGTGTTCTGGGGCCCGTCCGGACTGGGGGTGTATCCCGCCGCGCGGTGAGGGATGATGGCGGTGTTGGAGTCGTAGCCCGAATCTTTCATGCCGAGCGGTGTGAAGATGTTCTCCTGTACGAACTTCGCGTAACTCTCGCCGCTGATTTTCTCGATCAGGTACCCCAGCAGAACGTATCCCGAGTTGCTGTAGTTCCATTTCTCCCCGGGCTGGAATTCCAGCAGTTTGTCACGAAATCGCGCCACCAGCTTTTCCGGAGTCGTGGGAATAGCCTCGGTGGAAGGGTAATCGGGGAATCCGGTAAAACTGGGGATGCCGGAAGTGTGGGTGAGCAGATGATAGATCTTCACCTTGTCCCATGCGGGCGGCGCATCGGGCATGTACTTCTTCACCAGGTCATCAACCTTGATCTTGCCACGTTCTTCCAAGAGAAAAACGCTGGCCGCGGTGAACTGCTTGGTGAGGGAGCCCAACCGGAACTTGGTAGTGGGCGTGTTCGGGATGTTCCATTCGAGATTAGCGAACCCGTATCCCTTGTCGAGCAGCACCGCTTCACCCCGAGCGACAAGCACGGAGCCCATGAATTGCTTGCTCGATACGTAAGATTGAACCACCTGCTCCAGGCGCGACAAATTGTCCTCTGCCAGGCAGCAGGTAACCCCCAACAGCACCCAAAAGCTGGCAAGCCAACTCGCCAGCGCGAGTCTTCGCATCACCATGCTCTTCCTCTTGGAATTTGACAGGCCAACTCGTTTGACAGGATTTTCCATGATCGACCTCCCGCCCGACCGAAAAAATATACCTCATCACCGCCGGATGCAATTGCAGGTAAGAAGATAAGTCAATTGACGGCTTCGAAAATCGCAAATCGAAGATCCAAAATAACCCAGTAACTCAATGGCGCAATTACTCAAATACCCACCGCTGAATCACCCATTCATAGGGTATGTCAGGATGTCAGCGGCGAAGTTTGGCCAGGTAGGAGTCCAGTTCGCGCACGCGGAAGAGCTTGATGAGCACTCCGGTTAGGACAAATCCCACCGAGCTCACGATCACCAGAACCGCCAGGGCGCGCAGAGTGGTTTGCCAACCGATGCGCACTTGCAATATTTGGGTCAGCTTGAAGCACACTCCCGCGGCAATCGTCGAGGCGGCGGTGACCCTGAGAAAGAACCAAACCATTCCAACGGACTCTGGATTTTTGGTGCGGCGGCTCAACAGGCCAAAGAGCAGCAGCGCGTATGCGATGATTCCGGCCGAACTTGCCATGGCTAATCCCAGATACTGGTAGCGCCGGACCAGCAGCCAGTAGAGTGGCAGATTCAGGAAGGTGAGCACGGTTCCGACAATGGCGGGCGTCAGCGTGTCGCGTGCCGCGTAAAAGCCGCGCGCCAAGATGTTCTGCGCTCCCCAGGCAAACATGCCCAGGGAGAAGACGGCCAGGGTGGCGGCGGTGGCTTGAAGATCGGCCGCCCGCAGGCGCGTGTGGGAAAATACGAGATAAACCAGAGGCGTCGCCTGGGCGATGCTGAGCGCGGAAATGGGCATGAGCAGCAGGATCAGCCCCTTCAGCGTGGCGTCCAGGGTGCGGTTCAATTCTTCCAGCTTGCCTTCCGAGTAAAGCTGCGCCAGGAAAGGAAAGGAGGCGACGCCCACCGCCTGTCCCACGACCCCGAGCGGGACGCGCATCAAGGTTTTGGCGTAACTCAGCCAAGTGATCGAGGCGGGGACGAGGTAAGAACCAAACCAGCGGATAATCCAGTCGTCCGTGAACACCAGCGAGAGCGCCAGCATGATGGGAACAGTGAGCTTGACGAACAGCCAAAACCCCGGGTGACGAAGGTCCAGATTGGGTGAGAAATGGGCGCCGGCGCGCCTGGCGCCATAAACCTGGAGCAAGAAGTTTCCGGCCACGGCGCCGACGAGAACGCCCACCGCGAACCCGGTGATGCCCATTCGCGGCGCAAGCAGCACTCCGCACAGGATAATCCCCACGTTGTAAACCACCGGGGCCAGCGAGGGCACCACAAACTGTCCTTTGGCATACTGAACGGCACTCAGGATGCTGCCCTGATAAAAGCAAATTTGCGCGGGGAGCATCAAGCGCGTCAGGAAAATGACGCGGGCTTTCTCGGCGGGCTTGAAGCCCGGAGCGATCAGTTCCACCAGGTGAGGGGCGTAGATTTCTCCCACCACAATGAGGGCTGTCAACAAGATCCCCATGGAAGTCACCACGGTGGAGAAAACATGCCAGCCTTCATCCTCACGGTTCTCCGCCACGAACTTGGTGAAGACCGGAATAAAGGTAATGCTCAGCGCGGCGCCCGCGACCAAATAGTTCAGAAAGTCAGGAAGCGTGAAGGCGGCGTAATAGGCATCGGTGATGGCGTTCGAGCCGATCTGGTGGGCGACGGTCCATTCGCGGAAAAAACCGAGAACGCGGCTGGCCAGCACGCTCGCCATCACAATGCCGGAAGCCTGGGCAATGCGGCGCGTTACATGCGCAGAGTTCATTCGGGAAGATGTATCATGATGTGAATGGTTTTGCCTACAAGCGGGCAACATCCAACACCCGCGCATTCGATCTTAAGTCCCGCCTTTCGGCCTAACGAGGGTATGGAAAGCGTTGATCGCACCTCGAACAGCGCGCCATCTTAGGGCGATTGAGCATCCGTTCGTACCATCGGCGGTGGGATCGGCGAAAAAGCGTGCTCCCGCAATTCGGGCACAAGCGGTAGCCTTCAACCTCATCCTCTTCCGCCACATCGATCGATGATCTATTTGGCTGGACCTCAAATTCGTGGGACTCTTCCGAGGAATCAGAAGCCATCTTTCCCCCATCTGTCTCCGAAGCTGCGGACGTCTTCCCCGATGCTTCCGCGATCTTGCGATTGAATTGTTCCTGAAGTTCTTCCACCGTCATATCATCCGGGTGTGGCCGCTCCCTGTCCGCCCGCTTGAATATCCGCCGGCGATTGCAGAACGAGCAGCGGCGCAAGTGGTAGCCCATGTTCCAGAGCCTTTCATAGATAAATCCGTGCCGGACAGATTCAGTTTTTGTAGTTCCACAGCGAGGGCAGGGAGTTGCCATCACGCACCTCTAGAATTGGGGGTCTGACATCACAGGCCAGCCTGCATATCAGGGATGGCTTCAGGCAGGAAGCCTGACGCCCATTCGTCATGCAAGGTTGCGTTCCGTTCACAGAAGCAACGCAAACTTAGCCTTTGTGAAACCGACATGTAACAATTTAGCACAACGAGGCAGGATTTCCAACTGGTCCGATGTCCTTAATGGTATTGATCAAGGCGTTTTCATTCGCCATTGCGAATTCCGCTTGGTAACCGAATTGCTCCTCTGATGGCTTGCTGTGAAATTCCACAGTAAGCATGCAGTAATTCGGGCAAAAGGTATGAGTTTGGGCAGGCGTAACCTTCTTTTGGTCACTTTCAGTGGCGCAAGCGTTGTTGCCGCCCTCCTTGCTCTGCCCTTAAACGCCCAGCAACCCAAGCCTCTGCCCGGAAGCGCGCCGTGCCTGGATTGCCACGAAACCGGCCATCGCACGGGCAAGCGCGAGCCGGGAGTCCCACCCCCGTTCAACGAGGCTGCTTTGCGAGCCTCTCCCCACGCCACACTGGAGTGCACCAATTGTCACAGCGATCTGGAGGGCAAAAAAGAATTTCCGCACCCCGCAAAGCTCACCGTGGTTGACTGCGGCACGTGCCATGCGGATGAAAAACAGCAGTATGCGGAAAGCCTGCACGGGAGAGCGGCTAAACGCGGCGACCCACTGGCCCCTCATTGCGAGGACTGTCACGGTACGCACAACATTCTGCGGCCCACCGATCCCGGTTCTCTGACCGGTACGACCCAAATCCCCTTGTTATGCGGCCGCTGTCACCACGAAGGCTCGCCCGTCCAGCTTACTCATAACATCCCGCAAGACCAGATCCTGGAGAACTATACCGAAAGCATCCACGGCGAAGGCTTGTTCCGGCGGGGTCTTATCGTCACGGCGGTTTGCACAAGTTGCCACACGGCGCACTTCGTTTTGCCGCACACCGATCCTCGTTCTTCGATCTCCAAACAGAACATCGCCCATACCTGTACGAAGTGCCATGCGCTGATTGAGACCGTACACCGCAAAGTCATTCGCGGCGAGTTGTGGGAGAAACACCCGGGCCTCATCCCCGCCTGCGTGGACTGCCACGAGCCCCACAAGATCCGGCGTGTCTTCTATGCCCAGGGGATGGCGGATCAAGACTGCCAGCGCTGCCATGGCAAGCCGGATTTGAAAACCGCCAGCGGCGGGCGCTCCCTGTTCGTGAACGAGCAGGAACTTTCCGGTTCGCGGCACGCGCGGACCGCCTGCGTGCAATGCCATACCGGCGGCGACCCGTCCCTGGGGCGGCCTTGCGCCACCATAACCGCCAAGGTCGATTGCTCGGTTTGCCACGCCCCCGCCGTCGAAGACTTCCAGCAGAGCATTCATGGCCAGTTGCTGGCCCAAGGCAGCCCGGACGCGCCTGCCTGCACGGACTGTCACGGCAAACACGGAATCCTCAGCCACAACGATACTCACTCGCCCACCTTTTCGCGCAACGTTCCGACTCTGTGCGGCAATTGCCACCGCACGGGGCAGCGGGCGGCACTCCGTTATAAAGGCGCCCAGACCAATATCGTGGAGAATTATGAGGAGAGTATTCACGGCAAGGGGCTGCTGAAGAGCGGGCTGACGGTAACGGCCAATTGCGCTGACTGCCACACATCTCACCGCGAGCTACCCGCCCGCGACCTGGGTTCCAGCGTTAACCCCCGCAACGTGGCGGCCACGTGCGGGCGGTGCCATCACGGCATATACGAGTCTTTCATCACCAGCATTCACTCCCCCCAGGTGACCCACACCACCAAGCAACTTCCGGTGTGCAGCGATTGCCACTCCGCGCACACCATCCGGCGCACCGATCTCTCCGACTTCCGCCTCCACATCATGGACCAATGCGGCCGATGTCATGAGGCCATCACCAAAACCTACTTCGACACCTACCACGGCAAGGTCTCCAAGCTCGGTTACGTGAAAACGGCCAAGTGCTACGACTGTCACGGAGCTCATGATGTCCGCTCCATAACCGATCCGGCCTCGCGGCTCAGCCGCGCCAACGTAGTGAAGACCTGCGCCCAGTGCCATCCCGGCTCCAACCGCCGCTTTGCCGGATATCTGACCCACGCCACCCACCACGATCCGGAAAAGTATCCCTTTCTGTTCCTCACCTTCTGGAGTATGACCTCGCTGTTGATGGGCACGCTGGTCGTGGCCGGGCTGCATACGGCGGCCTGGCTGCCGCGCTCGCTCCAGTACAGCAGGGAGTTGAAGGCCAACGGCGGCGAAGCCGGCACGGCCTATGTGCGCCGCTTCCGGCCGTTTGACCGCAATTTGCACCTCATGGTCATCACCAGTTTTCTGGGCTTGGCGATGACCGGCATGATGCTGAAGTTCTCCTATACGCGCTGGGCACAGGTACTCTCGCACCTGCTGGGAGGCTTCGAGGGCGCCGGGCTCATCCACCGCTTTTGCGCCGTGCTCACCTTCACCTATTTCGGCTTGCACCTGTGGGACCTGTTCCGCCAGCATCGGGCGAGCGGTAAAACCTGGCGACAATTAATCTTCGGTCCGGAGAGCATGGTGTTCAATCGCCGTGACGGGCGGGAGTTCATCGCTTCGCTCAAGTGGTTTGTGGGCAAAGGGCCGCGCCCCGATTATGGCCGTTGGACGTACTGGGAAAAGTTTGATTACTTCGCGGTGTTCTGGGGCGTGGCGATTATTGGCAGCACCGGGTTGTTTCTCTGGTTCCCGGAATTCTTCACCCGGCTGCTGCCCGGTTCGCTGATCAACGTGGCCACCATCATCCACAGTGACGAGGCGCTGCTGGCCGTCGGATTCATCTTCACCGTGCACTTCTTCAACACCCATTTCCGGCCGGAGCGATTTCCCATCGACACGGTGGTGTTTACCGAGGGGGAACCGCTGGAGAAGTTCAAGCTCGACCGGCCGCGCGAGTACCGGGAACTGCTCGAGCGGGGTGAACTGGAAAGACATCTGATACCTGCTCCGCCCCCGGTCGTCGTTACGTTCTGGCGACGTTTCGGCTTCACCGCCTTGACCATCGGTCTCGTCATGATCCTGCTCATCCTCTACGCCGCGATCTTCGCCTATAAATGAAGCTGTGAAGTAATCCTTCCTTCTCACTCCCGAGGCGCGTGTGGCATGGCCAACTTGGCCGGCTTGCTGACGTCACGCACGATAGGCCAGCCAGCGAGCCCGAGGGCCAACAACCCAAGCGCTAGCAAATGAGGAAGCCGGAATCTCACTTTCGCTCCCGAGATGAGCTTTTTCATTCGCGAGTTCATTTACTAAGCCCTCCTTCCGGTGAGGTAGTAAGCAATTCGGAGGTCGCCTGACCGTGGAAGTTGGAGGCCAGGTTCTGGGCAAGAAGAGGATCGTTCTTCGCGCCTGCCAGTGCCTTACGCGCGTGCTGCTGGTGATCGCCCTCCGGGCCCTTAAGGGTGATGAGGGCAGCCGCGAATTCCATTTCGGGATCTTGCCCGCGCAAGCTGATGGCATTCTTGATCAAAGCATATCCGTCAAGACCTGCCGCGGGGTTGGGTTCGCCCATCCCGATCCATTGTTTGTAGGTTTCGGCCAGATAGCCGAAGTCGAACAACGCCAGAGCCCCGGGGCGCCCGGCGGAATTATCCGCGCGCGCTTGCAGTCGCGTGATGAGCTCTTTCGCCACTTGTGGATCCTGGCGAGCGTAAATCGTGGCCCGCCGCAGAGTTTCCATTCGCACCAACACCGGGGCGCTGGAGTCGAGAATCGCCAGCGTGTCCCGAGTGAGGTTTTTCAGGTCATAGCTTCCGCTCCCTTTCCGATTCCAATCGACCGCAGGCAGCGTCTTCGCCTGCCCGATTTCAAAGGGATGACAGATGAGAGGTGGTCCCGCTTGTGCTGAGGCTGTGAGTCCAAGCAGGATTGCCACACTGCTGATCGCAACGCTTGCATATACACGTGATTTCATGTTCTGGAGTCTCCTTTTCGCCCTATGGGCATCATTTGCTAAATAAGATCGTGATGGTTCCCGATTCGTTATTCGATACGACGATGTCATCTTTGCCGTCGCCATTTAGGTCGGCGAGGGCGAGTCCGGACCAGCCGGTCTGAACATCGCGCGTGGAAACTTGGAACGTGCCGTCTTTCGAGCCCAAGTACAGCATCAATCTATTGTTTTGCGCACAGGAGACAACGATGTCGCGGAATCCGACTCCGTTGAGGTCGCCGGTGACGACGCCGTTGGGGCCGCGGCAACCGGCGAGGGGAAAAGGCGAGCCGGGCATTTTCATGAAAGCTCCTTTGCCGTCGCCAAGCAGGACTGTCACGCCGAGTTGTTTCGGGTCTGTGATATCGCGGTCATAAGGGAGGATCACCAAGTCAAGGTTGCCGTCTTCATTCATGTCATCAATGGCGACGGCCCACGGGAAGACCCCAGCCGGAAACGGTGACCCCGGAGCTTCATGCAATCCGCCCTTGCTATCGCCCAGCAGAATTGAAACGGCATTGATGTCCATATCGGTGGTGACGACGTCGGGCTTGCCGTCGTTATTGAAATCGGCGGAGCGTAAGCGTTGATAGGGGCGCTTGCCGGTATTGAAGAGCTTTCCTGGCAGGATGAGGTTCCCGGCGCCATCGCCGAGGAGCATCAATATTTGATCGTGTCCCCAGCTATCAGTGACGACATCGAGCTTGCCATCACCATTGAAGTCCGCGGCGGCAACACCGTGAACGTGCGGATATGACTGGGTGGCAAAAGGAGAATGCGGCGAGGGCTTAAATCCGCCCCTGCCATCGCCGAGCAGAATGGTGAGATACGGCGACTGCGTGTTCGCAATCACCAAGTCAAGATTGCCATCGCCATTGAAATCGCCCAACGCAATGTCATTCGGAAGAGGTCCGGTCGGACAGGGTGTCGCCGGGGCCGGACGGAAGTGCCCCTGGCCATCGCCGAGGAGCACCGTCAGGGTTTGGCTGGTAGTGTTGGCGACGAGGAGGTCCAGCTTGCCGTCATGATTTACATCGGCGATGGCGATGGACCCTGGGCCCTGGCCGACGGGCAAAACGATCTGGTCGAAGTTTGCCGATGGCAAAGGTGTAACTGATGACGAGCGTGAAGATGTGGTAAGAAGAATGGCGGCGAGGGGTGCCGTCGCGAATCTCATCGTCATGGTGAGAATTTTAGTCTTCATAGTTGCGCTTATTTGCAGTTTCCTTTTCTCGTTGATTTTGCCCTACGTGCAAAGAGACGCCACGAGGGAGTGGACTGTTAACACGTGGTGGGAATTATCCGAGGGAGAAGGGAGTAGCACAGCGCGGGCGGCGCCGAAAAGGAAAGTCAAAACGCATAGGGCAAAAGATATAAGTAAAAAGCTCTTGCTGACGGTGGCTAAACGCTGGATCGATGAGCCCCTTCTCTTCCAAGTGGGCGAGGGAAGAAGAATTCTTGGTTGCGGTATTTATACACGAGCCGCGCTGTGCTACCTACTTTTCGTTCGCGGGCGCGGCCGCTCCCGACCAGGTACGCTCCCAATAGCGCCAAACCGAGATGTCGTCAAATCCGAGTTCGTTCCACCACCGATCAAGCATCGGCTGATCGAGGCGCAAGATTCCTTCTTTCGTGATGCCGGCGGGAGCGTGCGCAAGCTTTGCCAGGTGGTCGTACACCAGGACTCGCTGCGACTCATCGACACGTGCCAGCAGATGCCACAGCGTGAGTGCGTCGCGTTGGCGAGCCTCCCCCAGCACGATCGCCAGATCCCCCGCGCGTTCCTGCGGCGTGCTGTCCTCAAAATCAAACCTCGCCAGAGCGCTGCGGAAATCGAGCGTCGCATCTTCGAAATACGGTGTGCCCGGACCGACTTTCGGCCGGGTCGCGCAAGCTGCCCCGGCGGGGATGAAGGACTCATGTCCATTCAGCTTGAATCCCACCCACCCGAGCGAGGTTCGCACCAACCCCACTCCTGAATCGTCCACCTGCAGGGTATAGGCGCAACCCAGGTCCACCGTCATAGCGGATGGCGTATCGACCACAAATTGACCGGGTGGCGCCCAGATATAGGCATGAATTGTTCCGCGATCAAGAGCAACCCGCTTTAGACCTGCATTCATTGTCAGCAGACGCAGACGCGTGTTGGGTTCCACCTCGATCTGGCCGGTATCCTCAGCCTGAAGGCTGGCCCGCGACTGAGGGTCGGTTTCCAGTATTTGGCCAACACGGAGACGGCTCATTCCGCCCTTCCCGCTAATGGCCTCTGGTCCGATTCGAGGTGTTCCTTCCACGCGAGACACATCCCAACCCGCCACCGTAGCCGGGGCCGGCTTCCTTCCGGGCACTAAATATATCAACACGGCGATAGCTGCCACGGCAGCGGCTGCCGTCGCCAGAGCGGGAAACAGTCCCACCCGCCACGGGAAGAACTTCCAGCGGCTGTCGCTGACGATCTCGGGAAACACCGGGGCGGGGCGGTCATGTCGAAACTTCCCGAGTAACGCTTCCAACCTCTGGATTTCAGGATCGGGTTCGCCAGATCCATCCCACAAATAGTCGTCTCTCCTTGCCAGAGGTTCGTTTTCCGTTCGGTGATTCCCCGTGTCCATGTTTACGGCTTCTCCAATTCGGGCCGATGGGAGCTTGGGTTCGTGCTTAGCTTCGCACGGAGTTGCTGCATGCCGCGATGCAGATTGACGCGAACCGAGCCGTGCGTCAGTCCCGTACGCGCGGCGATCTCAGGGCCGGTCATGCCCTCCACAAACCGCAAAATCAATGTCTCCCGATAGGCGTCCGGCAAGGCCCTGATCGCGTCGAGAATTGCGGCGGCCGGGCTTTGGTGATCGGCGCTAATGCCCTTGGGCTCGGTGTCGTTCTCAGACATGTCTTCCGCCAGTTGATCCTCGGGAGAACGCCGGTGAAAGTCATTCGCCCGATTGCGAGCGATGGCCGCCAGCCACGCTCCAAAGCTTCCGACTTCCCGCAGGGTTGAGAGCCGGCGGAGCGCCAGTAAGAAAACATCCTGAACGAGGTCATCCACCTCGCCTACGGGGACCTTGGCAAGCAAAACTCCGTGCACCATTCGAGCGTAGCGATCGTAGAGGCGGCCGAATGCCGCTCGGTCCCCGCTACGCGCTGCATTGACGAACATCGCGTCCTCAGAAACTTCCGGCGCGGATTGCTCCCTCACAGGCCGACGTCCCACGCCTGCGGCGAGCAAGTCAAATCGATCTCCTGTCCTCGAGGCCATCCGCAGCAAATCCCCACCAGATTATAGACGTTGGCAGGGGAAAATGTGTTAACAAGCAGGTCAGTTCAGCCGCCGGGGCAGAAGTCCAATGAGAGTCATTCGGATGGTGTACCGGGGGCCATCCCCGGACAAGTTAAGGTGAGAAGTAACCAGGGGCAGTGAGCGAGATGTTACCCGCTGCCCCTTGCAGTTCAAAAGGAAAAATCCAGAACTCCCCCGGCATCGGTGATAGCGCCGACGCCACTAGCGGCGATGGTCACGGTGTGGCCTGAACTGCCCGACTGGATGCTGACACCATAGCTGGCGGCGGGAGCGAGACCGGTGACCAACAGGGTGTGCACGCCCGTGGGGGCGGAAATTGTGGTTCCCGCGAACGGCGCCGTGGAACTGACCGGGAAGTAGACCGCCGCGCTGCCGAAAACCGCGCCGTCAAAGGCCGTACTCTCGGTGCTTTGCAAGTAGGTGGCCGGAACCATGGGGGCGCCAGGGTCAGCGCCTTGCAACACATGCAGGAAGCGGGTGTCGGTGGGGAGCGACGGATCCGCGACCTGGTAAATGTACTGGGTGGGTTCCAGTTGAGCGATGGGTTTCAGATTGGCGGCGCCATTGAAGTCGCTCAACGCGGGGGCCAGTGGCAAGAGCGTCTGGATGAACAACCGTTGGTTATCAGGCATGGTCTCAGTAGCGACGTTACCGGTAATGACCGGCGGGTTGACCAAACTGAAATGAACCTGCTTGAACAAGCCCGAGTGGAGCGTGGTGGCGCGGTCGTAGATCACCACGAAGTCGTTGGTCAGCCACACAATGGAGCGCGTGGCCTGGGTGACGTCGGTCGCGGCATTGTTGGAGTCCCAGACGTCAGGCCGGTTGAAGAGATTAGTGAGGCTGCTCGTGACGTAAACGTGGCCGGGGCTCGTACTGAAAAGGGTGGAGGGATCGCCGGCGTCCATGCCTTCCATCCACTGGCTGCCGTTGGCCCACTCACCGCCTTCGAACCAATTCAGATTGGGAGTGCCCTTGGGGCACCAGTTCTGGAGCGCCACCGTGTTGTGATACACCGTGGTCATACCCACCGCATTATTATCGTGATTGCTCATTTCTTTGGTAAGCCACTCGCCCTTGCGGAACAGCTCGAACTGCCCGCCATCGCCATCCTGGTGGTTGATGGAAATCCAACTGGCGCGATAATCGAACATCGTGCCGTTGGCGGTCCAATCGCTGTGCGCAACGATCCGACCGGCGCCGGGGTCGTGGAACCAGAGAATGCCTGGCGGCGTCAGGTCTTAGTAATGAGGATTGAGGGATTAAGGGCATTTATGAAGCTTTCCTCACCTTTTTCCTTCGATGGGGAACTTCGATGGGGAACTGTCGTTTTTTGTCTGTAGGGATCGACAATACCTGTCACTTGGGATGGTTCTAAGACTTCCTCGGCCCAACAGGCACCGTCAGTTATTCCTGTGTTTCTAGTCAGCGCCGTAGTCAATCTGCATGCGGCGAACTCGCACGCTCGATAACGCCAGGACAACCACGGACAAAACCAGGAGTCCCAGGATGGCGGTGGCGGGCGAGGCAGGGGCTGGATTGACAGCGATCAGGGCAAGTGGGTTGCCCCGACCCAGGCCGATGGCTGCTGCCGGGATACCGACCGGGCAGAGCGATTTCAGGTAGAAGATCACGCTTATCTTTTGGAGGACCTCAGGCAGGAAGCCGTTCACGGCCTCCCACACCAGCACCACCACCGTGGGAATAAGCGGATTGCGGAACAGCAGGCCGGCCGCAAGAAATACGCTGCCGTAGCCGACGCAGGCCAGAAGCGTGACCCCAAGATAGGCCGCAAGGTGCTCAACACCGTGCCCGTGGAAGAGGTACTCCTGGACGGTGTTCGAGCTAAAGTACCAGTAAATGGCGGCAAACTGCAGAAGGGTGCTGGCGCCGAAGATGAGCACTGCCGCCAGCAGGCCGGAGAGAAACTTTCCCACCACCAGGACCTCTCTTCGCAGGGGCGCCAGGAAGTAGAAGTGCAGGCTCTTGTCCACCACCTCGCCGCGGAAGAGGTTCATGAAGATCCCCACACACCCGAAAAAGATCGCGAGCCGCAGAAAGAAAAATTGAAACACCGCGGCGAAAATGTGGGTATCTTCGCCCAGATCACCCTGCCGTCCGTTTTTCAATTGCACGAAGGAATGGAAGGCATAGAGCAGCACCGGCGCGAAAGCCAGCAGGTAAATCCAAAGCCGGTGGACGAAAGTCTTCTTCATCTCCAAACGAAGGATCGCGAGGATTTGCGCTCGCCAGAGCGCCCAAGGCAGCCGGCCCGTGCTCATTTGGTGGGCTCCTCCGTACCAATCAGATACTCATAGACGGAAAGCACATCATCATCGGCGGGCGCGACCGACTCAATGTTGATCCCGCCTTGAGCGAGGCGATTGAGCAGCAGGTAAAAGCGGTCAGCATCCCGCGTCTTCACCAGCAAGCTGTGTCCCTCGGGATGAATCCTCGCCTCCACCACGCTGTCCTGCTGGAACACCAGCGAGGCAAGGTCGCCGGGCTTATTGCAGCGGATGAGAATCTGCATGGGCTGCTCGTGGATTTCTTCGCGCACGCCATGAATCTGCCCCTCCGCCACAACGTAGCCATTGCTGAGCAGCACGACCTGGTCCGAGATCGCGTCCACTTCGTGCAGCACATGGCTGGAGATGATAACGGTCAGTCCTTCCTGGGCCAGGCTGCGGAACAGGGCGATGGTCTCGGCGCGGATCAAGGGGTCAAGGCCGTTCAGCGGTTCATCCAGCACCAGCGCGGAGGGCTGGTGGCACAGCGTCTGGGCCAGCTTGATCCGCTGGCGCATGCCTTTGCTATACCCCGCGATGCGGCGGTGGGCCGCCTCGGCCAAGTTCACCCGTTCAATAGCCTGCCCGGTCAGCCGATCGGCGGCGCGGTGCTCGAGTCCGAAGAGGCGCAAGTACGAGTAGATGAACTGATAGCCGGTGAGTCCTTTGGGGAACGAGTCGAATTGCGTGCAGTACCCGACCTTGCGAAACAGCCGCTCAGGCTCATCCGGCGAAATGCCCAGCACGGTGATGCGCCCGCGCGTGGGCCGAATCAACCCGGTCATCAAATTCAACAACGTGGTCTTGCCCGAGCCGTTGGGCCCCACCAAACTGGTGATACCGGCCGGGATCGACAGGTTGACGCGATTAACACCGAGCACTTCCCCGTAGAACTTGGAGACATCCTCAAAAACGATTCGCTGATCTGCCTCCTGTCGGTTCATCCGCGCACCACCTCATAGGCTTTGACCTTCTTCTCCAAAAGGAACAGGCAGAACACGCTGATCGCCACGAGCGCCAGCCAGGCATCCGCGGCGGGAATTCCCGTCGAGGCGCGCTGGCGAAACAGTTGGTCCTCGACTCTGGCGATGAGCTTCGCCAGGTCAATCAGAAAGCCGTATTTGGTGCGGAGCACCGCATTGATCGCCTGCCCGAAGCCGGCGCCGAAAAAGAAGACTCCCAGCAGCGCGGCGCCCGCCGCCATCTTCCGCTTGACCCACGCCGAAAGAGCCAGGGCGAGCAGGGAGAAGACGAGAATCTCAATTGCCGAACCCAGGAAAATACTGCCCATGATCCAAAGGTTGGTTGACATCCAAGTGGTACCCGCAAGGCTCGACTGCACTAGAAACAGAGTCTCGCCCGGGACCCAAGTGATAAGAGAGAGCAGCGCGACCAGCACAAACATCTTGCCCAAAACGTACTCAGCCCTCGAGAAAGGCCGGCAGAAATACAGGGGCAGAGCGTTGTTGGCGAGGTCAGGAGACACCAGGCCGGGCCCCACCAAGGCCGTCAGAATGAAACCCAGCGTGCCCTGAACCGCCAGGAAATGAAAAAACAGTTTGGCATTCACATCGAAGAATGCACTCGTATGGAAGAGCGCCAGCAGGCGCTGGTTGTGGTTGGCGTAAAGAGCCAGTGCGATGGCGAGGGGATAGAAGAAGCAGAGGGCAAAATATGCGGTGAGAGGCCGGGAAGACAAGGCATTCCGAAACGCGTACCGGCTCACGATGAGAAACCGGGACCCCCGCGGCGTGAGCTCTCCGGCATAGGCGTGATAGCTTCGCTTATGGACGGCCATTGTGGTTCTCCATGGCTTTCAGGAAGATATCTTCCAGGCTGTCGCGCCGGTAGTTCAGACGCCGGATCTGCACGCCGTGCTCCTCCGCCAGCCGGTAAAGGTCGCGAATGGCGAAGTCTTGGCCCAGGATCATCTTCAGCCTTCTACCCGCGATCGCGCACTCACAATCCAGGCGCTCGACCGCCTCAGCAAAGGCTCCGTCGCCACCGAGCGTCTCAAGCTCCAAAAAGCGCCGGTTGGCTTTTCGTTCTTCCTCCAGGTTCGCATAGTGCACCTGATGGCCATTCTTTAGGATGAGCACCTCTTCGCAGGTCTCCTCCACGTCGGGAAGTAAGTGCGAACAAAGCAGAATGTGAAGGTCCCGACTGTCCCGCATTTCCCGGATCAGGCGAATCATCCGCTGGCGGGCAGGAGGATCCAGGCCGTTGGTGGGCTCGTCCAGGATCAGAAGCCGGGGGCCGTGGGCGATTGCCTGGGCGAGCTTCGCGAGTTGCTTCATGCCCTGCGAGTAGGTGCCGAGCAGGCGGTATCGCGCCTCGCCCAGGCCCACATAGAAGAGCGCCTCGTGGGCGCGCTCCAGGGCGGCGTCCGAGGGCAGGCCGGAAAGCTCCGCCATCAGGCGGACGAAGCTTACCGCCGTCAGTTGGGCGATGAAGCACTCTGACTCCGGCATGTATCCGGCAAGGTCGCGAATCTGTTTCATTTCGGTGCGGATGTCGCATCCCAAAACGCGCGCCGTACCTGCCGCCACCGGGTAGAACCCCAGCAGGGTGTTGATGAGAGTCGATTTGCCGGCGCCATTGGGGCCCAGCAGTCCGATGGCGCGACCGGAGAGAGTGCACCTCAGGTCTTCGAGGATCTTCCGCCCTCCCAGTGTGACGCCCAATCCCTCGAGTTCGATCACCGGTGCCATGCAGCCGTTTACCTCACAGCTCGCTACCCTTTGGGGACGGACTTGGCCGCGCTCTCGATAGCCGGAAGCAGTTCGAACAGGCCCGACCCCTTGATACCGAGCACGGAATCGAAACCCAGCCCAAACAAGTTGCCAGTATTGGCAACCACGATATCCTCCGGCTCCCCGTAAACACACGTCAGACTCGGACCGCTGTTCTGACCGAGCGACTCGATGGACTGCCGCTGAGCGGGCGTAAGCAGGGGGCTCGCCTTCACGAGGTCTGCCGCTGAGCCGAGCATTGCTCCCAGGTTTTGATACGCCAGGGCGGAGCAGTTCGTGAATTTGTCGCGCGGCAGCCGACTCGCGAAGTCGGCCGAGCGCGCCAGGGTGTATCCCGTCTCGCGGTTTGGAATCGAGCTCAGAAGCAAGGCGCGGCTGGACGCCGCCACCACGTAGCCCTCCACGAACACGTAATCGATCTCGGCAGGAACGCCCGGCGCAGCCGCCGGCCGGCTGGTCTGCAACGTGTAATAGGTGCGGCCGCCGGCATTCTCTTTGGTCAGACTCACAGTGGCGGAATTGGAATCCGCCTGCCGATTGTGACTCGCCACCAGCTTTTCGATGGTCCCTTCCAAGCGCGTCGGGTCATTGACTTCCAGCGCTACCTTCCAGCTCAGGGTGGGCAGGATCGGACCATCCAGTGCGAAAGCTGCCTCGCCGCCCAGCGCGCCCGCCAAATCGTCCGCCACACTCACTCCGGTCTCCGATTCAAAGTTCGCCATATCCTGGTTGAATCCCGGGTCACGACTCCCCGCCAGACTGAAGATCTCCTGAACGATTGCGCGAGGATCCTCGACCACAAATGCGACCGCGAAGCCGGCTTCCGGCGAAACAAAATCCAAAGTTCCCATCGGGCTGGGCGAGGCGAGCCAGGCAGCCACGCCCCGGCGCTTCTGGGCAAAAGATAAGGTGGCGCGATTCTCAGTCCGGCCGCTTACGTCCTTGCTTTCCATAATGAGGTATCTCATGTCAGCGAGGCCGATCCTCTCGTCCCGGAACAGATCGAGGCCCTTACTCTCACCCTCTTTCTGACTTACGGATTGCGCGAGGATTTGTTCCATGTTGGCGCAAATAAGGAAGCCGGCGCCCGCCTGGTATTCCTGCCGGATCGCCGCGTAGAACGGGGTGGAAACGAAACTGCTGGGAGTAGGATGCTCCATCAACGGGGCCAATTTTTGCAGTTGGCGGGCGTCCGTGGCCAGCGCTAGAACATTATTCTTCACATAGATCAAAGCGGTGTTGGTCTCGGAGCCCACGGGGGGCGAAAACGGGTTATCAACGATCTGAGCCTTGAGGTGCGTCGCGTCACCCTTCATCTGGGCAAGCTGCTCCGCGAGAAAGGCGCGGAAATCGGGTCGCCGCACCTCCGCCAGAAGTAGGGGTGAATGCTTGTCGGCCGGCAAGGCGACCACGATCTCGTCTCCGAGGTACTCGCTAAAAGCCCGAATCCGGTCAAGCATCTCCGCCTGTTGGTGGGCTTCTCCGGAGGCCTGCTGCCGGTTCCACCAAGCTTGCAGCACTTCGCTCTGCTGGATGCGCTCCTGCAACAGGCGATTGGCTTCGCTGAGCGTGGAGCCGATATTGGGGATGGCGGCATAAAACAGGGTGTCATCCGGCACCAAGCGCAGCAAGGTAGAATCGTAGCGTGGGGTAGGCCCCGGGATGGCTTCTAACTGCTTGTGGAGGGCGGCAAACTCGCTCAGCAGCGCGAGGTATTCGCCGGAGTTGCGGCTCCAGGCGACCGCGTGAGTCACCGGGACGGGCGCGAGATTTGTCTCCGTCGCGGCCTGCTCGCCGGCGTGGAGGAACTGACTCTGCCGCCCCTGCTTGACTTCCACTTCTCCCTGGATTACGGAGACCCGCGAGCCCTTCATTCCTTCATCCACCACGAAAATGGTGCCCTTTACAGAAATGAGGCAGTCCCGGGTAGCAACGTAGAGCCGGCCGTGGCGCTGCGGGGCAGCCCGAACAATAATGTTGCCGCGCTGCAAGTGAAGGGTCGTGTCACGCCAGCCTTTGGATACCCAGAGTGCGGTCCGCTCGTTCATTTCGATGGTCGAGCCGTCCACCAGGCGGATGACGGCGGAAGAAGCTTTGGCAGTACGGATCTCTTCGTCCTCGCGAATGGCGCGCCCGGGAAGAAGCGCTTCGCCACCCTGGTCAGAGACCGGATAAAGGGCGCCGTCGACGGTTTGAACGGCCGCTCGGACCTCCGAGCCTCGAAGCAGTCTCGCCAGTCGTCCGCTATCCAGAAACACGCCTAAGCCTATGACGGCCACGCCTGCGGCAAATGCCCAAGCTGCTACCCACCTGGGTCTCTTGCCACCTGCCCTGCCCATGGGGATACGAGCTTCAATGCTGCGTGGGGCGACACGCCGCGCGCCAAGGCGCGCCTCCTCCAGCACATGGCGGCAGGCCACGCAGTCGTGGAGGTGGTCTTCCAGCAGCAACGATCGCGCAGCGGAGAGATTCGTGTCGAGGTAAGCAGGCATCAAGGCCTGGAAATCGGCACAGCCGCGGATCTTCTCCACGTTCGGACCGGCCGCCATGGTCGGCGAAGCGTAGTGCTCGCGTACACGAGCCCAAACGCGCAGCGCCGCCTGTTCGACGGCCTGCTCATCCACGCTTTCCCGCCGGACTTCGGCGATGATTTCATCCAGTGACAGGTCGCCTTGCTTCATTCCTTGGCTCATAACTTTTCTCCCATGAAGGAGCGAATCTCCATCTGTAGCCGCCGCCGGGTTCGGTGCAAGGTCACGGCCACCCACACTTGCGACACGCCGAGCATCCGGGCGATTTCCAGATTGCTGTGACCTTCAAAGAAGCGCAGCGCGAAGATCTCGGCCGCCTGCGGATTCAAGCTTGCCAGCGAGCGCCGCAGACAGTCTCGCAATTCGCGCTGGTCCAGGTCGCCACGACCAGGCAGGGAATCCGCCAGTGGCACCATCTCAGCCGTTCGTCGCGCCCGCACCACGTCCAGGGCGGCGTTGATGGCCGCCCGGCGAAGGTAGCTCTCGCCATGTTCCAGTGGGGGAGCCGACCCGTCACGCCCCACGAGGCGTAGAAAGACGGTCTGCAGCACGTCCTCGGCGTCCGTGGCATTGCCCGTAATGCGGTAAGCGATGCGGAACACCAAACCGTGGTGTGCCCGGAACAAATGCTCGACTCCATCGAGAAGACCGGGAATCGTTTCCTCCACTGGGGCCGATTGCAAGAGCACCTCCCGATGGCTGCCTTCACACTAAGGACGACCCACTGGCCCGATTATTACAGGGAGGAGACTTTTTTTCGAAGTGAGTTTTCTCTTCGTCCTTCAGCGTGACAATTTGTCTCCGATTCCGTGTTGCCCATCCATTCTTGATCCCCCACAGGGGATCCATACAGTAGCCGGGGCCGCGCCCCCGGAAAACGCGCCCCCACAAAGCCCGACCCTGAATGGGTCGATTGGGGTGGCGCTACGCCCATCTTGCCTCGTATCGCCTGCACTGTCATTCTGAGCCAGCATTTTGGTAGTGGTGCGGTTTGAAATTGGGTAGTGGGGTGGTCCGGTTGGACAAGACGGTACCCTGCCCCGCCAAGGCCGGGACCTTGAATACAAACTCGATTATGGATCATTGATTGAACAGGCTGAGCGCATCGGCAGGATGCTTACGGGGTTAATCAATTCCGTAAGGGTCTAGGCGACCTGCCCCACCTACCACCTACAACCTACCACCTACCCTCCGAACGGATAGCGGTTCAACTCCAGCGCGCGGTCGGCCAGTTGCCGCCTTAGTCCAATCGCATCGGGCGGCGTGCGTCGCAGGAATCGCCGAAGGACAGAGAGATGGGTGCGGAGCGTGTCGCCTTCCGCAATGCGCGCCAGCCCCCGCCGCGCTTCCATCTCCATGCGATCGGCCGCCCCGTGGAGGTACGCGCGCGCCACGGCGATTTCGGGCCCGCCGGCTGGCGATGAACTCTTCGCCAATCTCTTTTGGGTACGAAGCAGGACGCTTTCCATGGCGTAAACCGCCATCACCAGATTGCTGATGACGCCGATCACCTCCTGTTCATACTCCAGCGCCAGCAGGTAACGCTGCACGGCGCTTCCCGCCACCAGCAGCAGAACCTTCTTGGCCCCTTGCACCAGCCTTGTCTCCTCGGTCAGGGGGTCATCGTCATCCGTCTCCTCCAGCGGCGCCATCCCCAGGATTTCGTCGGTCAGCTTTTGTGCGGCAGAAAGCAACGGCAATTGGCCTTGCAAAGAGCGCTTCATCAACATGTCGGTGATCAACAAGCGATTGATCTCGTTGGTGCCCTCGAAGATTCGGTTGACTCGTTGGTCGCGGTAGGCGCGCTCGACGTCGTAGCCACGGCAAAACCCGTAGCCGCCGAAGATTTGCACCGCCTCATCGGCCATGAAATCCAGCGTCTCCGTGCCCATTACTTTTAGGATGGAGCACTCCACGGCATATTCTTGCAAGGCCTCCAGGATTTGCTTCGGCGCGGTCGCCGCGCCCCGGTCAATCCCCTTCAGCATGGCGTCAATCATTCCGCTGGTACGGTAGGATATGCTCTCGAGGGCATAGATTTGCGCCACCATCTCACCGAGCTTCTCCTTAATCATGCCGAAGTCGGCGATCTTACGCCCGAACGCGTCGCGCTCCTTGGCCCACTTCAATGCATCGGCCAGCAGATACTTGCAACCGCCCACGCACCCCGCCCCCAATCGGTGCCGGCCCATGTTGAGAATGTTAAATGCAATCAAGTGCCCCTTGCCGATTTCCCCGAGAACGTTTTCGACGGGCACGGGGACGCTCTCAAGATTGAGTGGGGTGGTGGAGGAACCGCAAATCCCCATCTTGTGCTCTTCCGCCCCAGGCGAGACTCCGGCAAAGTTACGCTCCACAATGAACGCCGCGAATTTCTCTCCGTCCACTTTGGCAAAGACCACGTAAACGTCGGCGATGCCGCCGTTGGTAACCCACATTTTTGTGCCGTTCAGGAGGTAATGCTTCCCGTCGGCATCGAGCGTAGCTCGAGTCTTGCAGTTCAGGGCGTCGGACCCTGACGATGCTTCGCTCAGACTGTAGGCGCCCACCCACTCCGCGCTCGCGAGTTTGGGGAGATATTTCGCCTTCTGCTCTTCCGTGCCAAAAAAGGTAATGGGAAGAATCCCGATGCCGGCTTGCGCTCCCACCGTGGTGGCCCAGGAACCATCGCGCGCCATTTTTTCGGCAACAACGATGGAAGATATCTTGTCAAGTTCCAAACCTCCAAATCTTTGCGGCACATCCGTGCCGCAGAAGCCCAGTTCCGCCGCTTTCTTTAGAAGCTCGCGCAGCACACCAGGCTTTTTCTCCTCGATTTCGTTCAGGCGGGGCACAATTTCCTGGTCGATAAATTCCTGCGCCGTCTGCGCAATCAAGCGATGCTCTTCCGTGAGGTCCTCCGGCGTGAACACCTCTTGCGGCGCACGCGATTCAATTAAAAAGCCGCCACCCTTAATTCGCTGCGCGGCCATTGCAGTTGCTTCTGCCATGTTTCCCCCCTGGTCTTTTGCGTTATGAACACTTGTGTGCGAAGCACCTTGGACTGAGGCGGCTCGACGCCGCCTTTTCACCGTCTCCATTCCGTGGTGGAAAAACGAGGAAAGGCGGCGTCGAGCCGCCGCAGTCCAAGGTGCCTTCGGCACAGCTATCTTCGAGACAGCATCTCAACCACCCGCGGGTGGTTCCCAAAGCTCAATGCGATTTCCCTCCGGGTCCATGATCCAGGCAAAGCGCCCGTACTCGTAATCCTCACGGTGTGGGTCTATTTCCACTCCCTCTTCTTTCAGCGCCTTGAGGAGTCCGTCGAGATCGGCAACGCGGAAGTTCATCATGAATTCCGCTCGACTGGGTTGGAAGTATTGAGTCGACTTGGGAAATATGGCCCACACTGTCATCCCATCTTTCCCCTTGTCATTGTTCTCTCGCCAGTTGAAGGCGACGGCACCGTACGGCCCGCGTTTGATCCCCAGATGCCTTTCGTACCACGCGTACAATGCTTCCGGGTCCTCTGCCTTGAAGAACAATCCGCCGAGACCCGTTACTCTCTCCATCGGAACTCTCCCTTCTGTGCAGTGATCTGCGTACCGGCGTTCGACCCCCTCACCCACCGCCTCGCGGTCCCCCCTCGCCCCCTTGGGGGAGAGGGTGGACCGCAACCGGCGCTTTCTCCAGCCGGGGCGGGCCGGGTGAGGGGGTCACCAACGAGGAATCCATCGAGTTCTTGGAGAGCGACGATATACTCAGCCCTCTCGTCATTGCAAGTTTTCAAAGACTCCCGCGGCGCCCATTCCACCACCCACACACATGGTCACCAACCCATAACGAGCTTCCCGGCGCTTCAACTCGCCGAGCAGCGTGGCCGTCAATTTCGCGCCGGTGCAACCCAGCGGGTGACCTAGGGCGATGGCCCCGCCGTTTACATTCGTTCTATCCATGTCGAGCCCCGCCAGCTTGATAACTGAAAGCGCCTGCGCGGCAAAGGCCTCGTTCAATTCAATCACTTCCATGTCCGGCAACTTCAGCCCGGCCAATTTCAAGGCCTTGGGAATGGCGTACACGGGACCGACCCCCATTTCCTCGGGCGGGCAGCCGGCCGTCGCAAAGCTCACAAACCGCGCCAACGGCGAGAGGCCTAAAGCCTTGGCCCGGTCGAGCGACATCACTAGCGCGGCCGCTGCCCCGTCACTCATTTGCGAGGCATTGCCCGCGGTCACCGTTCCGTGCGCGTGAAAAGCCGGCTTGAGTTTCGCCAGCGCCTCCAGGGACGTATCGCCTCGCGGCCCTTCATCGGTCTCAAATGTCACCTTTCGCGTTTGCGGTTTGTTCCCACCGTTCAAGCTGACGTCGATAACTTCGAGGGGCACAATTTCTTCCCGGAATTTCCCCTGGTCGATCGCGGCCATCGCCCGCTCGTGGCTGCGCAGGGAGAACCGATCCTGTTCTTCCCTGGTGATGCCGTATTTCGCCGCCAGGTTTTCTGCGGTGAGCCCCATGCTCAAATAGGCATCAGGGTAATGCTCGATCAGGTAAGGGTTCGGGGAGAAATGATATCCCCCCATGGGGATCATGCTCATGGTTTCGGTGCCCCCCGCAACGACCACCTCGGCGAAGCCCGCCAGGATGCGTTCGGAAGCGAGGGCAATCGCCTGGAGTCCGGAGGAACAGAAGCGATTGATGGTCATCGCCGAGGTCGCGACCGGAAGGCCCGCACGCAGCGACGCCACGCGGGCCACATTATTCCCCTGCTCCGCCTCCGGCATCGCACAACCGAGGATAACGTCCTCCACTTCGTTCGGATCCAGCGCCGGCGCGCGCCGCAGGGCTTCGCGGATTGCCGCGGCAGCCATGTCATCCGGCCGCGTGGAGCGCAAGACGCCGCGCGGCGCCTTGCCCACCGCCGTGCGCACAATCGAAACGATGACGGCTTCCCGCATGTTAGTCTCCTGATTTAAGAGGTCCGTTGAAAGTTCTCAGTCATCAGTCATCAGTTTTCAGTTCTCGGCAACCAGGCTTCAGCACGAAGCCGACGCTCGGTCCGCATCCGCTTTTACTGATGACTGATAACTGACGACTGACGACTTCTTCCATCAATTTCTCAGCGGCTTACCGCGCTTCAGCGTGAACTGGATGCGCTCAAGAGTCTTCTTTTGCCCGCAAAGGCTGAGGAAAGCCTCGCGCTCCAGATCGAGCAAATATTGTTCCGACACGAGTTGCGGCGAGGTGAATTCTCCGCCGCCGGAAAGCACCTTGGCGAGCTGCGTTGCGACTACCACATCGTAATCGGAGATGAACTCGGCGCGGCGCATCAAGTGGAGTCCGAGTTTCATCTTGGTGAAGGCCGGCTGGCCGAGGGCGCGAATGTCCTGGCGCGGCTGGCCGGGGCGATATCCCAGGCGGACCAGATCGAGCGCCACTTGCTTGGCGTCAGCGATTTGCCGGTCGCGATTCATGCTGATGGAATCCCGCGGGGAGAGATAATGCAGCCGGCGCGCTTCTTCGGCGCAAGTGGAGACCCTGGCCATGCCGATGTTGAGGAACACTTCCTTCAAATAGGTGAAGGGGTCGGCTTCGGGATCGACGGGCACGCCGTCCAGCGCGCGCAGCAGCATCTCTTTCGAGCCGCCGGCCGCGGGGATGAGGCCGACACCCGCTTCAACCAATCCCATGTAGGTTTCTGCCGCGGCTCGAACGCGAGTAGCGTGCAGGCACATTTCCGTCCCGCCTCCCAGCGCCATTCCGATCGGCGCCGCCACCACCGGTTTGGGTGCGTACTTCAAAGCCATGTTGGCATTTTGAAAGGCGCGCACGGCAAGGTGGACTTCGTCCCAATCGCCTTCCTGAATCGCGGTCAGGACCAGCATCAGGTTGGCGCCCACGCTGAAGTTCGGCGCTTGATTGCCGATCACCATGGCGTCAAAATTTTCTCCCAGGGCCTTCAGCCCCGCGTGCACCATCTGCATGGTGGCGGCGCCAATGGTGTTCATTTTGGAGTGGAATTCCAGGCACAGCACTCCATCGCCCAAGTCGATCAGGCTCGCCGCCGCGTTCTTCTTCACTTCCTTCTGGCGGGCTTTAAGGGCAGGCAGAAGGATGACGCCCGACCGCTCCGGGAGCGGGCGATAACTCGCTGCGACCCCGTCAAAATAGGTGGTGGCGCCGCCGTCCTGAACGTAAAACGATTTGCCTCCCGCCGCCCGCAACTTTTCCACGAGCGGCGGAATGGGCTGATGGTCCTTCGTCCAATCTTCCGTGATGCGTTCGACGCCGCGGGTGTCCCAAAGCTCGAAGGGGCCCATTTCCCAGCCAAACCCCCACTTCATCGCGTTGTCGATGGAGACGATGTCATCGGTAATCTCGGGCACGCGCATGGCCGCGTAATGGAAGATGTCGGAAAACAGCTTGCGATAAAACTGGCCGGCGCGATCGGGCGCCTGAAAGAGGATCTTGACGCGCTCGCGCAGATCTTCCTGGGTTCGCGCCAACTCATAAGAGGGGAAAGTGGCGCGTTGACGGGCTCGGTACTCGAACGTCGCGAGGTCGAGGGTCAGGATTTCGCTTTCATCTCCGCTTTGCTCCTTAACCTTTTTGTAAATGCCCTGGCCGGTCTTGTCGCCCAACAGGCCGCGCTCGATCATCTGCTCCACAAAGTCAGGGATTTGGAAGAGCGCGCGGCACTCATCCTGGGGCAATGACTCGCGGAGGTTTTTCACCACGTGCGCCAGCACATCCAGGCCGACGATGTCCATGGTCCGAAAAGTGGCGGATTTCGGCATGCCCAGCACCGGACCCGTCAGCGCCTCGATCTCTTCGATGCTATAACCGTCCTCCTGCATAATGCGGAGCACGTCCAGGGTGGTGAAGACCCCGATTCGATTGGCAATGAAGTTCGGAGAGTCTTTGGCCACCACGATGCCCTTGCCCAGCACCAGGTCACCGAAATGCGAGATGGCGCTTACCACCTCCGGCTGAGTTTCCGGAGTGGGGATGATCTCCAGCAGGTGCAGATAGCGCGGGGGGTTGAAAAAGTGGGTGCCCAGGAAGTGGCGGCGAAATTCTTCGTTGCATCCTGCGCTCAGTGAGGAAATGGCAATGCCCGACGTGTTCGAGCTGACGATGGCGCCCGGGGAGCGAACCGCTTGGACCCTTTCCAGCAGCGAGCGCTTTACGGCGAGATCTTCCATCACCGCCTCGATGATCCAATCACAATCCTTGAGCCCGCCGAGATCGTCTTCAAGGTTGCCCAGGGTGATCAGGCGAGCAGCTTCCGGGACGAAGAACGCCGCCGGACGCGACTTAAGCGCCGCATCCAAACCCGCCCGCGCCAAGCGGTTGCGAACGGGTCGCGCATCAAGCTCCAACCCCTTGGCTCGCTCGTCGGGTGTTAACTCTTTAGGAATGATGTCGAGCAGCAGACAGGGAACCGAGGCGTTGGCGAGATGGGCCGCAATGCGAGCCCCCATCGTCCCAGCCCCCAGCACTGCCACTTTGCGGATGTCGCGCACGATTTGCCCCCAGCGGATTTCAGGTTAGAAGAGAAACTCATTATCGCGAAAGCCCCGAAGGCGGTCAAGCTACGAGGAAGTGGGGTAGTGGCACAACTTGAATTGTGTGGCAGCAATAGCCCGCAGTCACGAGGGAAGTGACCTTGGAGAGTGCCAGTTCCAGCACAATTCCCAGTTCGGTCTATTTGGGGAGCGCACCGGAAGGTTTTTGCTTCTTGGCAGTTTTCCGTGTTGGAGGATTTACCTGCGCGGCATCGACGGTGAGATTATTCGGTGAGTCGAATCGCTGAATTCCGATTTTTTGCACTATGCCGATTACCGCTGGTGCAATCGTTTTGCCCTCTGGGCTTCCGGGAACAAGTCCGGCGCCAATACCAAATTCTAGGTATGTGCCCCAGAGTCCCTCGTGAACATCGAGCTTCTTCACCAGAATCTCCGCAATTTCGGGGAGTGTAAGGGTATAAGTCTTAATCTCAGGCATGGGGTTCATCGCTTCCTTTCATCAAATGTTGCGGTAATGCAGAGAGGGTTACATTCGCGAACTGTAGGCCCACGACATTTCTTACCTTGGTTTCGGCTCCGACTACGTTATATGTTGCCATCGCCTCTGACCACCCAACATAGTTTGAAACGTACACACAGGATCCTGAGGAGGCATTGAACATGCTTTGCGTACTTACCACGCGGAGGTTATCTTGCAATGACCAGAAGTCCAAAGGCTTTCCTGCGTTTTCCCAGCAAACACTAAAGATTTCCGAATTGACAGGACCGCGCTCGTTGAGCGGATCATCATCGTCGTACGCGACTAGGGATACCTTGATGCCGAGGGCACGAGCATACGCGACGACCGTCTTTAACGTCAGATTTTGAGGATTGTTGAGAATTTGAGAAACTGCTCCCTCCGACACGCCGAGTTTTCTCGCCAGTGCAGCCTGGGTTATGGGCATTGCCTCCATCCTTTTTTCCACTTGGGCGATGAAGTCAGACGAGATCCTATGCACGAAAGCCTCGTTGCTTTCTGCTGTCCAATGCCGGTTATGCGCCACTTCTACCCTCCGTCACTTCTGGAAATGCTCTCTTGACTGCTTGAATTACTTCTTCCACGGACCTCAAGTATTTTGCCCCGTCCAGCTCTGTCAAGTCCGTGTATTCTTCGGTCTTTGTTCCATGCGAAACCAAAACACACACCTGAAAGCGGGGATTCTTCAGGGGCGTCGGATGTATCAGAAAACCATAAAGCCGGTGATGGACTTTGCCTTTCCGCCATTTGAATACGAAGCACTCCTTGTAGCGGGGGTCGCTGGGCCATCCGTGGAAATATCTGTCGTGGTGATTGCCGTCCATCCAGTGGTCAAATCTGGTTCGCAAGTCTCTCTTCGTTTTCTCTTGGAGCTTTTCAAACACCGTCTTCGCATTAATGCCGGCATCGTAAGTGCACTCAAGAAACGCAAGCCCGCGACGATCATTCGAACGCAAACCACCAATCGGGCTCACTGAGTAGGACATGCTCGAGGCTCAGATAGTTTAGCTAAAGCTAAAGTCCTTGTCAACCAACAAAAAACCTCTTTGCGGCAGGTATTTCTTGGGGCTGAGGATTTACCCCGCTCCATCGCAGATTTATCCCGCGCCGAGCGGGATTCCACTGCGACTTTTCGTTTTCCTGTGCAACTCCTGAGTGCCTTTGTCCCGGCGTCACACACGCATCCTCTAATCAGAGGAGATTATAAGCCCTCCCCCCGCTTACAACTGAGGTCGTTTAGACGTGCCGCAACGTCATGCGCCCGGCGCATGCCTCTGCTACTTCCAAATGATTTTAGGAAAGTTCCTGGGAATAATCCCCACGCCTTCCTTCACGGTGATGATCTGATTGATGGGCACGCTCGCGAGCTTGTCCACGATGCCGCTGGGCCAGGTGATTTCGAGCGATTCCACGGTCTTTCTCTGCCCCAGCCCGAAATGGATGCGGGGGTCTTGCGCCGACATATAACTCATTCCTCCCTGCGCTTGCCGGTACTCGACAAACCCCTCCGAGGTGAGTTTCAGCGAGGCGCCGCGGCCGTCGCGATTGGATTTCACCCCCACCAGCATGACTTCCAGCCAATGGTTGGCATTCCCCCCATCGTTGCGTAGCAACTGCGGGAAGTCATTGCTATTGGAGACGGCGATGTCCAGGTCACCGTCATTATCGAAGTCCGCCACCGCGGTGCCCCGTCCCACGGTGGGCTTCACAAAATCGGCGCCCAGTTGCTCGGACACCTTTTCGAATTTGCCCGCACCCAGGTTGCGGAACATCAGCTTGGGTTCCTTCCAGGCAACCTCGTTGTGATAGAGGTGAATATTATCCAGCATACTGCCATTCGATTGGAAAATGTCAATCCAACCGTCGTTGTCATAGTCGAACATCCTGGCGCTGACGCCGCTCAGGAGTGTGGCCTTGTTGCCCAGGCCGGAGCTGTAAGTGGCGTCGTCAAATGACTCGTCGCGGTTATTGCGATAGAGGCGGTTCAATTCAAAATCCAGATGGGTGACGTAGATGTCCAGCCAGCCGCCGCCGTCGATGTCTGCCGCGTCCACACCCATCCCCGCTTCGTATTTCCCGTCTTCGCTGGCCGCCACGCCCGAGGTGAAGGAGATGTCGCGGAATGTCCCATTGTGGTTATTGAGGAAGAGAAAATTCGGCCAAGTGTCGTTGGCCACCATGATGTCGGGCCAGCCGTCGTTGTTGAAGTCAGCCAGAACCACACCCATTCCCTTGGCTTCCGGCTTGCCCACTCCCGACGCATCGCTCACATCGGTGAAAGTGCCGTCGTGATTGTTGTGATAGAGTTTCAATCGCTGTCCACGATAGTTATCAGGATGGCAATAGGCGCGATAGCCGGGTTTGTGCTCACCGCACCAGAGATTGTTCTTGGGGGTCCATTGGATGTAGTTACAGATCAGCAGGTCGAGATATCCATCTTTATCGTAGTCGAACCATCCGGCGCTGGTGGACCAGTTACCCTCATCCGCCACCCCCGCCTTGGCCGTCACATCCGTGAACGTGCCGTCGCCGTTGTTGTGGTAAAGGATCGCGTGGCCGTAGCCGGTCACCAGCATGTCGGGGTAACCATCATTGTCGTAATCACCCACCGCCACCCCCTGGCCGTAAAGGCCCTCCGCGCCAACGCCGGCCTTTTCCGTGACGTCCGTGAATGTGCCATCGCCATTGTTGCGATAAAGGGCCGAGCGCAGCGGCCGTGAGGGCTTGTACCACTCCGCGCCGGCCGATTGGACGAGGTAAAGGTCCATCAGCCCGTCCTGGTCATAATCGATCCAGCCCAGGCCATTACCCATCGTCTCGATATATTCCTTTTCCACGCTCATCGTGGCGTCGTGCTGAAAGGTGATTCCGGCCGCTTGGCGCACGTCAGTGAAGTGTACGGGAATGGCGATCGCAGGGGGCTGCGGAGGCTGTGCGCGCAGCGTGCTCCACGCAATCACTCCTCCTATGACCACGACGGCGGTCAGGAGGCCCGCCGCCCGCGCAGGGGTCATCCAATCCCGTTTAGGGGTCTGTTTTCTCAAGTCTCTTCCTCACTCGGATTTCCATCAAAAACTATAGCGCGAACCGCCCTCGGGCCTCAATCGTCATTCGCGCTGGGAGGAGGAAATTGCTGGCGCGCAGAAGTTGCTGCACGCTACCCCCTTCACCTTCCGGCGGAAATTCGCGGTCGCATTGACCGGCAAGGAAAAAGTCTCGCCAAGCTCTGAAGGGGGCCGCCACGGCCCGGTCTGAAGCTCCGAATTCAGACAAAAAGACCGAAAGTCGAGACCTTCACGCACACTATCGGAGGGTGTGCACACTTGCCCCCCAAATGTGGGCGAGCGGCAGATCAGGCGGGCGGACTATCGCCGCTGCGGTTGGGGCGGGAGATGCCGAGCTTGGCCATGCGCGATTGAAGGGTGGTGCGCTTCATACCCAGGCGCGCTGCCGCGCCCTGCGGACCGGCGATGACCCAGTTGGTGTCGCGCAGGGCGCGCAGAATGTGCTCGCGCTCCGCGGCCTCCAGTGTCACCGGAGAGGCAGCAGGGGCCTCGCCGGAAAGGCGGTCCTCCGGCAGGGGGACATGCAGGGTAGGTCCGCGCGAAAGGATCACGGCGCGCTCGATAAGGTTTTCGAGTTCGCGCACATTACCCGGCCAGTGATAGCGCGTGAGGGCTTCCATTTCCTCACTGGGAATAGTCTCGATGCGGCGATCCATGCGGCGGGCGTGCTTCTGGGCGAAGTAACGGACGAGGAGGGGTACATCCTCCACGCGTTCGCGCAACGGTGGGACAATGATCGGGAAGACGTTCAGGCGATAATAGAGGTCGCTGCGAAAAAGGCGGTCCTCCACCATCTGGGTAAGGTCGCGGTTGGTGGCGGCGACGACGCGCACATCCACGTGCAGAGTGCGAGTGCTCCCCAGACGCTCGAATTCCTTTTCCTGAAGAACGCGCAACAACTTGGGCTGGAGTTCCAGGGGGATGTCGCCGACTTCGTCAAGAAACAGCGTGCCGCGATGGGCGAGCTCGAAGCGCCCCACCTTTTGCGCGATCGCTCCGGTAAAGGCGCCTTTCTCGTGGCCGAAAAGCTCGCTTTCCAAAAGACCGGTGGGGATGGCGGCGCAGTTGACTTTCACAAACGTGCGCTCACGGCGCAGGCTCAAGTCATGGAGGGCGCGCGCGATCACTTCCTTGCCGGTGCCCGTCTCACCCAGAACCAACACACTGGAATCCGTCGCGGCCACGGTTTCCACCTGGCTCAGCACGCGCTTGAGTGCGGGGCTTTCGCCCACGATTTCCTCAAACGTGTATTCGGTGCGGATTTCTTCTTCCAGGTAGAGCTTCTCGTCGGCCAGCTTGTTCTTGAGCTCGGCGATTTCGCGGTAGGCGAGGGCGTTCTCGATGGCAATGGCCACCTGGTTGGCCACACGCATCAGCACGTCAACGTCCTCCTGAGTGAAAGCGCCGGGGCGGAGGCTGGACAGGCTGAGTGTGCCAAGGGTCCGGTTGGCGGTGATCAGCGGCACAATACAACCGGAGTGCAGACCTTCGGCGATGAAGAGGCGGCTGACGCTCGGCTCATAGCGGTCGAGATTGGCGCCCGAAATGATCAAGGGTTTGCGCGTGACGATGACCTCGCCCGACGGCGTGCCCTCGATCGGGAATACCAATTCTTCGTGCAGCAGCCCCTTGCCTTGCGGGAAATCGAGCGCTTGCAGGCGAACTTGCCGGGCATCGGGTTCATAAAGCGCCAGGCTGGCGTAATCGTGATTCATCACCCGCCGCAGGCAGGCGGAGATGGCGGAAAGCAACTGATGCAAGTCGAGCGTGGAGACGAGCGCGTTGTTGACCTCCAGCAGCAGGCGCAGGCGGTCGCGTTCGCGCGCCAGTTCTTGTTGGTAAACCTGGGCATTCATGGAATTTAATGCGTTGTCAACCGCCACGGCCACCTGCGCCGCAACCTGCTGGAGGAATTCGAGGTCGGCGGCATCATAGGCGCTTGCCTGGGTGGAGCCCAACCCCATCGCGCCCACCCGCCGTTGGGCGGTGGTAAGCGGCAGCACGCAGAGTGACTGCACGCCGTCCTGGCGGAGCAGGTCGCTGACAATCGGAAACCGCGCGTCCTGTTCGAGATGGGAGATGACCAACGGCTGCTGATTCTCCCAAACCAACTGGCGTACGTTTTCCACCATGGGAAGTTCAATCCCGGGCTGAATCCGTGTGGGAAGCGAACTTTCCAGAACGTGCAGGCGCACGATGTTGCGCCCCAGGTCCGGAAGGGTGAGGCAGATGAAATCGAATGTTACCAGACGGTGCAGCAGCGCTGCGAGGGAGCGGAAAAGCTCTGGGAGGTCGCGGTGCGAGGCGATGGACTCGGATACTTGGAGGAGTGCGCGGTAACGCTCGACCGTCGCGAGGTTTGAGGGTTCAAGACCGCCGGAGCTAGCCATGGCTTGAGCTTAGCATCGTTACGCATCGTGGCTCAAGGTGCGCAACTTGGCGCTCCCGCCGGGAAACGGGGTTAAAGGCTGGACGCATCTCATCGAACCTGCGGTGGGGATTTTGGCTCATTGATCGGGCGATGAAGTCATCTGGCCCTCTGACGGCAAGAAAGGACTCGGTAAAGGAGCCGTTGAAGTTTGCTACAGCCAGGGCTGCGCTTTGCCACCAATCAACCCCCAAGCAGTTATCGGACAAGAGGGTCGGGTGGAACTAGAAGAAGGGAAACAAGAGGTTAATAGCGCTTTCTGCGAAGCGAACGTTTTTCCATTGACTTGCCATGGGTAAAACGCCTTTTCTCCCAATGACCGGATTGGTACACCCGCGAAAGCCAGAATGGACCCTGATTTGCTGTGTACATCAAGATGACGAGCGGCGCGGAGGTGGTATTCAAATCGGTCCCGGTTCAAACCCATAAGGGTCGAGAACTGGAGGTCCGCCCTTTTGGCAGGGAAGATTTTGGGGCACTCGTCCAGATGTATAAGAGTTTCGAGCCCAAGCGTGTAGCCCAAGGTATACCGCCGCCGGACGTCCCCCGCATCGCGCACTGGCTCGACCGGCTGGAGCAAAAGTCCCAGGCCCTGCTGGCTTGGGAGGGCAGCAAGGTGGTTGCGCACACGATCCTCTGCCCCATGCCGGCCGGCTCGGTGGAATTCACGATCTTCGTCCATCAGGATTATCGCGAAGAGGGGCTGGGCACGGTGCTGAGCTGGCATACCTTGGCTTGGGCCCGGCACCTGGGTTTTGCCCACGCCTATCTCACCACAGAAATATCCAACTTTCGCGCCTTGCGCCTCTTCCGCAAATTGGGCTTTCAAACCACCAGCAGTTACGGTGACGAGGTTGAAATGAAACTCGACCTCTCATCGTTTGACTGCGAACGCCCCAGGGCGGCTTGAAACTCCGAACTTCCTTTCGCTTCGGCTTTCCCGTTCCGTCCCCCGTAAATCGTGCTCAGACGCAGGCATGGCCGCAGTTTTAGCGGCGGCCAACCTCATGCACATCCCCACGGTTTTTCATTGGGTGGCGCAGGCCCGCGTCGCACCGGGGATTAATCCATCAAAAAATAGCGGAACATCTTCCACCCATGCGGTGTCGAATAGGGTGGAAGAAAAGGGCAAGCAGTCGTAGGAGCGCTCCGCGGCTGTCACCGGAAAAGACAGGGATTACGGGCTGGGGATTGGGAAAGAACGAAACTCGAAAATCGAAATTCGAAACTGGTGAGCGAAATGCCTAATTTCGAGTTTCGAATTTCGAGTTTCGCTCCGGAAGCCCCGCACCTAGTACCCAGTCCCCAATGGAGGTGCAGCCATGTTCGAGAATGCGCTACTGGAATCTTCGCCCCGGCGGGCTTCCGTACTCTGCCGGATTCACTATCTGTTTTCAGCCTTCGCGGGCACGCTGTTTTTCGCGCAGGGCTGGTACTTGTTTCCCATGCTGCTGGCGCCGGGAGGCGAGCGAACGCTGTTCATCGCCGCCGCGATGGTGGGAGTCGTCGGCGCTGCCTGGACGTTGATGATCTGTTATGTGGGGGCGGATACCCGTCAGCAACATTTGCGCACCTGGCCGTGGATCGCGGTCACGCTTCTGTTGAACCTGCCGGGCTTTCTGATTTACCTGGTCTACTCCGCAGGAAAGACGGGGGATTGGAAACGCGCGGCCATTCCGCTGGCTTATGTTGCCGAGTCGATTCTGGTCGGCCTACTCATTCTTCTTCCGCTTATTTACACTCAGGCATTGCCGAGGCAGTTGCTCATTACCGATGTTCACATACCCCCGCCACCGGGTCCGCCTCCTGCGCCACCCGCCGGCCAGCGGCCAAGACCGGCGCCCCATCCTGCCGTGGACGTGCTTACCGCGCCCGTCAGCATTCCTCCGATCATCGCCCGGGTTGTAGAACCACCTGAGCCCCCGCCAGGGGTAACCGGGCCGGCGGGGCCATTCGTGCCGGGCGTGCCCACCGGATATGGATCAGGGAACGGGTTGATCCCGGGGGGCGCGCTTTGGGACACGGGAACACCACCACCACCGCCAGCGTCTCATGCGGCTCAGCAGCAGATGATCCGCGTGGGGGGCAAAGTCATCGCCGCCCAGGCATTGTACCAGCCGCCGCCGCCGTATCCACCCCTCGCCAGAATGGCGCGCATCCAGGGTACGGTTATACTGCAAGCGATCATTGGCAAAGATGGAACGGTGCAGAACCTGAGGGTCCTGAGTGGCCACCCGTTGCTGGTCCGCGCGGCGGTGGACGCGGTCAAAACCTGGCGGTATCAAGCCACCCTGCTCAATAGCGAACCCGTCGATGTGCTGACGGAGATTAGCGTGAACTTCACGCTGGCGCAGTAGCCCGAGAGACTACCAATGATCTGGTGAAGAGATGGGGTTCGAAAGTTAACTATAGATCTCTGCATAAATAATGCAACGAGTTAGGACAAGAAATCAGGTAGGTCGGATTGGAGAATGCAGCCCCGCAGTTTCTCGGGGGAGGTTCGA
>Ga0209039_10000613_pt1 | contig 34443 bp, 28 predicted proteins | sample BogFormECP12_OM1_FD_188238 | JGI IMG/M metagenome (GOLD analysis project Ga0209039, IMG submission 188238) | Bog forest soil microbial communities from Calvert Island, British Columbia, Canada - ECP12_OM1 (SPAdes) (version 2) | ecosystem: Environmental > Aquatic > Freshwater > Wetlands > Bog ... | reverse complement strand
TGGCGTTTGCGCGGCCCTTCTATCGCGAGCGCATCCACAAGGATTGGTGGATGATGGACGCTTTTGACGGTGTCTGCGTCTACGACGAGAGCGCGCGCCAAGACCTCGGGTTCGGGGTACTGTCGTTTCTAATCGCCGGTAACGCCGCTCTCAGCATGGCTAATCTTTCGGACGAGCGCATTGAGCAGCTGTGCCTCGACGCGCTGGCGCCAGTGTTCCCCGAGGCCCCGGGCCTCATCGTCGATCGGCGAATTCACCGTTGGATGGCGTCCGTGAATGCGATGCCCGGAGGGCCGCGCGCCAGGCGGCGCCTCGACAATCACCGACCGGACCCCCAGCGCCTGCCCGGCGTCATTCTCGTCGGCGACTACATGTTCGATTCAACCCTCAACGGCGTTTTGGACTCGGGGGACTCCGCCACCGACATTATCGCCATCGATTTGCTGAGGATCCGCCAAAAGCAAAAGCGGCGGGTTCTCGATCTCGTCAGCGCCTCCGAAGTTCGCGAGCCCGCCCCACGCAGAGCAGTCCTGCAGCAGTTCTTCGGCGCACCGGTCCTTGCGGATTTGCTCGCGATTGCTTGGCGCATGCAAAAAGGCGCGAGAATTCTGCATTTCGCTGCCGAGTCAGGGGAATTGACACCTGCATTGCGGGCGCTCGGCTACGACGCGTACGACTTTGTGTTCGACTTGGCCGCGCTTGGCGCCCCAGCTCGAGCCGATGACTGGTTTAATTTCTTTGGCCCGACGGACCTACCGTTCGAGCCCGGGTTTTTTGACTTCGTCATCGAGACCGGCTTGTGTCGGGTCCCTCAGGCCCTCCTATCCGATGCAATCAACAGCCTGGTGAGGGTGACGCGGCGAGGGTTGTTCCTCGGCTCGATCACTGTCGATGTCGCTTATGGCGGCATGTTCTATGTGATTGCCGATGCCGCGGCGTTGGGCTTTCGCCTCACTCCCGACGAAGCCCGCGACATTGTCCGCACCGCCGAGATGATCCGCGCCGCCGCGCGTGAGCAACTCCCCGTGGCGCACCCCGAAAACCTCGCCATCTCCGGCGTTTCCATCTCCCAGATCTCCGGCGAGCCCTCGCGTCCCGGCGTCCACCGCAAGAACGCCGTCGTGGTTTCCACCGGCACGCTCGCCGGTGTTCTCGACCGTTCCCCCTGTGGCACCGGCACCTGCGCCAAAATGGCCGTCCTTCACGCCAAAGGCAAGCTCCTGCTCCACCAGGATTTCGTCCACGAAGGAATTCTTGGCACCACCTTCACCGGCCGCCTGGTCGAGGAGACCCGGGTCGGCCCCTACCGTGCCGTAGTCCCCACGCTTTCCGGCCAGGCCTGGATCACCGGTTTCGCACAATATGTCCTCGACCCCGAAGACCCTTTCCCGGAAGGCTTCACGGTCGGCGACATCTGGTGAATGGGGAAAGAAGTCAGGAGTCAGAATTCAGAATTCAGAAAAAGCGCAGGCCGCTCAGCCGGGCGGGGCGCAAGGGCGCCATTCTGACTCCTGACTCCTGGCTCCCAATATTCCGAAGGGATATCAAGAGCCGCGGGCTCTTGCGCCGCTACTTCCGCGCCGTCACCGTAATCTCGATGTGGGCCGCCGGCGACGCCAGCTTCACCACCCCAACGGTTGTGCGCGCCGGACGCGGCTCGGCAAAGTACTTGGTGTAGATGGCATTCATATTGGCGAACAGATCCATGTCCGTTAGATAAATCTGCACCGAAACCACGTCCCTGTAAGTCATGCCCGCGCCGCGCAGCACCAGCCCGACGTTTTCCAGGCACATCTTGACTTCGGTTTCGAAATCCGCGGGAACTTCCCTGGTTCGCAGATTTTGGCCGATCTGGCCGGAGATGTACAGCGTTCCATCCACCAGGATGCCGGGGCTGTAAGGTGGCGCCGTGACCCCGCGCGCCGGCGCAAACTCCGGCGGCAGGATTACTTTCTTGGCGGCCGGCAGAAGCGTTGCGCCCGGGATCGCGGTCAGCAGCAGCACGCAAAGGAGTCTTCGCATGACTGCCACTGTATCATTAGGACGCTGCCGGAGGGCCTGCGCCCCCCCGATCCCAGAGCATCGCGTCGCGCGACAACCGGCAGAAGTGCTGATCCTGACGCGCCTTCAGATACCGCCGGCGCGCCTCCAACAGCACCCCGGCGAAAACCAACAGTCCCAAACATAGAACCGAAAGAACCGTTGTGGCGTTGATCATGGCTGCCCGCTTCCCAATTTAAGCATGCCCAATTCGACCTGCTGAATCGAGTCATAGCGGTACCAAACAGGTAATATGGTTAGGTACTACGCTCGATGAGGTAGGCGCCGGCGCCTCACGAGGCGCCCCATTGTCTGCAACGCCACAAGAGCCAGGTACCCAAATAAGCAAACGAAAAATGGCGTCGTCGCGCTATCCATAGTCAACCTCTCCGTGTATAACAATATGCCTGTCTTCCCCGCCGATGTCGAGTCATGCCAGTACTGTCGAGTAACAGTCCCCTCATTCTGGTACCGGTAGGACCCCTTGGGCCTGCACTATAGTAGTTCTTGGTGCCTTGATGAGCCCGCCCTCCGCCCACAAGCTCCGCTCCATCCTCTCTCAGAGTGGTTGGGAGAAGGCCGCCCAAATCCTCCAGCGGTTGGACCCCGCGGTGGCCGCCGACGCGCTCCTCGACGTCCCTTTCGATGAGCAGCGCGAGCTCTACCGGCGTCTTCCCATTCCATTCGCCGCTTCGCTCACCGCCGAGTTTCCCTACTACCACGCCTACGTCCTGCTGCATGCGCGACCACTCGATGAAATGAACGAAATCCTCGACCACATGAGCGCCTCCGACCGCATGCAGTTCGTCGAGCAACTGCCGGAGGAAGCCTGGAGTCAGTTGGTCAAGGAGATGGCGGATAAGCCCACACCCGCCATCCCCGAAGAAGCACCCATCCCTGCGGTCGAGCCCATCGTCGAAGCTCGCAAAATCGAGAAATCTTACGAGCGGCCCGATGGCGGTCCCCTCCAGATCATCGCGCCCACCGATCTCTCCATCTCGCCTGGCATGATCGTCGCCTTGCTCGGGCCCTCCGGTTGCGGCAAGTCCACACTGCTGCGCATGCTCACCGGGCTCACTCCGGTCTCCGCCGGCGAAGTGCTCTGGCACGGCATACCGCTGGCGGAAACCAGCCCCAACGTCGCCATCGTATTCCAAAGCTTCGCGCTTTTTCCTTGGCTCACCGTCATTGAGAACGTGGAAGTGCCGCTCATGGCGCGCGGCATGGACGAAGCCGAGCGCCGCCGCCACGCCCTGCGCACGCTCGCCTCGGTCGGTTTGCACGGTTTCGAAACCGCCTACCCCAAGGAGCTGTCCGGCGGCATGCGGCAGCGCGTGGGGTTCGCCCGCGCCCTGGCGGTGGAACCGGAAATCCTCTTCATGGACGAACCCTTCTCCGCGCTCGACGTGCTCACCGCCGAGAACCTCCGCGGCGAACTCCTGGAGCTCTGGACCGGGAAGAAGATTCCCACCAGGAGCATTTTCGTGGTCACCCACAACATCGAGGAAGCCGTGTTGCTGGCCGATCGCGTCCTGGTCCTCGGCCGCAACCCCGCGCGCATGCGCGCCGATTTCCCCATTCCCCTGCCCCATCCCCGCGACCGCGCCGCCGCCGAGTTCCTGCTTTACGTCGACTACATCTATAAGCTGATGACCCAGCCCGACCTGGTCACCGCTCCCCCCTCCGCCGCCGCCAAACAAGTCTGGCAGATGCTGCCGCATGCGCGCCCCGGTTCCGTGGGCGGCCTGCTCGAGCTGCTCAACGAGCGCGGCGGCAAGGAGGATCTCTATAAAATCGCCGACGAGTTGCAGATGGATGTGGATGACCTTCTGCCCATCGTGGAGGCCGCCACCCTGCTGGGCTTCGCCCGCTCCGTGCGCGGCGATCTCGAACTCACTCCCGAAGGCAAGGATTTTGCCGAAGCCAATATCGAACAGCGCGCCACTCTGTTCCGCATCGCCGCCCTCATCCACGTGCCCCTGCTGCAACAGATGTTGAGTGCCCTCGCCAGTAAGAGCGACCACTCCATGCCGCTCGAGTTCTTCCGCGACGTGCTGGACGAACACTTCTCCGAAGAAGAAGTGCGGCGCCAGATTGAAACCGCCCTCACCTGGGGCCGCTACGCCCGCATCTTCACTTACGATTCCGAAACCGACCGCCTGCGGGTGCACGACCACGCAGCCGAAACCCAGGCCGAAGTGCTGGAACCGTAATGGCCGAGCGCCCCGACGCAGACAACGCCACCGGCAACTCCCGCAGCATGCCCCTGTGGGGCAACCTGCCCGCATCCTCCGCCGCGTCCCTGCTGCGCGACCTGCCCATCGTCGTGGCCGTGCTGGCCCTGTTCTACGGCCTGCTGGCGCTCACGCATTACTGGACCCAGCCCGTCAACACCCAACCCCCGCTTCATCTCACACCCGGCGCGCTGCCGCTTTACGCCCTCTACTCGCTGGCCCGCATCCTGGTCGCCTACCTCATCAGCCTGGTCTTCGCGGTCGTTTATGGCCAGATTGCCGCGCACAACGCCAGGGCCGAGCGCATCATGATTCCGCTGCTCGATACCCTGCAATCCATCCCCGTGCTCAGCTTCCTGCCGCCCGTCATGGCGGCCATGGTGGCGCTCTTCCCCACGCGCCAGTTCGGCGTCGAGCTCGGCTCCATTCTGTTGATCTTCACCGGCCAGGTCTGGAACATGGCCTTCAGCGTCTATTCCTCCACCAAGAACATTCCGCTTGAGCTGGTGGAGGCAGCCCGGGTTTTTCGCCTCAACTGGTGGCAGCGTTTCACGCAGCTTGAGATGCCTTGCGCCGCCATTGGCTTGGTGTGGAACTCCATGATGTCGGTGGCCGGCGGCTGGTTCTTTCTGATGGCCTGCGAGGCCTTCGTCCTCGGCAACAGCGTGCGCCTGCCGGGGCTCGGCTCGTATCTGCAAACCGCCGCCGATAACGCCGACATGCGCTCCATCGTGTGGGGCCTCTCGACCATGATCGCCGTCATCGTGCTGATGGACCAGCTTGTGTGGAGACCCATCATCGCCTGGGCCGAGAAGTTCAAGTTTGAGCAGGTGGAGGCCGCGCAGACGCCGCGCTCTCCCATCCTCGCGTTTCTGCGCCGCTCGCGCGTTCTGGCCGTCATCGGCCACGTCGTGGTCGAGCCGGCGCGCGAGCGCATCGATCTCTATTTCGCCAGGAAACAGGCCGCCGCGGGCGCCCCTCACCCGCCTGGCGCCGCCCGCCGCTGGTTGGGCCGCGCGGCCGGCGCCGCGGCGCTGCTGGTGATTCTCTATGCCGTGGTGCGGATGGGTATGATGCTGGTGACTCTTTCGCGGCCCGAGGTGGGCCAGATCTTCGTGGGCGCCGGCGCCACGCTCCTGCGCGTGTGGCTGTCTCTGTCACTGGCCGGGCTTTGGACCATCCCAGTGGGAGTCTACATCGGGCTGCGGCCCAGGCTCGCCGCGCTGGCCCAACCCGTGGCGCAGATCGCCGCCTCCGTGCCCGCCACGGCGGTCTTCCCCATCGTGCTGTTGGCCTTGATCCGCGCCGGCGGCGGGCTGGGCGTCGGCTCCATTCTGCTGATGCTGCTGGGCACGCAGTGGTACATCCTGTTCAACGTGATCGCTGGCGCGACCGCCATCCCCACCGACCTCAAGGAAGTCTGCTCCATCTTCCACATGAGCAATTTCGAACGCTGGCGCAGGCTTCTGCTGCCGGCCATTTTCCCCTACCTGATCACCGGTTTCGTGACCGCATCCGGCGGCGCCTGGAACGCCAGCATCGTGGCCGAATACTCCACTATCCAGCACAAGACCTACTCGACCATCGGTCTGGGAGCCATTATCAGCCGCGCCACCGCGAACAACAATGTCGCCATGCTATTAGGCGCGACGGTAGTGATGGCCGCGCTGGTGGTGACCATCAACCGGCTCTTCTGGCGGAGGATGTATGGCCTGGCATCCACTCGCTTCAAGCTGGAAACATAATTTTCTGGACCTTAGTCTCGCCGCCGGGTTACGTTCCAATTATCAAAGTGGCTGGACACTTCTTGGGGGACTTTTTTCTCGCATGGCCCTCGCGCCGCCCCATAGCACCACTGCCAGCACCACCGCCAGCGCTGGAACCACGTACATGGCTTCGTGCAGGCCGATGGCTTTGGCCGCTTCGGTAACCGCCGCGGCGCCCGCCGCATGGCGCGCCAGTCGGTCGCTAAGCATGCCGGTGAGCAAAGGCCCGAAGGCCGCGCCACCCAGGTAGGTTACCAGCAGATAGACCGCCATGGCGGAGCCCCGCGCGTTGGATGGCACGATGTCGTTGATGGCCGCGTAAACCAATCCGTAATACATCTGCAACAGGCCGTAGGCTGGCATCAGGAGCGCGAGCGTGGTGGCGGCGCTCCCCGCGGGCATGTGGATGGCGAATGCTGCGAGGGGAGCGGCCGCGAGCGATGCGCCCGCCGCCAGCAGCAGACGGCCATTGGCGCGGTGGAGGATCGCGCGGTCGCCCCATGCGCCCGCAGCCACGGCTCCCAGAATGCCTGCCGCTCCCGAGCCCACACCCGACCAGACGCCCGCCTGTCCCACCGCCAGCCCGTGGTAACGCGTGAGCAGCGCCGGAAGAAAACTGCTGAAACTGTAAAGCGCGAAATTCAGGATGGCGCCGGAGGCGGAAATCCATGCGAGCCCCGGAATGCGCAGCAGGGCGAGCGGCGCGGTTGCCCCCAGCCCGTGGGGCGGACCCCCTGGTCCGCGTGCCGGCTCCCGCAACCCGAGCAGCGCCGGCGCCAGGATCAGCGCGGGCGCCGCGGCCACCGCCAGCGCGATGCGCCAACCGTGGGCCTGCGCCACCGGACCGGTGATGGCCCCGCTCAGCATCACGCCCACCGGCACCGCCATCATGAAACCGGCCATGGCGCGGGCTCGGCGCGTGGCTGGCACCAGGTCGCCAATCCAACTGGTGGCGGCCGGCGCGCAGACCGCTTCGCCGATCCCCACTCCCAGCCGGGAGGCCGCGAGCAGTGCGTAGCTTGCCGCCAAAGCGCCCAGTCCGGTCAACCCGGCCCACACGGCCACTCCGATGGCCAGCAGCCTCCGGCGGCTCCACGTATCGGACAGGCGCCCCAGCGGCAGCCCGGTCACGGCATAGAGCACGATGAAGACGGTGCTGAGTCCGCCCAGTTGCGCATCGGAGAGCGCGAACTGGTGGCGCAATGGCTCGGCCAGCGCGGCCAGCGCCTGGCGGTCATAGTAATTGAGGACGTTAACGAAAAAAAGAACGGCCAGTGCCGGTCCAACCGCCTTGGATCTCACTGGCCGCTCATGCTACCACAGACGTTGCTGAAAAAAGCCAAGAACATTACTGGCCGCCGATGAACACCGATAAACGCGGATTGAAAAGAATTACTTAATCTGCGTTCATCGGCGGCTCAAGGTGTTTTTTTCGGCTTTTGCAGCAATCTCTACCAAAGCTTGATTTCAGTTTCCTTCAAATCCTTGAGCTGCTTCTCCAGCTTGTTCTTGTCGACGGCCGTGCCGGAATCTTCGCTGGACGCGGTTCCTTCCTTGCGGACCGAAATCGACCCGTGTTCCATAGTGATATGAATGGTCGGCCCGTTGCCTACCTGGCCTTTGATGGTCGCGCTTCTTCCGTCCGACTCCTGGCGGAGTTGCGAGCCATAATCGTTGACCGCCTCGCCGCGCTGGGCGGTGGCGTCCAATTGGAAGGGCGCCTTATCGGGCAACACCAGCTCGATCCGGCCCGAGCCGGCGCGCGCTTCGATGGAGGCCAGCGGCACATGTCCGGGGTGCAGCTCCACGTCGCCTTGGGTGGTTTCGAGTTCCAGCGATTGCGTGAACTGCTCGATGCGCACGTCGCGGGAGTTGGCCACCAGGCGCACCGGGCCCACCAGGTCGGCGCCGTTGAATTCGCTCAGGTCCATGCTGATGTGGCCCGGCACGGCGGCCACGTTGAGCTCGGTCGAGCGCGCGCCTTCGAGCTGCAGCGGCTTGGACAGCTTCTTGAAATCGAGGTTGCCGTTGTAAGCGCCGCTGATGGCCACCTGCCCGTCGATGTTCTCGAGCTCGATATCGGACCCGCGGCCCTGCACGTCCAGCCGGCCCTTCATGTCCACGGCGCGAATCAGATCGCTCTTGGCCATGTCGAGGCGGACGTTGCCTCCCACGCGGGCCAGGCGGACGTCGCCTTTATCGGAGGCCAGCTCCACGTCGCCCGCGACGTCCGAGATATCGAAATCGCCGTTGTGGCCGCGCGCCTCAACCGCCAGGGAGCGTGGCACAGTCACTTCGAGTTCGTCGGAGATCTGCTGGCCATCGGGGACGTGATCCTGGTTGGTGCGGATCAGCAGGCGGTCGCCCTGCGGAATGAGTTCCACCGGGGTGCTTCCGTTGGTTCGGTCGGCTTCTTCGTGTTTGTACGCGCGAATGGTCTTGTGGCCGCTCACGGTGACATCCTTGACGTCGGCGCCGGTCACCCGGATGTTGCCGCGCGGGTTTTCAAACACGATGCGCTTCACGCCGCTGGCAGGAGCGGTGGCCGAGACCGGGTAATCGAACTGTGCCCCCCACCAGTCGAGCCCGTTGTTTATGTGCCAGAGGACGCCGTTTTGGCGGGCTGCCCAGGCGAGCGAGCCGGCCATGCAGATCAGAATCACCAGCACGATTTCCCCGCCGGTGAATCCGCCATGGGGCACGTCCCGCCAGAAGGCCACTTCCAGTAGCCGCAGCAGGCCCCAGCCAATCAGCAGAAAGGGCCAGTACTGCGCCACGATATCGAAAACAGGCGCTTCCGGATGAAGGTTCCGCCAAAGAAAAAAACCGCCGATGACCAACAGGATCAGCGGCCCGGTGAGCGATCGCCTTCTCATACCGTGCCTCCTTCGCCGCTCGAAGGCGTGGATGGCGGGGCATTGGCGGCGCGCGGCGGCGCGCTCGACCCAAATCCGCCTTTAGCCGGTTCGGATGGCGAACCGGCGGGCGACGTTGGCGCCGCGGACGTTCCCGGAGGCGTCTCCCTGTAAGGACTCTGCGCGTAACCGGGGCCCGTGTAGCTGCCCGGCCGTGGTGACACCCGAGGCGGTGGTGGTGGCGCTGAGGTTTCCACGCCGCGTCTCAGCAGGCTCATCAGGCCGAAGACGATCAGGATCACCGGCCAGGTCTGGTCAAAATGGTAGGGCGTAAAATTATTGAGCGCGAACAATGCGCCGATTGTGATGAGGACAATGGGGCCGCGAATGGCGCGGACTATCGATCCGTTATAGTCGCTCATGGCGGCCCTCCCTTGCGTGTGCTTCGCCAATGAACCGCCCGGCCAGCAGATACACTCCCAGTGCGATCAGAAGGATCGGCCAGAAGCGCGCCACGCGTTCAAAATCGAAGAGATCGAGCGTGTGGAGCAGCAGCACCGCGCCCAGCCCGATGAGTATCACGCCGGCCAGAGGCACGTGGCTTCGACCGCCCCGCAGATCGATGAGGCTGGAGTATTCGTCCACCGGCTCGCCGGCCTGGCGCTGGCGCGCCGTGTGATAGGCCTCGAAGGCCATATACCCCCACCAGGCGATCACTAGGCCGACGAAGACCGGCTCCAGTCCATTGGCGGCACTGGAGTTGGCAATGCTCATCAGTATGCCCCAGATGATCGCGTGGACCAGGCCTTTGGCATATTGTCCGTTATAGATGGCGCCCACTCCGGGAATCATTCCCAGGAACAGCGCGAGGCCCGGCGACACGTCCGGGCGGGCATAAGTGGGTGCCGCCGCGAAGACCGGCTGCGGCGGCGTCTCGACCGGACAAGGAGCAGGCGAGGGTGGAGGCGCGGGCATGTGCTCCGCGCAATATACGGTTCCCAGAGCATCCCGCCGGCAGGCGTCGCAAACCGGCTTGCCGCAGGTGCGGCAATAAGCCGTGGCCGGTGTTTCTGGGTGATTCTGGCAGTTCATAGGTGTCCCCTAATGTTTCCCCCCGTTGGCATCCGACGAAGGCGCTCCTCCGGATGGAACCGGAGTGGAATTCGCCGGCAGCTTGTGTTCGTCCGTCTTGTGATCGGGCGCCGCCTGCTGTGCGGCGGACTGCTGCTCGGCGTTCTCTTGCTGCCACTCGTGCAACGTGGTCTGAATCTCATACACGAATTTCAAACTCTCGATAAACTTCTGCGTGCGAGTCTTGACGTAATAGATGCGGTCCGTCAGGCCATTCCACACAGCGGCTGGCCTCAGATCGGACATGCGGAATTGGCGCACCGGCGCCATTTGCGAAAGGAGCGAGAACGACAGGATGGTCATAGCCGCGCCCATGGCGAACTTGGGCTGCAGGACCAGGCTGAACCAACCTGTCACCCGTTTGCCGAGGCTCCGCGACCGCGCTCTCTCTTTGCTCCATGGCGGATCGAAGAGAATCCGTGTGATGAGTTCCGGCGCGGGCTCGACATCCGCCACTCTTTCCAGGAAGGCCACGGCGGCGGCGGAATCCCGCGCCAACTCGGCGCAGGCGGCGCATTCGGCGAAGTGGCGCTCCACCTCGGCCTTTTGATCGGCCGGGAGCGTCGAGTCCACGTAATCGCAGATCAGGATTTCAATCTCTGCGCAGTTCATACCGCCAGCTTCTGTTTTCGCAACAGCCGGGTCAGTTCAGCCCGGCCCCGGTTGATTCGCGATTTCACCGTGCCTTCGGGAATCTGCAAAACTTCGGCGATTTCGCGATATTCCATTTCCTGCAAGTCGCGCAGGATGACTGCTTCCCGCAAATCCGGCGACAGCCTCTGCAGGGTCGCCTGAAGAATCTCACTGGCCTCGCGCCCGGCGAGCGCTTGATACGGGCTCGCCGCCGCGGCCCCGCCGGTCTCCTCCATCATGGGGAGTTGTTCTTCGATTGAATCCGTGACGCGCTCCTGGCGCGTGCGGCGGTAATGATCGATCAGCAGGTTGCGGGTCACCCGGGCCAGCCATGTGGCGAAGGAGCCTTCCACTGAGCGGAAGGTCTTCAAAGTGCGGAACACCCGCAGAAAGACTTCCTGCGTCAGGTCCTGCGCTTCCGAGCCGCTGCCCGTGAAGCGATAGCACAGGCCGAAGACTTTGCGCGTATGGAGCCGGACGAGTTCCTCCCACGCGGTGTCCTCTCCGCGCATGCATCTGGATACGAGGCTTGAATCCGGGTCCAAGGTACTTTCTAACAGATTGCGGCCTCCGCGAACAGCGTCCAGAGTGGCGATAGTGCTGCCGCCGGCTGGCCGATCTGCGAAATTTCCAATAGCTACCGTCGCGGATGCCATGGCACTCGTTCTTTCATATGGAGAAACGAGGCTTTATCATGATAGGTTCAATTTTTCCGGTATGCCAGCACTTTCGAGACATACGGGCCGAGGAGGCAGATAATTCACCGCCATACCTGGAAGTGGCTGACCGGCTGCGCGCTGGCGGTAGCGGCCCTGGCGTGCCTGATATACACCCGATGGCCCATGCACGCCTTCGATTGGCGTCTGGCTGCGGCCAGCGTGATGCGGCTCCGCTGGCAGTGGCTACTGCTCTCGTTGGCGCCCATTTACGGCACCTATTGGGGCCGGGCGCTGCGTTGGGCGGTCTTTCTGAAGCCGCTCAAACCGCGGCCATCCATGACCAAGCTGTTGACAGCCACCATTATCGGGTTTACGGCCATCACCCTATTCGGGCGCGCGGGAGATTTTGTGCGGCCCTACCTCATCGCGGTAAAGGAACAGGTGCCTTTGACGTCGCAATTGGCGGCATGGCTCCTGGAGCGCGTATTTGACCTCTTAATGGCCTCTCTGCTCCTGGGCTTTGCGCTTTCCCGGGTGCATGGATCGGGCTTGCACGTGGGACCGACATTTGCCTGGATACTGACCTTCGGCGGGAGGATTGTCTGGATTTCGTGCATACTGGTGCTGGTGGTCCTGCTCAGCCTGCGGCATTTCGCTGAGCCGGTGCGCCGGCGGCTGATCGCGGCCTTTCACTTCCTGCCGGAAGCGCGCTTTCAGCGGGCGGAGCGGTTCCTGACCGCATTGGTTCAGGGAGTGGAATCGACGCGCAGCGATGCCGCTCTGCTGCTGATTTTGTTGTACTCGGTACTGGAGTGGGTCTTGATCGCGGCGTGCTATTGGTGCGTAGTTCAGGCGTTCACCGGTCTCATTAATCTTACATTTGTAGATATCTTGATTTTGATGGGCTTTGTATCGTTCGGAGGAGTGGTCCAGATCCCCGGCATCGGCGGCGGTACGCAAGTGGCGGCGGCTCTGGTGCTGATTGAACTTTTTGGAACCAAGCTGGAAGTGGCGACATCGTTCGCCGTTTTCCTCTGGATAATTACATTTGTAGCTGTTGTGCCGGCCGGCTTGGGTCTGGCACTAAAAGAAGGGCTGGATTGGCATAGTCTGCGGCGACTGGGCCGGGAGGCGGCAGAATGAAGTGTCCGTTTTGTAATCATTCTCAGGACAAAGTGGTGGACTCGCGTGAGAGCAAGGAAGGCGATGCCATCCGCCGTCGCCGGGAGTGCCTGTCGTGTGAGCGGCGCTTCACCACTTATGAGCGCATCGATGAAGTTCCCTACATGGTGATCAAGAAAGACGGCCGGCGGGAGAAGTTCGACCGGCAGAAGGTGCTGGGTGGACTGCTGAAAGCCTGTGAAAAACGGCCGATCGGCATGGCGAGGCTGTCGGAAGTCGTTAACCAGGTCGAGTCCAAAGTAAGCGACTCGCCCGACCGGGAGATTTCTACTATAGAAATAGGAGAGTTCTTGATGGACTGTTTGCGGGAGATGGACAAAATTGCCTACGTGCGCTTCGCATCGGTCTACAGGGATTTCCAGGACGAAGAAGCTTTCTTCAATGAACTCAAGAACTTAATGCGGCATAAGCTGCCGTGAGGCTGATTCGAGCTCCACTCCCCGGGGCTCGGCGGCGGCCGGCCCGAAAAATCGCTGTAACCTAAATGTTTTTAAGACATCTCTAAAAATAGGGCTTAACTTTGCGGGTGAATGATGATATTATCAGTCGAAAGTCGAACCCTCGAAATGCGGCCAATCTCGTGCACGCTTTGTGCCCAGCCAACAGGTTGAACTTTTTCCAGGCAAGTACCCCATTTTCAAGAAATCCGGCACAGCGGATGGATGTTCATGGGGGAGGTGAGTCTTAGTGGACCAGTTCGAAGATCAATTCTTAGCGGAAAGCCCCGAACATCTCGGCCTTAGTTTTGAGGATGAAACCAAGTTTTTCGATCCCGAGGCCGCACATGAAGCCGATTTCCTGCATCCGCCACCGGTAGAGGAGTCCATCTACACGGACGACCCGGTACGCGTGTACCTGCGGGAAATGGGTGCCGTACCGCTGCTCACGCGCGAGGGCGAAGTCGACTTGGCGCGACGCATGGAGCGCGGTAAGTTTCGGATGCAAAAGGCAATTAGCCGCTCGGCCCTGGTGCAGCATGTAGTTGTGGAGATTTCCGAGCAACTCAAGAAAGCGACGCTCGAACTGGACAGCGTAGCCGACTTGGGGGACGTGGAAGAAGGTACTCCGGCGGATCTCAAGGTCCGGCAGGATGCCGCCCTGTTGTTTGCCGATGTAGCCGTGTTGTCCAAGAAACTGCAGCAACTGCAGGACAGATTCGAGGCTGCTCCGCTGGCCAGCAAGAAGCCGCGTAAACGCTTGTTGGGAAAACTCAACCGGGCCAAAGTGGAGGTTTCCCTCGCCATCCGCCACTGCCCCTTCCGAGTGAACAAGTGGAAAGAGTTTTCGCGTGAGATCGAGCGGGCGGTGGATGAGATCAGCCACCTCGACAGCGAGATCAAGAAGATCGAAGTCCGCAATAATCCGGTGCAACAGGCACGGCTGCGGGAGTTGAAGCGAGAGATCAAGAAGCGGGAATTTGCCGCCGGCGCCACTCTGCCGGAACTGCGCCACAGCATGACAGTGATCCGCCACGGCGAAGCCGAAGCGGAACGCGCCAAGAAGGACCTGGTGGAGGCCAACCTTCGCCTAGTGGTTTCCGTCGCCAAGAAGTACGTGAACCGCGGACTTCACCTGCTGGACCTGATCCAGGAAGGCAATATCGGGCTCATGCGGGCCGCCGACAAGTTCGAATACCGGCGCGGCTACAAGTTCTCCACCTACGCCACCTGGTGGATCCGGCAAGCCATCACGCGAGCCATTGCCGACCAGTCTCGGACCATTCGAATTCCCGTTCACATGAACGAGAGCATGAACAAGTTCCTCCGCGCCACCCGCGAACTTGAGAAGGAACTTGGTCGAACTCCTACAAACGACGAAATTGGTCGCCGCATGGACATCCCGGTCGAGAAAGTCCAGAAGCTGAAGACCATCTCGCGTGACCCGGTATCGCTCGAAACTCCGGTGGGCCGGGATGGTGAATCGGCGCTGGGCGACTTGATTGAAGATCGCTGGGTGGGCTCGCCCGTCGATGCGGTGATTGAAACCAACGTCCGTGACGAAACGGCGGGAATTCTGAAGACGCTTTCTCCCAAGGAGGAGAAGGTGATTCGCATGCGGTTCGGCATCGGATGCGAGCGCGAACACACGCTGGAAGAGATCGGCCAGGAATTCGACGTCACTCGCGAGCGCATCCGGCAAATCGAAGCCAAGGCCTTGCGGCAATTGCGCGCGCCGGAGCGGGCGCGGCGGCTGCGGGCGTTGATGGCCGCCAGGTAAGAGTAGGGCGAACGCCTCCATCCGCGCACGAACCCTTGGGCACGCTTTGCGCGAGTTCCGGTGGCCGCGCGCCGACCTCTCCCAAGCCGCGGTGATCCCAAGAACATGGCTGCCTGCCATCATCTCGGGCTGCCACATTATTTCCCGGGTATTTCCGCAGACCATGGCCCCTTCGGCCACGCTTGGTGAATTTCCCGAAAGAATCCAGCCCCGTTCGTGATTTTCTCCCGGCTGGCGCGAATCATAGTATGAAAGGACGCGCAGGTTGCAGCTGCCTGCGCGGAACTGAGAGCAGATGACGACGCCAGATCTCCAGGAAGCGTTTCAACGCCTGGTCGAGGAGCATAAGAAAATCCTCTACAAGGTCTGCCACTCATACTGCAGGGACCGTGATTCCCGGGACGATCTGGCGCAGGAAATCCTGATCCAGTTGTGGCGCTCTTTCGGCAAGTTCGATGGGCGCTGCCGGTTTTCCACGTGGATGTACCGGATCTCGTTCAACGTCGCGATTTCCTTTTATCGCAGGGAGAGTACCAGGACGCGGCGTGTGATTTCCGATGAACAGCGCCTGTTGGAAACGGCCGATGAAACGGAAAGACAGCCGGAGGACGTTCGGCTTCTTTATCGGTTCATCGAAGGACTTGACCCGTTGAACAAAGCGCTCATCCTGCTCTATCTGGATGAAAGCAGCTACCGGGAAATCGCCGACGTGCTGGGCATCAGCGAAACCAACGTCGCAACCAAAATCGGCAGATTGAAGAACAAGATCAGGCAGGAATTCAGCGGCGCCAAACAGGCTTAATCAAGGAGGAAGAATTTATGGAACTCGATGCACTCAAAGAGAAGTGGGCGGAACACGACAGAAAGCTCGACCTCAGCATCCGGCTGAACCGGCAGCTTCTGATGGCGGCGAACATGAACCGGGCGCGGGGGCCGTTGCGGCGGTTCGCGCTTAGCGTGGGATTGGGAGCATTGTTTGGGCTGATCTGCCTGGTGCTGCTGGGCCAGTTCATTTACCAACACAGGGCCGAGCCGCGCTTTGTGCTGCCTGCCGTAGTCTTGCAGGTCTGGATGATCGCCAATCTAGCGGCAGCGATCCGGCAGATGGCGATGGCGCTCGCGATCGACTACGACAAGCCGATTGCCGCGATCCAGAGGCAGATTGAGGGACTGCGAGCGCAGCGCATCCGGATTACAAAATGGGCTGTGCTGACTGGACAGGTGGTTTGGTGGATCCCATTCCTGATTGTCGCGCTCAAGGGGTTTTGGGACGCGGACGCGTACACGCTATTCGGGACCGCTTTTCTGCTGGTCAACCTGGCGCTGGGACTGGCTCTCATTCCGCTGGCAATCTGGGTGTCCGGAAAATTGGGAGAGCGTATGGGCCGCTCGCCGGCGATTCAGTCGTTGATGAGGTCGCTTGCCGGCTACAACCTGAACGCGGCGACCGGCTTTCTCGCGACACTCTCCGAATTCGAAAACGAAACGCCGTAGGCGATGCAGCTACTCGATGCCGGCATCGCGCGCGGCAACCCTGGTGACGCTCGACCAGTCCAGATCGGCTTGTCCGTGCGCCATGGCCGATAGAAGACGATCGCGGATGAGGCTGGCGAGCGGCATCGGGGCAGAGAGTTCCTCGGCCGCTTCGAGCACCAGGCGGACGTCCTTGAACCCCAACCGCAAGGCAAATCCGGCCGGCTCGAACTTTTCGTCGGCAATCAAGCCTCCGTAGTTCGCATACACCGGCGACCCGAACAACGTGCTCATGATTTCCAGAAAGGCGTGGGGTGGGACGCCGGCCTTGCGCAGCGCGGCGAAGGCCTCGCCGAACGCCTCGATCATGGCGGCGATCATGAAATTGCCGCACAGCTTGGCGGCATTAGCCTGCCAAGGATTGGCGCCTACCATAAAGGTCTGGCGGCCGATGGCGTCGAACAGGGGCCGGCAGTGCTCCATCAGTTCCGGCGGGCCGGCGGCCACCACCAGGAGATTCTTGCTTTCGGCGGCTTCCGGACGGCCGAAAACCAGGGCGCTCAAATACTTCTGGCCGCGCTGGCGGTGTTCGGCGGCGAGACGCCTGGCCAGCGCCACGCTGATGGTGCTGCACGAAATGTGAATGGCGCCGCCAGCCAGTGACGCGGCGATGCCGTTTTCGCCAAAGACCATTTGTTCGACTGCCTGGTCGTCGGCCAGCATGGTCATGACGGCCTCCGACCCGCGACAGGCGCCGGCCGCGGAATCGGCAATACGGGCGCCATCGCCAACCAGGGCCTCTGCCTTTTCCCGGCTGCGATTGAAAACCACCACCTCATGCCCGGCACGAAGCAAGTTGCGCGCCATGCCGGAACCCATACGACCAAGTCCAATGAAACCGACTTTCATAACAATTAAGGATAATCGAACTGGCCGGAGGCCGTTGGGGAATTCCCCGCCCTGAGCCTCTCGTGAGCCGCTGCGGTATCATGGAACCAAGGAAGGGAATCGTGCCTCGTCGGCCGGCAACATTATGAAGATCCAAAAGCCATTACTCGCCACACTCATCGTGGGAACCGCGGCTCTGCTCGCACCGCTGTACGGTCCGGGAATTTTGGCGCACGCCGCCACGCCCGCGGGCGACGATCTCGATCCCAGCCTCAAGGCCATTTCCACCGCCTACGCGCTGGTGGAACAGAATTCGGCCGAGCCCGTATCGTCCGAGCACGTGTTTTATGAAGGCGTCATTCCCGGCATGCTGCACGCGCTCGATCCGCATTCGAGCTTCGTCGGCCCCGCGGAATATAAGGAGATGATGCGCAAGCAGCAAGCGCATTATGCCGGCGTTGGTATGCAAATCGTCCTCGACTCCAATAGCAACCATGTCGTGGTGATGGAGCCGTTCGTCAATTCCCCGGCCTGGAACGCCGACCTGCGTCGCGGCGACATGATCGCGGCCGTCGATGGCAAAGATACCTTTCAATCGGTGGCGGACGGCAAAATGAATTCCGCCGGCGTGGCCGACCTTCTGCGCGGAACCCCCGGCACGCAGGTTCGCGTGACCGTGCGCCGCGAAGGTTCCTCCGAACCCTACACCACCACCGTGACGCGCGGCTCAATCCAAACCAGCGTGGTGGATGCTTTCTGGTTGAAACCCGGCACGATCTATCTGGGGGTCAGCACCTTCGAAGCCTCCAACATCGAGAGCGATGTCAACGAGCAATTGAGCAAGCTGGACGAATCCAAGGCGACCGGGCTCATCCTCGATTTGCGCGACAACCTGGGCGGCCTGGTGAATGAGGCGGTGTTCCTGGCGGGCCGCTTCCTGCGCAATGGCCAGACCGTGGTCTCGCAGCGCGGCCGCACGGAATCCCAGGTCTATCGCGCCAAGGCGATTGCGGCGGCGCAAAAGTATCCCATGGTGGTGCTGGTCAATGCGAGTTCGGCTTCGGCGTCTGAGATCGTGTCGGGCGCCCTGCAGGATCACGACCGCGCCTGGGTGCTCGGTGACACCACCTTCGGCAAGGGCCTTGTGCAGGCGCAATTCCCCGTCGATGAAGGGGCTCTGCTACTCACCATCGCGCATTACTATACGCCCAGCGGCCGCTTGATCCAGCGCGACTATTCCCACGAGTCGCTCTACGACTATTACTCCGCCCGCCCCAAAGCCAATGCGCCGGCGCCCACCGATGACGTGAAGTCCACCGATGGCGGCCGTAAAGTCTATGGCGGCGGCGGCATCACTCCCGACGAAAAATACCTCACCCACACCAACATTTTCCAGCGCCGCCTGCAGCCCTATCTCGGTGGCCCCGGCGCCTTCTACCATTTCGCCGACTCCTATTTCGGCGGCAAGAAGCCGCACCTGCCCGAAGACTGGCAGCCCGATGCCGACACCATCCAACGCTTCAAGGAGTTTCTGCAATCCAAGAAGATCACTTTCACCGACGCGGAATTCACCGCCAACCTGGATTGGATTCGCACCAACCTTCGTTACGAGATGATCTTCCGCGCCTTCGATCGCAGGACCGCCACGCAGCTTTCCATACAGGTGGATCCGGAAGTTCTGAAAGCCATCGACAGCATGCCGAAAGCCGCGGCTCTCCTCAAGGACTCGAACCGCGTGCTGGCGGAGCGGCTGGCAAACAGGTAGGACAGGCCTCCTGGCCTGTCGCAGCCCTTCACCGATTTGCAGAAACTTGGCCGTGGAGCGGGCCTCCGGCCCGCAACGCCGGCTTTCCAGCCGGCGGGCGGCATGCGAAAGCGCCTGCCCCACGTTGTTTCGGTCTTACTGGTTGTTGTTGGCGTTGGTTGACGCCGGCTGGCCTGCGTTTTTCACACACTTATCGAACCAGGCGAACTTCTCCCACAACACGCGCTCGGACTGAGTCGGGAAACGTAGGCCGGAAGTCAATGTGACCTGGATTTCGCCGCGAGAACGGGCGCTGGGTTATCATGTGTTGCAGTCCCCAGCGCCATGACAACCTCAACCTCATCCGGCTCCAACGCCGCACGCTACCTGCCCTTATTACTGCTCCTGTTCGCCGGCAGCGGCTGCTCCGCGCTGATCTATGAAATCGTCTGGTATCAGCTCCTGCAACTGGCCATCGGATCGACCACCGTGTCCCTGGCGTTTCTACTCGCTACATACATGGGCGGATTGTGCATCGGCAGCGTTTATCTGCCGCGGATCCGCCGCGCGCAAGGACATCATCCCCTGAAAGTCTATGCGGCGCTGGAGTTGGGAATCGCCATCCTCGGCATCATCGTGCTCTACGCCATCCCGCTCATCGACCACATCTACGTAGCCGGCGCGGAGCACGGCATGCCCAGCATTTTGCTGCGCGGGTTTTTCTCCGGCATTATCCTGCTGCCGCCCACCATCCTAATGGGCGCGTCGCTGCCGGCTATCGTGCGATGGATCAAGTCGACGCCGCACGGCGTCGCGTGGTGGGGACTGCTGTATGGCGGAAATATCGTCGGCGCGGTGTTCGGCTGCCTGTTCGCCGGTTTCTACCTGCTGCGCGTCTATAACATGGCCACGGCAACTTATGCGGCTGTAGCCATCAACCTGGCGGTGGCGGCAGCCAGTTACTTGCTGTCGCGCCAGACCCCCTCGGAAGCGGCCGCGGACGATGCGCCCGAGCCGGCGCCGGCCGCGCAGCGACCCGCGGCGATTGAGCCGCCGCCCACCCGCTGGACCATCTACGTCACCATCGGCCTTTCGGGGGCCTGCGCCCTGGGCGCCGAAGTGGTCTGGACGCGACTCATGGGGATGATGCTGGGCGCCACGGTCTACGTCTTTTCGATTATTCTGGCGGTCTTCCTGGTCGGCCTGGCGTTGGGCAGTTCGGCGGCATCGTTGCTGCTGCGCAGCGCCAGAAGCGCCCGCTCGCCGCGCCTCGCGCTGGGCTGGTGCCAGATCTTCCTGGCCGGCGGGATTGCCTGGACGGCTTACATGATCGCCGATTCGCTTCCGTTTTGGCCCATCAACCCGCTGCTCACCACCAGTCCCTGGTTTACGTTTCAGCTCGATCTGGTCCGCTGTCTGTGGGCCATGCTGCCGCCCACTCTGCTGTGGGGAGCCAGTTTCCCGCTGGCGCTGGCGGCCGCCGCCCGGCCGGGCGAGGACCCCGGCCGCGTGGTGGGTTCCGTATACGCCGCCAACACCGCGGGGGCCATCGCCGGAGCTCTGGGAATCAGCCTGATTGTCGTGCCATGGATCGGTACCCAGCAGGCGCAGCGCATCCTGTTACTGACATCGGCGTCGAGCGCCCTGTTCGTGTTGGCGCCTTACATCAAGCAATACCAGGAGCGCGCCATGGCCGGATGGCTGGTGGTCTCCCTGGTGGCCGCGGTCTTCCTGTCGGTCAACCTCGATCCCATTCCCGGCAAGCTCATCGCGTATGGCCGCCGCCTGCCGATTTCCAACAGCTCCTCGACGGTGCTCTACACCGCCGAGGGCATCAACTCCTCGGTGGCCATTACGCAGTGGAACGACGGCGCCATCGAAGTGGACGTCAATGGCCACGTGGAAGCCACCACCGAACCCTACGACATGAAACTGCAGCGCATGGTGGGACACCTGCCGGCGCTCATTCATCCCGATCCGAAATCGGTGCTGGGAATCGGATTCGGCGCGGGCGTTTCGGCCGGGACCTTCACCCGCTACCCGACCATCGAGCACATCACCGTGTGCGAGATCGAGCCGGTGATTCCGCCCACTTCCACGCGTTATTTTTACCGCCAGGATTACGACGTGCTGCACAATCCCAAGACCCGGATGATCTTCGACGATGCCCGCCACTACCTGATGACCACCACCGAAATGTACGACATCATCGCCTCCGATCCACTGGACGTGTTCGTCAAGGGCACCGCCGCGCTTTACTCAAAAGAGTACTTCGAAGCCGTCAAGCGGCATCTGAATCCCGGCGGGATGTTCAGCCTCTACGTGCCGCTCTATGAGAGCGACGAGCGCACCGTGCGCAGTGAGCTGGCGACCTTTTTCGAAGCCTTCCCCAACGCCACGGTCTGGGCCAACACCATCAACGGGCAGGGTTACGACATGGTCTTCATGGGACAGGTGGCGCCGTTCAAAGTCAATATCGACGAAATTGAAGAGCGCCTCAACCGGCCGGATTACGCCCTGGTGGCGCAATCGCTGCGCGACATCGGAATCAACTCCGCCATCGATCTCTTTGCCACCTACGCCGGGCAGAGATCCGATCTGGGCCGTTGGACCGAAGGCGCTGACATCAACCACGATGGCGACCTGCGCCTGTCTTACCTGGCCGGTTGGGGCATCAACTCCAGCCTCGAAGATTTCATTTACCGCCAGATGATGAAATACCGCGAACCGCCTATAGGAATGTTCACCGGCACTCCCGCCCACGTGCAGAACCTGATGTACGCCATGGGCGCCAATAGCGGGCAATAGCGCGAAGTATCCACTGCAGAATCAACTGGCTGGAGATTTGTCTTGACACTAGGTATCTAAATGATATCATATCGATAGCTAGGAGAACTGGTATGGAAACGAATGAAATGTCGAGCAATCGGGAACTAGTGAAGCGCCTGCCAAACGGGTGGCTGATGCTGCCGGTGCTGGTTTTGCTGCTGTTGGGCGATATCGGGCTGATGATCTATTCGATTGCCGCCGGGTCGGCCACGGGCGAGCCGAATGTGCCGTTGCTGGTGGTGAGCATGGTGTTGATGCCGGTGTGCATCATCCTGTTAACCGGGCTTTTTACCCTACAGCCGAACGAGGCGCGCGTGTTGGTGCTCTTCGGCGCGTATAAGGGAACCGTGCGGGAACCCGGCTTCCACTGGGGCAATCCCTTCTATTCGAACGGCCCGCAGCAGTGGCGCGCGAAGCTGGCGGCAGCGGAAGCCAAAGGAAGAGGCGACAAGCCGGCCGCGGTCCGGCCTGGCCGCAACAAGATTTCGCTGCGCGCGCGCACCTACAATTCGCCGGCCTTGAAGGTGAACGACAAACGCGGCAACCCCATCGAAATCGCCGCCGTGCTGGTGTGGCGCATTCAGGACACGGCACAGGCCATGTTCGACGTGGACAACTACGAGACCTACATCCAGACGCAGAGCGAATCGGCGCTGCGGCACCTGGCAAGCCTGTACGCCTACGACGACGGCGAAGAAAACGAAAGCACGCTGCGCAGCAACATGGACGAAGTTTCACGGGCGTTGCGCGCCGAGTTGCAGGAGCGGCTGGCGAAAGCCGGCGTGGTGGTGGACGAGGCGCGCCTCACGCACTTGGCCTATGCGCCGGAAATCGCGCAGGCCATGCTGCGGCGGCAGCAGGCCGAAGCCGTGATCGCCGCGCGGCAGAAGATTGTCCACGGCGCCGTCAGCATGGTGGACATGGCGCTGAGAGATCTGGCAGAGAAGCACGTGGTGCAGCTTGATGACGAACGCAAGGCCGCCATGGTGAGCAACCTGATGGTGGTGCTGTGCGGCGAAGCGGAAGTGCATCCCGTGATCAACACCGGCACTCTTTACAACTGAGTGACGGACCATGGCGGAACGCAAGTCCTTTCTGATGCGCATCGATCCTGCGCTCTGGGCGGAGCTGGAAGCCTGGGCGCAGGCCGAGTTGCGCAGCGTGAACGGGCAGATTGAGTACCTGCTGCGTCAGGCGGTCGAGAAGCGCCAAGGCGGGGCGAAGGAGCCCGGTGGCGGGAAGCAGAGGCATTGAAAAAGTGGTGCCTCCGCGAGGACAGGCAGATACCAGCCGGCGCGCTTACTTGGGTTTGAACTGCTCCCCAAAAAGGGTAACTGGCCGGGTGGCTTCTTCGGCCGTGGGTGCCTTGCCCCGGCGTTCTGCAATCCACAAGGATGCGATTCCGCAGAAGAACGGGAGCTGATCGAAAATAAACTCGGCAATCCTGTTCTTGAAAACCGAGCGGAGGATGAGCGCCAGGATCGTACCGGCAACCAAACCGGGCAACATCCAGAGCAGGCGTCTAGCCATGCAATTGTCCCCGCTCCAACATACCAGAAAACCCGCGGTACAGTGTCGCTTGGATGGCGATCTGCTGGTGGCTCCGATGCGAGCCGCGACCGTGAGTACCTGCCCAGTTGAATTCTCGCCACTTTGGCACGAACATTTTCGGCTTCCTCGGCGCCCTCAGGTTCTTGACCTTGCTTTTTTCCTCCGCTCCTCCGCGCCTCCGCGTTGAAAATGCAGATTCCTGTTTGGTTCCGGCATACACATACAAGAGTTAACCGACGGGGATAATCGCCCGTATAGAAATTTTCAATTGGACGGTGCGAGCGCGCGGAGAGTAGCTTGGAAGTATGGCCGCAAGGGATATCCGTACCGCCCCGCAGTCGCAAGTTCCCATCTTCCACCAGGTCAGCGGCATTCTCAGTTCGGATTTATCGCTCGACGAGATGCTGGGTGAAGTGATTGGCCTCGCGGTGCGGGCCACGGCCTGCGATGCGTGCCTGGTATACCTGATCGATCACGATTCGAACGAGATTGTGCTGCGCGCTTCGCAGGTGCCGCACGCCAGCGCGCTCGGGACTCTGCGCTTGAAAATCGGCGAGGGCGTCACGGGCTGGGTCGCCGAGCATCGGTCGGTGGTGGCGTTGCCGGAGAACGCCTCGAGCGATGCGCGCTTCAAGCGGCTGCAGGGGCTCATCGAAGACACCTATGAAGCTTTCCTTTCGGTGCCCATCGTGAGCGGCGGCGAACTCATCGGGGTGGTCAATGTGCATCACCGCGCGCGCCACGACCATACGCGCGAAGAGACCAGCACCATGATCTTCATCGGCGAGCAACTGGGCGTGGCAATTTCCAAATCCCTGTTGGAAGAGGAAAACGCGCGCCTGCTCGAAGAGACCCAGGAGATGAAGCGCGAGCTGGAAACGCGCAAGCTGATGGAGCGCGCCAAGGGCATCCTGCAACAGAAGCACGGCATCTCCGAAGAGGACGCCTATTTGCGTCTGCGCAACCAAAGCCGTCGCTTGCGGCGGCCCATCCGCGAGTTGGCGGAAGCCATCATCCTGACGGAAGAGTTGAACCGTCAGGGCAAAACGCTCGATTCGGCCGTGTAATTGAATTGGGACAATGGGGCCGCGCGAGTTTCGCCGGTGGGCCAAGACGGGAATTGACGTGATAGCATGAGCGCAGGCTGTTATGCGCCGGGCGCTCGCTCTACCCTTTCTCGCGGTCTTCTGTTTGCCCGCGCAGGACCTTCCGCCCGGGGTCCTCGCGCTGTCGCGCATCCGCGCCCGCGTGGCGCAAGTGCTCGATCAAATGCCGGACTGCACGTGTGTCGAAACCGTGGACCGCTCTTGGAAGCCGGCCGGTAAAGAAATCAAGCCCGTAGACCGCGTGGTTCTACAGATTTTGTTCAGCGGCGGCCAAGAGTTGTTCGCCGCCCCCGGCGATACGCGCTGGGACGCCAATCTGTCCGCCCTCCTGGCCAGCGGCATGATGGGCAACGGCCTCTTCGCGCTGAGCCTGAAAATCATTTTCCTCGATAACGTATCCACCATCACGTACCAGGGCGACGAGTCCCGCGCCGGCCGCCGCGAGGCCCGCTACGATTTCCTGGTTCCGCACGTGGTTGGCGCCCTCACGGTCCATAACGCAGGCGCTACCGGCATGGTTGGCATGCGGGGCTCGTTCTGGGCCGATCCCGAGACATACGATCTTCGCCGCCTGGAGTATCACGCCGAGGGAATTCCGCCCGATCTGCTCTACACCGACATCCTCACCACCATTTACTACGATCGCGTGCGCATCGGCGACCGCGACGTCCTGCTGCCGCAGGCCGCCGATCAGCGGACCACGCAGGTGGATGGCGAAGAGAAATGGAACCACATCGAATTCACTCACTGCCAGGGATTCCATACCGAAAGCACGCTGCGTTTCGGCGCTGCCGATGCCCCCACGGCCGCAGGCGGGTCCGCCGCCCCGCCCCAGGCGGCGGAAGGCGCCCTGCCGCCGGGACTGCGCATCACCGTCGCCTTGAGCGCTCCATTGAGCGACGCCGCCCCCGTCGGCTCACTCATCGAAGGCAAGGTGGCAGCCAGTGTGATGCAAAAGGGGAAGGTTCTGGTGCCCGAGGGCGCGCTTGTCAAAGGCCGCATGCGCCGCCTGGAGCGCTATTCCGACGCCGGCGACTACTTCATCCTGGCGCTCGAATTCATGCAGATCGAAACGCCATCCGCGAGCCTGCGGTTCTACTCGGAGCTCCAGGATGTCGATCGCACCGAGGGCGTTGACATGATACTCGTCACGACCAACGTGGAGCGGGACGAGTTCCACTTGGGTGGCACCGACATGAAGTGGTCCAAGACAGACCGCGTTCGGGTCTGGACGCACGAAGTGCCCGGCGTGGGGACGCTTTTCGTGCGCGGCTCGCATTTTTCCCTGCCGCCGGGCTTCAAGACGGTCTGGAAGACGCAGCTCGACCCGCGCTCCGCCCATCCGTAAAGCGGCGGCCGCGCGCAGCGCTCCCATCGCCGGCACGCGGCTCATGCTACCCTCTCTCTTGATTCATGGCCTCCCCCGATCAGAGTGAAATCGCGCGCACCCAGGCGCGCTCCGCTTCTCTCACCCGCGAACTCCGTCTCACCGACCTGGTCTTTCTCCAGATCCTTTTGATCGTCGGGCTTCCCTGGACCGGCTACGCCGCCAGGCTCGGCGGCGCCCACTTCGCGCTCTGGCTGCTGGCCATTCTGCTCTTCTACTTTCCGCTCGCCGCCACCGTCATCTTCCTCAGCCGCCGGCTGCCACTCGAAGGCGGCGTCTATCAATGGGTCAAGCTCGGGATTTCGCCCTTCGCCGGTTTTCAGGCCGCGTGGAACTATGCCTTCTTCCTCATCCTGATCTATGCCGCCAGCGGTTCGGTGGTGGCCAACAGCCTCTCGTATGTCGCCGGGCCGCGCGCCGCCTGGATGAGTTCCTCGAGGCCGGTGATTCTGGCCTGCAGCCTGGTCTTTTTCGCGCTGGTCTACCTGGTGAATTACCGCGGCCTGCATCTGGCGCGTTGGGTCACCAGCGCCGGCGGCGCTCTGGTGGTGGCGCTTTATTTGCTCATCATCGGTTTGCTGGTGTTGCGCCTGGTGCGCGGCCAGGCCACTCCGCAGCCGGTCTTCGCGCCGGCCTGGCCGGTGCTGTCGCTCATCACCGTCAATCTGTTCAGCAAGATCGCCTTCAACGCCCTCAGCGGTTTCGAACAGGTGGCCGTCTTCGCCGGCGAGTGCCACACGCCGGAGCGTAACATTGCACGCTCGGTCTCGATCGCCGGCCCCGGCATCGCGGTGCTCTACATCCTCGGCACCTGCTCCCTGCTGGCCTACACGCCGCGCGACCGCATCGACCTCATCGCACCCATTCCGCAGATCCTGGGCGCTTCGCTCGCTTCCTCCTCGCTGGTCGCGGCGCTCTCAGCCGCCGCCATCCTCGCGCTGCTGTTCGCTTACTTCACGCAGACCGTGGCCTGCCTGGCGCAGGTCTCGCGCCTGCCCATGGTGGCCGGCTGGGATGGCCTGCTCCCCGCGCGCTTCAGCCAATTGCATCCCCGCTTCCGCACGCCCGTATACTCCCTCGGACTTGCGGTGGCGGCCTGCGTCGTGCTGGGCGCGGCCAGCCTGGTCCAGGTGGGTGAGCAGGAAGCCAACCAGATCCTGGTCGGCGCCGGCATGGCCTGCTGCGGCATGTACTACCTGGCGATGTTCGCCGTGGTGGTGCGCGGACGGTGGGGCGAGCGGGAACGCGCGCCGTGGTGGCTGCGCTTCGCCGTCTGCTCCGCCGCCGCCGTCGCGGTGCTGGCGGTCGCGCTGGATGTGGTTCCGATTCTCAACGTCGCCCGCCCGGTGCTGTTCGGCTTGAAAGTGGGCGGCGCAGTGGCTCTTATTAATGCCGCCTGCTGGTGGGTGTATCCGCACGAAGGACCTTCAGAGGTGACGCGATAGGCGATTTTCACAGTCTCGGCATCTCGGGAGCTGGCAGCCCGAGTCTGCTCGCCTAGCCCTCTCTCGCTTGCCATTTTCGTCGCGAGGCTGTTACCTGCTCAATGGCCACTTTACGGTAAGCCGGTTTGAACGTTTCACGGCCGGAATCGCCTTTCTCCACTCAAGTCGGACCAACCATGGTCCGAAAACGAACGAACAACAGTCGTCGGCCACCAAGTTGTTTCAAGACGTTCCATCCGGGAGGGGCTACGAGATACGCGGCGAGATTGATTTTGCGGCTCAGATCGATGTGGGCGCGTGGGAGTGGAACGGGAGGCCCCGGGGATCGAGTTAGATTCGGGGTGGTCCGCGGCAGGCCACCTCATTCGTTCCGGTTATACTTGAGCCGAATGGCTCGAAAGCTTCGAAATTTCTGGCAGCGGATCAGCGAAGGGATTGCGGTCCAGCAGCTTTGGGCGCAGTTTCGCGCGGACGCGCACTCGAGTTACCAGTTCTATTCCAAGGAAGTGGACCATGAACCGCTGCAGGGGGAGTCCCGATGGAAGCGCTTCTGGCGGATCGCGCGCGGATTGTTTTGGGCGATGATGATGAAGCTCTCGCCTGCGCGGCGCGTATTGCTCCTGATCGCGTTGGTGCTGTTGTTCCTTCCCGGCATCCGGATTAGCGAAGGGGACCAGAAGTCCGACAGCGTGGAGACGCAATTCTTCGGGGGCGTGGTGTTGGTGGTTCTGCTCGCGCTGGAACTGTCCGACCGCGTCGCCATGAAGCGCGATCTTGAAATCGCCCGCGAGATTCAGAGCTGGCTCATGCCGTCGGAAGCGCCGAAGGTGCCCGGCGTGGATATCGCTTTCGCCAGCCGGCCGGCCAACACCGTAGCGGGGGACTACTACGACGCTTTCTTTCGCCCCAACGAGCGCCTGCTGATCGTGGTGGCCGACGTGGCCGGCAAGAGCATTCCGGCTGCCCTGCTGACCGCCACATTGCAGGCCAGTCTACGCACACTGGCAGCCCTGCCGGGCACGCTCCCCGAGCTCGTGGGGCGCGTCAATCGCTACGCGTGCGAACAGAGCCTCCAGGGACGGCGGTTCACTACCGCCTTCCTGGCAGAGTTGGAACCGGCCACCGGCGAGCTAACCTATGTCAACGCGGGCCACAATTGGCCCGTGTTGAGGCACGCCACGGGTGCCATCGAGCGCCTGGAAGCAGGTGGCCTGCCGCTGGGCATCAACTCCGCGATCTCCTATCAGTTTGGCAGCGCGACGCTGGCCGCGGGCGATCTGCTGTTGATTTTCACCGACGGCCTGGTGGAAGCCGAGGACGTTGGGGAGCACGAGTACGGTGAAGAACGAATGCTACAGGTGGTGCAAACGCTCCACAACGGTTCCGCGAAAGAAGCGCTGGAACGCATCATGTCATCAGTGGACGCGTTCGTAGGACCTACGCGGCAGCATGACGACATTACGTGTCTGGTTTTGCGGATGACGTAGGGCGGCGCAGCATAATGAACGTCATTTCGAATTCCGGCCCGTGTGGGCCACTTTCCGATGTGCCGGTTTATCTGCCCCGTGGCTGAGGTGCGCCTCTAGCTGAGCGTGATCGCCCATAACCTGGGGAACCTGTGGCAGCCTGGTGTTGCCAAACCGGATTGGCAACTGGTCGTTGACGAGGTGCATGGGAAACCGCTTCAAATGAGACACTTCCGGGCTCTTGCGCACCTGGAGGAGACAGAGGTGGCGCCTTCCTGGCCTGCCGGATTCGCTCGGGATGGAAGAAATGAGATAAACAGGTCTGATGTATGCGTTTGGATCTATAATCGATACCGGCCAGGACGGCAAGAAGGAAGTCCTGGGTTAGTTGTGGGAAAGGACGATATGAGATCATTCGCCGTGCTGTTGTGTTTAATGGTCGGGTTCGGCGGCCTGGCGCGGGCCCAGGACATCGAGATCCAGGCCGATCTACTCAGTCCGCTGGGCACACAGACCAGTCACAAAGACGATAAGGTCACCGCCCGAGTGACTTCTCCGGATGCGCTAAAAGGGGACACCCTGGAAGGGAAAGTTACCGACGTCCGCTCGGCCAGCCGGCTGCGCGGATCATCGGTTCTGAATTTCACCTTCGACACGCTGCGCCACGCCGGCGCGGCCGTTCCGATCTCCGCGCAGATCAAGTCGCTGGCGAACTCCAAAGGCGAGGTCGACGTCGACGAAGACGGCAAGGCCGTGCGCAGCGCCGGTAATTCGGGCAAATCCACCGCGAGCAATGCAATCGGCGGGATGCTGGGCGGATTGGGCGGTCTTCGCTCCACGGCCGCGTCGGTCGGAACGAACGCGGCCAGTTCGATCATCAACATCGAGGTCACTTCCGACTCCCCAAGCATCCGCCTGGACCAAGGCAGTAAGCTCACTCTTAGCGCCAAGTCGCGCAGCGGTCCTGCACTTTCGGCGCTCACTCCGAATGCGGCGCCCGCTGCTGCAACTGCGCCTCCCGCACCGGCGACGGCGTCCTCCGCTGCTGCAACTGCGCCTCCCGCGCCGGCGACGGCGTCCTCCGCGGCTGCCACCCCCGCAACGGCAGCTCAGTCCTCCGGGTCGTCGGGCCAGCCGGATTTGACGGCCGTGAAAGCCAACTTCATTCCGGGCGAGAGAACCATCTTCTACGATGATTTTACGGACATGGCCGGCGACGAGCCGCCGCCGCATTGGAAGGTCCGCGGCGGCTCCGTAACGCTGATGGTGGCCCCGGGAATCCGGCAGCTTACCACCGATTCAAATCTGCAGTTGACCCCCAATTTCAAGGACTTCCCAAAGAATTTCACGCTGCAATCGGTGGTAATGTTCCAGAATCCCACCGACTTCCGGAATCTCTGGCAGTTCCGTACCAAGGATGGTCAGGACAGCCTCCTCATCTTTGTTCAAACCTTCACCGGCGGCCTCCACGTGAAAGTCGACGACGCGAACGAGGCAATCGCCGACACACAGACCCCTGTCGATTTCAGCCAGCCCATTAGTGAGAACGTGTGGATCCAGAACGGGCGTCTTCAGGTGTATATCAACGAGAACCGCGTCATGGACGCCAATCAAATCGACCTGCCGGAACTCGGATCCGTCACGCTGCAAACGCAAGCAGGAGTTGGACGCGGCGAGAGCGGGAACTTCGGCATCCGGCTTCTACGCTTCGCCGAATCTACTCCCGACTTCAGCCAGGTCATCTCTTCTTCCGGCCGCTACGTCACGCACGGCATTCTCTTCGATACCGACAGCGATCGGCTCAAGTCCGAGTCCGCGGCGGCAATCAAATCCATCGCGCACGGGCTGGAAACGAATCCCAACCTGAAACTGCAGATCGAAGGGCACACGGATTCGACCGGCGCAGCCGACCACAACCTCGACCTCTCGAAACGCCGCGCCGAGGCGGTGAAGGCGGTTCTGGTCTCGCAGTTCAAGGTCGACGCGGCCCGTCTGACGACCGCCGGCCTGGGCGCCACGAAGCCCATCGACTCCAACGACACCCCCCAGGGCCGGGCGCAGAACCGGCGCGTCGAGTTGGTCCGGCAGTAACGGGCGGCATGGAGCGGCGGTCCGTGCGACCGCCTGCCCCTTTTAGGGGTAAACACCTCGACCCCAGGCTTACGCGAGGGAGGCGCAGCGAATCGGCTGCAGCGGGCCGAGTTTGGGAAAACGGCCGGGGGCGCGTTCGATGGCGCTTCGGATGGATTCGAAGTCGGCGGGGTTGTTGTGAATCAGCGGCATGCCGGCCACCAGAGCGGTGGCGGCAATCATCACATCGGAGCGCCATCGGACCAGTCGTTCCTGCCGGGATTCGACGAGCTTGTGGGCACGGCGGGGAGGCGTCGGCGGGTCCGGAAGGAGGGCCATGATTTCACCGGCAACCACGGCAATGGAGCCGTCGAGCGGCCACACTCGTCCGAGGCCTGCAAGATAGGCGATGCGGGCGGCTTCGACCTCCCTGGCTCGCCCTGCCCGGGCGCGCCGCCACAGCAGCGCGTACCCGCGGATTCGCTCCACAAGGGTCACGGCGGAGACATGCACGGGATGGCGGGAAAGATACTCCGCGAACCAGCGTTCGAGACCCGGTTCCCGAGTGCGCGCCAGCCAACTTTCGGCGCTGGTGTCGAAGAGGAAAGGACCCCAAGCCGGGTCGATCATCGGCTAGCGCCCACGAGCCCGATTGAGGATTACTCCATCCAGAACCATGAGCTCCTCCTCGGAGAACGTTCCAAAAGCGCGCTGGTAGAGCGCAAAGACCTGCGCGCTACGCTCTGCCTCGGCGTGCCGGCGCAGCCCTTCGGTGAGGGCTTCGGAAATCACGGCGCTGAGATTGCTGTGGCGGGCGCTGGCGATGCGTTTCGCCTGGGCCAGGGAATCCGCCGGTATGGTCACGGTGGTACGGCGCTTCGCGGGGGATGCCGCGGCGCGACCCGTCTTACGGTTCATTGATGCAGTATAGCATCAATTCATGCATCAGATGTCATCAGACCCTGAGAGGGGCACTGCGTCGGTAGACCCTTGACGACTTTCGGCGGCCCACGCTCGACGAACCGGCATGCGGTTTCACTGTATGATCGATCTCGGCTGGCTCCGAACCGCGAGTTTGGTCGCGCGACTGAGGGCCGCTGCCTCTGGCTATGTGGTCGGATACAGTGGGATCATGCGAGTCATTTTGGCAGTCGTGCTGCTCTATGCTGGCGCTGCTGCGGCTGGCGATTTTGAGTTTCCGGACTTTGCCTCCACCGACGACCTTTTCCTGTTAGCTAATGCGCATAGAACGAAGAAGGTCCTGCGGCTCACAGACGCGTATGATTTTCAGGTCGGGGCGGCTTGGTTTCGGGTCAAGCAACCCGTCATCGGGGGCTTCGACACTACATTTACGTTCCAACTCACGGACCAGGACCGCTACCATGGTGGCGCCGACGGGCTGGCGTTTGTGGTGCAGAACGACCATAAGAAGGCACGCGGAGGGTACGGCGCATCGGCTGGTTTCATGCGGAGTGACATTGGCGCCCCCGGGGGATTTGAGCGCGGAATCGTGCGGCGGCTGGCGGTGTTCTTCGATACTTTTGAAAACAGGTGGGACGCATCGGACAACGCCGTAGCGATTTGCACGAACGGTGCGGATGCCAACATGACATGGCCGCCGCGCTGTCTGGCCTACTCCGAGAGACTTCCGGTGAACCTGAAGGATGGCCGGCAGCATGTTGCGCGAATCACCTATGAACCGCCGCGACTCTCGATATATCTGGATGGATTGGCCATGCGTCTAGGGGCGGTCGATCTTGCAAGCATCGTTGGCGGCGATGGCAGTGCCTGGGTAGGCTTTACGGCGGCAACAGGCGGCGGGCATGAGAGCCACGACATTCTGAGTTGGAAATTCCAGAGCGCCCCAAGTACCAGCGCCACATCCACGATTTCGGTCGTCGACTCCACTATTTCATACAAGCCCTTTGCGTGTCTGCCCAACCGGACCCTCTGCACTCCAGAGCAGGCGATTGTGGAGGATAAAGGCCAAGGGCTATACCACGTGTACCTTCCGGCACAACTTGAGTGGGGCGCAAGCGTGCCCAATCCGGATGAGGCCCCGGTGCGGGTTTTTAACGTGAGCGGTACCGTTTGCTGGGATCCGCGGCTGCGGAGTGCTTCGGGATGCAACGGACCCGCCGGCAATGGCATCATTCCAGGCATGGATGCCGAAGGCGGCGCCGAATTTGTGGCATCGCAAAAACCGACCGGTTCGCTGGTAGTGCGGACTTTGAACCGGCGGACTTGGTTCACCGTCAACGACCGGATGGGGGAAGGGTTCAACGACAATGAGGGGTATTTCGAATTCGACGTTGCGGTAGCGCAGCGATAGCAGTTTCAGGTGGCTGTCCGGGTCTCGGCGAGGATTCAATTCAATGAACTACTTCCAGTTGCCGATGAGGATGAACGGCGCCCAGTAGTAGGGATGCGTCCAGCCGGTCGCGCCGGCCCTGCCGCCCGGTACGTGGACTCCCCGGTCCACGGCATCCGCCACCTCCGGCTTCAGAACGCCGGCGGCCATCTCCTCCTGGGCCTGCCGTAGCGCTTCGCTCTTCCCCAGTTCCGGCTTGGTTTGCCGAATCCGGTACATCCTCTCCATCAGCCGCGTCGTCGCTTCGTCGCTTACGCTCCACAGACTTGCGATGACGCCCCGCGCGCCCAGCCTCTGCGCGATAGTGCCGAAACTGTCCACCTCGCGGCCGTCTTCAGTGCGATTCGTAAATGCCGTGCTGCATGCCGAGAGCGTCAACAGATCCACGCCGCTGAACAGCCTCGGCGTGGCCTCGATCTCCGCCAGACTCATCTCGCTTCCGTCGCCCAACAGCAAGTGCGAATTCGCGGCAACGCCCGGCTGCGAATCGAAGTGCGTCGCAATATGGACGACCAATTTCTCCGGCCGTCGCATCGCTGCCTCAAATGTCTCGCGCGTAAAGTCCCCATCCAGCTTAACCGGGCCCGCTACCGGCGCATCGCCGGTTTCCCCTTGGCGAAAAATCCGGTGTAGCTCCGCGGGCACCGCCGGCAGCGCGGTGAAGTTGCCATGGGCTTGCGACACGCCGAAGCCGACACCCTTCCAGACCGTGTCAGAACCCTCGGTCAGCCGCGTCAGGCTGGCAGGGGTGATGAGCGAGTTGCGAAAGCGCGCAACCAGATACTGCTGGCCGTCATGCAACGCCGCGATTGGCACGTAGCGGATGGTGCTGTCGATGGACCACATAATGGTCTTCGCGCCGATCCGGTCAAGGTCCTGCCGCAGTCCCTCGGGAAACAGGATCTGGTACAGCTCCCGGGCTAGCGGCAGCGGATTCGAGGCCGGATTCTGCAACTGCTGTCGGAAATCGAAGATCTTGCGGTTCAGTTCCACTTCCGCAATCACTGTCACGTAGGCTTTGCGCGCGCCGCTGGTGACCAGCAGCGCCGTGTACTTGTCGGGCACGACCAGCGTATAGATGGCCACCACATCCGGACCAAGCGCCTGCAGTGCATCCTGCAGACCCTCGCTCTCGCGCAACTCGCCCACCCGTTTGGCCGCCGCCGAGTTTGCCGCAAATGTCTTCTCCTCTTCGTCGAAAAACCGCAACAGGATCGTGTTCGCCGCCGACAGATCCCGGTCGAGTTGCTGGACCCGCGCCGACTCCTCGCCGTTCAGCGCCGTCTTCGCCGACTTGGCGACCAGCGCCGACTTGGCCTCGCCCTCGGAGACGATCTGGGTGAGGATCTGTTCATAGCGTTCGAGCGCCCGGCCTTCGGAATCCAGCAGAGTGGCC
>Ga0209039_10000612_pt1 | contig 34489 bp, 27 predicted proteins | sample BogFormECP12_OM1_FD_188238 | JGI IMG/M metagenome (GOLD analysis project Ga0209039, IMG submission 188238) | Bog forest soil microbial communities from Calvert Island, British Columbia, Canada - ECP12_OM1 (SPAdes) (version 2) | ecosystem: Environmental > Aquatic > Freshwater > Wetlands > Bog ... | reverse complement strand
TCCCTCACAGAAGCATGCCGGCAATCGAAGCCGACATCAGGTTGGCCATGGTACCGGCCAGCATGGCGCGAATACCGAGACGGGCCAGTTCGCCGCGCTTGTTGGGCGCGAGCGCGCCGATGCCGCCTAACTGAATTCCAATCGAGCTCAAATTCGCGAAACCGCAGAGCGCGAAGGTCGCAATCGTAAAAGAGCGCGGATCGAGCATGGCTTTCTGCGGTCCGAGCATCGAGAAGGCCACCAGTTCGTTCAGCACCATGCGGGTGCCGAGGAGATTGCCGATGGCGCGACAGTCATGCCATGGGATTCCGATGACCCATGCGACGGGGGCAAACAGTACGCCGAAGATCTGTTGCAGGCTGGAGGGGAACCACATGATTCCAAGCCGATTGTGAATGCCACCGAGCAGGCCGTTGGCCAGGGCGATGAGCGCGAGGAATGCAATCAGCATGGCGGCGATATTAAGCGCCAGGCCTAAACCGTCGGTGGTGCCGCGCGCAACCGCGCCCAGCAGATTTTCACTTTTCTCGGCACCCACTTCTGCCTCGCTCATGACGACACGACCGGCGGTCTTCGGAACCTCCGTCTCAGGCACGAGCATTTTTGATATCAGGATGGTGCCGGGAGCGGTCATAATAACCGCGCTCAGCAGATGCTTGGGTTCGATGCCGAAGGCGATATAGGCGGCCATGATGCCGCCGGAGACGTGGGCCATGCCGCTGGTCATCACGGTCATCAGTTCGGAGCGAGTGAGTTCAGGAAGGAACGGGCGGATGGTGAGCGGAGCTTCGGTCTGGCCCATGAAGATGCTCGCCGCTACGTTCAGAGACTCAGCACCGCTGGCGCCCATGAAGCGGGTCATCACCTTCGCGGCGAGCTTGATGATGAATTGCATGATCCCGTAGTGATAGAGCACGGCGAAAAAAGCGGCGATAAAAATGACGGTCGGCAGCACCTGGAACGCGAAAAAGAATCCCATCGGCGAGCCCTTCGCACCGAGCGCGCCGAAAACAAACGAAGATCCCTCGAAGGCGTAGCTTAGCAAGCGGTTGACGGCGTCTCCGGCTTTCTGGAAGAGTATTCGGCCAAGCTCAATTTTCAGCACGAAGATGGCAAACACAACTTGCAGGCCCAGGCCCCAGACAACCGTTTTCTTGTTGATCGCGCGGCGGTTGGTGGAGAAGGCGTAGGCAAGGCCCAACATGGTGAGCAGACCGAGAATGCCAGTAAAACGTCCCATCTTTATCCCCTTTGTAAACTAGAGCGTGTTCCACAAATCGGTTTTGGGTAGGGCACGGCTTTAGCCGTGCCGTCTAGGGCCTGGAATAATGGGGGCTTTAGCCCCTGAGGGACGACCTCTCGGAGCTGAAAGGGGTTTATGAAACACACTCTAGTGTTCCCCTTTATGAATCGCGCGATGAACCAAAGATTGTTTATGCGCAGGCGGACCAGCTGCAATCTGATAGCTCTCTTCCAGCAATGTCTTTGCGCGTGCGGCCTGCGCGTCGGAGTGGCAGTGAATGGTGCAGAGCGGTTCGCCCGCAGAAACTTTGTCGCCTATCTTTTTATGAACGACGATGCCGACAGCGGGATCGACGGAATCTTCCTTGCGTTCGCGGCCTCCGCCGAGAATGACGCAGGCGGTGCCGACCTGTTCGCACAGAATGGCCGTCACATATCCGGATTGTAAACTCGGCACATCGACGCGGTGATCGGTGCCCGGGAGGCGGGTCGGATCGTCGATCGCGCTGATGTCGCCTCCCTGCAACTCGACCATCTGGCGGAACCGCTCGAAGGCTTTCCCGGAAGCGATGAGTTGCTCGGAGAGTTGCTTGCCCTGCGATACCGTCTTGGATGCCCCGCCCAGATAGAACATCCAGGCTGCCAAATCAAGGCATAGCTCGCGCAGGTCCGCTGGCCCCCCGCCGTGCAATACCTCGATGCACTCCTGCACTTCGAGTGCGTTGCCCACCATGCGGCCGAGCGGCTGGTTCATGTCGGTGATGAGCGCGACCATCTCCTTGCCCATCCGCTCGCCAGTTTCGACCATGAGTTCGGCGAGAAAGACGGCGTCTTCCTCTTTTTTCATGAACGCGCCAGAGCCGGTCTTCACGTCGAGCACGAGCGCGTCAGTGCCTTCAGCCAGTTTCTTGCTCATGATCGAAGCGCAGATGAGGTACGGACTCTCGACCGTGCCGGTGACGTCGCGCAATGCGTACAATTTGCGATCCGCGGGAGCGACTTTTTCGGTCTGCCCAATCATCGAGCATCCGCAGCCTTTGAGAACACGATGAAACTCGGGTACCGCGAGCCCCACGCGAAATCCGGGGATGGATTCAAGCTTGTCCAGCGTGCCTCCGGTGTGGCCCAATCCGCGGCCGCTAATCATAGGCACGAAGAGGCCGCCGGCAGCAACCAGCGGGGCAAGCACGAGCGAGGTCTTGTCGCCGACGCCGCCGGTAGAGTGCTTGTCCACTTTCTTTGCCGGAAGAAAACTGAGATCGAGAACTTCGCCGGAATGCAGCATGGCGTGCGTGAGGGCGGCGGTTTCCTCGCGCGTCATTCCGCGCAGCACGACGGCCATGAGCCACGCGGCAAGCTGGTAATCGGGAATGCTGCCGTCGGTGCAGCCCTCGACGAGGTATTTGATCTCAGCGGCCGATAGTGCGCCGCCATCGCGCTTTTTGCGGATGAGATCGATGACGCGGAACGACGATTGCGAAACGCTCGGCTGGCTCACTTGAGGCGGAAACCCTCCGGCAGAAGATCGGCGATCAGAGTTTGCTTCGGGCCTTTTGCGCCCTGATAGAAGATGACGGCGCGCGGCCCGAATTCATAGATGACCTGGCGGCAGGCGCCGCACGGCGAGCATGGCACACCGTGATCGTTGGCGACGGCGACGGCGTGAATCTCAACCTCGGGACCGAGCTTGGCGATGGCAGAAAAGATCGCGGTACGCTCGGCGCAGTTGGTCATTCCGTAAGAAGAGTTCTCGACGTTGCACCCCACGAAAACCTGGCCTTTCGAGGTGAGGATGGCTGCGCCCACTCTAAAGTTGGAGAAGGGCGCGTACGCGTTCTTCATCACTTTGCGCGCCGAACGGAGCAGGCGTTCGCGCATGGCAGCCGGCACTTTTGTTGTTTCCATACCCAAACCGATTTTGCTGAAGATTAAGTGGGCAATTGTAACGCTTGACCGGCTTCGGCAGTAGAGATTTTCGCGGTCAGTATTAGTACATGACGGTTTTCGTCAGATGATGAGGCCACCAGGTGGTGTGATAGTGGGTCCACAGGCGCGCATCGATCTGCGGGTTGATGATTTGCCGATCGGGCGGGCGCAGTTGGTTGATCTCCTCGGTTAGTAAAGCGCTGGCATAAATGCAATGAGCGCGAATCTCGACCTCCCATGGGCTGTCCCGCGAAATCATCTGGTACGAGCTGATGGCGTTTTCGAGCTCGACGGAATAGCTGGTGATTCCGAGCAGCCTGAGCGCAACCGGGACGATATAGTCGGCAAAGGCGGACAGCGTTTCCAGATCTTCGAGCCGGAACTTTCCCGTCTTCCTCAGGCTGGTGTACAGAAACCAGATGGCCAGTTGCGGCAGTTTGTAGAACTTGATGGTGTGGCCGTCGTAGAGGCTAACGTCGCGGAAGCGCGGAAAGTCGCTTACTAGCCGATCTACCAGGCCGTTGCCGTTGTCGTAGAGCTTCGGTGAGCAGGACGTAACGAAGTTGTGAAAACGGCCGTTGTACTGCCGAGCGAGCACGGCTCCAACCTGGTGCAAGATCTGCGTCTTTTCGTCGAGCATGGGGAGTTCGATATTGCCGGCGAACAGCTCTTCCATTTCCGCGCGCGTAACCTTCGCGAGGAACGCACCGTCGAGGACGGGCATGCCTTTGTCGATAGCGCGCTTCATGCACGCGAACAGCGCGTCGGAGTCTGACCAGTTGCGGCCGGCGTAGTCCACCTGGAATTTTATGTGGCTGGAGAAATCGGTAAAGGCGGTGTCGATGCAGGCAGCGGTAAGGATGAAATCGATGGTTTCGTTGACGTCGCCCGCGCCGATGCCGAACGGCAGAGCGTAGTCGGGTATCGGTAGCTCTTCATATGCCATCCAGCCGGCGACTTCAACGATTTTCTCGACGCGGGTTTGCACGTCGCGGGAGCGCCCGATCACGGGATGAATACTGTCGAGCACCGGACTGCCTGTCAATTTCGGCCAACGCATGTCGTGATTGGTTCGCATGGCTTTCCGTAGTGAGTTTCCGGCTACTGCGTTTTCTCCAAGCTTTTAGCCAGCCGGTCGGCTTCCTGGCGCGCACGAGTTGCCCGCGCCGAACGACCGGTGACCTTATAAATGTCCGCGAGGCCGCGGAGAGGCGCGGGCTCCTGCGATTTTAGCTTTGCCGCCTCATGAAAATAGCGGAGCGCCTCGGGATAGCAGCGGGCGCTCTGAGCTTTGCGGGCGAGAGAGAGGGTCGCGAGGCAGAGCAGATCGGCGGTCGCAGGATCCTGCGCATTGAGTTGGTGCGCGCGCTGGAGCGCCGTCAACGCGACCAGAACAAACAGAATCCACGGGCGTTGGTATCCCGTTGTGATGAATTGGGGGCTGGGTCTCATCGCCAAACCGAATCATTATAGCGGTCCAATCTTGACGGTCGTGTGTGCGGGTGTTAATTTCAGGCCACACGTGGGAATCCGGGAGACATCGTTCTGAGTCGACCAGAGAAGATGCGGAATTCATCTGCCCGGGGCCCCGTGGACGTTCGTCGGCGCGACTTTTTGATTCGGTGCTGCCAGGGAGCCTCGGCGGCGCTAATTCCAGCGGGTCTGCGCGGGCTCGGCCTGCCCTCTCTCTACGGTTTTGATTCTGCCGACGCAGACTTCTCAAGTCGTGAATTCCACCTGCATCCTCACTATCGGATGCCCAGACCCCTCGATGCCTTGCTCCTTAAGACGCAGGCTGGCCTCGACGATTTTGTCACTGAAAAATACGCTGACGAGATCGCAGCCATTCTTGCGCAGTGGAGTTCCGGCCTGCTGGAATCTCCGCAAGATCTGAGAGCGGTTGAGAAAGTTCTTCTACCGACTTTCTCGGGATATTCTCCGCAGCCGGTTGAATCCCGCGTTGTGCGCCCAGGCCCGGCGATCGAGGTTCGTCACAATACATTCAAGCGGGAAACTGCACTGGGGCGAGATGGATTTCTGCATGAACTGCGGTCTGCCCTGAGCGGCTTTTCGAAGATTCTCACGGCTGAATTTCAGGTTACGAGTATTGATGCTGGTTCCATGCCAGCGGCGGCGCTGTCTCCCGGTCAGCTGCAGACTCGCATCCGATATGAATTGGTGGCCATCGGCCACGACTTCTACCGTGAACAACGTGTGGGTTACTGGCAGCTTGCCTGGGAACAGTCATCGTCGGGCGAGTTCCGAGTGCGGAACTGGCAGGCGCTGGATGAAACACAGAGCCGCTCCAACGGCCCCGGCTATGTGGACATCACGGCTGCGGCGCTCGGTGGCAATGCGTCCTATTCCTCGCAGCTTATGCACGGCACCGACTACTGGCGGACGGTGCTCGACGGCGCTTGCGGCATCGATATCTACGGGCACAATGGCGTCTCGATTGGCGACATCGATGGCGACGGATTTGACGACCTCTATGTGTGCCAGCCGGGCGGTCTTCCGAACCGGCTCTATCGAAATCGCGGCGATGGGACGTTCGAGGACATCACGGAAGCCTCCGGCGTCGGCGTCATAGAAAACACAGCGTGTGCGCTTTTTGTTGACGTCGACAATGACGGGCGGCAGGATTTAATCGTCGTGCGTGCAACCGGCCCGATGTTGTTCCTGAACCAAGGCGGCGGCAAATTTCGCCAAAAGGCGGACGCGTTTCAGTTTGCCACCCCGCCGCAGGGGACCTTTACGGGAGCGGCCGTGGCAGATTACGACCGCGACGGCTGGCTGGATATCTACTTCTGCCTCTACGTCTATTACCAGGGCGCGGACCAGTACAAGTATCCGTCTCCTTACTATGACGCCGAGAACGGACCTCCCAATTTCATGATGCGGAACAACCGGGACGCAACGTTTCGCGACGTAACTGCCGAGACGGGGCTCAACCAGAACAATACGCGCTACAGCTTTTGCTGCGGCTGGAGCGACTTCAACCGCGATGGCTGGCCCGATCTTTATGTAGTAAATGATTTCGGGCGGAAGAATCTCTACCGCAACAACGGCAACGGAACTTTTGCCGACATCGCTCCGCAAGCGGGGGTTGAAGATATCGGCGCGGGGATGAGCGTCTGCTGCTTTGACTACGACAATGACGGCGCCGAAGACCTCTACGTGGCAAACATGTGGACGGCGGCGGGCGAACGCATCACGATGCAGAACATCTTTAAGCAAAACGCGCCCGAGGAGACGCGCTCGCTCTATCACCAACACGCCATGGGCAACTCGCTCTTTCGAAATGGCGGCGGTACTTTCGAGGATGCGACGCGCGCCGCCGGCGTCGGAATCGGGCGCTGGGCGTGGTCGAGCGACGCCTGGGATTTCGATCATGACGGCTTTCCCGATCTCTACATCGCCAATGGCATGGTTAGCGGTCCCTCGCGCGAAGATCTCAACAGCTTTTTCTGGCGGCAGGTAGTTGCGTATTCGCCTGACGAGGCGAAGCCGTCTCACAACTACGAACAAGGGTGGAGCGCGATTAACGAGTTGATCCGGGCCGATGGCACGTGGAGTGGATACGAACGAAATATTTTCTACGCGAATAACGGCGATGGAACGTTTTCCGATGTTTCGGGCGTGGTGGGACTGGATTTTCTCGAAGACGGCCGGGCGTTTGCACTCGCGGATTTCGATCATGATGGCCGTCAGGAAGTGTTTCTGAAGAATCGCAACGGTCCGCAGTTGCGACTTTTGAAGAACGTCATGGAGACTTTGCCCCCATCGATCGCCTTCCGCCTGCGCGGTACGAAGAGCAATCGCGACGCCATTGGCGCGGTCGTCACGGTGGAAACTGAACGCGGCCGCCAGACCCGGTCGTTGCAAGTCCGGACGTTGCAAAGTAGATCGTTGCAAGCTGGATCGGGATTTCTTTCGCAGCACAGCAAAGATGTCTTCTTTGGCCTGGGAGCGGCGAACGGCCCGGTGCGCGCCTCGATTCGCTGGCCAAGCGGATTGGTGCAGGAATTCCACGATCTGCCGGTCAACCACCGGGTGTGGATTGAAGAAGGCTCCGAACCATCTCGCATGGAGGCCTTCAAAACGTCAGCGGGGCGAGACCATTTCGCCGACGTTAAGCCATCTGATGCGAAGCCACCGGAAATCGAAACCCTGCCCACCACGGCTGAGACTTGGCTGCTGGCGCCGGTCGAAGCGCCCGACTTTTCTCTCCCCGATTTCGGCGGGCAGACACGAACGCTTTCTTCGCTCAGTCTTTCTTCGCTGCGCGGAAAGCCGGTGCTGCTTAATTTGTGGGCCGCCGGAGCCGGGCGCTGCAGGCAGGATTGGCTCACTTTCAATCAGCGCCATGCCGCTTGGGCGGCTCAGGGCCTTCAGTTGCTTGCGGTGAATCTCGACGGCCCCTCCGATGCGGAAAGCGTCCGGGCAGTTGTGCGGGAACATCGCCTTTCGTTTCCCATCCTTCGCGGGTCCGAGGACGTGGCCGGCATCTACAACATTCTTTATCGCTACTTGTTTGACCGGCATCGCGATCTCGATCTTCCAACATCATTTCTCATCGACGCCAATGGAGAGATCGTCAAGGTTTATCAGGGGCCGGTGGACCCGCACCACGTTGAACACGACTTCCGCCACATGCCCCAAACCAGCCCGGAACGATTAGCTGGGGCACTTCCCTTTCCCGGCGTGACGGACGCGATCGAGTTTGGACGCAACTATCTCTCCTACGGTTCGGTGTTTTTTCAGCGCGGCTATATGGATCAGGCCGAAGCTTCATTTCAGATTGCCTTGCGCGACGATCCTGCAAGCGCCGAAGCTCTCTATGGCATTGGAAGCGTGTATCTGAACCAGCAGAAGACGGTGGAGGCCCGAGAGAGTTTTGAAAGGGCCCTCAAACTTCGTGCGAGTTATCCGGACACTTTGGCAAATTCCTGGAACAATCTCGGCTTGCTGGCCGCGCGTGAAGGGCGCACGGGCGAAGGCATCGGCTACTTTCAAGAGGCGCTCAAACTAAGTCCCGACCATCTGATTGCGCTCGATAACCTGGGCAGCGCCTATCGCCAACAGAAACGCTGGGACGATGCTCGCAAAACTTATGAGCGCGCGCTGGAAGTCAATCCCAACGATGCTGAAGCGAACTACGGTCTCGGGATGGTGTTTGCGCAAAATGATGACACCGCGCGAGCCTACGACTCTCTACAGAAGGCGCTGAAACTGCGTCCGGTTTACCCTGAGGCGCTGAACAACCTCGGGATTCTCTATCTGCATACGCAGCGGCGGGATGAGGCCGTGGCAAGCTTTGAGGAGAGCATCCGCGTGGCGCCGGCCTTCGACCAGTCTTACCTGAACCTGGCGCGGGTCTACGCGATAGAGCGCGCACCGGAGAAAGCTCGCGCCGTGCTGCTTGAACTGCTTAAGCAGCACCCGGGGCATGAGCAGGCGCAGAAGATGATGGAGCAGTTGGGGCGATAGTGCCGTGACCGCGCGATGAGTCATACGGTGGAGGGACGGGCGTCTCGCCCGTCCAGCCGGGCGGGGACGCCCGGCTCTCCACCAACAAATATTGTGGTCGCTAAGGCTTTGACGCCTTGCCCGGCTTCGGCGTCGGTGCGGTCAATAGATCTACAAACAACTTATAGAACTTATCGGTATCCAGGTCGAACTGTACTTCCACCGACTGGACATCGCGCTGGGGCTTATCCCGATCAGTCCAGGTGAGCGTATCTCCGTAGCCGGGGCCACGATCCAGGTTTACGTCCATGAAGCGGTTTTCCTTCTTCGTAATCAGGGTTGGATCAAGCCAGGCCACTGACGCGAGTTCGTCCCACAGATAGTTATAGGCCCCACGCAGACGCGCATACTTGCCGATGTATTGCGCTGACGGTGAGCTGCCGGCCTTGATTCTGTCGATCAGTTCATTGGTCATTCTTGTCTTCACGGAAATATCCACCGGGGTGCAGACAATCTTTTGCCACGGCACCCGCAGTACAATGTGAGCCGCTTCCGGATCGAACCAGAGGTTGAATTCGCGGCGAGGCGTGTTTACAAACTCGGGATCATCGGTCTGCGGGCTCAGGCTGGCGCCCATGAACACCAACTCTTTGGCGAGGCTGGCGAATTCCGGGTCGATGGAGATTGCGAGCGCCAGGTTGGTCATGGGCCCGCCCTCATAGATCGTGACTTCGTGCGGATACTTACGGACCACGCGCACCAGAAAGTGGGCAGCGTCTTCGTCGGCCGCCTTGGTGGTCGGCTTCCCTTCCGGCATTGCTCCCAGTTCTCTGGGTGCGTGGTACACACTCGGAGTCCAGGCCCCCAGCCAGGCCACGGAGCCATAGCGTTGCTCCCACTGCTCCGTCTCTTCTTTTGTTCTGACCAACGGATACTCGGCTCCGCGCACGACGGGAATGTCGGTTCGTCCGATGAGTTCGAGCATGCGCAGGGTGTGGGCGACTTCTTCGGTGAGCCACGCATCGCCGGTCACCACGGTGATGCCTAAGACTTCCGTCTGCGGAGACTGGATGAGCAAAAGTATCGCTTGCTGATCAGTGCCGGCGGGTCCGGCCGCGTCCTCATCGATGATGACCTTGCGCTTGTCCTGGCTTTGGGACAGGAGACACGCCATTAGAATTACGATTGTGATCGCGAAGAAACTCGTGAACCGGACCAGCTTCATTCATGCACCCCAGAATTTCGGAATTTAAGGTCATCGATTGCAGATGAGGTTGACCGGGAATAGAATGGCGATCAACGATTACGGCTGATTCTATCTCGTTTTTGGAGCTGCCGCTTTCTCCCCTTCTCCCAGGAGCCGATTCGCGTGACCCCATGGCGTTTCAGACAGACTGGAATTTATGTCGCCGTCTGCCTTTTAGCAGTCTTGACTGCGCTCGCTCCCGACCGGGCTCAATCTCAAGAACCGGCGGGTGGCTCCTTGCAGGGCTATGTGCGCGATTCCAGTGGCAGGCCGGTGGTGAACGCGACCGTCGTCTTACAATTCGCGACTGGCACGGAGACCCCCGCAACACCGGCCCAGATCACACACACGGATTCCGAAGGAGCCTATCGCTTTGCGGCGCTTCGAGTGGGCGCTTACACTCTGCGCGCGGAAATGAGCGGATACGATGAGGCAATCGTCGGTCCCGTGAACCTGGCGCAGAAACAGACGCTCAAGATTGATCTCGCTCTCGTCTCCATGAAGGCCTCTGAACCGCAAAGCGCTCCTGCTGGAACAGCGGCAACCGGAAAACCGAGCCCACAAGCGCCCGAGTTTTTTGACGAACCTCAGTTCACGGTGGCGGGCGTGACTCAAGCCACCAATTCGGGCGGACACGGTTCCGATATCGTGCTGCGAACTACCGAAGCGCTCGCCCGGGCAACGGTTTCATTGAGCAAGGAATCGGCCGGGAGTTCCAGGGCGGCAACATCCGCCGCGACAGAAAGTTCTTTACGCGATGCGGTGGCACGCGAGCCCGAAAACTTTGAGGCGAATCGGCGGCTTGCAGAATTTCTCGCCGATAATGAAAATGCCGCTGAAGCAGTTCCCTTCCTGAAGCGGGCTTCCCGGCTCAACCCCGCAGATCCCGAATCCCATCACTTGCTGGGCGACGTCGAGGAGAAGCTCGGCAACCCACTGGAGGCGGTTCGCGAGTATCAGCGCGCCGCGGAACTTGACCCCAGCGAACCGAATCTGTTCGATTGGGGAACCGAGCTTCTGACTCATCGCGCGCTGGAACCGGCCACCGAGGTTTTCGCAAAAGGCAACCGCTTGTTTCCGAATTCCGTGCGCATGCTGGTCGCGCTCGGCGTAGCCTGGTACGCACGCGGCTCCAACGATCGGGCGGCGCAGTGTCTTGCGAGCGCGTCCGATCTCACTCCCGGCAATCCGACTCCGTACTTGTTTCTGGGGAGAATGCAAAGTGTGGAGACCACTCCATCACTAGGGTCACTGGAGAGATTGGAGCGATTCGCGCAGCTGCAACCGGACAATGCGCTTGCGAACTACTACTACGCCGTCGGCCTTTGGAAACGGTCGACGGGTTCAGATGACACTGAGCGTTCAGGGCGCGTGGAGTCGCTGCTGCTGAAGGCAGTGCATCTCGATCCGAAGCTTGGCGCCGCGTATCTGCAACTGGGCATTCTCTATTCGCAGCGTGAGGATTTTTCGCGGGCAATTTCGGCGTATCAAAAAGCGATCGAAGTCAGTCCGGAACTTGATGTGACGCTCGAAGAAGCGCACTATCGGCTGGCGCAGGTTTATCAGCGAACCGGCGACAAAACACACGCTAAAGAACAACTTCAACTCCATGATCAATTATCCAAGAAAACAAAGGAGGATAGGGAACGTCAGCGGCGCGACATTCAGCAGTTTGTGATTTCGCTGCGCGACAAGAATTCCGCCTCGCTGCCGCAGCCTTGAGCAAATCAGCGTGCTGCCGGTTCACGCAGGGACGGGCGAGGACGCCCGTCGCTCCACTACTTTCGTACGGGGCGCGTCATTAAGTCGATGTAGATCTTGTAGAACTTCTCTGCATCGATGTCGAACTGGACATTGGCTAAATGTAAGTATGGTGGAACCTGCGCCGTCGAGTTCCAGAAGATTGTCTTACCGTAGCTGGCGCCGTGATCGACATCGATATCCATGTAGAGCTGCTTCTGGCCGATGATGATGGAGGGATCGATAAGAGCGGCGCCGGCGATTTCGTCCCACATGTAGCCGGGCAATGAATACTTCTCCAGATAGTCGGTCACGGGAGTGCCGACCCTGGCGATCGTGGCTTTCATCTCGGCCGTATAGCGCGTTTTGACCGAGATATCGATGGGAGTGATGGTCAGCTTCTTCCAGGGCGCGCGCAGCACGATGCGAGCCGCTTCCGGATCAAACCACCAGTTGAACTCGCGGCGGGCATCGATGGCGCCGGGATCGATTGCACCCTTGTCGGCGTAGAGGCCTCCGCCCATCATGACGAACTCTTTCGCGAGCGTCGCGACCGATGGATCGAGCTTCAGCGCCAGCGCATAATTCGTCAGCGGGCCGCCCGCCCACAGCACGACCTCGCCGGGATACTTGTGCACCAGCTGCACAATGAACTCGGCGGCGGTCCCGGGCTGCGCGTGAATGTGGGGCTCGCCTTCCTTCATGGGAGGCACAACGTCGGGCGCATGGTAGGGCTCGTCGTAGATGGTGGAGCGGGTCGCCTCGAAGTGTTCGGTCCAGCATCCCTTGTATTCGAGCTTGCCGTAGAGCGCTTCCCAGCGCTCGGTCTCTTCTTTGCTGTTAAGCAGCGGAAACTCGGCGCCCTGGATGACGGGAACGTCAGTGCGTCCGGCAATCTCCAACATGCGGAGTGTGTGTAGCGTCTCTTCTTTCACCCACTGATCGCCGCTGACGGTAGTGATGCCAAGAACGTCGAACTTCTCCGACTGCAGAAAGACCAGCAGCGCCTGCTGATCGCTGGTGCCGGGGCCGCGGGCGTCCTGATCGACGATGACTTTGATTTTCTGGGCCGAGGCAGCGGTTACGAGCAAGAGAGCGAGCAGAAGCATCGGCGCGAGTTTCCGCGTGCAGCGAATCACCATGTCATCATTCCCCCGCAGAGTAAGTATTGGATTGGAAAGTTAAGGGCAGACTGAGCCGCGGCTGGTGATTCCAGCTTGCTCAGTCCGCCCAAAGTTGAAAACGCGCAGCCGAGAACGCCCCTAGAACTTGAGCTTGAGGGCGAACTGAACCAGACGCGGGTTATTCACGGTGTTGTTGATCACTCCGAAAGTAGAAGGCGTATTTATGTCCTGCTCTCCAGTTCCTCCAGCACCCTGCAGGAAGTATTGCGGATGGTTGAAGAGGTTGAAGAACTCAGCGCGGAATTGCAGATTCATTCCCTCACGGAAGGACAATGGGAAGTCCTTAATTATGGAGAAATCTGTGTTCACGAAGCGCGGACCGTAAACCGGCGCGCGGACCGCGGTGCCGAGTTGTCCGGCGGGTGCGAATGCGAACGCGCAGGGATTGAACCAGTATGAGATTGTGTGTATTTGAGCTGGGCAATCCGTCCTGCCGCCCTCCGGTCCTGCCTTGTTGGGGTCCCCCACCTGGTTGGGACGCTGGAAGGTGTTGCCGTTGTAGGAGAAATATGTGCCCGATTCGTCCTTGCTGTCGACCACGTACAGCGGGAATCCTGACGTGGCCCTCTCGATCAGATCTACCTGCCAATGTCCAAGAACTGCGTCAGCAGGATCGCTCCAGCCGCCGCCCCAGTGCTTGCCCTTGCCGAAGGGGAGGTCGTAGAGGACGCTGGCGGTAAAGCTGTTGTTGAGGTTTAGCTCCGAAAGGCCCCAATCCAACTTCTTGGTTCCGGGCAGCGGATAGTACAGCGCGCCGGGGTTGGTGCCCAGGCCGTCCGGCATACCCGAGTCAAAATTGCGGGAATAGGTGTAGCCGAGCAGGGCGTAGAGTCCATGCCGAGCGCTCTTGGTTTCAGCCTTGATCTGAAGCGAGTCATAGCGGGCTTGGCCGATGCTGTTGTTGGTGTCTACGCTCTGAAAGAACCCGGCATACGGGAATGTTCCAAAGCCGCATCCCAGCGTGTAGCCGGGCGTGAAATTGCTGCCGCCGGGACACGCGCTGGGCTCATTGAGGTTCTCATTCAGCTGGCTCGTGAGAATGTGGGCGCTGCGCGTTCCGGCATAGCCTGCCGTCAGCACCACATTCCCGGGCAACTGACGCTCAACATTAAGGTTGAATTGCTGGATCACACCCTGTTTGAAATTGCGATTCTGGGACTGAATGGTTCCGGTGTAAGCGCCCGGGCTCACGGGTGAAGTTAGAGGCGAACCATTGACAAGGAAGCCATTGGAGAGCCCACAAGCGGGAGTTCCGAACGTAGTGCAAAACGTCGGGAAAGGATCCACTTCCGCATAGTATGGCGGGTTCTGCCACAGGCCCTGTCCGCCCTGGTCCCAGGAAGAATCGTGGTAGATGGCGTAGCCGGCGCGAACGACGGTCTTGCCGCTTCCAAAGGGCTTCCAGGCCAGTCCAATGCGGGGTTCTAATGCGGTCTTATCAAACTGAATGCCGACGCGCCCATCGGTAATCACGCAATTCGTGCAGCCGGCGATGGCCGGGCTGCCTGCCGGAACGTACCACTTGAGGTTTGTAACATCGAAGTTCGCCTGGCGATTCTTGACTTCGGTTTCGGGCGTCACCAGAGCCCAGGCAAGGCCGATGTTCAACGTCAGATTGCTAGTGATGCGCCAATCGTCCTGAACGAAGGGGCGAATCAGTTTGAAGCGGCGGCCAGTCGTGGCTCCCAGGAAGGTTTGGTCGTGGGCCGCAAAAACACCCATGCTGCCCAGGAGCAGATCGGCAATGTCGTCGCCGGTCTGCGTGCCATAGTCCACGACGAAACCATCCTGAAATGCATTGTTTCGCACATTCATCTCATTGGCGCGATAAACCATGCCGACCCGGATGTCATGCTTGCCGCGAATCAGGTCGATGGTGTCGCCAACGGAGTAGACGTTGGTGCCGCCCTGATAAGGCGCGTATCCGCGATCACCAATCGCAAAATAGCTGCCCATCAGGAACGAAGTCAGGCCGCAACTTACGCAATCCTTTGGTGACTGGTTCAGACTCGCAGGGTAGCCCGTTATACTACCGCACGCTGCCCCCAGGTCCGCGCCGGGAATGCCCAGCTTTGCGGCTTCACAGGAGCCGGTGCCGAAAGAATTGATGTGGTTGAAAATCCGGTTGTAACCAGCGTTGAACTGATTGATGGTGGTCGCGGAAAAAACGTGCGTTTCAGACAAGGCGGCGTTGCGCCCGTGGTTCTCGATGTGCTGGTTGCTGCCAAAGGCGTTTTGTTCCGACCAGGTTGGCGAACCGCCCGGGACGAAGTTGGTTGCCTGATCGTAGCTGAAGCGCGCAAAGATTGAGTCCTTGCTGGAAAAGTTGTGATCGACACGGATGTCCCATGTTGCTTCGTTGAGTCTGCGCACGGGCTGGTTGGCATAGTTAAAACCGGGATTGCCCGTAACATTCGGCGCCGGATAAAGCGCAGCCACCTTCGCCCCGGTCCCGTTCGCCTGGGTCCCGTTGACCAAGGCGGCTGGAATGACAGCGCACGGTGTGCCTGCGGTCTGGCTTCCGTCGGATTGCACCGGCTCCGGTGTGGTGCTGGCTCCCACGCATTGAAAGGTCTTAGGCTCGCCGGTTGCACCGTTCTGATTTGCGTAAGGGTTGTTGAGCGTTGTGAAACCGAAGGGATTGGGGCTCTCCTCGTAATTGCCGTTCGCGTCTGCCGTAACCATGTTGACGGTCGGAACGAAACCCGTGAAAGGTACGCCTTTGCGTTGCATCTTAGCCTGATAATCGGCGAAGAAGAATGTCTTGTCTTTTTGAATAGGGCCGCCGAGCGAGCCACCAAACTGGTTCAGATTGAATTTCCCTACGGTGTTAACGAACGGAGTCGATGCGTCGAGAGCGGTATTGCGAAAGAACTCGAACAGCGTGCCGTGAAACTGGTTCGACCCGGACTTGGTCGTCACCAAAACGGTCGGACCTGCGCGCTCTCCGTATTCCGCAGAGTAGTTATAGGTTAGGACCTTGAACTCCTGGATGTCGTCGATGGAAGAGAAAATCCCGATCCCGCCCTCATCGAGCTGGTTGTTATCGTTGCCATCGAGCAGCCAGTCAGTGCTCTGTTCGCGCGACCCGCCAACCGAAAGCGAAAAGGAGCCGCGCGTGGCGGCTTCGCTGCTCGCGGCGTTGGTGAAGAAGCTGACTGGGCTCGTTGATGAAGTTGTACCCGGGGTCAACGTCGCGAGCTGGACGAAATTGCGTCCATTCAATGGGAGGTCGGCTACTTCCTCGGCGGTGATGACCTGACCGAGGGTGGGATTCGTTGTCTCGACGGCGACTTCGGTGGCGGTGACCTCAACCGTTGAGGAGACCGAAGCGGGGTTCAGCGTGAAATCGATCTCGCGCTGTTCGTCGACTTGCAGACGAACGTCTTTTTGTTCGGTGGTCTGAAAACCGTGGGACTCCACTCGGATGGTGTAAACCGATACCGGCAGCAGCGGCACGAGGTAGTGTCCTGACCCATCGGTCTTCGCTTCGCGAGTGAGACCGGTACCCTGTGAGGTGATTCTCACCGTCGCTCCGGAGATGACTGCCCCTGCTCTATCAGCAACCGTTCCGGAGAGACTGCCATTCGCCTGGCTGTAAAGGAGTGGACAGAGGGAAAGCACGGAACACAGAACCGCTACGAGCAGCGCTTTTCTTTTCAGCATTTGTTCCCACCTTGGCTGCCACTCTTCTCTTCGATCATGAGTGGCGATTGGGGATCGCTCCTGCGCAGCTGGAACGTGGAGCATCCCTTTTATTAATTGATGGGTCATATAAATAGATTAGATACGCAAAGTCAAGCGTTTTTGTGGCAACGCCGTGAATACCCTGCGGCGATGTAGCGAATTCACTTTTCCATAGTGCCTATGCTTTCGCGGATTTTTACGATCTGATTCCCGGCGATGTTTTCCAAACGCTGCACGAGGCCGCTCGGCCAGCGAATCTCGACGGCATCTGCCTTGGTGGCTTTGCCCAGCCCAAAGTGCAGGCGGAAGTCACTTTGCGAGATGTATCCGCCGCCGCTGCGAACTTCCTGCGTCTGCTGGTGATCGCCCACGCGGACGGTGACTTTGGCGCCGATGGCGTCGCGGTTGGACTTCGTTCCTTCCAATTTCAGTAGAATCCAGTTTCCGTGTTCACCGAGATTCTTTAGCAGGCTGGGACGATCATGACTGTTGTTCACCAGAATCTCGACGGCTCCGTCATTGTCGAAATCCGCGGCGGCCACGCCGTGGCTGTTGAACGGAGTCGTGATGCCCGCGCCGGAATCGAGTGAGATGTCGCGAAATCTGCCGTTGTGCTCGTTCCAGTAAAGAATCTTACGTTCGCGGAAGGTGTTGTTGACACCTTTGTTGTCGACTTCGGGATAGATGTGGCCGTTGGCCATGAACAGGTCGGGCCAGCCGTCGTTATCGATGTCGACGAAGAGCGTGCCCCATCCGAGGAATTGTGAATTCTTGCCGAGTCCGGCGGCGGAGGTGACATCAGAGAATGTTCCGTCGTGATTGTTGTGATAGAGCGTGGCGGTGTCGTCGGAGAAACTGGTTTTGACGATGTCGAGCCAGCCCTCGCCATCGTAGTCGATGGCATCGGCTCCCATGCCGGCTTGCTCGCGGCCTCCGTCGTTGAAGGCGACGCCGGCCTCGACGGCGGTTTCGGTGAAGGTGCCGTCGTGGTTGTTGTGAAAGAGCAGGCTGGGAGTGGAATCGCAGGCGACGTAAATGTCGGGCCAGCCGTCGTTGTCGAAATCGCCGGTGAGAGCGGTCAAGCAGTAGTAAGCGTCGGTCTTCGCGATCCCGGACGCTTCGCTGACATCGGTGAAAGTGCCGTTGCCGTTGTTGTGGTAGAGCTCGCTGTGCGTTCCTTTCAGGCCGCGCGGACCGCACATCACCGGCATCCCTTTCCACAGGCAGGCAGCGCCGCTGCCGGGCTCGGGCGTGTGCTGAGGATCGAAGTCAACGTAGTGGGCGATGAAGAGGTCGAGGCGGCCGTCGCGGTCATAGTCCAGAAAGGAGCAGCCGGTGGACCAGCGCACATCGTCGTGCCAGAGGCCAGCCTTGCGCGTGACGTCGGTGAAAGTACCGTCACCGTTGTTGTGCAGGAGAACGTCGTGGCCCCAAAAGGTAACGAACAAATCCACGAACCCGTCGTTGTCGTAGTCGCCGGCGCAGACTCCCTGTCCCCAGCCGACGAGGCCGGCGCCGGCTTTTTGCGTGACGTCTGCGAAAGTGCCATCGTGGTTGTTGCGGTAGAGGTGGCTGGTGGGCTCCTGGCCCTTGGGAAAACCCTCCAGGCGGCTGCCGTTGACCAGGAAAATGTCAGGCCAGCCGTCGTTGTCGAAGTCGAAGAAAGCCGCGCCGCTGCCGGTGGTTTCGATAATGTAGCGCTTGGTCTTTTCGCCTCCGTCTTCAGTTTTGGCAGTCAGGCCGGCGCGTTCCGCGATGTCGACGAAGTTAACCTTTGGAGGAGTGAGCGGGGGCGCGGGTTGCTCTACCTTCGAAGCCGGGGCGGTAGATACGGGATGCTGCTGCGCGGCGAGTGGCTCTGTGAGTACACACAGTGTGAAAACTATCGCCGCAAGTCTGCGATTCATGGGTCCGTATCCAACGAGAGAATTTTCTTTAAGGAGAATCTTACAACCCGCCGTCAGCTGTGGGCGGCCAATTCTCAATGAGTGAAATCGCCTGTGGCTGTTGAAAAAGGAACCAAAGCAGTAATTTCAGTGAATTTGAGCGCCTACGGCCAACGAACATTCAATCACTTACGGACGAATTTTGTTGGTGAAATTCCCTGAAAAGAGTTTTTCAACAGCCACGCCTGATTGCGGCAGTTATCGCGCTCCCACCTTCCGCGATGCAGAAGAAAAGCCGCCCAGACATCCCGTGACTCAGGCTGGATCGTAGAATGGAAGATCGAGCCACCTTTCCGTTGCCGACGCGGGATGGGCATAAAATGGGTGTCGTTCGAGGTTAAGAAGGATGAAGAATGAAAAAACATCCTTGATCTCATCGGTCCAAGGAGATAGCCCATGCGTCGCCTTTTGCTGCTTTTGCTGTTGGTGAGTTGGTTTGTAGCCGCTCAGCAAGCGAAAACCCAGGGCCATCCGACTTCTGCCCGCGCCTCGGGCAAGACGCTGTTCCAGCAGTCCTGTGCTTCGTGTCACGGCGACGACGGCAAGGGAGCGGGACCGGCGGCGGTCGCGTTCAAAGTTCAGCCTCCGGACTTGACCGCGCTGAGCCGACAGAACCGCGGCAAGTTTCCCAGGGACCGCGTGGTTCAAGCCATCCGCGGGGAGCACATGCAGAGCGCCCACGGCTCCACCGATATGCCGGTTTGGGGCCCTGTGTTTCTGGCCCTGACTGGCATGAACCAGGTCGAAGTGGAAAGGCGCATCAGCGATCTGACTGAGCACATCAAGTCAGTGCAAGTGAAGTAAGGCCGGGCAAAACGTCCGCCAGTCTCTCGAACCTGTCCGTCACATCACGAGGCATCTTGCCATTGTTGGCGAAAAATCGCCGACATTGTTATGGAATCATTACACTCCGTCGAAAATCCTCCTCTACATTTGGACTCCGTTTTCGGCGGTAGCAAGGTTTATGGGTGTGAGGAGGTAATTATCCCCCACGGTACTGTCAAGGAATTACCCCGGAGGAAACCAAGTAGGGGGTCCCTTTGGCACTCAAGTGATAGCTGAGCTTGTGGGAGCCCTCCTTCTCGCCGGGCTTCGGCCACCAATAGTCGCTCCAGATGCCCCGACGCGTCTCCTGCACTTTCTTGCAGAAGAATTCCGGGTCCGGGTAGAGGCTTTTCCCCCTCGTGTCCTTAATCGACGTGAGGTCTTTGCCTACTAGCTCCGGATGCATGGGGTGAGCCGCCATGACCTTCTTATCGCAGTCCTCGACAAAGATATAAGTGTTTTTCCACACCCACGGACTCTGCTTCTGGTTAAACTGTGCCACGTCACCCGTCTTCGATAGGGTGCTGGCCGCTTCCCTTACCTTAGCGACGACCTCCTGAGCGGTTGCCTTGTCCTGCCCAACGGCGACAGTGCACACGGCGACGTTGAGGAGAGCCATCGTCACACCGGCAAAAATCGTGCTGCTCTTCATTCGGGAATCTCCTTTTTGAGGGTTTCAGGTTCGTTCCTGCTCAGCACGACGATTGAAATACCTGGCGAGCAAAAAACCGATTGCGGCTCCAATGAATCCACCGAGAAGTGTCCTGGCACGAGCAGGATCCGGTTCTTTGGCAGTGACCAGTACTCCCGCAAGCGCCACCAGTAAGGTCCACACTACGGAGCGGAGGGTCCGCAGTACTAGGGCGCGATTCATGGCGCTTTATCTCGCTGCAACGGCGCAGCCCTTCCCTTCCTTAGCTTTTTGCATGGAGCCGGGCGGGACAAACGCGGGCCGCCTTTTGTCGTTCCTGAACCACGCTGATTCAACACGAATGAGCGCGTCCTGTCAGTGAAATGGGTCACATTTTGATGTGCGATGATCGCCAAGAGCCACAGCGCAAAGCCACACCAAACCTTAACTGTTGCAATATCACCATTTCGCTCATTGACCCGGGTCCATCGCAGGCTTCCCCCTAAAGACGCGGCTTGCCGCGTCTCCCCCGCTGCGTAGTGAGACGGGGCAAGCCCCGTCTCTACAGGAGGACTTTTTCGGCGCCTGTTCAGCCATTTGCCCTGGCCACGAGCACGATTCCCAGGCAGTAGAAGACGAACATCAGCGCGAGGTACATTTTGGCTTTGCCGGGCGCGCCTTCAAATTCCTTCCACGCAAGAACTCCCCAGAGAGCGGCGACCATGGGCGCGGATTGCCCGATGGCGTAGGAAATTGCCACGCCGGTGAAGCTGGCAGCGACCAGATTGAAAACCATGCCGGTGCCCCAGATGAATCCGCCGAGCAGTCCGAGGACGTGGCCGGAGGCGGGTCCGCTGAAATAACCGGCGAAGCTCACGGGCTCACCGACCAGCGGTCTCCTCATGAAATAAATATTCCAGATCAGACACGAAAGCAGCGCGCCCAGCGTGAGAAAGACGGCAATGCTGTAGGGACCGAGGGTGTTGCCGTTGGTCATGGCGCGCGCCACAAACGGCGCCCAGAGGCCCATCAGGACACCGGAGACGACGCAGACCACGATGCTCTTCTTCGACACCGAGCGGCCGGCGATCGCCAGGCTGCCATAGGCCTTTCCGTCCATGACGACGGCGATAAGCGCGCAAACCACGCCCGCGGCAAGGAGCGGCGCGTTCCCTTTCATCTGGATGACGTAGCTCGAAATCACGCCGACGACCAGCGCAATCCCGATGGAGACGGGAAAGGCGACGGCGAGCCCGGCCATATCAATCGCAGCCACCAGCAGCAGGTTCGCCAGATTGAAGATGGCGCCGCCGATCATGACGGAAACGATGTTGTTGGTGTCGGCGGAACGAACATTGTTCAAGAAACTGGAAGCGTCGTTGCCCGTGCTTCCCATGGTGAACGCGAGGATCAGCGACACCAGAAAAATACCGGCGGCGTAGTCCCAGTAGAACAACTCGAAGCGATAATTCTTGACGCCCTTGTAGGTGTTGGCCCACGAGCCCCAGCAGATGGCGCTCGTGATCATCATGAACAGTGCAATACCCAGAGTGTGGGGTGTGAACATCGCTTCTCCTTAGGTCGGAATCGCGCCGTAGCGTAGCCGTGCAGAGTCCGAGTGTCAAGACGAAACCGGAATTCATCTTTCGTCGTATCTGCCGTACAATCGAACGGCAAAGGACGAACTGCGGAAACTTCGAATGTCGCTGGCCGGCCCCTGAACTTCCCGTAGAGACCCGGCTTGCCGCGTCTCCCGCCGCAGAGTGAGACGGGGCAAGCCCCGTCTCTACAGATGGAGCAGCTACGAAGCCCGCATTTGTAGTGGAGCACTTGATGCCGGTCGAACACAACGAGTTTCGGAGCGTTGCCCACCGAGATGCACACGACCAGGGCGGTGCGATTGCGATTCTCTCCGGGCGGCCTCTGCTGCCAAATGTCGGCATTCCTCTCAACCTGGATTGGGTCCGCGAAGTGCGCGTCAACACCAGCGCGGTCGAGCGCCGCGCGCAGTCTCATACCGCGCGGCGAACCGTCAAAAAAGAATGGCAGGCGGCGTGGCTTCTGCGGGCGATTACCTGCATGGATCTGACGACTCTTTCCGGCGATGACACCGACGAGCGCGTCCGCCGTTTGTGCGCAAAGGGCCGGCACCCCATCCAGCAGGAACTGGAACGGAAGCTCGGCATCGAGGAGTTGCAAATTAAGGTCGCGGCCATCTGCGTTTACCATACGTTTGTGGAAACGGCACTGCACGCGCTCGAAGGCAGCGGAGTGCACGTCGCCGCCGTGTCCACCGGTTTCCCTGCCGGTCTATCGCCGCTGGCGGAACGCGTCGCTGAGATTCGCCGATCGGTGGAGGCGGGCGCTCACGAGATCGACGTGGTCATCACCCGCGCGCATGTTTTCGGCGGACGCTGGCAGGCGCTCTATGACGAGGTGGCAGCTTTCAAGCAAGCCTGTGGATCCGCGCACATGAAGGTGATCCTTGGAACCGGGGACCTGCTTACGCTGCGCAACGTGGGGCGCGCCAGCGTGGTTGCCATGATGGCGGGCGCTGACTTCATTAAGACTTCCACGGGTAAAGAGCCGACGAACGCAACCTTGCCGGTCGGCCTGGTGATGACCCGCGCCATCCGCGAATACGCACAGCAAACCGGAATGGCGGTGGGTTTCAAGCCAGCGGGCGGCATCCGCACGGCGAAGCAGTCCATCGACTGGCTGGCGATGATCAAAGAGGAACTGGGCCCATCGTGGCTGCGGGCGGAAATGTTTCGTTTCGGAGCCAGCGGCTTGCTGGGTGACATCGAACGGCAACTGGAGCATCATGCCACCGGGCGTTATTCCGCAGAGTACCGGCATCCGATGGCATGAGGTTGGGCAAACAGTTACGAGTCAAAACAAGCTTCTTGAAGAACCTCAGGATGACAATTGAATAATCTAGAACTGTGATAGACGGAAACGAGCAAACACCAATGAGCATTGCCGAAAAGTTTGTAAGCATGGAATACGGCCCGGCTCCAGAAGATTCGAAAGAAGCGGTGGCCTGGATCGAGCGTCATGGCTACCGCTTCCAACATTTCATCGGCGGCGGATGGCAAACGCCGGCGGCGGGAGAGTACTTCGACACCGTCGATCCTTCGAACGGGGAGAGACTCGCGTCGGTTGCACAAGGGTCGGCGGCCGATATTGACGCTGCGGTCAAAGCCGCGGGGGCGGCGTCCTCTGGATGGCGGGCGCTCACTCCGCATTCGCGCGCACGCTATTTGTATGCCATCGCGCGGCTGGTGCAGAAGCATTCGCGGCTGCTGGCGGTTCTCGAGACGATGGACAACGGCAAGCCCATCCGCGAGAGTCGCGACATTGACATTCCGCTGGTCGCGCGGCATTTCTATCACCACGCGGGTTGGGCGCAACTTCTGGAGCAGGAGTTCCCCGACTACGTGCCCTGCGGAGTCGTCGGCCAGATCATCCCGTGGAACTTCCCGCTGCTGATGCTGGCATGGAAGATTGCGCCAGCTCTGGCCACAGGAAATACCGTCATCTTGAAGCCGGCGGAATTCACGCCACTGACCGCGCTCGTGTTCGCCGAAATCTGCCAGGAAGCCGGCTTGCCCGCTGGTGTGGTCAACATCGTGACCGGAGATGGCGCAACCGGCGAGGCACTCGTCAAGCATCCGGGCGTGGATAAGATCGCGTTCACCGGATCGACCGAGGTTGGACGCGCGATTCGCGCCGCCACGGCGGCGACCCACAAGCGCCTTTCGCTTGAGCTCGGCGGCAAATCTCCCTTCATCGTCTTTGAAGACGCTGACCTCGATAGCACGGTGGAAGGCTTGGTGGACGGAATCTGGTTCAATCAGGGGCAGGTATGTTGCGCGGGCTCGCGGCTGTTGATGCAGGAGAGCATTGCCGAAGCTCTGATCGCCAAAGTACAGGACCGAATGAGCACCCTGCGCATCGGCGCGCCGCTCGACAAAGCGATTGACATTGGCGCGATCGTGGCGAAGGTGCAACTGGACCGCATCCGCAAGCTGGTGGATCAGGGTGTGGCGGACGGCGCGACCTGCTGGCAGCCGCAGGTTACCCTGCCTGCGCGCGGGTTCTACTATCCGCCGACGCTGCTGAGCAATGTGCATCCGACGTCGATTGTCGCGCAGCAGGAAATCTTCGGACCGGTGCTGGCGGCGATGACGTTCCGCACGCCCGCGGAAGCAGTGGAACTGGCGAACAATACGGTTTATGGCCTGGCGGCCTGCGTTTGGAGCGAGAGCGTCAACGTTGCCTTGCATGTAGCCGCGCAACTTAAAGCGGGAGTGGTCTGGGTAAACTGCACAAACTTGTTCGACGCTTCCTGCGGCTTTGGGGGCTATCGCGAGAGCGGTTACGGACGCGAGGGTGGACGCGAGGGCCTGCTGGAGTATATGGAGGCAGCATGGTTCAAGAACGCCCCGGCGCTTCCCGCGGAAAAGCACGCGCCGCCCGAAGCGGAACCGGACGAAGAGTCCACCGATTCCGACCTTAATATTCCTGCGAGCATTCCTGACATCGACCGCACCGTCAAGCTCTACATCGGTGGCAAGCAGGCGCGTCCCGATTCTGGCTACAGCATCGAAGTGCGCGCGGCCGACGGACGATTGCTGGGTGAAGCTCCGCTCGGCAATCGCAAAGACATTCGCAACGCCGTCGAGGCGGCGCGCAAGGCCGCAGCGTGGGCAAAGGCTACCGCGCACAATCGTGCCCAGGTTCTTTACTACAGCGCGGAGAATCTTTCCCAACGGAGCGACGAGATTGCGCATCGACTCGCGGCCGTGGTCGGCGAAAAGCAGGCTGCCGCGGAAGTGGACCTCAGCATCGAGCGCATTTTCTCGTATGCGGCGTGGGCCGATAAGTTTGATGGCGCGGTGCACAATCCTCCGTTCCGGAATATTGCGATCGCGATGAACGAGGCCATTGGGACGGTTGGAGTCATCTGTCCGCGGGAGGCGCCGCTACTCGGTCTTCTTTCTCTCGTGATGCCCGCGCTCGCGGTGGGCAACACGGTGATCGCCGTTCCCTCGGAAGCCTATCCTCTTATCACCGGCGATCTTTACCAACTTTTCGACACCAGCGATCTGCCCGGTGGCGCGCTGAACATTGTGACCGGATACACTTCACAGCTTCTCAAGGCGCTCGCCGAACACGACGATGTCGACGCCATCTGGTGCTTTGGCGATGAGGCCAACGCCGCAGCGGCCAAGGCGATGTCGGCGGGCAATCTGAAGCAGGTGTGGACGAACGAAGGCCGCGCCATCGACTGGTTCAACCCGAAACTGGCCGAGGGCCGCTGGTTTCTTGAGCACTCCACACAGGTGAAGAATATCTGGGTTCCTTACGGCGAATAAAATTATTGAATCATTTACTCATTGAGTCATTGAATCATTGAAAAACCAGCCTGGAACTCGGGTTTTCAATGATTCAATGACTAAATGATTCAATGACTAAGTAAACCCATGAAAGCGACGCGCACGCCACGAGTAAAAATCTGCTGCATCGGCAGTGTTGACGAAGCGTCTCTGGCCGTCGCGTGCGGAGCCTCCGCCCTGGGACTGGTTTCAAACATGCCGAGCGGACCGGGTGTCATCAGCAACGAGCGGATCGCGGAGATTGCCGCGACCCTTCCACCGGCGATCGGGACATTCCTGCTGACTTCGCGGCAAAGGGTTGCCGACATTATCGAGCAACAACGCTTTTGCCGGACGAATACAATCCAGATCTGCGATCATCTCGCTGTCGGCACGCATCGCGATCTGAAGGATGCTTTGCCTGGCATTTCCGTGGTTCAGGTCGTCCACGTGACCGGTCCCGAGTCCGTCGACGAAGCCGCGCGGGTGGCGCCGCATGTGGATGCAATCCTGCTCGATTCCGGCAACCAGAAACTCGCGGTCAAGGAATTAGGCGGAACGGGCAGAACTCACGATTGGAGCCTCAGTCGTGCCATCCGGGAACGCATCGGCATCCCGCTGTTCTTGGCGGGAGGGCTCACACCGGAGAACGTAGGCCAGGCAATTGACGAGGTGGGCCCGTTCGGGCTCGATGTGTGTTCCGGCGTGCGCACCGATGGCAAGCTGGATGCGACCAAGCTGAAGCGGTTCTTCTCCGCAGTGCGCAGTCTGCAGGCGAGCCAGTGACCGGCTGAAACCCCGCCTTTTCCGGGGCATCGTGAAACCGTAACCAGGGGACATTTCTATTGTGGACAAGACGGGGACATTTCTAATGTGGTATGACAAGGAAGAGACTTCGCGTTGACTTTTGCGAGCCCTACAGGCAAACTCTCAATTCGCCCGTCCAACGCAATCGGGCAGCACGATGGGCCTGGCGTCACCGCCGCGAGCGAGGCGAAGGCCGACTCAGGAACTGTTCACTCTATGTCCGCAGACCGCGTCTCCTATACGCTCGATTCGACGCTGGAGACGGTGAACAACGCCGAAGAGACGGCTGGCCGCATGGCGGCGGAAGCCGGCTTTGACGACGAGGAGATCATGCAGATCTCCATGGCGGTGCGGGAAGCCGCCGTTAACGCAGTTTTGCATGGCAATGCCTACGACCCGAGCAAGAAAGTTACACTTGCGTTTGAACGTACAGCCGACGACTTTGTCATCGTCATTCGCGATCAAGGCAAAGGGCTCGATGCCAGCAGGATTCCGGACCCATTGGCGCCGGACAACCTGATGAAGACATCAGGGCGAGGCATTTTCCTGATACGCTCGTTCATGGATGTGGTGGAAATCCACCCCTCCAAAACGGGCACCGAACTTAGAATGATCAAGCACGTCCACGGCAACCCCGCGGACTCCAAGGAGGCTCCTCAGTGACCATGAAGTCCAGCACTCGTCAGGTGGATGGCGTCACCATTGTCGATCTCAGCGGCCGGATCACCCTCGGCGAAGGCAGCATAGTTCTGCGCGAAACGGTGCGCGACCTGCTTTCCAAGGGGCAGAAAAAGATCCTGCTGAACCTCGGCGAGGTGAACTATATCGACAGCTCAGGTATCGGCGAGCTGGTCAGCGCCTTCACCACTGCCAAGAACCAGGGCGGCGAACTCAAGCTGCTCAACCTCACCAAAAAAGTACACGACCTGCTGCAGATCACCAAGCTCTACACCGTCTTCGATGTGAAGGACGACGAAGCAGCGGGCATAAAGTCTTTCAGCAAGTAGCGGGACGCGCGGTGCTTGTGGCCGCGAGAACTGTGGCAGGCCGGGGCTCGGCCCCGGCGCTCCACCCCATCACGCCAAAACCGGGCGTGCTGGGGACCCCGGCGCTCCACCCCATCACGCCAAAACCGGGCGTGCTGGGGACCCCGGCGCTGCAAGTTCCCCTTTCGGGAAGTCGCCGCGAAATTTTCCGCCCTCCTTGGCGTAGGATCTCTCCTCCACGCCTACAATAAAACTGAGGACGCACATCTCACCGCCTCAGTCATTATGCGTTTTCTTACTCCGACTTTCTTTCTTGGAACTGTTCTTGCGATGAGCGGGATTTGCTCCGCGCGCAATGCTTCACCGAGTAACTGCGTCGCATTCGCCGAAGCCAGCAAGCATGTGGGTACGACCCAGTGCGTGAGCGGAACCGTGCTGCACGTGGAAGATGGCCGCAACGGCACCCAGTTCCTCAACTTCTGCCAAGACAAGACTTGTCCCTTCACCGTAGTCGTGTTCCCGGCCGATCTTAAGAAGGTGGGCGACCTTCGCCAACTCGAAGGCCGCCAGATTGAAATCAAGGGAACCGTCCAGGACTACGACGGACGAGCAGAGATCATCTTGCGTCACACTCAACAACTGGGCGAAAGCGCTTTCCGGTTGTTTCCTCCGGTGCCCACGGACTACGACGTCGAGCGTCCAGGCCACTACCGTGCCGGCAAGTCTACCCATGCCAAGGCCGCCAAAAAGACGCATACAAAGCAGGGCGCGCCCGTTTCGATCGAAGATCCAGGAGAACCCCAATAAAGAGGGCTGCTCCAAGCCTGGCGGCTTCAACCAGCCCTTTGTCGCCTGCTTCAAGACTTAGAAGCGGAAAACGATACCGGTTGAGATCCTCACGTTGTTGCTTTGGCTGAATGAGGGGATTGCCACTGAGGCGACTGTCTGGCTCCCGAAATGGTAGTAAATCCAGTCGGCCTGAATGGGGCGAAGCGAGACGTGCTTGTGGACTTGGTAGTCCACGCCACCGCCAAACGCCATTGTGAAGCCGTCGATGGAAGCAGAACTCCCAAGCGCCGAGCCGCTCAAGCGGATTCCCCCGAACAGCGCGTGTACGTATGGGTTGAGCTTACCCTCGCGGTAGGCAACCACCGGCCCACCGGTGTAAGTGTAAACGTGGCTGGAAACTCCGCTAATCGTTTTATAGTTGCCGCTGAAATCCCCCGTCACACCCAAATACTTGTTGAAGTAGTAGGATGCCGCGGCGTTCCAACCATTCCAGTCCTCGCTACTATTGGGGATAGTCGTGCCGTCTATCGTGATGCTGCCAGTGTGCAGATACTGATACCCGCCGAACACCTCCACTTTGGGATAGTCTTGGGCCATCAACGGCACCGAGAGGAGGCTCACAAAAACAAGTAGAATGAGAAGCTTTTTCATACTTTGCTCCTTTGCCAAATTGAATTCAGCCTGTTTCGTTTTCGTTGTGGGGAAGGCTTTCCATTCAAACAACCTGCACCAGTCTCAGATATGTGAAATGCACTCTCCAGCTCGCCTTATATTAGACTCCGGCGTCGAGAGAAATGCAGTGCGAAAAGTCACGGCGATAGCTGCAAATCGTCACAGTTACTCGTGACTTACTTCACACCATGCCCTTGCGCAACTCTTCCAGCGGATACTTCGTCCCTCGCCACACGATGCCACCGTTCGAGAGGGTGTGGACCATGGAGCGCAGCAATGTGTACATGAACAGGCTGGTGCCGATCGGATGCAGAAAAAAATAATATGGCGGGACAGGCGACCTGAGCGACATGCCGTAATAAATCAGAAACAACGATGCCAGCGCGATTCCGTAAGGGACTCGCGCCCATCCATGCGCCAGCCAGACGCCCAGAAATGGCCCGAGATTCAGAAAACCCAGACCCGCGATGGCGATCACCGTTCGCGGCCACTGGAAAGAAAGCACGGCAAAAAAGTTCTTGGTGAGATTGTCGACGATGCCGAAAGCGCCCTTTGCCCAGCGGAGGGAAATCAGGTCCTCGCCATAAACATTGCGCTGAGCGAAGCCCGCGTTCTTGATCAGCTTGCCCAGTTTCATGTCGTCGAGCACTTCCATGCGCAAGGCGAGATACGTGCCGATCGCATCATAGACCGACCGCCGGACCAGATTGAAAGCGCCCACCCCCATGTGGTCCCGCGCTTTGGGATCGGCAACTTTCCACGGGCGGTGCACGAAAACGAAGAGCGCCTGGAAAAAAGCGATCATCATTTTCTCGCCCGGCCGCTTCATGATCATGCGCGGGAAAAGGACTACGTGGCCGGCGCGCTCCGCTTCGGCATAGGCAACGGCGCGCCTCAGCGAATCGGGCTTGAAGAGCACATCGGCATCGGTAAAGAGCAACCAGTCTCCACTCGCCTGCTGGCCGGCCGTCCACATGGCGTGCGTTTTTCCCAACCATCCCGATGGCAGTTCCGAAATGTGGATCGCCTTCAGCCGTGTAGCGCGGACACTCTTGTCCGCGCCTGTCTGCAGTGTAGATGCTGCTGACACGCGGACAAGAGTGTCCGCGCTACACGAGGCAACCTCATCCATGATTTGCCCGGTGCGGTCCGTCGAGCGGTCGTTGACGGCAATAATTTCGTAGTTGGAATAATCGAGGGCGAGCAGTTGCCGGAGCGTCTCGCGAATATCTTCTTCCTCGTTGCGCGCCGGAACGACAATGCTGACGCTAGGCTCGCCATTTGGAGTCGCTGGCCTGCGGTCCCACTCCGGCCGCGCGATATCGGCAACACGCGGCATACCGAATGCCGCCTCCACGATGCGCGAAAACCATGCCAGTGCGAGGATGCCGCCTGCAATCCAGTGAACGGTTTGCCAATGCATTCTGCTTAGGGAGATGCTCCTGAGGGACCTTGCGATTCCGCTGCTTCTTCACTGACCCGCAGTGGTGGCGCAAATCGCATGCCGTAAAACAGGATCGCCGCGGAAATCATCATCGCAATCACCGGCAATACAAACGCGGCTTGCAGCGAATGCCGGTCCGCTACCCATCCCATCATAGTAGGCGAGGGGACGTCGCCCAGAATGTGAATGATGAAAATGTTCACGGCGATGGCCGTGGCGCGAATATGGGCGCCCACCGAGTTGATCACCGCCGCATTCAGTGGTGACGTATTCAGCAGCAGGAAGAAAGCCGCTGCCCCAATCGCCGGCACCATGACGTGGCCCTTCGCAAACAGAGCCACAATCATTACCGGCACGCCGAGCGCCATGCTGGCTGCTGAAACCAGGTAGTAGGAACTTTTCATCCGCCGCAGCAGATAATCGCCCAACCACCCGCCGGCCAGCGCGGCAACAATCCCATCGACGACGATGATGATGCCGAAAACAAAATTGGCTTGCGCGAGCGAGTAGTGACGCTCGCTGTAAAGAAACTGCGGCATCCAGACCTGAATACCGCCTAGCGAAAACGTCATCGCCGCCATTCCCAGAGTCGCCGTCAAGAATGCCGGATTGCGCGCTAGACCAAAGATCGTGCCGCGCTCGGGAGTTTCTTTAACGGAATCAAATTGCCCTCGCTCCGGCTCCTTCAAAAAGAGCACCGCGATCGCCAGCAGGAATCCCGGCGCCGCCGCAATGTAAAAGGGGAACCGCCATCCATAGTGCGGAGCCAGATTGCCACCCAGCAGATAACCCGCAGCCGATCCCACCGGAATCGCCAGATAAAACACGCCCAGAATGCGTCCCCGCATTTTCTCCGCAAATAGGTCCGCCACAAAGGTCGGTGCGATGGTAACGAAGGTCGCTTCGCCAATCCCAACCAGCGTGTGGCGAATCAGGAGTTGCGTGTACGTATGCGTGAACGCGGTGAGCAGCGTGAGGCCGCTCCAGAAGATCGCGCCCAGAGCGATGATTAGCTTGCGCGAGTAGCGATCCGCCAGCGGCCCCACAAACGGCGCGGCGATCATGTAAAAACCCAGGAACGCGCTGGTGAGATATCCGATCTGAACCTTACTCAGATGGAATTCGTCCTGCACCAAAGGCTGCACCGCAAAGAGCACATTGCGGTCCGCATAATTAAGCAGATTGAGCGCGGTCAGCACGAGCAGCGCGGTGCGGGGATAGAGCTTCGTTTGGGTCACGAGTCGAGAGAATATAGCATGGCGAACGAGAAAAACGCCGAATCTACGAAGTTCCGGCAGGCCCGTTCATTTCTGAGTTTTCTTCCCTCGCGGCCAGCGCGCGATCACGACTGTCGAAATCCCTCCGCGCGGACGGAACTCGCCTTTCACCTCGGCCCACACCGGCTTGGCGCAGCGGACAACATCCTCCAGCACCCGATTCACAATGTTTTCCTGGAAGATGCCGAGGTTGCGATACGCCTGGAGATACTCCTTTAGCGATTTCAACTCCAGGCACAGGCGATCGGGCACATAGCGGATCACGATGTTGCCGAAGTCAGGCAGTCCCGTCTTTGGGCAGACGGACGTAAATTCGGGATCATCCACAACAATTTCATATCCGGGAAACTGATTCGGCCAGGTTTCAATTTCCGGGAAATCGTAATCGAGCCCGGCGCTGGCGTTTTCAGCAGTGTATCGGGGAAATGTGGATCGAGGAGGTTTCGGCATCTGCCTATTGTACCTAGAAGCGGTGTCCCGAAAATTCGCGCATCAGTCTGGGTCCTCATGTTGCGTAGGGACAGCCGCCCTCGGCTGTCCGCGGGGCGAAGCCCCGCCACGCCCTTGAGTGCAAGGATGGGCAAACGACACCCACGGCGAGCTGCGCTCGCCTGGACAGCCGGGGCGGCTGTCCCTACGCAAAAGGCCGCACGCTCGGTCCTGAAAATTCCGCGCTGTAGCTGACGCAAACCTCCGGTGCGACGCATCTAAACAGGTAAGTCCGGAGCGAGCATTTGCCTGCTCCCCGCAGCGCGTGGATGATATACAGTAAGGCTTGCGCTTTTCTCTACATGCCATTGAATGGAAACAGCTCGGGCGGCCAGCCGCGGCGTTGGTGGGCAACGGCCCTTGCGATCCTGGCGGCGGTGATTGTGCTGGCTGCGTTCGTCTCCCGCCGCGATTACGGCGTCCCGGTGCGAACCGCCGTCGTCGAGCAGAGCGGAATCCGCAGCCTAGTTTCCACCAATGGAAAAATTGAGCCCGTCAACAACTTCGAGGCCCACGCTCCGGTCTCTGCGAGTGTACGCCGCGTTTTTGTCAAGGAAGGCGACTCCGTTAAGAAAGGCCGATTGCTGGTCGTTCTGGATGACGCCGACGCGCGTGCCCAGGCGGCTCGAGCCCAGACCCAATTGCGAGCGGCGCAGGCCGACCTGAGCGCCGCGGAACGAGGCGGGAACCGGGAAGAAGTGCTCAGCCTCGACGCCCAACTGGTGAAAGCTAGTACCGATCGCGATTCCGCACAGCGCAATTTCGAAGCGCTGAAGAAACTGGAGCGGCAGGGCGCGGCCTCGGCGGGAGAAGTGCAAGAAGCGGAAAATGCTCTTGCCCGCGCCGATTCCCAACTTACCTTTCTCCGGCAAAAGCAGACGAAACGATATTCGAATGCGGACTTGGCGCGCGTCGAAGCGCAGCGCGCTGAAGCGCAGGCTACGTATAATGCCGCGCAGGAAGTGCTGGCGAAATTAAATGTCCATGCTCCTTTTGATGGCATCGTGTACTCGCTGCCCGCCAGGCAAGGCGGCTTCGTCGCGGCTGGAGATATTCTGCTGCAATTGGCGGATCTGCGAAAAGTGCTGGTCCGCGCTTTCGTCGATGAACCGGACGTGGGCCGGCTGGCTCCCGGAAATCCGATTGAGATTACCTGGGACGCCGTTCCTGGACGCCTGTGGCGGGCCACCGTGACTGCCATCCCATCGACGGTGAAGTTGCGCGGTTCGCGCAACGTCGGCGAGACGACCAGCATCATAGATAACAAGGATTTGAAACTCTTGCCGAATATAAACGTCGGAGTGACGATCGTCGCCGCCGAGCACGATAACGTGCTGGTAGTGCCGCGAGAGGCGGTTCGGATGGACGACGCCAAGCCCTACGTTTTGCAGGTTACCGGGCATGAACTCAAGCGCCGGGATGTGGAGACTTCCCTTTCCAATCTGACGCAGGTTGAAATCACGCGTGGCCTCTCCGCCAAGGACGTGGTTGCGATCAATTCATCGAATGGCAAACCGATTGGCGACCGAACCCAGGTCAAGTTTTAGATGATCACGCGCGCTTCCAGAGTTTTGCTCGCTTTTCTAGGGCTCATGTCGGCGTTGACCGCCTGCGTGGCCGACTCCGCCCAGGACATGCTGGCGGCCGGCCGGATCGATGACGCCATCACCGAATTGAATGGCCGTCTCTCTTCCGCGCCGGCGCACGCGGAATCGTCCAACCTGCTCTGCCGCGCTTACTTCGCGCTCGAAGATTGGGATCGTGCGGAATCCTCCTGCAGAAAGGCGGTCTCGCTCGATCCGGACAACAGCCGTTTCCATCTGTGGCTGGGGCGCGTGTACGGCGAAAAGGCGGATCGGGCAAGTTTCCTGGCCGCGGCGATCCTGGCTGGAAAGGTCCGTGGAGAATTCGAGCGCGCCGTGCAACTGGATCCGAACAACCTGGATGCCCGGCTCGATCTGGCGGAGTTCTATCTGGAAGCCCCCGCCATCATGGGCGGCGGCGAGCACAAGGCCCGCGAGCAAGCGCAATCCATTGCGACCGTGAACCCTGCGCGTGAACATTGGGTTTACGCGCGCATCGCCGAACAGAAAAAAGACGCCGCCACCGCCGAACGGGAATATCACCTGTGCATCGACCTCAGCAAAGGCGACGCCGAACCGTGGCTCAACCTCGCTCTTTTTCTCCGTCGCCAGAAGCGCTTCGATGAAATGGAGCAAGCCATCGTCAAGCTCAGCCAGGCGCCGATGCCTAAACTCGATGTTCTGGTTGAGGCATCCCAGATGCTATATCGCGCCGGTCGAAGCTATCCTTTCGTCAAGGAACTGCTAAGCCGCTATCTCGCCTCTGGTCCGGTAGAGGCGGCTCCCGCGTTCAAAGCCCACTATCTGCTGGGCCTGCTGCTGGAAAAGCAAGGCGACAAAGCAGGTGCGGCCCAGGAGTACCGCGCTTCCTTGTCATTGGCCCGGAACTTCGGCATGGCCCAGCAAGCACTCAACCGAGTGGGCCACTGAGGGTGGCGAGATTCCTCCCGCGCTTCGTGGCGTCCCAAATAACTTTTCCGAGTAATTCTCAAAGCCACTGCCCGGCTCCGGTCTGACACACTACAATTTGTGCGTCGCGGCGGAGCCGCGGCCTGATGCATGGGTGACGAGATGAAGGTGACGAGATGAAACTCCGATTGCCGCGGTGGTTGCACTGCACAAATCTGCTCGCCTTATTTGCGGCCGTACTGACGATCGCAACGCG
>Ga0209039_10000611_pt1 | contig 34578 bp, 26 predicted proteins | sample BogFormECP12_OM1_FD_188238 | JGI IMG/M metagenome (GOLD analysis project Ga0209039, IMG submission 188238) | Bog forest soil microbial communities from Calvert Island, British Columbia, Canada - ECP12_OM1 (SPAdes) (version 2) | ecosystem: Environmental > Aquatic > Freshwater > Wetlands > Bog ... | reverse complement strand
CGGCCAGCAGCTCGGCAACTTCTACGCGAGCGTCCGCCATGTCAGCCAACCTTTCCAGCGGCTCTGAGATCTGGCTCTGATTATCCGCAATTTTTGCCCGGATTTCCAGCTCCTGCAGAAGTTCTGGAACCCCGGTCTCGCGACGGCAATGGCGATGGGGGCCGAAAAACGGGCATTTCGGAAAAGTGGCGGCGGGCCGGACCCCGGCTGGTTTCATTCTCCACGTGGGGGCCGGAGAGGTGTTTGTGGAATGCACTGAAAAGACAGGCACTTCCGGTCTTGGATTTTCCGGGCAGGGCGACACCCCCGCCTTGCGGGGGCGCAGACGGAGCCCGGAGGAAAAATGCAGGTAGCAGGACCAAAAGATGGCGGCTGGAAGTATACTCAATCGGATCCGGGAGCCCAAAATGGAAATCCGGGTGAGAACTTCCAGCTAAGCTGGCATAATCTTGAGAGTGTTTCTATTCGGGAGAGAACCATAATGACGATCTCACGCAGGTTTACGTTGCAGCAGATTCTTCCGGTAATCGGGTTGGGCGGCCTGGTGATCGGCTTGGCTAAAGCCGAACCCCAGCCCCATATGCGCACCGCGTTAGAGCATCTGCGCGCGGCCAGACAATCCCTGGAAAAGGCCGAACCGGACAAGGGCGGCCATCGCGTCAAGGCCATTGAAATGGTCAACGGGGCCATCCGCGAAGTCGAGGCCGGCATCGCCTACGCCAACCGCCACTAGCCTTTAGCGCGGCTTCATCGCTTCCAAGCCCCGCCCGGGCCGGCTGTGGTGCAGGTATCACCTGAGCTGCCGGGGCGGCTGCGCTACCCGACAGGAAGGAGGTATCCCACTCGTCAACTTCGGAATCCAGGATAAGGGCGTCTACTTCTTGGGTTGTTCGGTGCCGCGCTGTGGGTTTTAGGGACTCACGTTGCGGCAGCCCCGGCCCTATCCCGAGCCGCTGGACACTGGCAACAAAAAGTTTTGCGCTGGAACCCCGCGAAAAGAGTATGCTTTGCGGCAGTTGGGAGCTAAAATGAAAACCGGTCTAGGAGAAGCCCATGGCAACTTTCATTCGCACGGTGTTCGTAGCCTTTTTAGTGCTAGGCCTATCGGAACCCTTCGCGGCGGGACAAGACCAAGACGTGGAGGGAAGCAAGGACCATCCCTTGATTTCGCGATATCCAGGTTCGGTTATCAAGAACTATCTCACGAAAGAGTTCGATGATTTCACGCTCCCGCTCAGCAAAGCCGTTGACCAGAAATTTGCCAAGAGCCAGCATCTGGAAGGTAGGGTCACCCGTATCGTTTATGCAGTTCCCCAGGGACGCTCGGTGCTGGAGGTCCTTCGCAACTATCAAGGCGCGCTCCAGAAGGCCGCGTTCGCGACGCTCTTTACTTGCGGCCCGCAAGACTGCTGCGAGTCGGGGAGCTCGAATGCAAGGGTGTACGGTAACGGTGATTACGACGATTACTGGGGACCCGACCACGGGATTCGATACGTTTCCGCGAAGCTAGCGCGGCCGGAGGGCGACGTTTATGTGAGCTTGCTCGTGGACGATCAAGGCGGGCTTGGCGGACCCGGCGTCGAGCTCTACATTATCGAAATGAAGCCCATGGAGTCGGATCTCATCACGGTCAACGCTGCGTCGCTGGCCAACGACATCAACCGCACCGGCCACGCTTCAGTTTACGGAATCTACTTTGACACCGGCAAGGCTGATATCAAGCCTGAGTCCGACGCAACGCTGAAAGAGATTGCCAAGCTGCTTCAAGGTGACCCCAAGCTGAAACTGTATGTCGTCGGGCACACCGACAACCAAGGCGCGCTCGACCTGAACATGGACCTTTCGCGCCGGCGTGCCGAGGCGGTGCTCGCCGCGCTCACGATGAAGTACGCGGCTCCGGCCGGCCGGCTGCGGGCCTACGGCAGTGGCCCCTACGCTCCAGTGGCGTCGAATGACAGTGAGGACGGCCGCGCCAAAAACCGCCGCGTCGAGCTGGTAAAGCAGTAAGGCATTGCACCAGACTGTCCAACAGCCCCTCCACGAGCTTCCGTTATCAGAGCGTCTCGGGCACAGTTCGCCGTACGTGACTGCGACCGTCTATTCACACGCGATCAAAGGACGGGACAAGGAACCCGCGCGGAAGTGGGACGAGTTTCAACGACAAGGGACCGCCCCTTCGACCAACGATTCCGCCGGGCGCAAGCTGGTGTGGCCCTGTGTGACCGCAGCGCCTGCAAGTTGTTGATTTGGTGGTAGCGCTAACGGGAATCGAACCCGTATTTAAGCCTTGAGAGGGCTCCGTCCTAACCGTTAGACGATAGCGCCACGGCGTGAGCTTTTATTCTACCAAAAAGCCGCGGTGCCCACGCCCGCCCCCTCCTCCGCGTGATAATGAAAATATATGCGCCGCCTCTTCATCCTCTGCCTCTTCCCCTGCCTGCTGGCGGCCGAAGACCACTGGGTGAAGTTCGCCTCGGGACCGTTCGAAGTGCTCACCGACGCGGGCGCGCGCGTCGGTCGCGAGACCCTGGTGCGCTTCGAAGAGTTCCGCCACGCGCTGGGCGGCATCGTCGGCGAGCCGGACCTCCAGACGCCGGTGCCGGTCCGCATCCTGGTTTTCCGCAATGCCCAAGGCTGGGCCTCGCCCGCGCCCCTGGCCGAAGGCCGCGACTGCTATGCCATCGTGCTGGCGGAAAAGGGCGCGGTCCCGCCGGCCGCCTATAGCGAGCTGACGCGGCTGTTTCTGAAGTCCAACACCGCCCAAATGCCGCCGGCCTTCGAGCACGGGCTGGCCGAGTTCTTCACCACTTTCGAAGTCAGCGGCATTCACATCACCGTTGGCGCCCCCCCCGGCCCAGGGGGCACCCCGCCCGATCTCGATTGGGCGCGCGTGCATCTGTTGGTCGTCGACCCGGAATACCTCGGCAAGCTGCGCGTGCTGCTCTACAACCTGCGCAAGGGCGTCGACCAGGACCCCGCCTACCGCAATGCGTTCGGCAAGCCGGCGGCCGAGATCGAGGCCCAAGCCAAGCGCCATCTCGCCGAAGGGAATTTTCAAACCACCTCGCTTTCCAGCCGGCCCATGACGGAGCGCGATTTCCCGGAGAGGCCCGTCTCCGACGCGGATGCGCGCCTGGCGCGCGCCGACCTGCTGGCGGGCACCCAATCCGCGGCCGAGTACCAGACCCTGCTGCGCGATGGCGTCAAGCCGGCGGAATCCGAGGAAGGTCTCGGCCTACTGGCGCTCGCCGGCCATCGCGCCGACGAAGCCCGCCGCCATTTCGCGGCCTCCATGGAAGCGTCCAGCGCCAGCGCGCGCTGCTACCTCGAGTACGCCAAGATCGAGCCCGACGACGCCAAGGCCATGCAGGCCCTCCTGCGCGCCGCGGGAATCAATCCCAAGCTCGATGAGCCGTTCGCCCTCATGGCCCGGCGCGATACCGACCCGCAGAAACGTCTGGCGCACTGGAAGGCGGCGGCCGAGCGCAACCCGCGCGACCCATCCTACTGGCAGGCCCTGGCCGAGTGCTACCTCGCCGATCACAACTACGCGGAAGCGGCCAAAGCGTGGAAGGAAGGGGAACAGGCCGCCACCGACCCCGCCCAGCGCGAGCACATGCGCCAGGCCCGCATGGCCATTGAGCAGCAGCGCCTGGATTACGAAGAGGCCGAACGGAAACGGCGCGCCGAGGAGGAAGCGGCCGCCATCGAGAAGCTGAAAACCCAGGCGCGCGCCGATCTGCACGCCATCGAAAACAAGTACAACGACGGCACGCCCAAGCCCAGCGACAAGGCCGTGCCCTGGTGGGACGGCCCCAACCCCCCGGGCAAACTGGCCGGCACTCTGAAGCAGGTGGATTGCCTGGGATCGCAGGCGCGGCTGATCGTCGATGACGAAGCCCGCCATCAGACCGTGAAGCTGCTGGTCACCGACCCGCACCAAGTCGCGATCAACGGCCGCGGCGAGTTGACGCTGGGCTGCGGCGCGCAGAAGCCGCGGCGCGTGGCCATTGAATATTTCCCCAAGCCCAACGCCCGCTTCGGTACCGCGGGCGAGGTGGCCACCATCGAGTTCCAGTGACGCCGCCCCCCGACGCCGCGCGCTTCCGCTGGCTGGTGCTCGCGGTGTTCGTGCTCTCCTCCGCCATCAATTACCTGGACCGGCAGTCGCTGGCCACGCTGGCGCCGCTGGTTCGCGCCGAATTCCATCTTTCCAACACGCAATACGGTCTCATTCTGACCGCCTTCTCCCTCGCCTACATGGCCAGCGCGCCTTTCGCCGGCATGTTGATCGATGGCATCGGCCTCAACCGCGCCATCAGCTTGGCGGTGGGCCTGTGGTCTTGCGCCGGGATTGCGACTGGCTTCACGCGCGGCCTCGGTGGCTTGGTGGGTTGCCGCGCGGTGCTGGGCGTGGCGGAGTCGGCCGGCGTTCCGGCGTCGGGCAAGGCCATTTACCAATACCTACAACCCGCCGAGCGCGCTCTGGGCAACGCTCTGAGCCAGGCGGGCTTGAGCCTCGGCCTGATCCTCGCCCCGCCCATCGCCACCTGGCTCGCCATGCGCGGCGGATGGCGCCAGGCGTTCGTGGTCACCGGAGCGCTCGGCTTGGCGTGGATTCCGCTGTGGAATTGGGCCGCGCGTCGCGCAACCCCTCCGGCCCCGGCTGAGACCGGCCCGAGAGCCTGTCCCTCCGTGCTGCGCGATCCTCGCCTGTGGGCCTTCGTGGCGGCCAACGCGCTGAGCATGATCGGCTACTCTCTGTGGACCAACTGGACTACCCTGTACCTGGTGGAGGTGCATGGTCTGACCTTGGTCCAAGCGGCGTGGTACGCCTGGATTCCCCCGCTGTTCGCCATGCTCGGCGGCCTGGCCGGCGGATGGCTGTCAATGCGCTTCATCGAGCGCGGCCTGCCGCCCATCGCGGCGCGTTTCCGTGTGTGCCTGGCGGCATCGGTAGTAGCGCTGGCGACCGCCGCCATTCCCGCCGCGCCCACACCGGCCTGGGCCTCCGCCGGAATTTCCCTGAGCATCTTTGCGGTGGCGGCCTTCAGCGTGAACATGTACACACTTCCACTGGATGCCTTTGGCGGCGCGGGGGGCCCTCAGGGCCCGGCCTTCGCCGTATCGCTTCTGGTGGCGTCGTACGGCGCCGTGCAGGCTCTGATTTCGCCGGCATTCGGGAAGGTGATCGACGTATATGGCTACGCTCCGCTGGCCGTGGCGACGTCGCTCGCGCCGCTGGCAGCCTGCGCTGTGCTATGGGGTGCGAGGTCCGTGGAATGATCCACCGATGGCGTCTCTGCTGTTTGCGGAGCAATCTCTGGTTTACGCTGCCGTGACCGGCGTTTATCAGGAGTAACTGCTAATCTAAGCTGGGTCTGCTCATATGCCTCAACGGCGTGCTTTGTTTTGAACTCAATTGTTCGGGAAGGCGGTTCGCTTACAACTCTGCCTGGGGATGTTCTTCGCCGAGGTGATGATGTAAGCTTGCAAACGTGAGTATCCTTACAGTATATCGATTGTTCGGGAGGTCCTTATGACCGGAAAACGGCTGGAACTAGCGCTTGAGAGGCTTAGCTCCTCGCAGTGGCAACGCTTTGAGAAATTCGCGTCTGAATTCTTGGCCGCGGAGCACCCAGATCTCAGAACCGTCGCTTCACCGTCCGGAGACGATGGAAGAGATGCCGAACTATTCTCACCCGTTGCAGACAACACACAGGTGCTCCAGTATTCCGTAACGCCGGAGTGGCGCCAGAAGATAAGCAAAACGGCAAACCGTATCAAGCACACGATTCCAACAGCTCAGTTGCTGATATACGTAACAAACCAGTTGATTGGCGCGGACGCGGACGCCCTCAAGAGCGAGATTCGGTCGAAGCTCCGGGTCCATCTTGACGTCCGAGACCGGACCTATTTCTTGGAACGTTACCATCGGGATGCGCAGACGGAAGCAGCATCTGAGGACCTCGCCCGCGATATCGTCGATCCGTACCTCACCACGAAAGGGATTCTCGATCGTCCCTCGGCGGGACTTGATAGCGCCGAGGCTAAGGCGGCGCACGTCTACCTCTCGCTTCAGCTACGCGACGATGCCCAGGACAAAGGTCTGACCAAGCTCTCCTTCGAAGCGCTGGTGCGTGCCGTTCTGATCAGAACCACATCAGATAACCGGATGCACCGAGACGAACTGAAGCGCGGCGTAAAAGCGCTCCTGCCAAACGACGATCCCGTTCGCGTCGACCAACTCATCGACAGTGCGTTATCGAGGCTGACTAAACAAGCTGTTCGGCACTGGACGCAATCCGACGAGTTCTGCCTGACGTACGACGAGAGCCAGCGCGTAAACGAATATCTTGCCGCACAGGAACTCAGCGAAGACGCGCTTCGCACGGAGATCAAGACGGCTATCTCCGCCTCGATTCCTGCGGGAACGAAGGCGCCGGCCGATTTGGCCTCTACAGGTCTAAGGGTTCGGCGACTGCTCGAACGTTGCCTTTACAGCCGAGCGGAATCATTTGCGTCCGCCGTGCTCGCAGGCAATATGGCGGAGTTCGAAACGGATCATTTGCCCACCCTCATCACCGAGGATCTTCGTCTTGATCCACCCTCCAAGGGGGATACTGCCGGCAACCCGGATTGGCTGCGAGCCCTGATACGCGAGATTATTGCTTCGCCCGGCGAAGCAACACAGCGTCACTTGAGGGACCTGGCTGATGCCTACACGCTCATGGCATTCCTGAGGCAGACGCCAGACGTTCAGAGCGCTGTCCAGAAGATGTTCTCGCACGGTGAGATCTGGTTAGATACCTCTGCAATTCTGCCACTGCTTGCCGAGGAACTCCTAGACGAGGGGAGGGGACAATTTCGACAGATGATCGCCCTGGCTGGGCAGGCGGGAATCAAGTTTTTCGTCACGAGTGGTGTTGTTGAGGAGCTGGACCGCCACATCAATCGCGCAGAGCTCTGTAGCCGAAAAGCGGCCTCGTGGGAGGGCCGCTTCCCGTTCCTGTTCGAAGCTTTCCTCCAAATGGGAAGGGCCGCCAATGAGTTTCCGTTCTGGCTGGAGGTGTTCAGAGGACCGAATCGCCCCGCAGATGACATTTTCGACTTCTTGCGAGACCGTTTCGGAATTGAGAAAAGAGAACTCGACCTAAAGGCGGCTGAAGCACCGGATGAGCTTCGCCATGCCGTACTGGAAGCCTGGTACCGGATACACGCTCGCAGACGCGAGAGGTTTTCGGCCCCTATGGATACGATTGCTATCACCCGCCTTAGCAAACACGATACCGAAAACTATGTGGGAGTGATTCAACTGCGCAGGCAGGAAAAGCCTTCGCCGTTCGGGTACAGCGCCTGGTGGCTCACGCTGGATCGATCAGCGCTTGGTATTGGCGATGCGATTTCGAGAACCCACGGCGTTAATCCGCCTGACTCGCCAATCCTCTGCGTTGACTTCCTCGCTCAATACTTAACGTTCGGCCCCGTGAGAGCAAGGCTCTCTAAGGCTTCGCTCCGAGCTTTGCCGGTTGCGCTCGAACCCTCCGTGGTTGCATTCCTAAGCAGTGACCTTCTGGCCGAAGTGTCACAGATCCGGGAAGCAATGAAGGACGTGCCTGAATGGCTCATTCGCCGACGCATTAGGGACCACCTCGACAACGCAAGGCGACGACTGGGGCCGCTGGCGGCAAGGGGTATGGATTCGTTCATTGGTGAGTTTCAGAATGAACCTGCCGAGGTTTCTTCCGGGAGGGGAGGGCACGCCCAACGCCCTCTCCAGGTTCAAAGAACGGGCCCTGCTCAGTAACGGAACCAACACCACTCCCCATCACGTCAACTCGGGTGTACGTGGCGAGTGCATGACACGGGCTCGTTTGACGCCAGTTTGGAATCCGGCCATGTTGAGCTGCTGCCGTAGAATGGAAAGAGAGCATGGTAAAGGCAGCCCGCAAATTCGTCGCCCGCAAGAATGGTGACGCTCGCGGGGAAAAGGTGTCTGAACTCGGCCGGGTTCTACAGAGGCTGGGCAGCCGGTATGAAGCTTCGGGCGGCAAGCTGCTGAACCGGCGTGAGCTGGAGCGCGAGATTGCGGAACGCCGGGGCCTCCGATAATGGCCGGTCATCTGACGCGGACGCTCCCCCGCCGCCGTGTTAGCCTCCATTATTAGGCATTTTCCAGACAGGCCGATTCTAGGCAGAATTCAAGTGTCCCTGTTACGTCAACAACTGAAGCAGTGGTTCTACCAACTCCTGGGCAAGGACCCGGAAGCCGTGGTGGTCACCTTCGCCACCGGCGATCCCGACCTCTGCCGGCGCATGGCCGCGGAAATCCGCGAACTGGTTCCCGACCGGCGCCATTTCCTGGCGACCGAGGAGAATTGGCCGGAGTTGCGCATCGAGCTCAAGCGCTATCGAATCGGCCTCGTCCCCGTCATGCTGACTCGCCAGCCCAGCGCCTTGCGCCGCGCGGCGTATAAGCTGGCGCCGCGCAAGATCCTCGCTTACAACTCGCGCTTCGAACGCCACCACCTGCGGCTCACGCTGTCCTCGTTCCTTTTCTGGAGCGGCGTGCCGCTCGACCGCATCTATCTGCGCCCCTGGTTTTGGCCCTGGCCCAAACGCGACCGCACGTTGGTCACCAAGGGTTATCGCGCGCTGGAAGGCCGCGACACCTCGCCCGGGCGCCGCCGCGTGGCCGTGCTCTCCCCTTATTTCCCCTACCCGCTCTCGCACGGCGGCGCGGTGCGCATCTACAACCTGCTGCGCGAAATGGCGCGCGAGTTCGATGTCGAACTGCTCTCCTTCTTCGACACCCGCGAAGAGCCCGACGCCGCCCCGCTGCTCGAATTCTGCGCGCGCCTGGCGCTAGTCAGGAAGCCGCGCTACCGCGAGCCGCGCTGGTCCACGCTGCTGCCCCCCGAAGTGCGCGAATTCAATTCGCCCGGGATGTGGTGGGCACTGGCGGAAGAGCGCCGCGCTTTCGGTTTCGACGCGGTGCAGGTGGAGTACACGCAACTGGCGCGCTACGGCGGCGACATCCTCGTCGAGCACGACGTCACCTTCGACCTCTTCGGCCAGGTGGCGCGCCGTGAGCGCACCCTGTCCACTTGGTGGGATTGGTTCCGGTGGCGCCGCTTCGAAACCCGTCAGGCGCGCCGCTACCGCCGCGTGGTGGTGATGTCACAGAAGGACGCCGAGCTGCTCGGGCCGGCCGCGCCCACCGTGGTGGTCCCCAACGGTGTGGACCTGGCGCGCTTCCGCCCGGAACCCGAACAGCCCGGCGAGCGCCTGCTCTTCATCGGCTCGTTCCGCCATTCGCCCAACGTGGCGGCCTACCGCTTTTTCACCGAACAGGTCTGGCCGCTGCTGCGTGAGAAGTTTCCCCTGATGACCCTGACGGTGGTCTGCGGCCCCGATCATCTCGCTTACTGGCGCGCCTTCGCCAATTCTCCCGAGCCGCGCCCGGAAGAGCGCATTCGCCTGCTCGGTTTCATCGAGGACGTTCGCCCGCTCTACGTGGAGGCCAACCTCATCATCGTGCCCACCACGGTCTCTGCCGGCACCAACGTAAAGGTGCTCGAAGCCATGGCCATGCAGCGCGCGGTGGTCTCGACCACCTCGGGATGCGCCGGTCTGGGCTTGCTCCACGGCCACAGTGTCTGGGTGGCCGATACTCCCGAGGCCTTCGCGGCGGGCGTCGCCACACTCATCGCCGACCCGGAACTCAGACAGCAATTGGCGCTTGCCGCCCACGGACACGCGGTCCGCAATTTCGACTGGGCGGCCATCGGAGAGAAGCAGCGGGCGTTGCTCCGGGAAATTCCGCCCACTCGCCGGTAACCAGCCGCTGTTCGCCGAAAAACAGAGGCGTCTTTCCACCTCGCGCCGTACTCTGAGGTCATGCAACCAACTGACAATCAACCCAATCCCGGCTGGGAGAACGGACACCGCCTGATACCCGCGATCATCGTGATCGGTATCGGTGTGTTGTTCCTGCTCAACAACCTGAACATCCTCTATTTCGCGGAATGGGCCCGCTATTGGCCCGTGATTCTGATTGCCATCGGGCTGGTCAAGCTGGTGGATGCCAACACTTCCTCCGGCCACGTCGTGGGGGCCATATTCGTTGGCGTGGGCGCCGTCCTTCTCTGCCAGACCCTGGGGTTTCTGAATGTGAGCATGCACGACCTCTGGCCGCTCTTCCTCATCGGCGCCGGCCTCCTGATGTTGTTCCGCGGCGACTCGTGGCACGGCATCTACCGCGGGCCGCGCCGCTCTCGCATCTACGTCCATGACAGGCTCATGCGGGAAGCCTCCGTGTTCGGCGGTGGCAAGCGCAAGATCAATACGCAGGATTTCACCGGCGGCCATATCGACGCCGTGTTCAGCGGCTATGAGATCGATCTCCGCGGCGCAAGTATGGCGGCCGATTCCGCCATCCTCAAGATCGGCGCCGTGTTTGCCGGCATCGAAATCCGCATTCCCGAAACCTGGAGCGTGGTCATCGAGGGCGACGGCGTCTTCGGCACCATTACGGATAAGACCGTTCAGCCGAATCCGCAGACCCCCGGCCTGAAGCGGCTTTTCGTAAGAGGCGCGGCGGTCTTTGGCAGCGTCGAAATCAAGAACTGATCCGCCATGCACCCCATCCTGGCTTCGCGCCGGCGGCTGTTGGCGTACCTGCTGGCGTGGATTCCCATTCTGGCGCTGCTGGCCTGGGTGGCCTGGGCTTCCGGCGGCGCATCCTGGAAGGACGCGGCGGCCGTTCTGGCGCCCGCCTGCCTGGTCTACGCATTCGCCTGCCTCTCGCCCTGGTATATTTGCCAGACCATGCCGCTGCGTCCATCCGGTTTGTCCTATCTTCTGCCGACCTGGAGCGCCGCCGCCGTGGTGGTCGGTTCGTTGTTGCTGGGGAGCGCGCGGCTGGCGGCGTACCTGCTCGAGCGGCCCGCGCTGCAACCGGCCCCTCTATTCGGCATGGGCGTGCTGCTCTACCTGCTCTCGGCCGGCCTGCATTACGCCGCGCTGGCGGCTGAGGATTCCCGCGCCGCCGAGCGCCACGCCGCCGAAGCCCGCACGCTGGCCCGCGAAGCCGAGCTGCAAGCTCTCCGCGCGCAGATCAACCCCCACTTCCTGTTCAACAGTCTTCACTCCATCGCCGCTTTGACCACCATCGACGGCGCACGCGCCCGGGAAATGTGCGTGCGACTCTCCGGCTTCCTCCGCGGCAGCCTGGCCATGGCCGGCCGCGAGAGCATTCCGCTTCGCGAAGAGCTGGCGCTCGCCCGTAGCTATCTCGATGTCGAGCAGGTGCGCTTCGGCGCGCGTCTTCGCGTCGAAGAGGAAATCGAGCCGCCTTGCGAAGATTGCGCTGTTCCCGCCCTGCTGCTGCAACCGTTGGTCGAGAACGCCGTCAAGCACGGCATCGCCGGCCTGGTGGAAGGCGGTTCCATACGGCTCGCCGCGCGCCGCTCCGGCGCATCGGTTTCCATCACCGTGGAGAACGCCTTCGACCCCGAAACGCCCGCCCCGCACAACCTGGGCATGGGACTCGCGCACGTCCGCCGCCGGCTCCAGGTGCGCTATGGAGAAGATGCGTCCTTCACTGCCGGCCCGTCGGACGGCGTCTACCGCGTGGTGTTGCGGCTGCCCTGCGAATCTCCCATGGCTTCCAGCAGCCGCGCGTAGCCCGAGCGGCTCACCGGCAGCCGCGTGCCGTCGGTGAGAATCGCCACCCGGCTCTCTTTGGCGTACGGCTCGATGCGCGCCACGCGCTCCAGGTTGACAATCGCCGACCGGTGTATGCGCACGAACCGAGCCGGGTCGAGCAGCGTTTCGAGGCTGCCGATGGTCTGCTGCTTCAAATAGCTTTTGCCGCCGCTGTGGAGCGCCACGTAGTCGTCCTGCGCCTCCGCGTAATCCAGTTTTTCGATCGGGATCACGTGCACCCGCGTGCCATCCCGCACCGCCAGCCGTTGGGGCCGCTCGTCGGGTGCGCGCTTCCGCTCTCCCAACCGCGCCTTGGCCCGCTCCAACGCCCGCTCGAACCGCTCCGTGCTAAACGGCTTCAGCAGGTAATCCACCGCGTGCGCGTCGAAAGCCTTCATGGCGTACTGGTCGTAGGCCGTCACAACGATCACCGCCGGGGTGCCCTCTGGGCCCCGCGGCTCGATCAGTTCCAGCACCTCGAAGCCATCGAGTTTGGGCATCTGGACGTCGAGAAACACCAGGTCCGGCGCGGTCTCGGCGATGGCCTTCACCGCCTCGAACCCGTTAGCGCACTCGGCCACAATCTCGATTTCCGGATGCGCCGCCAGCATCTCGCGCAAAAACCCGCGCGCCAGTTCTTCGTCGTCGACTATTACCGCCCGCAATGTCACCTCAATCACCACGCAAGAATAACTTCACATTGCCTGCCTGGGCCACGTGGCGCAGGCACTCATGCCTGCCGCGTCCCGACTCCTCGGGACGCGTTTTGGAGCACGCCCGGCGGGCGTCCCGAAGAGCCGGGCCCGCCAGAGCGAGACTCTGCGCCACGTGTGCATATGCGTAATCGCCGCTGTTTGTGCCACAATCTGTTCAGGTGGTCGAAGGGCCATCGTGGTTTATCCGCTACGCTCGTAGGCGAGCACTATACCGGCCCACGGGGCTTCACCCTCTGGGCCTTTATTATTATGCCCACCAAAATGACGCCCGTCGAACACATGACCGATGAGCAGTTCGAGCGCTATGCTCTCGAAGTGCTGCAACGCGAGATCGGTCCGGACGGGTTAGCCCGCTTCCTTCGGCTGAACCGGTCTGGCAAGGGCGATTACACCCGAGACCGGTTGCACTGGCAGAAGAACCTGAGCGTTGCCGAGATCGTGGCTTCTCTCAACCGCCCGACCGGCCATTAGCCCCCCCTACGGCATCGGCGCCAACCCTTCCCACCTCACCTTCCAATTCTTCGGAAAGCCCGGTGCGTGCCCTGTGTTTCCATCCCATCCCGCCGCCATCATGGCCACCGCCGCCAGCCATCCCCCATTGGCCGGCATGTACATCGGCGTCTGGTCCGGCCGGCGGATGGTATATCCCGACGGCCTGAAGGGATTCGTTTCAAAAGGCCCGGCCAGCAATTGAATCGCCCGCTCGGGCTCATCCAGGCGGGCCGCGCACATCGCCATCATGGCCGTGCCCCAGGTGATGCTCGACTGCGGCCCGCTGCTTCGCGAAACCGCATGCAGCGTGTTCCGCATCGCGTCCTTGTCGATTCCTCTGCCCGGCAGCGCGCCATCGAGCCATGTCGCCATGTTGGCGGCGCTGGTCTCCACTGGAATCTCCAGGGCCGGATAAACTCCGTTGCGCACCGTGAGCGGCGCCAGGTTGTCAATCACCTTCTGCCATTGTTCGTCGCGCGGCATTCCGAGGCGCGCACGCCATTCCTGGGCCGTCTCCAGCGCCCATTTCCAATACCCCAACTCCATCGTCGGGTTCAGGTTGTAGGCATAATCGGTGTGCTTTTCGTCCGCGGACGCCACGCCGGGGCCCAGCACATACTGCTGCCGTTGCGGGTCGAAATCGACGAACGTGGCCATGTAGTCGGCCGTTGCAAACACGATCTTCCGGTAACGCTCCAGCGTCGCGCGATCCTTGCGCGCTCGCCACACCAGTTCGGCGAGATAAATCGGATGCGGTTGCTGCCACACCAGCACCGGCCCCACGCCGGATGGGCTTTCGGTGCCGCTGGGGTCGGTCATCTTGGACCATTTCACGCCCTTGCACCCTTCGCGCCTGGCCATGGCCTCGCCCGGCGGCATCAGATCGGTCAACCGGCTCAAGGACTTTTCCAGAATCTCCGGCCGGCCCCAGAGCGCCCAATGAGCCGCGTGCCACCAATACATTTCCATATGGAACTTGCCGAACCAGGAATTGACGCCCAGCCCGGTCTCCTGCGGTGGCAGCGAGCCGGCGTCGTGCACGGCCATCACATATTCCGAAAGTACGATTCGCCGCTCCAGTTCCGCGGCGCGCCGATCGTCGTTGCCAGAAAGGTCGATGGCCCCGCCCCTGGTCCAGTATTCCCGCCAATGATCGCGGGAGGCGGATTCCACCGCCGCGGCGCTATCCGGCTCCGCTGCGATAAGCCGTGGCGAAAACCAAGCTGTCAACTCGATGCGATTGCCCGACCCTGTCAACAAATATTGATGCTTGCCCGTCTCCGCCAGCGACGCTCCGGCCGTCCATTTGACGCGCACGTAGTAATGCGTGGCATCCAGCGTGCGCGCGAAATCCGCGCCGCTGTTCCGACGCCGCGTGATGACCGTCCGATGCAAATCGGGGTTTTTCCAATCCTGGTAATCCGGCCCGAACGCCGCGGAGGCGTACGGAAACGCCAATCTCACTTTGAGCCGTCCCGACGCAATCAGAGGCGATTCCACGCTCACGGCCACTTCATCGCGCCGCGGATGAGCCGCCGTCCGCACGCGGACCGCGGTTCCATCCACTTCGAACGAACTGCTCGCGACGCCGCCCCAAAGGTCGAGCCTTTCGTCTATATTCTTCAAATCCGCAATGCCCACCTTCGATCCATCGGCCCGGGTCATTTCCAATCCGATGCGTCCCAGGCCAAACCGATGGGGGTTGCCCCGCAGGTAGGCCGCGTCCGGCGGAGGGTCGCTGGTGCTGGAAGCCGGGTACACGAATTCGCGGTCGTACTTTTTGATCGCCGTGAACCCGAACTTATCCAGCGTGAAGCCGTGGGGATTCGGAAAACTGTGCCATCCCCACGTGCTCAAAATGCCGATCGGCATGGTCTTTTCGTAGTATTCCGGAAAGCTCTGCGCCCCGGTCACATCGAAGTTAAAGGCGAACTCGCCGTTGCCCACCGCCATCGCTCCCATGGGGTCCGCCGCGTGGATGGCGATGTCGTGGCGGCTCACCAGGGCATGCCGGTCAATCGGAGTAGCGCCGGCGGTCTTGCCGCCGGTGATCTGTTCGCCGAAGAAGCCGGCGGCGAAGACCGCCGGCGCTACGAGGGCCGCCGCTAGACACGCAACCGTTCGCCTCATCTCAGAAAGTCAGCCGCAGCGCGAGTTGGATCGCCCGCGGCACATTGGTCGTGCTGGTGATATAGCCGAACGTCGAGCCAGTCACCGTCTGGTTTGGCGCTTCGAACAGCGGCCGGTTGCAGAGGTTGGCGGACTCGCCACGGAACTGTATCTTCACATCTTCATGGATGACGAAACTCTTGCTCACATTGACATTGAAGTTGTTCATGCTGTCGATGCGCAGGTTGTTGTATAGCGCCGGGAAAGTCCGATAGTTACTCGCAAGCTGCTGGCTCGAGACCAGATTGAACCGCGACGTGTCGAAAGTGGCGCCATTCGGATTACTGGCGTTGTAGTGGAGGTCGCCGCCATAATAGATGTCGTTGCCAAAACTCAAAGGGGCGCACGGAAAGTAGGTGTATATTCCGGCCACTTGCCAGTTGCCCAAAAGGAACATCGCCACGCGATTGGTGTTCGCCAGGTAGTGTCTCCCTCTACCGAACGGCAGGTCGTAGACGCCGGAGATTACCAGGTAATTCGGGCGGTCGTCGGAGGCCACCGACTTCTGCAGCACCAGGGAACCGGCATTCAGATAGGTGCTGTTCGCCATCAACCGGGAGTGAGAAAAGTTCAAGAAGAACTGCAGGCCGGACGTCAGACGCTTCTGGAGCTTGATGGCGAGCTGATTGAAATACGAGTCGCCGTTGTTCATATTGGACTCGGTCATGCCGGAGAATTCCGGGAATGGCGTCAGAAGGCTCGAAACGGCGGTCGTCGAGCCGTTCAGGGTTTGGCCGGGAAGCAGTCCCGAGAATGGGTTGGCGACAATCGCCCCCAGCGCGTTAATGGTTGCGGTATCGCGGACCGGCAGCCTGCTGAGGTACTTCGCCGGCAGCGAGTCGAAGTTGTAGCTGGTGGTCAGATGGACCGCGTGGTTCCCGATGTAAGCCACCTCCAGGCTCATGTCTTTTGTAAGCTGATGTTGGACGTCGAAATTCCACCGCAGCCCATATTCGTTTTGCATGTTGGGGTTATTGAAGGTTATGCTCTGGCCCAGATAAGTGTTGACCCCCAAAGTGTTGCCCACAGGCAGTTGGATTCCCGTGGGAAAAGGATTGCTCAACGTAGTGGCCGGTGACAAGTAACTGTTGTTCGTGGCGACATACGAGTTCGATGAGCTGAAGCCCGGCTGCTGGGGAGGCACGGTTCCGTAGTTGTAATAGAAGATACCGAGTCCACTCCGTATCACCGTTCGGTTGTGGAGCGCCTTGGGCGTCCAGGCGACGCCGACACGCGGAGCAAATGCCTTGTTGGATGTGGTGTAGGCGGCGCGATTGCTCCCCGTGGCGAACAGCACTCCGCCGGTGGGAAGGAACTGGCTCGCGGGAAGCAAAGAAGCCGGGCTCTTGGCGTATGCTGTTTCCGCCGCCTGCGTGACCTGGTTCCCCGCGGCCGGGTCGAAACCGACGATCTGCCGGTTGTGGCTCTCGGTCGTCGGCGTGGCCTTTTCCCAGCGTAAACCCAGGTTAAACGTAAGGTTCGACCGGAAATGCCAGTCGTCCTGCACGAAGAGCGCATCGTAATAGGCGTCGGCTTTGGAAATCGCATTGATCGGGAAAACGCCGCTGGTCGGCAACCCCAGCAGGAACTGCGCCATCCCGCCGCCCAGCGACGGCGCCGAAGCGGTGCTGGTTTGTTTGACCCACGTGCCGGTGTCGAAGGTGTACAACCCTGCGGCGTTGGACCAACTGATGTTGGTGAAATCCTGCAGCCGGATTTCACCGCCGAATTTGACGATGTGCGATCCCGCTACTTTGGTGTAACTGTTAAAGAGCTGATAGACATTCGAGGGCTGGTTGCTGTAACTTCCGCCGGTATTCCCCGTGTAGCCGTCGCCCAAACTAAACTGCGGCATCATCAGATGTGTGGAATTGGCGGCGATATAGGACGGGAAGCCGAGTTTCGTGGGATCGTATCCGGCGCTGGCCTGGTTGTAGTACGGATCGTAGCGCGTGAGGCCGATGCGCAGGTCGCCGACCAGGGTCGGAGAAAACGTCTCAATGTCGTCCACCATGCCGCCCCAGCTCGCACGCAACAAGTAGTTGTTCTTGTAAGCGATATTGTCGAAGAGCGCGCCGTTAAACTGCTGATACATGGACTCGCGGCCGACCATGGTGAGCTTGTTGCGGGCGCTGATGTTGACATCCCCCCGACCGGAGAAGAAGTGGTACGGATTCTGGGCGACTTCGTTGGCTCCGTAGTTGTTGGTGTCGTCGTAGACTCCGGTTCGATTGGGCAAGGGCATATAAGCGCTTATAAAGTTCTGTGCGATCGGATTCAAGCGGTTCTGCGGAATGATATTGCCCGGAAACGGCGTACGAGTGATCGTGCTTCCGGAAAGGACGGCGGTATTCGGGTCGTAGAGAGTGTAGTTCTTGGTCGAGTTGTTGAGAGAGAGGAGGTGCGAGAAATCCCCCAGCCTCTCCGCGGCGGTCGGCGTGGTGCCAAACAGCGCCGTCGGGCCGCCGGAATGTATGCCCTCATAGGCGAAGAGGAAGAACAGCCGGTTCTTGCCGTTGTAAACCTTGGGGATCCAAATCGGACCTCCCACCGCCGCGGCCCACTGGTTGGCCTCCGACTTGGGCTTGACGCCTCCGATGGAGTTCACGAAGAAGGCCGTGGCCTGCAGAGCGGAATTGTTGCTGTATTCCGAGAGTGCGCCATGCAGTTGGTTCGTCCCACCCTTGGTGATCATTTCGGTTGAGCCGCCCCCGGCGCCGCCGGACGCCGCGTCCATATTGAAAATCTCCGTCTTCACTTCGGCCACCGAGTCGGGCGGCGGCAGGAACGCCGGGCGCCGTCCCGTGGTTCCCTGGGTGCCGATGTCGGGCACGCCGTCCAGCAGAATCTCGTTTGCGCCCTGGGCCGCGCCGCCCATCGTTACCGTCGCGAATCCGGCGTTGGCCGAGGGTGCGTTGGCGTCCCGGTTCTCTTGAGAAACTACGGCGAAGCCTAAATAGATGGCATCCAGGGCCGTGTGGCCGTCGAGCGGGAGGTTTTCGATTTCATTCGCCGTGATCGACTGCGCTGCCGATGCCCGGATGAATTCCAGCGGAGCGGCATCGGATGTGATGGTGACGGAATCGCTCGCCGAGCCGACCGAAAGGACGATCTCCTGCGCCACCCTGGCGTTGGCGTTCACCTGGATGCCTTTCTGGGAAAACGCCTTGAAGCCCTTGGCTTCGGCCGTAAGTTCGTATTGGCCGGGAAGCAGCAGCGGAAAGTTGTACAGGCCTTCGCTGTTCGTGTCGGTTTCGTAACGGCTGTTCGTACCCATCTCGATGGCGCTGACTTTCGCACCGACAATCACCGCGCCTGTTTGATCCACTACTCTGCCGGCCAGCGTAGACCGGAACTCCTGTGCGTTGAGTGAGCACGAGAAGACGAAAAGACCAATCAGTCCTAAGCGACCAAATCCCCGTCGATGTGACATAGCACACACTCCTTGAAATAATGCATTATACACTACAAATGATGCATTAGGTCGCGCTGCATCAGCCTACCGCACCGGCCACTCGTAGAGGCTGATGCTCAGCTTCGGAATCGCCAGCACGCCCGCCGCCTGTGTCACCGCGCTCTCCACGATGTCCACCACCGGCGGCTTTCCCGGCTGATTCCGGGGATTTAACTCCCCGGCCGCGATGCGCCATAGCTTCCCCCGCGGCTCTAATGCCACGCCCGCGATGCCGACGTCGATCCGCTGTTCCTCCTCCGTCGGATTGACGATCGCCACCGTCAACGCCTTCCCGTCCGCCGTCAATGCGGCCGCCGCATCCAAGGGATAAGTATCGCTCCCCGATGAGATCTTCGGCTTGTCCAGGCCCACCAGCCCTTTCACGTCGTGCTGCGGCGAATTGCCCGTCACCGCCACCGGAGTCGCTCCGAAATGCCGCCGGTATAGCTTGAACATCAAGCCCACCGCCGCCACGTTCATATCGGTCCGGTTGGAACTCAGTAGTCCCGTCAGGTGCGTGTAGGCCGACATAACGAACCAGCCCGAGTTCCGGAATAACTCATGCAGGGTCTCGGCGCTCGAAAGCGCGGTGAACATCGAAGACGGCATGCCGGGATTGCCGGGACGCCACTCGTCGAGCGCGATGGGAATGGATTGCAAATTGAGGGCGGGGAACCGCCTCTGGTATTCTTCCCAGGCCTCCACCGCGCAGCGGACGCGGTTCGGTAGCCGGCGGGCGCGGTCGGCCAGCGAATCCTCCACCGGCACGAAGTCACCCTTATCGGCATCGAAAGCCGCGTTGGCTCTCGGGTAGAAGTGCTCGGTGAGCGCATCGAAGAAGCCCACCGAGTCGCGCAGCATGGCCGCGTTCCAATCCGCCGGGCTGCCATACTCCACCACCGATTTCCCGGTGAGCGTGCGCGCCGCCACCGAGGTGCCCAACTCCGACAGCGTCACTCCCACGGCGACGATCTTGATGGTTGGGTCCACTCGCCGCATGGCCTCGGCGAACATATTGTGTTTGATGGTGTACTGCCTTACCTGCATATTCCCGAGTTGCCACGGCCCGTACATCTCGTTGCCGATATTCCACCACTTCACGTTGTAGGGTGCCGGATGGCCGTTCGCCGCCCGCAGTTTTCCCATCGGCGCGGGGGCCGATCCATTGCAGTATTCCACCCATTGCGCCGCGGAGGATGCATCGCCGAACCCGGAGTTGACGGTGATATACGGCTCTGCTCCCAGATAGCCCGTCAGCGCCAGGAATTCGTCCGTGCCCGCATCGTTGGTCTCCATGGCCCGCCAGGCGTAGTCGTAGCGCGAGGGCCGCTTATCCGGATCGCCGATTCCGTCGCGCCACTCGTACCCCGAAACGAAATTGCCGCCCCAGCGGATCATCGTAGGCCCAATCTCCTTCAATGCCGCCAGCATGTCCGCGCGCCAGCCGTGCACGTTGTCCGCCGGCATCAGCGATACGGCGCCCACGTGGAAGGACCCTTTCCCGGTGGCCACGATTTCGAGCGTCGCCTCCTGCGAATCCGCGCCGCCCGTAAAGCTCAACGGAAACTTGCGATACGCGTTCCCAATCCCCGCGATGCGCGCCGTCTGCCGCGCGCCCGCATCCGGCCCCCAGATGAGACTCACCTTCACTTCGACGCCGCCATCCGCCGCCAGCACGATCCGTCCCGAATACTTCGTCCCCTTCTTGACTCCCAGCCCGGTCTGCTGAATGCCGTGCGGCGCCGCGGCATCCAGCGCGATCTTGGGGCTATGTTTGCCCGACCACGCCAGCTCGCGGTCCATGGTCACCGCTGCGTCGCCCCCTACCGGCCGCCACCGGTGCGAGTCCCGCTGGCTGTTGGGCGGCGTCTGCTGTGCGGCCGATGTCACCGGATAGAAGAACTTCCGGTCGTCCACCATCTCCGCCCAAAGCCCGCCATGATAGTAGTTGTTGTTGGCGTTCTCCGTGAATTGCCCATAGATGAACGGCGGGATCCGCGCACCGGTCTTGCCGGCATCCACGGTCATGGTGAGTTGTTGCGCGCTGGCACTGAGCGCCATCGCCGCCAAAACGACCTTCAGAGTCACAGATATGTAGGTTGCCGGCCTGGTCAGGCCAGCAATTCCTGCGCGCGCGCCACGCGGGCCTGAACGTGCACGCCATGTGGACAATCCACCGTGCAGGTACCGCAGTCGCCGCACCGTATGCCGCGGACGTGCTCCGGCAGCTCCAGGAACTTCTCCCGCGCCAGCGCGAATTGCCCGTAGCCCTCCACGTAGGTAAGGAAGCGCAGCATGTCCGGCACCGGAACGCCCTTGTCGCACACGCCGCCGCAGTGCCCGCACATGCGGCAGTACATCGGGCTGATGTAAGCCAGCAACTGGTTCAGGAGCTTGTCGTCCTTGTCCGTGTACGGCTCGGCCATGGCGCGCAGGTTCTCGTCGAGCTGGTCGTGATCGGTCATGCACACGATGGCCGTATCCAGGCCAGGGTTCTTGAGGGCCCACTTGATGGCCGCCAGTGGCGCGCCCTCCGTGCTGAAGGTCTTCTTCACCGCGTCCTGCGCCGCCCCGTAAAGCCTGTCGCCCCGCGTCACCCGGCTCAGCCCGCCCGCCAGAGTCTTCATGGCCACGATTCCCATGCCCGCCTTGCGCGCCGTCTGGATGGCCGCCGTCATGTCCGCCACCCGCGCCGGCTGGTTGTCCAGGGCCACGTTCCGCATGGCGAAGTTGTAGGTGGTCAGGACCACGTCGGTCTGCCCCTTCTTCACCAGGAACGCCAGCATCTGGTCCATGTTGTAGTGCGTGCTGACGCCGGCGAACCGGATCTTCCCGGCCTTCTTGGCGCTTTGCTGGGCTGCGAACAGCTCGTCCGGCACCTCTTCCGGCGTGCTCCGGTTATGCAGATACCAGATGTCGACGTAGTCGGTGCCTAGTTCTTTCAGGCTGGTGTCCAGGTCGGCCAGAACTTCCTTCGGGGTCTTGCCAATCGACTTGGTGGAGATCACCAGTTCCTTTCGCTTCCCCTTGATTGCCCCGCCCAGCATCCGCTCGTTGTTTCCCGACTGGTAGCCGCGGGCCGAGTCGAAGTGGATGACGCCCAGGTCGGCCGCTCTCGTGATCACCGACGGGTCGGACGCGGTCATGCACCCGAAAGACAGCGACGTTACCTTCAGGCCCGTCTTCCCCAATGTCCGATAAGTCAGTTTCGGCTTCTCGGGTGCTTTCTGTGCAGAGGCTTGCGCAGGTAGCGGAGCGGCGGTGGGCTTCGCCAGCCCGGCGGCGGGCAGAGCCAGCCCGGCAGCCAGAAAATTACGACGCGATGATTCAGAACTCATGCAGTCTCCTTCCTTCCAATAGCGATTATAGCGTCCAACCCCCATTAGGATGCTAAAATCTTCAGTCCAATGAGAGGAATCGTACTTCTTGAAGTCGTATGCGCCGTGGCCGCGGCCGCCGACTATTCCGCCCGGCAAACCACGCGGGACGGAGTCGATATCGTGGTGCTCGCCGATGCACCCCGCCACACCGAAGTCACCATCCTGCCCGGTATCGGCAACATGGCCTACCAGATGACGGTGAACGGCAAGGATGTGCTGCGTACGCCTCCCGCCCTAGCCGACTTCAAGGCCAAACCGGGCATGACCGGAATCCCGCTGCTATGGCCCTGGGCCAACCGCATCGATCAAAACTCGTATTTCGTAAACGGTAAGGAATATGCGCTCAACCTGGGACTGGGCAATGTTCGCCTGGATGCCAACAAGAAGCCGCTCCACGGCCTTTTGGGAACCTCTTCCGCGTGGAAGGTGGTCTCATGCAAAGCCAACGGCCAGGCCGCCGAAGTCACCAGCCGTCTCGAGTATTGGAAGTACCCAGACCTGATGGAGCAGTTCCCCTTCGCACATACCATCGAGCTGACCTACCGCCTCCAGCAGGGCGTCTTGCAGGTGGAGGCGGTGCTGCACAATCTTGCGGCCGAGCCCATGCCCGTGGCCATCGGGTTCCACTCGTTTTACCGGGTCAACGACGCCCCGCCAGACCAATGGAAGATCCACCTGGGCGCGCGCGACCAACTGGTCCTCTCCAAGGAAGTGATTCCCACCGGCGAGCGGATCAACGTGCAATCCAAGTATCCCGACCCGCTTCCCCTAAAGGGCGTCCGGTTCGACGACGTATTCACTAATATGATCCGCGATGCCAAAGGCCTGGGCGAGTTCTGGATTCAGGGCAAGACGGAGAAGGTTTCCGTGATCTACGGGCCGAAGTACGATGTGGCCGTGGTGGTGGCCGCCGATCGCGATAACGTGGTGATGGAGGCCATGTCCGCCATCACCAATGCGTTCAACCTGGCGCACCGGGGCGTCTACAAGGACTTGCAAATGGTTGCCCCGGGTGGCGAATGGCGGGAGAGTTTCTGGGTCAAGCCCAGCGGTTTCTGAAATAGGAGTCAGCCATGAACGATTTTTCGCGCAGAAGGTTTTTCCACCTGGCGGGTGCCCTTGGCGCCGTCGCGTCGGAGGGCTTCCGTTTGAACGCCCAGCAGCAATATCCCGCTCCGGTTCCCGCACCGACGATCTTTCCGTACACCAGCCGGTCGCCCGTCAGCCTGGTCAAGGGCGACGTGCGCCGCAAGAACGTCCTCGATGCGCTGCTGGCGGTGGATAAGGAAATCCGGCCTGCCATGGCCCGCAAGAAGTACGTCCTCATCAAGATTAATAATGTCTCCACCACAACCCAGCTAGCCGCGACTCACGTGGATGCCATCCGCGGCATCCTCGACTATGTGGCGCCGCGGTTCAAGGGTCCGGTAGTCATCGCCGAAGCCAGCAGCCGCGACACTCTCGAGGGTTTCGCCAATTACAAGTACGCTCAGGTCATCCCGGAATTCAAGGCCCGGAAAATCAGCCTGGTGGACCTCAACCGCGAAAAGAAATTCGAGGTGTTCGCGATTGTGGACCGCAACATCCGCCCCGTTCCCGTAAGACTGGCTGCCCGCTTGATGGACCCCGATGCCTTCATCATCTCCTCGGCGATGTTGAAAACTCACAACGCCGTGGTAGCCACGGGGTCGGTCAAGAACATGGTGCTGGGCGCACCGCTGCGCAGCGTGACCGGCGAAACCCCGGCATGGACCGACAAGCATGTATACCACGCCATGCCGCCCGTCGGCGAGCAGATCGGAGTCAACGATTGCCACCACGCCATGATCTACAACATGGCCATCACCGCCCTTCATATGAAGCGCTATTGGGGTGTCGCGGTCGTCGACGGCTTCGAGGGCATGGAAGGCGATGGCCCCACCAACGGCACGGCCATCCCCATGCACGTCGCGCTCGCCGGCCCGGACTTCCTGGCTGTCGACCGGGTAGCCATTGAGACCATGGGCATCCCCCCTACTGCCGTCGGCTACATGCAATACTCGGCCCAGATGGGCCTCGGCCAATTCGACTTATCCAAGATCGACATCCGCGGCGAAAGACCCGAGTCCGTGAAAAAGACCTTTAAGCTGCACACCAACGTGAACTTCCAGCTAGACTGGCTCTCCGACCTGAAGCGGACCGCCTGAACGCGAGGGGCCAGACACCCGCAGGGGCCAGACACCCGCGTCCCAAGGCGCGCGTCTTTTGCGCGCCGCCGCGGACGCTGGTGTCTGTCCCCGAATTTCCCACTTACTTGCGACAATCTGATTATGGAAACACTTTCAGGCAGGATCGCAGTGGTCACCGGCGGCACGCGAGGCATTGGGCGCGCCATCGCCGAGCGGCTGCTGCGCGAGGGTGCGTCGGTCGCCATCTGCGGGCGCAGCGGCGAATCGGTCGAGCGCGCGGTCCGCGAGATGCAGCCGCTGGGGAGGGTCGCCGGCCATGCCGCGGATGTCACCAAGGTCCAGCAGGTCGGCCAGTTCTTTCAGGCCGTGGACCAAGAATTCGGCGGGCTCGATATTCTGGTCAACAACGCCGGCGAAGGGGTCTTCCGCAAGGTGGCCCAGATGACGCCGGAGGAGTGGCATCGCAATATCGACCTCAATCTGAACGGCCCGTTCTACTGTTCTCGCGAGGCGCTGGAGCGCTTCGCCAGGCGCGGTGGCGGCTTCATCGTCAACATTTCCAGCCTCGCCGGGAAGAACCCGTTCAGCGGTGGCGCGGCCTACAACGCGTCGAAATTCGGACTCAACGGTTTCAGCGAAGCCATGATGCTCGACCACCGTCACGACAACGTTCGGGTCAGCTACATCATGCCGGGAAGCGTGGACACGGCCTTCCAAGGCGACCCCGCCAAGCGCGCCGGCGACGCAAGCTGGATGATCGCTCCGGAAGACGTGGCCGAAGCCGTGGCCCTGGTGTTGGGCATGCCCGCGCGAACCATGATCAGCCGGATTGAGATGCGTCCTTCGCGGCCCAAACAACAGTTGAGGTGATCGCCCGCGCATGAGAGAAGTCGAGTTGCTGATAGGGGGCATCATCGTCGGCCTGATGATTGCGATGCCCGTGGGACCGGTGAACATCCTGTGCATTCGCCGGACGATCGGGGCGGGATGGAGGTCGGGCGTGATCTCCGGCCTGGGAGCGGCGGCGGCCGATATGCTATATGGCGGCATCGCTGGCTTCAGCATCACACTCGTCATCCAGTTCCTGGTGCGGGAACAATTTTGGATTCGCTTTCTCGGAGGCATTCTGCTGGTCGGCATCGGCATCTGGTACTTTTTCAAGCGGCCAGCGCCGCTCGACGCGCACTTACAAGACCGCGCGGGCGCGTACTCGGATATCAGGTCGGCATTTCTGCTGACCCTCACGAATCCGACCACGGTGCTGTCGTTTCTGGCCCTGCTGGCGGCACTCGGCATCGGGGCCCAAAGGCGGTGGTTGACCGTGTTTCTGGTAGGCGGGATCTTCTGCGGTTCGATGGCGTGGTGGATTGTGCTGAGCGTCATCGTGAACCATTTCCGAGACCGGTTCAACGACCGGTTGCTGCTATTGATGAACCGCTTGGCCGGGCTGGCGATCGGCGGGTTCGGGGTAGCCGCATTCGTCTTTCGCCGCGGTTAGCACACCTCCAAAGGTGCGTCCTTTGGTACAATTCTGCTCTTAGTGAAGATTCCAGCCGAAAAGCGGGATTGGCGCCGGATGAGCGCCATGTTCACCACAATAGCGCCCAGCTACGACTTCTTTACGCGCGTCTTCTCCTATGGGATGGACCGGCACTGGAAGAAGGTTTGCGTGGAGCGGGCGGTGCTGCCCCAGAATCCACTGGTGCTCGACCTGGCATCCGGCACGGGCGACTTTTCCCTGCTGGTCGCGGGGCGATACCCCGGCGCGCGGGCCGTGGCCGTGGACCTGACGGAGCGCATGCTGCAACTCGCCCGGGCGCGCGGCGTCGCTCGCGCCGCCTGCGCCGACGCGGAATCGCTGCCCTTCCCCGACGCGTCTTTCGACGCCGTTTTCATCGGTTACGGGCTGCGCAATTTCCGAAACCTGCCGGCGGTGGTGCGCGAGATCGAGCGCGTCACCCGTCCCGGCGGGGTGCTCGTCAGCCTGGACTTCTTCCTGCACTCAAACCGCTGGCTGCGGCGGCTGTATCTCGGCTGGCTCTACGCCCAGGGCGCTCTCTTTGGCCTGGTGCTCCACGGGCAGCCGCGCGTCTACACCTATATCCCCGATTCGCTCCGGACCTTCGTGTCCATCGACGAATTCTCCTCTCTGTTGCGCCGCGCGGGATACCGTGCGGTGGAAACGCGCCGTTACATTCTGGGCGGAATCGGCCTGCATTGGGCGGCGAAGGAATCACTATGAAAGAACGGCTGCGCACCTCCGATTACCGTTTCATCGCCATCTGTCTCGTACTGTTCGCCGGCTCCGCCTGGTATTCGGTACGCAACTTCTACCGCGCTTTTCCGGAAGCCTCCATCGATTTCCGCGTGGGCCGCGACGATGCGCAGGTCCTCGCCGGGCGTTTTCTGGCCGGCCAGGGCTACCGCGTCGAGGGCTACCGGCAGGCCTCGCGCTTCGCCTTCGACGACCAGGCCAAGACGTTCCTCGAGCGCGAAGCCGGCCTCGAGCAGGCCAACCGCATCATGGGTTCGCGCGTCCGGCTGTGGCGCTGGGAATACCGATGGTTCCGGCCGCAGCAGAAGGAGGAGTACGGCGTCTCGATCACGCCCGGCGGCGAGCTGGCGGGCTTCCACCACGACGTTCCCGAGGAAGCCGCGCGTCCCGCCGCCACCGCCGAACAGTCGCGCGCCCTGGCGGAGAATTTCCTGCGCACGAACCTGCATCGCGATCCGGCGTCGCTCGAATTCGTCGAGGAATCGGACCAGACGCGCCCCCATCGCGTGGATCGCGAGTTCACGTGGAAAGAGCGCGACTTCAATCTGCACGATGCCACCATTCGCATGACGGTCTCGATTCTGGGCGATGAGGTGGGCGAGTATCGCGAGTACCTCAAGATTCCCGAACAGTGGACGCGCGATTACCAGCGCCTGCGCTCCAAGAACGAGGTGGCCAGCATAGTGGACTCCGCGCTGCTGGTGGCGCTGATGCTGGGCCTGGTGGTAATCATTATCATGCGCGTGCGGCGCCAGGATGTGCGCTGGCGGCGCGCGGCGGTGGTGGGGCTGGTGGGCATGGCGCTCTCGCTGTGCGCCAGCCTGAACCAGTTTCCACTGAATGAATTCGGGTATCCCACCACGGATTCCTACGGCAGTTTCCTGTCGCAACAGTTTTTGGAGGCCCTGCTTTCCGCACTGGGATCCGGAGGCCTGTTGTTCGTGCTGATCGCGGGCGCCGAAACCCTCTACCGCGAAGCGCTGCCAACGCAGATCTCGTTGGGCAACCTTTTTCGCCCGCGCGGGCTACGCACCAAGCGCTTCTTTCTGGGGCTGATTTTGGGCATTACGCTGGCCGGCATTTTTATTGCCTATCAGACGGTGTTCTACATTGTGGCGTACCGCTTCGGCGCCTGGTCGCCGGCGGAAGTTCCCTACGACAATCTGCTCAACACGCGCTTCCCGTGGCTGTTTGTGCTGTTCTTCGGATTCTTCCCGGCGGTCTCGGAGGAGGGACTCTTCCGCATGTTCGCCATCCCGTTCCTCCACAAACTGACGCGGTACCTTCCGGTGGCCGTGGTGCTGGCGGCCTTCATCTGGGGCTTCGGCCACGCCGGATATCCGCAGCAGCCGTTCTACATACGCGGCCTGGAGGTGGGCATCGGCGGCGTGGCGCTGGGGATGGTTATGCTGCGCTGGGGCATACTGCCGACGCTGGTGTGGCACTACTCGGTGGACGCGGGTTACACCGCCATGCTGCTGGTGCGTTCGCACAACCTTTATTTCCGGCTCTCGGGCGCGGCCAGCGCGGGGATCGTGGTGCTGCCGCTGCTGGTAGCGCTGGTGGCTTATTGGCGGCGCGGCGGATTCGAGCCGGAGGCCGGGCTGCTCAACGCCGATGAAAGCGTCCCGGTTGAGGAACCGGCGGAAGCGGCGCCGGTGCCCTCGCCCGCCGCTGCCACCATGGAGTACCGGCCGCTCACCAATCGCGTGCGCTTGGCGGCCGTCGCCATCTTCGCGGTGGGTCTGCTCAGCCTGCTGATTCCCGTGAACCGTTTCGGCGAATCCCCTAAATACAAAATCCCGGCCGAGCAGGCGCGCGCGGGGGCGGACGCATTCCTCAAGCAGCAGGGTCTGGACGCCGGCGCCTTTCGTCACTTGACCTACCCGGCCACGCACTGGAGCGGTCCCGACAGTCTGGCCGGCAAGTATTTCCTGGAGCGGCGGCCGGTGAGCGTCGTCTCCGGGCTGTTCGAGCGTTACCGGCCGGTCCAGCATTGGATGACGCGTTATTTCAAATCGCTCGATCGGGAAGAAGTCACCGTGTCGGAACATCCGGAAACCGGCAAGATATTGGGGTTCACGCACACCCTTCCCGAAGACCGCCCCGGCGCCGGCAGTCCGGTGGATCAAGCGCGCCAGATTGCTTCCGCCTTTGCCGCGGCCCAGGGGTGGGACGTGGCCGCCATGGAGTTGAAAGAAGTCACATCGGAGAAAAAGAAAGCGCGGACCGATTGGGTGCTGGAGTGGGAAGCGCGTCCCGGCGACCCTCGCAACCTGGACGAAGCCCACTACCGCGTGCACATCGAAGTGGCCGGCGACCGCGTTTCCACGCTGCGGTCGTACTGGAAAATCCCGGAAACCTACGAGCGCAGCCGTGACCGGCAGAACGCGCTCTCAATTGCGGTGATGGCGCTGCGCATCGGGATGATCGCGGCGGGCATAGTCTACGCGCTCTGGCTGCTGATTCAAGCCACGCGCCAGGGACTGGTGCGCTGGCGCCCCGCCATCCGCCTGGCCGTCCCCGCCACGCTGCTCTTCGCGCTGGCGTGGCTGCTCTCGTTCGAGCTCATGATGAAAAGCTACGACACCGCGATCCCGCTCGAAACCTATCAGGCCGTCCTGTACATTACGCTGCTGATGAGCGTGATTTTCTTGTTCCTCATCCTGGGCGGGGCGGCGGCTCTAGTCGTTCTGTTCTATCCGGAGAGCATGGGGGCTTTCCGCGCTGCCAACCGCGGGCTGCTGGGCCTGGATGCCGCGGTGGCCCTGCTGGCGGCGGCGGGACTCTGGGTCCTCCTGAATCAACACGACGCCATGCTCATGGACCACCATCACGCGCAGGCGCTTTTCAACATCGGCAGCCCGGACCTGATCGTCAGCCGCGCGCCGGCCCTGGCGGCGGTGGCGGGCGCCATGCGGTCGTTGCTCATGAACGCGGCCGCGCTGGCATTGATCGCGATTGTCATAAAGAAGTTGCCCAAGCGTTGGATGGTGGCTCTGCTGGCGCTGGCGGCGCTCACGGTGTATCTCTCGGGTGAGATCCGCACGCCGGGCGAATTCGCGCTCCAGTATGCCATGGCCGCCATCTGGGCCGGGGGCGCCGTGCTCTTCTGCTTGTGTTTCGCGCGCAAGAACTACCTGGCCTACGCCCTGGTGCTTTGGGCCATGGCGCTGCGGCCGGCGATAGCGGAGTTGTTCGGCCATGGGAACCCGGCGCTTGACCGGCAAGCGTGGATTGTAGCCGCCGTGCTGGCCGTGAGCGTGGTCTGGGCCGTGTCGCCGGCGCTGCGGCGGAGTTAGGGGACTGACCTCTCTGTCCCAAGGCGCGCGTTTCTTGCGCGCCGCCGCGGACAGAGCGGTCTGTCCCCGGGTTGTCGGTCTCCGAATCCTGATCGATGTGTGCAATAAGTTAAGATGGCGCACGTGACGATTTCGCGATCTGTGCCGGCCGAAGCGCCGGGAGCCAGCGACCACCGCGCCGCTCTCCTGGCGGGCTACCTCGGATGGACGCTGGACGCCTTCGATTTCTTCCTGGTGGTCTTCTGCCTGACCGCCATCGGACGCGAGTTTCATAAATCCGACGCCGCCATGGCTCTGGCGATCGCCGTCACCCTGGCCTTCCGCCCCGCGGGCGCCTTTCTCTTCGGCCTGATGGCGGACCGCTATGGGCGCCGCCTCCCGCTGATGCTCGACCTGATTTTCTACTCGGTGATCGAAGTGCTCTCCGGCCTGGCGCCCAGTTACACCGTGTTCATGGTGCTGCGCGCGCTGTTCGGGATCGGCATGGGCGGCGAATGGGGCGTCGGCGCGTCGCTGGCCATGGAGAAGGTGCCTACCCGCCTGCGCGGCCTGCTCTCGGGGTTCCTCCAGCAGGGCTATGCCATGGGTTACCTGCTGGCCGCCGTGTGCTTTTTCTTCGTGTTCCCGCGCGTGGGCTGGCGGCCGTTGTTCTTCCTGGGCGGGCTGCCCGCGCTGCTGGCCGTGTTCGTGCGCATGCGTGTAAAAGAATCGGAAGTGTGGAAGAAGACGCGCCACGAAACCTGGGGCCAGTTGAGCCGGGCCATCCTGAAGAACTGGAAACTGTTTCTGTATATGGCCGTGCTCATGATGGCCATGAACCTGGCTTCCCACGGCACGCAGGACATGTACCCGACTTTTCTGGAACGACAATGGGGATTCCACGTGGCGGGCCGCGCTGCTTTGACCGCGTTCTCGATGGTCGGGGCCATTGTGGGCGGGACGCTCTTCGGCTTCCTCTCCGACCGCATCGGACGGCGCCGCTCCATGGTGATCGCGCTGCTGGCGGCGGTGGCCGCGATTCCCGTCTGGGCCTTCTCGCCCTCGGTGACGCTCTTGGTCCTCGGCGCGTTCGTGATGCAGTTCATGGTTCAGGGTGCATGGGGCGTGGTGCCGGCGCACCTGTCGGAATTGTCTCCGGATTCGGTACGGGGATTTTTGCCGGGCTTCGGCTACCAGTGCGGCGTGTTGCTTGCCAGCTCGGTGGGCTACATCGAGGCTGTCTTCGCGCGCCGCACCAGCTACGCCGTGGCCATGGCGGTAACCGCCGCCACGGTGTTCCTGATGGCGGCCATTGCTACCGCGCTGGGGCCGGAGCGGCGGGCGGCGAAGTTTGGCTGAACGTAGCGCAGGCACTCCTGCCTGCCGTGCCGAGACTCGTCTCGGCACTCTGGAAGGCAACGAAATGACTGGGACGGTCCCCTAGTATGGAACAGATTCGCGAGGCGATAGAGGCTTTTCTCAAGAACTCGAGACAGCCGGCCCTCCTGGAACCCGGCGAGGAACTTCTTCCACTCACCGAAGATAATTTCGCGCTCGATCTCCGCGGCGGCCGTCTCACCTTGCAGGCCTGGGACCGCACCCGCAACCTGACGCGCCGCGTCACCGGCATACAAGAAACGACCGCCGCGCGCCTCGAAATCACCGTGCAGCGATTCGCCCACCGTGAGGGCCAACTCTTCCTGGTGGATTTAGCCCGGCGCGCCGGAGCCGATCTGGGCCGGCGCAGCGCCCGCCTGGTATTCCGCGAGCGTTTCCGCTTGTTTTTACGCCGCCAGTTCCCGGAGTGGAAGCTGGCGGAACTGAGCGCCGAGGCGAACCTGGAATTCAGCCTCTCGCCCGCCTTCCCCCGCGCCTTTCTGCGCCACGGGCAGCACGGCTGGGCAGCGATTGCCGCGCCGCCCGAAGCCGACGCGGCGGCGGTCCTTTCTTTCGGCCTCATCTGGCTCACGTACCTGCGCGCACGCGAGCGCCGGGTGGCCGTGGAAGGCCTGGCCATCTACGTCCCCGCCGGCCACGAGCGCGCCGCCGCCCTGCGCCTCTTGTGCCTCGACCCCGCCGCCGCGCGCTTCGAATTATTTTCCTATTCTGAGCAAGACTTCGTAACGCGCATCGACCCGCGCGACCACGGCAATCTGGATACGCGCCTGGAGCCTTGCCGCCGCCCCGCGCCCAACCAATTGGAAACGTGGCAGCGCATCGTCTCGCTCCCCGGCGTGGAGCGCGTCGTCAAACACGATGGCCGCGCGAGCCTGCGCGTCCGCGGCATCGAATTCGCCGAACTCTCCGGCGGCGGCTTGCTCTTCGGCTTGGGCGAGCGCCGCCCCGCGCGCGAGCACCACGCCGGTGAAATCGAGCGCCTGGTGGAAGAACTCACTCGCGCCCGCTCGCCCGAAGCCGAAGACCGCGGCCACCCGCTCTACCGGCAGAGTCCCGAGGCTTGGCTGGAATCCCAAGCACGCGCGCAGATCGAGACGCTGGACGCCTCGCTCCTGTGCGACCCCATCTACGACCAGGTGCCCGCCTTCGCCGGCGGCGACCGCGGCATCCTGGACCTGCTGGCCGCCGACCGCGCCGGCCGCCTCACCGTAGTGGAACTGAAAGCATCCGCCGATCTGCACCTCCCGTTACAGGCGCTAGACTACTGGATTCGCGTCAAATGGCACCTGGACCGCAACGAATTCACCGCCCACGGCTACTTCCCCGGCTTGCTCCTGCGCCCCGACCCGCCGCGCCTGCTGCTGGTCTCCCCCTCGCTCGAATTCCATCCCAGCACGGAGACCATCCTGAGTTACTTCGCCCCCGCGATCGAAGTGGAGCGAATCGGCCTGGCCGCCGACTGGCGCAGAGGTTTACAGGTGATGTTCCGCCTTCGCGGGGCGGAGAGGCCGGAGTGAGGGGGCGTGACCCAGTCAAGGCTGTTCGCCAGAACTCAAGATCTGTGCCCTTAGTTCGAGCCGGCGGGCGTCGTTCATCGCCAGAAGTTGAACCGTGGCGCGCCCAACGGCGGTGATTCCCATGATCCGCTCGCCTTCCACGATGAAATGCTCAGCCCAGTCGTTGCTCCGCGGGTGGAACAAGGGAACAACCTCGCGTGTTACCGGGTCGATTGCCGTTAGGTTCGGCCCCTTGCGAAGGTTACACCGATGGCATGCCAGCGCCAGGTTGCTCGTATCGTCCGACCCGCCATGCTGTCTGGCGACGATGTGTTCAACGTGATGGGTGAGATCGCAGTGTTCCTGGCGGAGCAGGCAGTACTCGCAACGGCCGGTTGCCCGCCGCCGCACGAAGTCTCGCGTGGCAGCATCCATCGGGTCACATGCAAATCGGAGGCAGTTGTTGGCGGGCCTTGATCTTAAGGATTGAGATGAAGTCCGCGGCGTTGATCAGCGCCTCATACTCGGCGGCTTCGTCGCTGGTAAGCACGCCGTCATTGGCCCGTTCGGCGAGCGTATCAATTCGCTGCTGCACGGGCGGAGCGACGCGCAATTCGACAACGCGGCGAGCCGACTCGGCGTCCAGGCAGCGGCCTAATGGGTCCAGAAAACCGTCGAGCGCGGTGGCGGCACTCATGCCTTTATGATACCGCGAACTCTCCGGGCACATTCGGGCGATGGCGTCCCCCCTTACCGCAACTCCTCCATCACCTCATCCAGCGCCGCCTTCGCCGGTCTGGTCCTGGATTGCGGCAGCGTCCCCACCGGCTCGTCCACCATATCCAGCAGGTCGATAAACGTGGGCTTCGCGGTGTTCACATACAACACGCCGGTGACCACTTCGCCCTTGGCGTCGGCTGCTTCCAGCATCATTAACGCCGCCTGGCGGTTGGTCGGATCGAAATCGCGCCCCAATTTGCGGATGCGCAGGTGCGACCCGTCGTGCATTTGCACGTCCATCACCGCGCCATCCGGGATCTCGACTGAAATGTCCTCGAACGACGGCACGAAATCCAGCTCTTGCAGGACTTCTTCGTGGTCCTTCACGTAGCTGTAGCTCTTGGTCGAACCCTCGTGGTCGTTGAAGGTGACGCAGGGCGAAATCACGTCGATGACGGAGAGGCCGCGGTGCGCAATGGCCGTCTTGAGAATCGCCTGAAGCTGCTTCTTGTCGCCGCTGAACGACCGCGCCACGAAGGTTGCGCCCCACCTCAGAGCCAGCGCGCAGCAGTCGAACGGTGGCAGATCGTTGTGCGTGCCGGTCTTGAGCGTCGATCCCAGGTCGGCGGTGGCCGAAAACTGCCCCTTGGTCAAACCGTATACGCCGTTGTCCTCGATCACGTAGATCATCGGCATGTTGCGGCGCACCAGGTGCATGAACTGGCCGAGGCCGATGGAGGCCGTGTCGCCGTCGCCGGTCACGCCCAGCCCCAGCAGGTTGCGGTTGGCCAGCAGCGCGCCGGTGGCGATGGCGGGCATGCGGCCGTGCACGCTGTTGAACCCGTGCGAAAGGCCCAGGAAATAGGCGGGCGATTTCGAGGAGCAGCCGATCCCCGAGAACTTCGCCACCGTCCAGGGCTGCACGCCGAGCTCGTAGAAACACTCGATGAGCCGCTCGGAAATGGCATTGTGGCCGCAGCCCGCGCACAACGTGGTCCTGGCGCCTTTATAATTCAGAACCTCCAGCCCGATGCGGTTGACTTTCTTGGGCGGGGGAGTCGCTACTGTGCTCATTTGCCCTCCTGTCCGGCGACCTCTTCGGTGACCGTGCGCGCGTCCAGCGGCAGCCCGCCGTAGTAGCGCACGCTGCGCAGTTTCGCGATCAGATCCGCGTCCAGTTCCAGGCGCATCAGGCCCAGCAACTGCGCGTCGCGGTTCTGATCCACCACGTACACCCGCTCGTGGCGGCGTATGAAATCCTGCAAGTGCGGCGTGAACGGATACGCTTTCAACCGCAGGTAGCTGGCCTCGATATCGTAG
>Ga0209039_10000609_pt1 | contig 34609 bp, 22 predicted proteins | sample BogFormECP12_OM1_FD_188238 | JGI IMG/M metagenome (GOLD analysis project Ga0209039, IMG submission 188238) | Bog forest soil microbial communities from Calvert Island, British Columbia, Canada - ECP12_OM1 (SPAdes) (version 2) | ecosystem: Environmental > Aquatic > Freshwater > Wetlands > Bog ... | reverse complement strand
AAGATGGGGCAGGACGGCCACGATCGCGGCGCGAAAGTGATTGCCACGGCGTTTGCCGACCTCGGCTTCGACGTGGACCTCGGCCCGCTCTTCCAGACTCCCGCCGAAGTGGCGCGCATGGCCGTGGAAAACGATGTGCACGTGCTGGGCGTTTCGACTCTGGCGGGCGGACATATGACCCTCGTCCCCGAAGTGATTGCGGAATTGAAGAGGCTCGGCCGTCAGGATATCCTCGTTGTCGTGGGCGGCGTGATTCCACCGCAGGACTTCGAGGCACTTCGCAAGGCTGGAGCCGGCGGCGTCTTCGGGCCGGGAACACGTATTCCGCTCTCCGCGCAGGATATTCTGCGCGCGTTGCTGGAGGAGCGGAGTGCGGACACGCCGACTGGCCGCTGAGCAATACATCGCCGGAGTGCTTGCCGGCGACAGAACCACCCTCGCGCGAACCATCACGGTAATCGAAAGCGATCTGCCGTCGGACAGCGAACTCTCCGCGCAGATTCTCGATTCCCTTCTCCCCTATACAGGCAAATCGCGGCGCGTTGGCATCACCGGTGTTCCCGGCGTTGGCAAAAGTACCTTCCTGGATAAATTGGGATTGCATATCGTTCGCGAACGCGGCGAGAAGCTCGCTGTGCTCAGCATCGATCCTTCGAGTCCCGTGACCGGCGGCAGCATCCTGGGCGACAAAACGCGGATGGAAAATCTTTCCGTGGAGCCCAATGCGTTTATCCGGCCAACGCCTTCGCGCGGTTCGTTGGGCGGCGTTGCGGGGCGCACACGCGAAACCATGCTTCTCTGCGAAGCGGCGGGCTTCAACAACGTGCTCATCGAAACCGTGGGCGTGGGCCAATCGGAAATCACCGTGCGCTCCATGACGGATTTTGTGCTGTTGCTGCTCCTGCCGGGCGCTGGCGACGAACTCCAGGGAATCAAGCGGGGCATCCTGGAATTAGTGGATGCGCTGGCGATCAACAAAGCTGACGGAGCGCAACTTGAGCGCGCGCAGCTCGCCCGGGCTGACTACGAGAATGCTTTGCACCTGTTCGCGCCCGGGGCTGGAGGTTGGACGCCGCCTGTGCTGCTCTGCAGCGCCGTAACGGGCAAAGGAATTCCCGAGATTTGGGAATGCGTGCTACGTCACGAACAATTTCAGAAGGATCAAGGGCTCCGGGGAGAAATGCGCCGCGAACAGGCCCTGGCCGCCATGCGTCAGATGATCTATTCCGAACTGGAAACCTCGTTTCGCCACGATCCGCATATCGCGGCCAAGCTGCCGCAAATGGAAGCGCAAGTCCGCAATGGGAAGGTTACTTCTTTCGCCGGGGCGCGCGCGCTATTGGCCGAATTCCGGTATCCACCCGCGAAGAAACGCTGACGGCCGAAAGTCTCAGAAAAGCTGAATCAACGATGGGCCTGGTGTTTCCGCACGACTTCCATGTATTTCCTGGCATTCTCCGAGATGCCGGCAAGTTTTTCGGGGCCAACGGCATCGCTTTCAATTAAATCGGCGCCCACACCCAGGGCAAACGCACCCGCGGAAAGAAAGTCGGCAGCCGTAGAAAGCGAAACTCCGCCCGTGGGAATCAGCTCGATTTGTGGAAGAGGCGCTTTCAAGGATTTCAGGTATTTCGCTCCACCCATGGATCCGCAGGGAAAAATCTTCACGGCATCGGCGCCCGCCTCCCAGGCGGTGAGCACTTCCGTGGGTGTGAGCGCTCCTGGGAAAACAGGAATCGAATAGCGGTGGCAGATTTCGATGGTGGAGATCTTCAAGGAGGGGCTGACGATGAATTGGGCCCCGGCAAGGATGCAGGCGCGGGCGGTCTCTGGATCGAGAACGGTTCCGGCGCCGACAAGAACCTGCTCGCCAAAGCTGGCCGCCAGTTGGCGAATCACGTCCAGCGCGCCAGGAACCGTCATGGTGATTTCCAGAAGCTGCACTCCGCCTTGCTTGACGGCATGCGCAATGGCGATGGCGTCTTCCTGATTGCGGGCCCGCAGGACGGGAATGACGCAAATCTCCCGAATGCGTTGCATGGTTTCAGACTTAGGCATGGTTGTGTGTTGCTGCGCTAACGCTGGACGCGCGCAGTGCCTCCCTTCATCAATCGCATGACTTCCGTCGCCGTGGCCATGCTGGTGTCACCCGGAGTGGTCATTGCCAAAGCGCCGTGCGCGCAACCGCAATCCACCGCCCACTGCGGATCTTTGCCCAGCAGGAAGCCGTGGATCAGGCCGGAAGCGAATGAGTCTCCTCCGCCGACGCGGTCAAAGATTTCCAGGTTGGGGAAAGGCCGCGCTTCAAAGAAGCTGCCTGCATGATAACAAATGGCGCCCCAATCGTTTACCGTGGCTGTTTTCGCGTTGCGGAGCGTGGTGGCAACGACGCGCAAATTCGGATATTGCGCAAGAACGGAATGAATCATGGCCCGAAAGCCGGCAGTGTTGAGTTCGGAAAGATGTTCGTCCACCCCTTCGACCTTGAATCCCAACGCGGCGGTGAAGTCCTCTTCATTGCCGATCATGACGTCAATCAGGGGGGCCAGCTCGCGATTTACTTCCATCGCCCGCTGTTTGCCGCCTATCGATTTCCAGAGCGATTCCCTGTAGTTGAGGTCGTAGGAAACCACTACACCATGCTTTTTCGCGGCTTGCATCGCTTCACGCGCGACGAGTGGCGTGGTTTCCGAAAGCGCGGCGAAGATTCCTCCGGTGTGGAACCAGCGGGCGCCTTCGGCAGCGAAGATTTTCTCCCAGTCGATTTGGCCGAGCTTGAGTTGGGAAACGGCAGTGTGGCCTCGATCGGAACATCCTACCGCCGCGCGCACGCCAAAGCCGCGCTCGGTAAAGTTCAGACCATTTCGGACCGTGCGGCCAACACCATCAAAATCAACCCACCGCAAATGCGAAAGATCAACCCCGCCCTGCAGCATCAGATCTTCGATGAGCCTGCCCACTGGATTATCCGCAAGTGCTGTGACGTGGGCGGTACGCAAGCCGAAGCAGCGCCGCAACCCGCGCGCCACGTTGTACTCGCCGCCTCCTTCGCAAACGCGGAAGGACCGCGTTGTGGATACACGCCCATCGCCCGGGTCGAGGCGGAGCATCACTTCCCCGAGGCTGACAAGGTCCCAGCGGCACTCGGCCGCCTTGCGCGGAATTGTCAGCGGTGCATCCGCGGGTGTACTTCCCGGTTGCCTGGAATGGTCCGGTGCTTCTGGCGCATTGTGCGTGTTCATGGGTTCACATCACTGGCGAGGAGTCTGCCATTCATGCGAAAACGTTCCCCGTCAAGAGATGATTCATTATGTCAGCCGCGCCGCGCCCGCGCACTAGCATTTTGATGGCTGGGCGGCGCATGCGATTCGTGAATCTTGCGCACAGGTATGCGTATCGTAAAGGACCGCGGCAGAAGATCAGGAGCTCTACACCTTCACCGTTTTCCCGGTTTTAGCCGCTTCGTAGATCGCCATGATCAGCTTGATGTCGCGCAGCCCCTCTTCGCCCGGCGTGAGCGGCTCCTTATTTTGCATAATGCAATCCGACAAATGGTCCATCTCGAGGGCAAAATGGTTCTGCTCCGGAATATCGATTTCCGCGGTGATTTCATCGTCTCCCACGTCATGTTGCCTGCGCATATGGTTTCCGCGATACCAAGTGCCGGGGTCCATCTCCAGATGGCCTTTTGTGCCGATGACGCGATAGTGGCTCTGATGATAGTAGCCGTAGCTGGACGAGCAATTCGCCAGCACGCCACTGGGGAAACGCATCTGGAAGTTGACGGTCTCTTCCACTTCCTTAAAACGCGGATCTCCCGGCTGGTTGAACATCATGGCATTCACTTCCGTGGGTTCTTCGCCGGAGAAATAGCGAGCGGCGTTGAGGGCATATATGCCAATGTCCATCATGGAGCCACCGCCAGCGAGGTCCTTCTTCAACCGCCACTGATTGGGATCGGTAGCATTCCACCCGGCATCGGCCTCAATGACCTGGGTTGGTCCAAGTTCGCCTGAGCGCACGATGCGAATAGCCTCTTGTGTGAGGGGTTCGTAGCGGCAGCGGTACGCCACCATGAGCTTCTTGCCTGCCTTACGCCCGGCGTCGATCATCTGCTGGCACTCGGCTGGCGTATTGGCCATCGGCTTTTCCGTCAAAACGTTCTTGCCGGCCTGGAACCCGCGAATCGTGTATTCGGCATGCATGCCGTTGGGGAGAACGATGTAGATGACATCGACTTCCGGGTTGTCCCTGATGGAATCGTAATTCTGGTAGTTGTAAATATTCTTCGGGTTGACTCCATAGCGCGCTGCCAGTTTGTTGGCCTTGTCGGGATGGCCACTCACAAGGGCCACCACCTTGGATTTCTCGCACCTGGCAAAGGCGGGGAGAATTTCATAAACAGAGAGTTCGCCCAGACCGACAACGGCCCATCCGAGCTTCTTGCCGGGTACATCCGGAACGATGAGCGGTTCCTGCGCCGCTGCTCTCTTCAGAAATGTTCCGGCAACATTCGCGACCACCAGGCCCTGGCCCACCTTACTGATAAACCCTCGGCGCGTGATTTCTTTTATTGGGGACTCCGACATGACATGCACCTCAGTCTTATTGCGGTTTTGAATCCCGCTGCTTGCGGAGTTCTTCTAAGTGACGCTTCAAATACTCCTGATATTCCTGAAGCAATTTAGGATCGCTGGGCGAGCCGTAAATCTCGCTGGACTTGTATTTCCCTTCAGCAAACTTCTTCTTCGTCCACTCGTCGTGAATGTGCGTTTCATCGGCGCGGTCAAGAACCTCCTTCACGAACTGGGGAGGAATGAAATAAACACCTTCGCGGTCGCCAACCGCGAGGTCTCCCGGCATTACCGTTACTTCGCCAATGCGCACGGGAACATTGATTCCCGTGAGCATCACGTTCCCGATGGGAGTGGGATCGACGGAGCGAAAATAGGCGGGCATGTCGATTTCGGAAAGGCCATCCAGATCGCGAATGCTGCCGTCGACGACGAGACCACCGCCATGAGTGGCTTCCATCACGTAGAAAAAGAGATTGTCGCCGACGATGGTGCCATTCACTTTTTTCCCGAACAAGTCCACGACCAGGACGTCGCCTGGCTGCAGCATGTCAATGGCGGTCTGATTGGTGAGACGGGAAATGCCGCGGTCCTTGGCTTTCTTCACTGCGATGTCTTCCACATCCGCGCGCACCGGCATGAACTGCACGGTGAAGACGCGTCCCACCATGGTTTTCCCGGGATGCAGGACCATGAATCCATCGGCGTACTGATTATTGAAACCCTTTTGCTGGAGTACGGCCCACACTTCTTCCGACGAGAGACCCCGTGCCCTCTCGATGAGGTCATCGGGCACCCTGGGCCTGCCATCCGGAAGGCGATCAAAGGGATTAGCCGCGGTGTAATCGATCAGATCCTGCTTGGAAAATGTAATGAGCTGAGCGCTTGCGGCATTGGGATGGAGCAAAACAAACAAGCATGCAATCAAGGAGATGATAAGGCCGATCCGTACGGAACGACAGCTAACTGCGTGAGTCATGGGAAACCCCCACTACAGAAAAGAATAGTTACGAGCGATGATGGAGAATGAGGCGAGTTTGCGCTTCGCCCTGCCAATTTTGTGACTCCCCGAAATTCTCAAATCGGAAGCACTTTGTCAAACCCTATCATGGCAGAGCAATGATACGATGCATCCTGAGTTTCCACATGACTCTTTTCCATGGCCGGCTGCGCTGGGTGCTGATCTTCTGGATGTTTGCGATCAGTGCCATTGCCTATCTGGATCGCGTAAACATATCCATCGCGGGCAGTTCGATCGAGCGCGAATTCAGGCTGGGGCATCTGCAACTTGGTTGGGTATTCAGCGCGTTTGTATTGGGGTACGCGCTATTCCAGGCACCGGGGGGCCGGCTGGCGGATCGCTTTGGTCCACGCAGGGTCCTTACTCTGGGAACGGTATGGTGGGCTGTGTTTACGGCGCTCACAGCATTTGTGCCGCCGGGATGGCCGCATGCATTGATGATGTTATTGAGTGTGCGCTTCCTCCTCGGGATCGGTGAGGCGGTTGTTTTTCCAGCAAGCAACCGGTTGGTAGCGAGCTGGATTCCTTCAAGGGAGCGAGGAATCGCGAACGGCTTCATCTTCGCCGGTGTAGGCGCCGGCGCGGGCATTGCTCCCCCGCTGATCACCTACATTCTCGTACACCATGGTTGGCGATGGTCGTTCTGGATCAGCGCCCTGCTTGGTCTACTTGCGGGCCTGGTTTGGATGCTGATTGCGCGAGACACGCCGGAAAAGCATCCCTGGATCGATGCGCGAGAGGCGGAAATGATTCGATCTGGGCTGCCGGAGTCTGCGAACGGGCAGGCTACCGGCAAACCGCTTCCCTGGCGTGTGATTTTCGGAAGCAAGAGCGTCCTGGCAATCACCTTGAGTTATTTCTGCTATGGCTATGTCGCGTACATCTTTTTTTCCTGGTTCTTCATTTATCTGAGCACCGTCCGCGGGCTGGACCTCAAATCGAGTTCCTATTATGCGATGCTTCCCTTCCTGGCGATGGCGATTGGCTCGCCGCTTGGCGGCTGGATCAGTGATCTGGTCGCGAAAAAACATGGCAACAAAGTGGGACGGTGCGGCATTGCGTCCGCCAGCCTGATGCTCTCGGCCATTTTCGTGGCCGCCGGAACTTACGCGCAGGATGCGCGCATTGCGAGTATCATTCTTGCGGGAGGGGCCGGCGCGCTGTATCTCTCGCAAAGCGCATTCTGGTCGGTGTCTTCCGATATTGCGGGGCGTTCCGCGGGCTCCGTTTCTGGCGTGATGAATATGGGCAATCAAATTGGCGGCGCTGTTACAGCCTCTTTAACGCCGCTCATCGCCAAACATTTCGGCTGGGGTACTTCATTCGTCGTGGCGGCGGCACTGTGCGCCGTCGGATCGCTGACGTGGCTGCTGGTAGATCCGCAGAAGGAACTTTCGTTCAATTCTGTTGAGGCAACCGCGAACTCGCAAGCCTAATGGCGTTGGTGCAGGAAGGAGAAGTCCATGAAGAGCGTGTTTCAGGGTCGCAAGCGAACGGCAGTTATTATTGCGGGCATATTTCTATTCTCGGCGTTTCTGGTGGTCCTCGTCTCTTCTTCCATTCCCCGCGCCGTCTCCCGTCCAACCGTCACGGATGAAGCGAGTTTGCTCGACGGCTATCGCCACGTAGAAGTAGCGTCGGTGTCGGACGCCATGGAAAAGCTCACCGGGCAGCGGATGTACATGTCGCACCGCATGCGCCCGATTTTCCCCGCAAAGTTCGCCGGGATTGCCGTCACCGTAAAACTGAAGAAGGAAGAGAATCACGATCCGGACGCGTTGCAGGGCATGCTGGCGGCGATTGATCAAGGCGGGGCAAACTCCGTGTACGTGATGGTCGTGGAGGACGGCATCGACATCGCCGGGATGGGCGGCCTGATGGGAACGGCAATGATGTCGCGCGATTTTTCCGGTGCGGTGATTGATGGCGGCGTGCGGGATGTGGCGTACCTGAAGAAGATTGGCTTCCCCGTGTACGCTTTGGGGACCGTGCCGTCCACTTCCGTGAGTCATTATCGCTTTGCAGGTTCCAATATCCCGGTGGTATGTGATGGTGTCGCGGTTAGCGCGGGCGACATTGTGGCTGCGGATGCGGATGGAGTAGTGGTTGTTCCGCGAGCCAAGGCGGCTGAGATCCTCACCCTGGCGCAGGACATGGACTTCAAAGAACACTCCATGTACGCCTACATCGAGAAGCTGAAATCGATCGAGGAAGCGGTGAAAAAGTTTGGGCGGTTATAACAGTCTCGAGGGAGAAAAATCCATGAGTGAGAACATGTTGGGACGTCGCGAGGTATTAAAGGCTTCAACTCTGGCGCTGGGAGGCAGCTTGCTCTCGGGAGAATCGCTGGAGGCCTACCCAAAAGGGGTGAATGTTAATTCCAGTCCATCGACGCTGAAGATCACGGACCTGCGCGTGGCGACGGTGGTGAAGCCGGGGCCGAGCCCTTGCCCGATTATTCGCATTGACACGAATCAGGGCGTTTATGGACTGGGCGAGGTACGCGACGGCGCTAGCGCCACGTACGCGCTCTTTCTGAAAAGCCGCATCGTGGGAGAGAACCCCCTGCAGCTCGACAGAATCTTCCGCAAAATCAAACAGTTTGGCGGCCATGCGCGGCAGGGTGGCGGCGTGTGCGCCATCGAGATGGCCTTGTGGGACATCGCGGGCAAGGTTTACAACGCCCCGGTGTACGCCATGGTTGGCGGCGGAAAATTCCGCGACAAGATTCGCATCTATGCCGATACCACCGAGTCCGATGATCCCAAGATTTACGCGCAACACATGAAGGAACGCAAGGAGATCATGGGGCTTACATGGCTCAAGATGGATCTGGGCATTGAGATGGTGGCAAACACGCCCGGTACGGTGACGAATGGCGCGGACGTCGAGCAATGGCGCGCGAACCAGCTTCCACATCCTTTGCTGGCCATGGAGGTGACGGACAAAGGCATCGCCATGCTGGAACAATTCGTTGCCGCGGTTCGCGATGCCGTGGGCATGGAGATTCCGCTATCCATGGATCACCTGGGGCATCTGGGAGTGAAATCGATCATCCGGCTTGGCAAGGCCTACGAGAAATACAACCTTTCCTGGATGGAAGATGTGATTCCGTGGAACTATACGGAATTGCTGAAACAGATTTCGGATCAGAGCCCTACTCCGATTCTCACAGGGGAAGACATCTATCTGAAGGAACCGTTCGAAGTGCTTTGTGCGAACCACGCCGTGAGCAAGATTCATCCGGACCTTGCCACGTCGGGTGGCATTCTGGAAACGCACAGGATTGGAGATATGGCGGAGGGCTACGGCGTGCCCATGGCCATGCACTTTGCGGGAACGCCAATTTGTTGCATGGCGAACGTTCACTGCGCCGCGGCAACGCAGAATTTCCTTGCGCTCGAAAACCATTCTCTGGATGTGCCTTGGTGGTCGTCCATGGTCGAAGAGGGAGTCAAGACTCCGATCGTGAACCATGGCTGGATCGAGGTGCCAGACCGGCCGGGCCTCGGTGTGACCCTTAATGAGGAGGCGGTGCGGCAACATCTGGCGCCGGGCACTGGCTACTTCGAGCCGACAACGCAATGGGACCAGGAACGCTCGTGGGACCGGCTGTGGAGTTAGCTCCACGCCTTAAGCCAGCCCGGAGCCCCGCGGCGGATACACGCGCACGCTAAGCCGGATACTTCTCATTTGGCTTCACGATGCGAATGCGATGGTCGGAGAATTTGTAGTGCGCCCCGGGCAGCTCTAGTTTTGGCATGTGGCAGGTCACGCATTTGTCCTTGGACACCTCGCAGGCCTTCGCGCCAGGTTTCCCGCCGCCGTGGCAGGCCAGACACTTTGGGTCGTAATCGAGCGGCTGGCTGCTCAGTTCGTGGTGCGGGTCATGGCACGCGAGGCAACTGATCCGCGGGTCATCCGTGTCGTAGCACTTGCTGCCCGTCAGCCGGTACGGCTGGAAGCGAATGTTCCCTATCCCCAGGTTACCCTGAAGCACAATCTCTTCCCACGTGCGGTGACACTGCCCGCAGAAGTTGGAGACCTGCTCCGCGGAGAGGTTGCGTAACTTGAGCAAATCTTTTGGCGTCTCCAAATCGAAACTATCCAGCAGCATCGCGGCAAGGTGCGTATCGGCGGATCCATGACAGTGCACGCATTGCACTCCGGGAATCAATTTCTCCAGCGTGAGCTCCCTTGCCAGCGTTGCGTTGGTAGCGTGGCACCCGAAGCAAAGCAGCTTATCGTCGCGAGTCATGAGGCGCCCGGCAGCTTCGTTAATGTCGGCTGGGGCCGAGCCCTCGGAACCCATGGTGGGAGCGAGGCCATTCAGCTCCCGGTAATAACTGACGCGGCTCTCGTAGAGCTGGCCGTCTTTCTCGAGAATATAGGTTTGACCGATTGCGGAACTTGCTCCCATGGCCCAGCGGATGGGCATGGTGACCGTCCTGGCTTCATCGGAGACCGAAAAGTTGCTGTGGTCGCCCTTGCGCTCGATGCGATACGAGTAGTTGCCAACCTTTGCGGTGAGAACTGGATGATTGATCAGGACCTTGCACTCCTCGACCGTTTCCAGCGCGTGCCCCATTGAAGTGGCAGGCTGCGATCTGGCCTGTGAATGACACGAGAGACACGGAGATACGTCGCGCGAGTCCGTTTGCGCAAAGACGGCCACAGGAAAAGCCAAGCACAGAAATTGCAGGCGCCATCTCATCACGGTTTGGAAAGTGCAGCCACGTTCCGGCTTTCACGCCACCGCCACGTTTTAGCCGCAACCAGGCGGTCAATTATATAACATGGGCTTGGGTGAGCTTGGGCGCTTCCCAGGCGCTGGTCACTGCGCCGGTTCTTCAATCGTCAAAATCTGATCCGCCGCCACGTTGTGCAACACCTGGTGGATGCGGCTGGGCCACTTGATATCGATCTCGCGGATCGTTTTCGAGGCGCCCAAGCCGAAGTGTACGCGGGAGTCGCTGGCGCAGGCGTAGCCCACGGCGGTGGTGGCCTCGTTGTACTGCTTCGTGCCGTCCTCGGCGGTGATGCGGATTTGCGCTCCCAGCCCCATGCGGTTGCTCTTCTTGCCGACGAGCTTCAGCAGAATCCAGTGGTTGCCGTTCTTTGAAATATTGTGAAAGTATCTCAGCTTGCCGTTGAGCACCGTAACCACAGCGTCAATCCGTCCGTCGTTATCCATATCACCGAAAGCCACACCGCGATGCGCCGCCGCCTTCTGGAAATCGGGACCGGCTTCGGCGCTCACATCCTGAAACTTGCCATTTCCCAGGTTGCGGAAAACGGCGTTGGGCTCCTCGTAATGCCGGTTGGAAAACTGCGCGATGTTGTCGAGCACATTGCTGCGCGCGACGAAGAGGTCCTTCCAGCCGTCGTTATCGAAATCGAAGATGCCATTTCCCCATCCGGACATGCCGCGGGTTCCCGCCAGGTGCGCTTGAGAGGTTTTCTCCACGAACTGGCCGCCTCCCACGTTTTGAAACAAGGGAAAGGATTCGTTCTCGACGGCGGTGTGCCAGATGTCCGGGCGGCCATCGTTATACACGTCCTTGAAATCCGCGCCCATGCCGGAAATGGCGCTGCCGTTCTGCGTATATGCGACCCCGGATTCCAGCGCGACCTCTTCGAATTTCTTGCCGCCCAAATTGTGGAACAGGAAGTTGGGACGATTGTCGTTGGCCACGAAGATATCCATGAACCCATCGCCGTCGTAGTCGGCAATCGCCACACCCATCCCCTTGCCGAAGTATTTGGAGATGCCCGTTTCGACAGACACATCGGTAAAGGTGCCATCACCGTTGTTACGGTAAAGCGTGTTGGGCAGGTTCGCGTAGTTATTGGGATGGCAATAGGCGCGCAGTTTCGGATTCGGGCCGCAGTAAGGATCTTTGTCCACTTCCCACTTGCAATAATTGGAGACAAACAGGTCCAGGAGGCCGTCGTTGTTGTAGTCCACCCAGGCAGCCGATACGGACCACATCTTCTTGCCATCGAGCATGCCCCCGCCCACACCCGCCTTGTCCGTGACGTCGGTGAACGTGCCGTCTCCATTGTTGTGGAAGAGTTGGTTCTTCCCCGTGTTGACCACATAGATATCAGGCCAGCCATCGTTGTCGTAGTCGCCGATGGCCACGCCCATGCCGTAGCCTTGGCCCGCCACGCCGGCTTTTTCGGTGACGTCGGTGAAGGTGCCATCGTGGTTGTTGTGGTACAGGCGATTCCAGTACTTGGGACCTTCCTTCTGGAGGGAAGGGATCGCCGCGCCATTCACCACGTAGACGTCCAGATAGCCGTCGTTGTCGTAATCGAACAGCGCCACGCCGGCGACCATGGTTTCGGGTTGATTCTTGTTCGGGGTCGGGCTACTGTCGGACACGAACGTCAGGCCTGCGCGTTCCGCGATCTCCTCGAAAACGATGGGTCCGGTGACGGACCCAGCCATTAGAGCGCCAGCACCAATCACAATTACAGTTACAATGTAGGTGAGAACCTTCATGTCTTGGAAATCTCAGTCTAGCATGTGGCGCACGATGGTGCTCAGCCTTTCCATGGCCGATGCCTGTTTCTGCCTGGTTCTGCTGTCCGCAGGGCCCGCACCGGCGCCCAAGCGGCCTGGTTTTGTGGACGTGGCACCGCGCTCGAAAATCTCCTACATCAGCAATAACAGTCCGGGAGGGCACAAGTATTTCCCCCAGCCAATGTGCGGCGGGGTAGCCATCTTCGATTACGACAACGACGGCAAGCTGGACATCTTCTTCACCAATGGCGCGCAGATGCCGGAAATGAAAAAGACGAATCCTTCCTACTACAATTGCCTGTTGAAGCAGAAGTCCGACGGGGCTTTCGAGGATGTCACCGCCAAAGCCGGTCTGCTGGGCGAACACCTGGACTTCAACTTTGGCGTCGCGGTAGGCGATTACGACAACGACGGCTACGAGGACCTGTTCATCTGCAGCGCCGGCCGAAACGTCCTCTATCACAACAACGGGGATGGAACGTTCACTGATGTGACGAAGGCTTCGGGCATCGGTACCAAGCCGCCAAATACGCTCAGCGTCGCCGCCGCCTGGTTCGACTACGACAACGACGGCCTGCTGGACCTCATCGTCTCCAACTACACCTTGTGGACGCCGCAGACCGACCTGCGCTGCTCCATGGGCAGCACGGAATATTACTGCGATCCACGGCGGTACAAAAGCGTGCCACCGCGGCTCTACCACAACCTGGGCAACGGCAAGTTCGAGGATGTCACCGAAAAGTCAGGGCTGGCCAAGTCTCCCGGCAAGGGGATGGGCATCTCGATTGCCGACTTCAATGACGACGGGTGGCAGGACGTGTTCATCGCCAACGACACCGAACCCAATTCCCTGTTCATCAACAAAGGCGACGGCACGTTCGAGGAAAAAGGGCTGGAACTCGGAGTTGGCTACGATGACAACGCGCGCACCGGGTCTTCCATGGGGTCGGACGCCAAGGACTATGACAACGACGGCAAGGTGGACATCTTCTACAACAACCTGAGAAACCAAGTTTGGCAGCTTCTGCGAAATAACGGCAAGATGTTTACGTTTCCTTACTCCACCAAAATCCAGACGATGAGTATGCCCTTCTCCGGCTGGAGCAATGGGTTCATCGACTATAACAACGACGGGTGGAAGGATATTTACTCCGCCAATGGTGACGTCGACCAGGTGGACGAGACATCGCCGGAGCACGACACCATGTTTGAAAACGTTGACGGGAAGACCTTCGTGGACGTTTCCGGAGAGATGGGCAAGGACTTCCTACACAAAGGTTACCAGCGAGGGTCGGCTTTCGGCGATCTCAACAACGATGGCTCCCTGGATATCGTGGTCAGTTCGCTGAATGAACATCCGCGCATCCTGATGAATACCGCCGATAGCGGCAATCACTGGCTCATGCTGAGCCTGACCGGGCACAAGAGCGCGCGCGACGCCATAGGAGCGAAAATCAAGTTGACCACGGCCTCCGGCCGCGTGCTCTACAACCATGTCTCCGTCAGCGTGGGATTCATGTCCTCGAGCGACAAACGCGTCCACTTCGGCTTGGGCCAGGAAAACAGGATTGCGTCCATCGAAATCCGCTGGCCCAGCGGCATCCAACAGGTGCTGAAAGACGTCGCCGCCGACCAGTTCCTGAAGATTGACGAGCCCCGCCAATAAACCAGGGGGCAATGCAAAGAGAAAGCACCCGCTCGCCGCGGCGAGCGGCCGCGCTATAAAACCCCACACCGGAAGGCCCTTAATGCCTCCAGAGGGCTCTGTAAGCTCGTAGAAGGGGTATTAGTGCACCTCGCCCTTGGTCTCGTTCTGTTTGGCGTCCTGTTCGGCTTTCAGCTTCTGCACCAGGGCCCGCTCGCGGTCTCCTTCGGCTTTGCGCTTTAGCCGGTAGTAGACCTGGGCAAGCGACACATGCGCCTCCAGGAATTGCGGCGACTGCTGCACCACCTTCTCGAAAATGGCGCACGCGCGATCCAGGTCACCCGCCGCCAGATCCGTTGCGCCCACCTGATAGAGCGCCCCCGGGTCGCCGGGACGGACGATGAGCGCCTGCGCCAACAGCTTGCGCGCCCGCTCATAATCGCCATCCTGTTTCAGCAGCACCGCCAGCCGCAGGTTCGATTCGAAGTCGTTGGGATTCTGCTCCAGTTCCTTCTCGAACGATGCGCGGGCCGAGGTCATATCGCCGCTGTCCATTTGCGCCAGGCCGAGGTAGGAGTAGAGGTCCGGGAGATGTGGGTTCATCTCCACGGCTTTGGAGAGATCCGCAATAGCAGCGGGATATTCGAGCGCTTCGAGCCGGGCCATTCCGAGAAGCAGATGGGCCTCCGCGGACTCGCCATTGCGCAGAATACGGTCAATCTGAACTTCTCCCTGCTCCACCTGTTTGTCGCGGATCAAGGCTGTGCCAAGCATATAAGCCACCGCGAGATCGTCCGGGTGAGAGCTCGCCACCGGCCGCAAGACGCGGATGGTATCTTTGTCCTTGCCCATCCGCAGGTAGCAATCCGCCAGCAGAAGTGTGGCCTGGTAGTTGGACGGATCTGCTTTGTGCACCTTGACCAGCGTTTCCGTGGCCTCTCCGATGCGCCCCATTTTGTAGTAGGCCAGAGCCAGATTGACGGAAATTCCGGGAGTGGAAGGCGCGAGCTTGAGCGCGAGATTGTATTCCTTGATGGCTTCTTCGTAGCGGCCCAGCCCCGCGAGTGCCGCTCCCAGATTGGCGTGAATTGGCCCCACGCCGGGGTGATCTTTCAGAAACTGTTGGTACTCACGTACCGCGCCTTCCAGGTCGCCCGCTTTTTGTTTGCTGATAGCGTCCTGGACAAGAGCCTGTGGGTCTTGTGTCTGGGCCAAAGCGCCGGTGAAGGCACCCGAGGTCAAAAGCAGAAGAAACGCGAATTTCCGCATAGAAACATTGAGACTCGAGACTACTTCGTCATGCACAGCCGTGCTCATTTCATGCTATCAGGCCAGGCAGCAAACTCAAGAAGCAATTGGTTGCGGCAGGTATGCTATTGAAGAAGGGCTTACAAAAAGCAAGAGGGGATGGCCGGAGCCATCCCCTCTTGGTTGAAGTGAGTATCGAGTTTAGAAGTAGAACTTAACGGCCAACTCCACGATGCGGTGACCTTGCTTCTGCGTGACCGTACCGAAATCAGTGTTGGTCTGCGTCAGAGTGCCGTCAGGGTTTTGCGCGAAGTGCAGGCTGAGGTTGTTGCCGTTGAACGACCAGAGCGGGTGGTTCAGCCAGTTGTAGCCGTCGACGCGGAACTGCAGCGACTTATGCTCGGTGATCTTGAAGTTCTTGAACAGGCCCATGTCCCAATTGAAGAATGCCGGTCCATAGATCGCCGGCAGGATAGTTGAGCCGGTCTGCCCAACTTGTGTGGGCGCGGTAAAGCAGTTGCCGTTGATGTACTGATGCGCAGCCAAGTGGCTCGTGGGATTGCAGGTCATGATCAGGCCGAGTTGCATGTCCGGCGTGCCGAGGATCGAAACGTTGGTGATGGCGATCCCCTTGGGGGTTGTCGAATTGATACTGCCCGGAATGATCGCGCTGGTACCGGAGGGGCCTCCATCCCCGCTATAGCTCAGGCCAAAGTTCTGCCCTTGCAGTGTCGAGAGATTGGGGCCGCTCTCCAGTTGCAACACACCGGAGACCTGCCAACCGTTGACGAAGCCGCCGACGATCTTGTTCACGTTGGCCTTGGGCAACTCAACCGAGTAGGCCGCGTTGAACAAATGCTTGCGGTCGTTGGGCTGCACGCCATAGTTCTTGTTGACGTCGAACTGGTCGTAGAAGCCCACGATGCCCAAGGACTTGCTGAAGGTGTAGTTCAGGTTGATGGTGTAGTGTCCCTTCGAGCGTATCCACGCCGCTTGCAAGGAGTTGTAGTTGGCATGCCCGTTATGGGTGTCCACGTACAGGTCCGAGTAGCCCAGGATTGGACGGAAACTGTCCGCGCTCAATCCGTTCGGATCTTTTAGTCCATTGTTGGCCGCTACCATCGCTCCAAGCGGGACCGTGTTGATGTTCAGAGTGTTGAATCCCAAGCTGCCGCCGTTGCCGCTGGCGGGGAGATCTTTCGAGCGGTTGCCAACGTAGGAGACTTCCAGGAGGCTGGACCAAGGCAACTGGCGAGAGATGGTCAGGTTCCAGTTGTCGGTGTAGGCTTCCTTGTCGTCCTTGCTGTCCACCGCCGCGGGTCCGGAAGCTACGGAACTGAAGTTAACCGTGTCCAGCCCGGCATTCCCGGACGAAGTGCACCCGGTGCCGGTACCGACCGTGCACCACGGCGCTACGCTCGTCAAATCCGCAGGCAGCGGATTGACCAGGATGGGCTGGTTGGTTGTTGGGCTGAGAGAAATCTTGTTGCCGAATCCGACGGACTGTACACCCACGGAGGCATCCAAGCCGTTGGTAAACTGCCCGGTATGGAAGTAGTAGCGGCCCCAACCACCACGGATGATGGTCTTGCCGTTTCCGAAGAGGTCGTATGCGGCGCCCAAACGCGGCTGGTAGAACAGTGCGCGAGTCGGGAAGCCAGCCAACGGAACGGAAGAATTCTTGGCATGCCATTCATAGCCGCAAAAGGTTGGCGCACCGGTACACGATTGACCGCCGCCCTGGTTATAGGCGTTGAGGTCGAAGATGGAGAAGCCACCCACCACCCCGCCATGGGAATAGCGGTCATACCACGGCTGCATATGGCTGAAACGCATGCCGTAGTTGATGGTCAGGCGCTTGGTCACCTTCCAATCGTCCTGTGCGAAGAATTCAGTGGTGTTGTAGGCGATGTCGTTGATGCGGTCAAAGCTGGTCTCATTATAGGAATTCCCTAAGCCCAGGACCTCGTCGGAATAGGAGTCGCCGGTCGTATAATCCGAACCGCCGAAGTTGATTACGCCATTGGCCCACTCGCTGGCGGGCTGGGTGTTGCGGATCCATTCCCAGAAGAAACCCGCCTTGATGGTGTGCTTGCTAATGACCTTGCTGATGGTGTCGCCGACGCTGGGCATGTACTTGTTGGCGTACAAGCCCTGGGATGGTCCGCCGGCTTCGAAGCCGGACGGATTGAGGACCAGCGCGCTTTCCCCGCCGTAGCTCCCGAAGGCTGGAATCTGCGCGACCCCGTTCTTGAACAGGCCCTGGATGTTGTAGCCGACCTTGGTGCGGTCCACCGCCGAAGGATTGCTAAAGACGTTGGGGAACAGCACTTCCGTGTACGCCACCACCACTTCGTTGGTCATGGTCGGGCTGAACACGTGGGTGAATGTGCCAACTATGGATTTGGACTTGTTCTTGCCCTCCACTGACGTCGGATAGGGCACCTGGGAACCGTTGCGCCACCACAGGCCCACCGGGAAGAGTTGCGTCTCTTTCTGGTAGTTGTAGCGCACGAAGAGCTTGGTATTGTCGCTGATGTTGTAGTCGCCGCGGACCACAAACTGAGTGTTGTTCTGGTTGAAAACTTCCGACTGGGCATAATTGAAGCCGCCGGTTTGCGCCGGGTCGGCGTTTGCCGCGGGATACAGTTTCATCAACGCGAGCATGTTCGAGTTCAGATCCGCTGTCGGAATCTTGCCGCTCCACCCCAAGTCGCCGGTGTCTTTCGCGAACCCGAAGGCGCTCATAGCTGACGCGCTCAGGCAGGGAAGATACGCGACCGTAGTGCCCGGGCCGGTGCCGGGGCACGCCGTACCGATCTGCGAACCGTTAGCCCCTTGGTACGAAGTAGTGTTACTTGTGCCGAGGCTGCCGGTGGGGATGCCGATCTTCTCCAGTTCGGAGGTCGAGAAATTCCCGTTGAGCATGTCGGACGTCGGAACCGTGGCGCGGATCAGGCCGGTATCGAGCACCTGGTAGAAGTACTCAAAGCCGGCGAAGAAGAACAGCTTGTCGCGGTGCTTGTTGAAGTTCGTTCCCGGAATGATGACCGGACCGCCAATTGTGGCGCCGGGGTAATAGTATTTGTTCTCCGGTCTCGCAACACCGCTGGCGTTGTTCAGAGCGTCATTGGCGTTCATTACGTAATTGCGGGCGGAGAAAAACCCGCTGCCGTGGAACTGCTGTCCACCGGACTTCGTCACCGACGTGATCAGGATCGGGCCCTTCTGGTTATCGGCTCCGTAATTCCCGGTCAGCACGCGGAACTCCTGCAAGAAGTCAGAATTGGGGTTGACCGGCGTGTCGCAGTTGCAACCCGGGTCGGAAACGTGTGCACCGTCTCCGGTGATGTCCAGCGAATTGCCGGGCAGACCGTTGTAGGTCCAGGCGTTGTTCAATGGGCTCTGGCTGCCGGCGTCGCCGTTGGCGTTGATGCCGATAACTTCGCCCGTGTAGTTGGACTTGTTAGAAGTGCCGTTCTGCACCCCGAAACCCGGCATGATCTTGATGTACTCCGCCGCGTCGCTGCCCACTTGAACCAGGTTCTGCAGTTCTTTGGTTTGCAGCGTGTACGACTTCTCGGCTGAGTCCACAGTCACAAGCGGCAACTCTTGAGCGTTGACCTCGACCGTTTGACTGGCCGAGCCAATGGAGAGTGAGATGTTGAGGTTGCGCTTTTCAGAACCACCCAAGGCGATACCATCTGCTTTATAAGTTTGGAAACCCTGCGCCTCGACCGACAAGTTGTACGTTCCGACGGGAACGGACGCGAACGTGAAGTATCCGTCTCCGTTTGTTACCGTGTCGCGCAGAGAGCCCGACTCGGCATTTTTCAAGGTAACCTTGGCGTTGGCTACCACCGCCCCTGAAGGATCGGACACGACTCCGGTGAGAGTTGCGACAATCCCTTGACCTAGCAGCGTTCCTCCGGTGAGGAGGAGTAGGCAGCACAACACGATTGAAAAATCGATTATGCGTTTTTTCACTGATTCACCCCTTTTGCTGAATAACGATATTCTCGACAGACAACCCGCAATCAGTAGTACTAAAATACTAGAAGGCAAAATCTTGTCAAGGAAAATCTATAACGTTACCGTTGGCGCCTGCCGCGATCCAACTAACCCGTTTTATTTCTTTCTCTTAGGTACAACACGGCGCCGACGGAAAGAGGCTTCTGCTGGCATAACTACATCGCTTGCTTCAACATATCGGAACATTTCATCCATGAAAAACCTAGCATTTTGCCCGCACACCAGATCGTTCTAGCAGTTGCCGAATTCCCAGATTCGCAGGCCCGTCCCAACCTGCTCCGCGCAACCCCGCGAAAAACCCGTGTTAGCCTGCGTTGGAGATTAGACCCCATGACTGTCCGAATGAAGGATATCGCCCACGACCTCGGACTTTCCGTCATCACGGTTTCCAAAGCCCTCCGCGGGCGCCCCGATATCAGCGCCGAAACGCGTGCGCGTGTTTTGCGGCGAGCCGAAGAGCTTAACTATCGTCCGAATCTTTCCGCGCGCGCTTTGGTAACGGGCCGCACCAACATGGTGGGCCTGGTCATCCCCGATCTCACTCACGCATTTTTCTCCGAACTCGCACGCGCTATGTCCGGGGTTCTGCGCAGATCCGGATTCACACTGCTCATTTCCTCTTCGGAACTGCAGCCCGAACTCGAGAGACAGGTGATCGATCAGTTGATTGCCCGGGGCGTGGACGCCTTGTTGGTTGCATCCACGCAGTTCACCCCGCAAACGTTTCAGCAACTGGACAAAGAGGGCTTTCCTTATATCCTTCTGGACCGTAGATTCGATGGATTCGCGTCTCACTTTGTGGGCGTCAACGACGAGTACCTCGGCTACATCGCCACCCAGCACCTGATCGGAATTGGCTGCCGGAGGATTGCCCACATTAGCGCGGCAAAACTGAGCCACCTGATCGGCCGCTACGAAGGGTACAAGCGGGCTTTAGCCGAGCATGGCTTAGCGCTTAGCCCGGAATACGTGGCAAACATAGGCCGCGCGGAGGAAGCCGGCGAGGCTGCCGGATTTGAAGCCGCGAACGAACTGCTCCGTCTGCCCACGCCTCCGGATGCGATCTTCTGCTACAACGACCTGGTAGCCACGGGGGCGATGCAAGCCATTCTGGATGCCGGTTTGCGCATTCCCGCGGACATCGCGTTGCTCGGCTGCGGCAATATTCCTTTTGATGATTATCTGCACGTGCCGCTGAGCAGCGTGGATCAGCAGAGCACCGCCATTGGCATACGGGCCGCACAGATCGCCATCGATCTTGTGCATTCGGGCGCGGGCATGCGCCCGCAGACGATTCTGCTCGATCCAAGGATTATCCAGCGGGATTCCACGCGGCGTTGATCGCCGCAGCAGGGCGGCGCTAGAAGCCGACTTGCACGCTCCAGTTTTTCAGCGCGTCGGGCAAAGTCAGGGTGACGGAGTGGGTCTGGCTATCATAGCGCCACTCTTTGTCGATCTCCGCACCGATGCGCACTTCCTTCGGGGCACTTGCAACGCCGTACAATTTCATCTCGGCACTGTGCCACCAGGGCTGGAAAGCGCTCTTTACGATGGTGCTCGTCACGGTCACGGAATTCGCGGAAACCTGGCAGGAATAATTCACGCGCAAGACCTCGCCCCTCTGGTAGGCGAACGTGTGGCCATCGTCTTGATAGAGCGCTCCCCGGCAATCATTGGCGGAAGTATCGGAAGGAAGATAGACGCGTAATTCGAGCGGCCCATTCGGCTTCTCGGCAGTGTACTGCACGAGTGGCTGTAGGGGCACGATGGCGCCAGCACGAACATAAAGCGGCACCTCGTCCATTCGCGGATGAAGGCTGATGTGATCCCTGTTTGTGTGCTTTTCCAGCGTCCAGAAGTCGTACCATTCGCCGGGTGGCAAAACCACTCCCTCCGCGTCAGTGGTTTCCGTGACGACCGGGGCCACAAAGAGATCCGGGCCGAAAAGAAAATCACGATCGTCGCCGTAGAAGCTCTCCACGTTGGGATATTCCAGGAAAACGGGGCGCATGAGAGGTATGCCCGTGCGGGCCGCCTCTTCTGTGGTGGTATAGATGTAGGGCAACAGTTTGTAGCGCAGTTCGATGTATTTGCGGCGAATGGCTTCCTGCTCTGGCCCGTTCACCCAGGGCTCGTGATCGGCAGTGCCCTTTGCGGCGTGATTACGGTAGATCGGGTTGAAAGCGCCAACCTCATACCAACGCGTCAGAAGATCAGCCGGTGGCGAACTGCCAAAACCGCCGATGTCGTCACCGACCAGCGGATAACCGGAGAAACCCATGCTCAGCAGCGTCGGCGTGCTCATGGAAAGATGGTTCCAGGTCGCCAGGTTGTCTCCGGTCCAGGTGGCGGCGTAGCGCTGCGTGCCGGCGTAAGCGGCGCGCGTCAGCACAAAGGGCCGCTCGTCGGACTGCAGTTTGCGAAGGCCGTCGTAGGTTGCGCGGGCATTCTGCATGCCGAAAATGTTGTGGACGGCGCGGTGATCCAATGTCGTACCGTCATCCAGGCGGTGAACGATGTCGAGAGGCATGGTCTTTTGGGGAAACCGGAAAACCGCGGGCTCATTCATATCGTTCCAATAGCCGGAGGCGCCCATCTCGACAAAGTCTTTGTAGAGCCCGCCCCACCAGTTGCGCACGCGAGTCAGCGTGAAGTCCGGGAAGACGCTCTCTCCGGGCCAGACCGTGCCGACGTAAACCGAGCCGTCCGGATTCTTTACGAAGGCATCGTTCTTCATGCCGGAATCGTACGGGGCGTAGCCATGCTCGGGATTTTTCTTGATGTGAAGATCGGTGATGAGAATGACGTGGAAATGCTGGTCGCGCAGATCGGCGATCATTTTTTCGAAGGCGGGAAAGGTTTGCCGATTGATGGTGAAGGGCGCGTTGCCATCCTGATAATCAATGTCGAGATAAATGGTATCGGCGGGAATCTTCTTTTCGCGCAGAAGCCGGGCAATTTCCCGCACACGGGCCTCGGGATAGTAGCTATAGCGGCATTGCTGGTAGCCGAGCGTCCACAGCGGCGGCAGAGGCGAGCGCCCTGTGAGATCCGTATACCGCTCGAGGATTTTCTTCGGCTCCGGCCCCGCGATGAAGTAATAGTTCAGCTCTCCGCCTTCCGCGCCAAACGAGAAATAATCCCGCGACTCTTTGCCGAAGTCGAAGCTGCTCCAATAGGTGTTGTCAAAGAAGACGCCATAAGCCATGCCCTTCCGAAGGCCAACGAAGAAAGGAATGGTCTTGTAGAGCGGGTCGGTGGATTCCTGCCAGCCGAATGCGTCCGTGTTCCAGTTTGTGAAGGCGCGATTGCGGCGGTTCATGGGCCCGGCCTTGTCTCCAAGCCCGTAATAGTTCTCTTCCAGCGGCATCTTCTTCCAGGCGCGGACCTGCTGCCCATTCCAAGCCATCGGGAGGCTGGGCTCATCGGCAAGCAGGATATTTCCGGCCGCATCGGAAAACCTGATTAACAGAGGCGATTTCTGCACGGTTGCGATGGTGTTTCCCGCCGTAAGGCGCACTTCCTTCTGGTCATCGTCAATTGTGAAGGCGGGAGAATCGGGCGCTTCGATCACAGCCCAGGAAAAATCCTTCGGAAAAGTGCCGGTCGGGGCGGCCCGCACGCGGAACACACCGTCGCGAAACACCGTAACGCGCACCCTCGCTGTACCCGCCGTCAATTCGACGCCGTCCTTCAGCTTTTCGACGCTCTGTACTTTCCCGATGTGCTGCCAACCCTGTGCGTTAATGCCTCCGCACATGAGGGCGGAGGCCACTAAGCCCATTCCGATGCAGCGAGCAAATCCCGTCATTTCAATCCTCCCGGAACTCAGGTAAAACGAAAAACGTAGCGCGTTGGATGAGCATTGGCTGGCGAAATGGCGCGACTCCGTCAGTTAGCGTCCGAGGAGCAGCCGGTCGATGCGGCGACTCACGTCACGCAAATAGGCCTCGTCGCCGCCTTCAAGTTCCGCGATGGCGCTGCCGGAGTAACCGATGTCGGCGAAAGCCTGGCGCACCGCGGGCCAGTCCACGTCGCCGTCGCCGAGGTTCACCCAAGCGTAACCATCTTCCTTGCGCTTAAAGTCTTTCAGGTGAACATTGGCAATGTCCTTGCCGAGCGTCCTAATCCAGTCTTGTGGATAGCCGTAGAGCACCACGTTGCCAACGTCAAACCAGGCTTTGATCCACTGGCTCTGGAACTCGCTGATATACCTGGCCATCTCAAGAGGACTCAGCAAAAACTTGTTCCACACCTCTTCGAGAGCAATTACGATTTTCAGCTCCGAAGCAAGCGGGATCAGTGTGCGGATTGCTTTCTGCGAGCGCGACCACGCATCGCGGTAAGACGTTTGCGGATTCACCACGGCGGGAACGAGCAGCACCGCGTCCGAACCCCAGAGTTTGGCGTTGTGCAGTGACGTGCGCATTCCTGCCAGACTTTTCTCCACCACTTGAGGTTCGTCCGATGACAAAGGATAGTCCCAGTGGTCCATGTTCATCACGGAGTCGATGCGGATGCCCGCGGCAGTTGCAGCGTTCTTCATCTCCTCGGCGATATTCAGATCGGGCGTGGTGGGTGCTTGCACAACTTCAAAGCCAACATCGCGCGCCATCTTGAAGCGCTCGGCGTGGCTGAGTTTGCCGGGCAGCATGTCGTAGACCAGCCCCTTCTTAATTGGCAGGGCTGCGGGGAAAGGCGTGAGCTTTGCCGCACTCGACGCTGAGCTTCCGGCTGCAGCGACGAAAGATTTGCCGAACCCGCCGCCAAGGGTGGCTGCGCAGGCTGATGTCATGGAAGATTTCAGGAACGCGCGGCGTGATCTTTGGCTCATTTTCTTACCTCACTGGTGGAAAGCACGACCCCGCTTGGCAACTTCAGCGCAATTTGTTCAGATCAATCCTGGAATCCCACACCTCGGTGGACTTCATCAGTTCATCCCAGGTGATTTCGCGTTGCTGATAAGCAGCCGAGCGAGCCATCATGCAGGAAAGTGCGGATTCGGCACCCTTGGCGGCCTGATTGTGGTACTTCCCGCTCGTGATGCTTTCCACGAATGCCTTCTTCTTTTCCGTATCGGCGAATTCGAGATTGGAATGGAAACTCCCGGTCGTCGAGAATTTCTGGTCCTCCGGTTGATCCTTGTCTGGCACGAGCGGAGCTTGCCACGGTTCATCGCCCCAAATGCCCAGTGGGCCGGTGTAGGGCGACTGCGACGTTCCTTTGGTGCCGAAGAAGCGTTCGGTGACATCCCACCAGCCCTTGTCAAATTGCGTGGAGCTGAAAGTGACATCAATGCCGTCGGGATAGTGGAAGAGCACGTTATAGTTTCCGTAGACGTCCCCATCAGCGGGGCGGCCCAGGCGCCCGCCGGTCGCGGAAACTTTCAAGGGATGGGCTTTCAGAATCCAGTTGCAGATGTCGATGACGTGGATGTTCTGCTCGACGATGATGTCGCCCGAAAGAGTGCGGTCATAGATCCAGTTGCGGAGGCGAAGTTCAGCGGGCGAAGCGTTCGGCCAGGTCGGGCGGTCGATATAGCCGGCGAAATAGTGAGCTTCGCCGCAAGCTATCTTGCCAAGCGCTCCGGCGTGAATGCGCCGCACCAGTTCCACAAACGGGGGACAATCGCGAATCTGAAATCCCACGTCCAAGCTCAACTTTCCTTCGGCGCGCTTGCCAATTTCTATCACCTGTAACGCACCGGGCACGTCAACGGCCACGGGCTTCTCCAGATAGACGTGTTTGCCGGCGGCGACCACAGCCTCCAGGTGGCTGGGGTGATAGTAAGGCGGCGTGGCAATCACGATGGCGTCAACTTCTTTGGAGGCTGCGATTTGCTGGTAGGCACTGGGGCCAACAAACAATTGCCCGGCGTCCAGTGCGGGGTAGCCTTTGGCCTGCTGGATCTTATCGAACTGCACGCGAGCCGTAGCGAGTTGATCTGGAAATAAGTCGGCCAGCGCGACCACGCGAGCGCCACCCGTGTCCACGAGATTCGTCGCGTCCTCGGTGCCGCGCCCGCCGCAACCAAGCAGGCCGACGCGGACCGCTGAGTTGGCGGCCGTGCCGCGTACCAAGGATGGATTGATGAACATGATGCCCGCGGAGGCAGCCGCCGCCCCAATAAATTTCCGGCGGTCCATCTTGTTCGAAATGTTCGATTGCTGCTTGGAATCGCCTGGCATGTTCCCTCCTGATTTTGCGCAGATAATCAGCCGATCAATTTTTCCAGATAAATCTTCGAGGCGCGCACGTCTTCCATCTGCTGCGGGCCGGAAGTTTCTCGTTCGATGGTGACCGCACCGCGATAGTCCAGTTCCTTCAATCGAGCGATGATGCGCGGAAAATCCACTTTACCTTGCCCGATGGGAACTTCCTCGCCGAGTTCCTTCGGATTCGTGGGCCACAGCCCGTCCTTGGCGTGTATCCCCTGCACATAGGGGCCAAGGAGTTCGATGGCGTCAACCGGATTCGCTTTGCCATAAAGAATCAGATTGGCGAGGTCAAAATTGACGCCCTGATTGTCCAGCCCAACGTCCTGAATGGCGCGCACCAGGGTGATGGGAGTCTCCTGCCCGGTTTCGTAGCGGAAATTCTGGTTGTTGTGCTTACAGTAGCCGACCACCTCGCGCAGCGCGTTCACCGTTTCCTGGTAAACCGGGTCGTTGGGATTTTCAGGAATGAATCCGCAATGCGTCTGCACGGCGGCAATGCCGCACTGCTTGGCGAAGTCCGAAGCTTTCTTGATGTGGGCGATGCGCGCCGCGCGCGTATTGCGCGGGACAAGTCCAATGGTCAACGGCCCCTGGTAGAAATCCCACATCTCTTTTCCAGGCCCGCCGACGACCAGCGCCGTCGCTTCAATGCCATGCTTTTCCAGGGCCTGGCGCAGGCCACCCACTTGCGCCAACTCGAAATCCTCCACATACACCTGGCATGAGGGAAAGCCAAGATCGTGGACCTTGGCAATCGCGGCGTCGGGATCCTTGCCGATACCGAGGATCAGGCCAAGGCGCAGAGGCTTCTTGCCCTCGTTGGAGGGCACAACTGGTGCTTTTTGCCCTGGTTTTGCTGCTTGCCCTGACTTGGCCGTCGTAGCACGAGCGCTGACGGCGGGAAGTTCCAGGGGGCTCAGACCAACTGCCAATGCGCCTGCGGAAGCTTGCAGAAAAATACGACGGTTATGTTTATTCATGATAACGATCCAGTGGAGAAATCTCCTGGTTGTGCGAGCAAAACAAGAAACGAGCCTCTACTTCTCCTTGATATAAATGTCTTTCCATCTCATCCGCACTCCGCCGCCCGTGTGGATCTGCAGGCCAATCACGCCATCGGTGAATTTGGGCGTCGGGTCCGTGTAGTCGGCAATCTTTATGCCATTGAGGCGAGTTACAACATGATTGCCATGCACGGAGGCTTCGAGGTCGTTCCACTGGCCGAGCTTTAACGCATGCTCGCCTTCGGCTGTGGGCATCATAACCCATCCGCGGCCGCCGCTTTCGTAAAGCCCACCGGTGTGGTTTCCGACACTGGGATCCACTTCGACCTGCATGCCTTCGATGTCCGGACCATGTTCCGGGTCGATTCCAGTTATCCGCGCATGGAAAAACACACCGCTGTTACCGGTCGCCTCGCCTTTGAACTTCAAGCGCAGCTCGAAATCGCGATAGGTTTTTTCCGTGGTCAGGTAGCCGTACTTGTTGGCCGTGCTTTCGCACAGGATTGTTTTCTCTTCAATGATCCACTTCTCCTCCCCGTTCTTTTTCCACCCGGCCAAATCTGCTCCATTGAAAAGAGAAACCCAGCCGTCTTTTGGTGGCGCCTGAGCAATGGCGCTGAACCCGAGGAATACCAGCGATCCAAGAATGACCACGATCCTGTTCACGACAAGCCCTCCGTCTCCGACTGCACGGGGATTACGTCTTCCTACTCTAAGGAGAAAACTATCACTAACGCTGGAGGAAACAAATCAGTTTCAGCGGCAGGGCGTAGTTTATTTTCTGAAGCACCGTGAGAGCCACCCTCAAGCCTGACTTCCCCAGCACATTGCACGTGATTGGCAGGGCGCAGCGAAAGCTGTTCGATGGCACAAAGGGCGGTTGGTCATCAGCGGTTGCGGAGCATAAAAAAGGGGCACACCCGCGAAAGGATGTGCCCCCGGTTAAGGTTGGGTTAGAAGTACAGCTTCAAGCCGAGTTGGATGTTGCGCGGGACGTGCGTGCCGGTAATGGAGCCGAAAGACTTGCCATCCTGGACGTTATTGTCCACGCCGCTGAAGTTGGTGTGGTTGAAGGCATTGAAAAATTCGGCGCGGAACTGCAGCCTGATACGCTCAGTGAGGTTCGTATTCTTGATGATGCCGATGTCCCAGTTCTGCTGCCCGGGACCGAGGAGTTGGCCATTCGTCGACGTGCCGTAGTGACCGGCGGCAAGCTGGAAGGCGGCCGGGTTGAACCATTGGCTGACGGTCTTCGGATAAGAGATGGCGGTCGAGGTCCTGTCTGCCCGCGGGCTGCCCAGTCCCATTCCGCCATCGCCGTTCCCGGTGACGGCATTGGTAAGGTTGAAGGGATCATTGTACTGGTAGACCGCGAAAGGCTGGCCAGACTCGAAGAGAGTGATCCCCGACAACTCCCATCCACCAAGGACATGGCCCGCAAGCCCCTGCTGTCCTCTGTAAAAGGGCAGATCGTAGACATAGTTGAAGACAAAGATCTGAGGAGTACTGAAACGGGTCGGACCATAGTCCATCTTCAGATTGTAGGTGTCCGAGGCGGTATAAGTGCGGTCCTCGTCATTGGTGGTCATGTTCTTGGACCAGGTGTAGGCCACGCCAATGTTGAGGCCCCTGGCGACCTGGCGATTCAGAGTCACCTGCAGTGAGTTGTAGTTGCTGGTGAATTCCGGATTTCGAGAAACGATCCCGCCATAGCCGGCATACGGCCGAAGAGCGTTGACGTTGACGTAATCCCCGGTAGCCACATTAGCGGCATCGGAAGCAAGACGCGCAGCGACTGCGGGCTGGTTCAAATCCACATTGCCGAGCAGATGGGTTCCCAGGCCGCCGACGTAAGCGACTTCCAGCTTGGTGTTGGGCAGGATCTCCTGCTGCACCGAGAGGTTGTAGGCGGTGTAGTAGGGTGTACGCCACTGGGGAGAGCCACTGGCAGTCAATCCCGCTGGGCCGTTCGGCAGAGCGCCCGGAGTACCCGAGAGGATGCTGTCAAAGGGACCGAAAGGCACGGAAGTAGTCTGTACCAGCGGAGGATCGCCGAAGGCATTCTGTTCAAACATGCCGTTCAGTACACGGTCGTAGAAGAGGCCATATCCACCGCGGATTGCGGTTTTGCCCCTGCCGAAGGGATCCCAAGCAAATCCGAGGCGGGGAGCAACGTTTCCACTCGTGCCTGGATTTACGAGTCTGCCATAGGGGGAACAAGTGGCGGTCGAAGTGATGGCCTGCGCCGCCTTGCATTCAGTACCGGTTGGGAAAATGAGGCCATTCGCGTAATTTGCCGCGTTGAAGGCGGTCGTGGGATTTTCAAAGGTTCCAAAATTCGGATCGATCACCGGCGCATTAGCCTTGTTGAACACGACACCGCTGAAGTTAGTCAGGGTGTTGCCCAAATCGTAGGGCGTTGGGAAGTAACTGTAACGCAAGCCGAGGTTCAGGGTCAGGCGGCGGGTCACTTTCCAGTCATCCTGGGCGTAGAACTCGATGTTCTTGTAGTGCAGGTCGGGAATCACGTCATGGCTGGCCTGCGAATAGCCGGCGTTTTCCCCGAGCAAGAACTGTGCGAGGGCCGGCAAGACTATGCTTTTGCCATCGGAGGCATAGATGGTTGAGAAACTGAAGCTCGGATTTCCTTCCGAGGCATTTTCCGTCTTCTCCATGAATTGAATGCTGAAGCCGAAGCGCAGAGCGTGCGCGCCCTGAACAAGGGAAAGGTTGTCCATGAAGCTCTGATCAATGTTGCGCTCATGGTAGGGAGCGCTTCCTGCGCCGACATTCAAACCCGTGTTCCCAATGTAGACGGACGGGCCACGGCCATAGGGATCGGAGTAGGCATAGTTGTTGGTCAGTTGGCCGGTGAAAGCGGAACCGTTAAGAATTCCGGTGACCGAGGCATTGATGCCGCCCCAAGCGTAGACATATTCCACCTCGTTACTGAGCCGGGGAGAGATGGTCCACGTCAGGTTGCCCACGACGTTCTTGCCGGGAGCATCGAGAGAAGTCGGGACCACACCAGGGAAGTTGTTGCCGGCCCAAAGACCGGTGGGCTGGTTCTCCGGCACATCATCCATGATGTAGCGGCCATAGAAGCGGACCTTATCGTTGACCACCTGGTCCACACGGATGATGTCCTGGTGGAAGTTATTGAGCTGGCTGTAGCCATAGTAGAAGTCAGAGCCGATGTTGGCCGGATATTTGCCAAAAATGCTGTTGACATAGGCTGCGGCGTTCTTGCTTTCGCAACCAGCAGTGCTGAGATTGAGTTGCAAGTTATAGGTCGTAACAGGCGGGGTCCCACTGACAACCGGGGTCACGCCGTAGCAGGAGGGACTGATATTACTCCCATTGGCGGTACTACTAAGGTAAGGCGTCGGATCCGCCGCTAACCCCGTGAACGTGCCGCCCAACTCTGCCGCCGTGGGCATGGCGGTAATCGTCTCCGAATTCGGGGTGCTGGTCTTGCGCCATTCCTCGGACCAAAAGAAGAACGTCTTCGACTTCCTCATATCCGTCTTCTTCGGGATGAAGATGGGCCCGCCCACCGTGAAACCGTAGTTGTTGTAGCGCTCGATGGACCGCGGATAACCGAGGGCGTTATTGAAGTAGGAGTTCGCGTTCAGGTAGTCGTTGCGGAAGAACTCATAAACGCTCCCGTGAAAGTCGCTGGTACCGGACTTGGTGGCCACGAGGATCTGCCCGCCACCGCTTCGTCCGGACCCTGCATCATAATTGCTGCGCTGGAGAGTAAACTCCTGGATCGCGTCAATGCTGGGCGTGTTCAAAAGGGTGGCATTGGAACCGCTGTCGTTAATATCCGCGCCATCCACGGTCCAGTTATTGGCATTGGTGCGCGCGCCGTTTACGGCCACCATGGTGTTGTTGGCAAGACCAAATCCGACCTCGTCGCCCCAATTCGCGGAAACGCCGGGCTGCAGGGTCAACAACTGTTCGAAGTTGCGGTTGTTCAGCATGAGCTCGCGCACTTGTGTGCCGGTAATCGTCTCCGATTGTTCCGCAGAAGTAGTTTCCACCGGCTGGGTGCTGGAAGACACCTCAATGGTCTCCGCCAACTTGCCGACAGTCAGTTGTATGTCCAGGCTGCGCTTCTCGGAAACGTTCAGAATCACGTTCTTCGAAGTCCACGTCTGGAACCCGGCACCGCGTACGGTAACGGTATAGGTTCCCGCCGGCAGATTCGTCACCGTGTACTCGCCGCCGCTGCCCGTCGTCACCGTCTTGATATCGGCATTTGTATCGTTGCTGTGGACTACCACCGTGGCGTTAGGAACCACGGCGTTGGACGCATCGCTCACGACGCCACTGATTGTCGCGGTTAATTCTTGTGCATGGCCGAAAGGCGCCAACGCGAGGATTGCCAGAAAGAGCAGTCCCCACGATAAGGTTTTCTTCATAGGACTTCCTTAGACTCCTTTGCTAGAAGTTCAAACCGACCAACACCCCAACTCGCTGTTCATTTCCCCGCCCCGCGTATACCGCAGGGTGGTAACTTCGCGAACCTCAATCAAGGACGAAAGACCGCCCGCTTTCCCCGGAACCTCGACTTGTGCGGCCTGATTCTTTTCCGGGGTGAATGTGGGGTACAGCACCGCAGTAAAACCAAATGGCGCCACTTTCACGCTGCGGGTCCACGTGGAACTCCTCAAATCACTGCAACTCCCAATCCCTCCCAGGGCAGGAGGGAGACTGCCGCACAAATTACCTCCCAGAGAGGCCGCATGCCGCCCAACCATCAAATCGTCGTGTGGCAATATTCTGAGCAGAGTCGGCCGCCCCAATGAGCTACAGTGCTGCGTTGCGGCCAGCTATATAGCACAATTTTTAGCTTGTCAGGAGAAAAATCTTGTTTTATAAAGGATTTGAAATTGCGCCCTATAGCACGAAACCGATTGCGCTCTATATCGCTCTAGATCAGCGGGGACGGGGGTGCACCCTTCCCCGCGCGGGTTCTCGCAATGCTTTCACGGCCAAGCGCTACGCTTGGGATGCGTCGAGGGGGACGGAATGCCAGTCAAGAGCCGAAACGGTGTCCCCGCCTATCAGCGGATCCAGGCCAAGATCCGCAAGATTATTGAGGCGGGGGAATTACGTCCGGGTGACCTTGTACCATCGGAGAGAGAACTGGCGAGGGTTCATGGGGTAAGCCTGATGACCGCGCGCCACGCATTGGCCACCTTGGAAAAACAAGGTGCCGTCGAGCGCCGCCGCGGCGTTGGCACGTTTGTTGCCGCGCCAAAAATTCACTTCAATAAGTTGATGAGCTATACCGAGCAGATGGGCAGTCGCAGTCTCACGCCAGGCTCGAAAATTATTATTGCCAAGACCATCAACGATGAGCACGAAGTGAACGCGCGCCTGGCTCTTTCGCCCAACAGCAGTGTCGTCAAAATCGAGCGCTTGCGTCATGTGGCAGGCGAACCTTTCGCCTTGGAGACTTGCTATCTCTCCGCCGCCCAGTTCTCTGGTTTGCTTACCGCTCCCCTGCATCACGAATCGCTGTTCGCCACTCTGGAACGGGACTACAACGTCGAACTGGGCTACGCCGACGAGGAAGTCGACGCTACCGCCGCCGACCCGCGAACCTCGGAATTACTTGGCGTTCCGAAGCGCGAACCGCTTCTGCGCATTCGTCAAGTGATCCATTCCACCAAAGGTACTGTGATTCTCTATGTGCTCGGCTTGTATCGTTCTGACCGCCATAATCTCGTTATCCGGCGCTTCCGCTAGTTCGCTCGACGGTTTGTCGCCTTCAGACGGGATTGCTATGATCAATAGCACCATGCCTCAGGCCTCGTCACAGGGAGACGCTTGCGCTTGGGCTCCTTTTTCCTGCTTTCCCTTCCCTTTTCGATCTGAGCCGTTTCCGGGGGACCAATGATCGTTGCGGGAGACATTGGCGGCACAAAATGCAACTTGGCCGCTTTTGAAGAACATGGCACGAGCTTGCAGTTGGTTGCCAGGCAACGCTATGCCACTGGGGATTACCCAAATTTTGAAGAAGTGCTGCTGCATTTCCGCGGGGATCTGCGCAAGCAGGCTCCGGCCCCCACGCACATTCGGGCTGCGGGCTTTGGCGTTCCCGGAACCGTGGTGAACGGACGCTTGTATTCCTTTAATCTGGCTTGGGCGGTGGAGTCCGCCTCGATTGCTGCGGCCCTGAATCTTCATGCCAAGGACGTTGTCCTGCTGAACGATCTCGTGGCTACGGCGTGCGGCCTGGACAAACTTTCGCCCGGCGACTTCCTTCCTCTGAAGCAAGGCATCCCCGACCCGCAAGGGAACAAAGCCATCATCGCCGCGGGAACCGGTCTCGGTGAAGCCGTCCTCTATTGGGACGGCCAGGGCCATCGCCCGGCTCCTTCGGAAGGCGGCTCGGCGGATTTTGCTGCGCGCGATGAACGGGAGACCCGCCTGCTTCTATTCCTGAAGCAGAATCTTCCCCGCGTCTCCTGCGAGGATATCTTTTCCGGGCGCGGCTTCCGCAAATTACACGAATTCCTCGATCCCACGGTGAGTCATTCCACGTTTGGCGAACCAGCAGCGGTTTCCGCCAGTGAAATCACCCACAATGCCATTGACGGCAGATGTCCTGTGTGTGTTGAGGTACTCGATTGGTGGATCGACGCGTTTGGCGCTGAAGCTGGAAATTTGGCTCTGCGCGTTCTCGCCTATGGCGGTGTCTTTCTGGCCGGCGGCATTGCCGTGAAGATTCTTCCCAAACTGAAAGAGAGCAGCTTCTGCCAGTCCTTCGCCAATAAGGGACCGATGACGGAAATCCTTTCCCGCATCCCCATTTCCGTCATCCTCAACGAAGATACCCCGGTTCTTGGCGCTGCCTATCGAGCACTGGCAGTCGCCGGCGCGGCAAACAGCGATTCATTCTGACCTGTCCACACCAGGAACCTCGTTCGCACGCATTGGGTCGCGCCCGACTTTCTCCAAATGCACCTTTGCCATTGGGAAGCGCTTCAAGCGGGTAATTCGCGATTGGGTTGCGAAAGTGCGCGGAACCTGTTGACTCCACAGACTAATGACTATTTGCACCCGCATTCACTTTCTTCGCCGACTTTTCGTCCGCATGCTTCTGCATTTGTGCCGAGAGTTTTTGTTCGCGCAGCCCTTCTGCCTCCAGCCCGAGTTGCCGCAGCGCAGTCCCCAGCACGAAGTGCGCCTTGTAGTATTCCGCGTCGAGCGAGATAACTTTGCGCAAGGGCGCCACTGCGTCTTTCGGATGATTCAGCGCGATCTCTGCCTTTCCCAGCTCATACAGCGCTTCCTTATAATTGGGATTGGCCGCCAGGGCCGCCTGCAGGTACGTCACTGCCTCGGCGGGCTGGCCCTGCTTCGCCAGAATCTCGCCCAACAGACAGTTTGACACCGGATCAGCCGGATAATTCGCGAGTTCGGCTCGAAATTCCGCGGCCGCGCGCTCGTCATCGCCGGTCTTCCAATAAATCGCGCCGAGACCTGAATGGACGCCGAGATACTTCGGGTCGGCTGCCCGCGCGGCCTCAAATTCGCTCCGCGCCTCTTCTTCCCTGGACATGTCGTCATAGGCCGCGCCCATCATGACGTGCGCCGCAGCCGAATCCGGATTGATGCGCATGATCCGCTCAAACACGCTGGCGACGTTCTTGTAGTCCTTCGCCCGCATGTAGGCCTTGCCCATCAGGTCCAGTGTGGCGATATCGACGGGCTGTAGTTGGCTGGCCCGTTCCAGATAAGCCGCGGATTCAGGATAGAGATCGAGCGCAAACGCTGTCAGGCCCGCCATTTCCAGGAGTTGGAAATCGGCCGTGCCCGTGGCTGTCAAGTGTCGCAGCAGCGGCTGTGCCTGCCGGTACTTCCCAGCCCGATAGAACGCCACTGCCAGGTTGCGCTCCGTAGGCGTGTCGCCCGGCTTCAGCTTCAGCGCGCGTTCGTAAAAGCCGATCGCCTCCGTGGTTTTCCCCTGACGCGCCAGAGAGATCGCCAGGTCATTCAGAATTTCAACGGAAGATGGCTGCAGGTCGAGGGCACGGCGAAAGTCCCGCTCGGCGGCGGCGTTGTCGCCGGCCTGCAGAGCTTCGGACCCCTGGACCAGGAATTTCTGCAGCGTCTCCTGAGCACGTGCTGCCCCCGCCGCCATCGCAAACAGCAGCATGGCGGTGGCAATTCGGCTGCGAAAGAATCTGCACATAATCGCCTGATTATCTGTGAACAATAGCTCCGCAAAATAGATTCGAACGGAGCCAATAATCTCTGATGAAATCTGGATAAAATCATCCTGCAATTCCCTGCTGGTGTCTAGCATCCCACTATGGCA
>Ga0209039_10000608_pt1 | contig 34660 bp, 27 predicted proteins | sample BogFormECP12_OM1_FD_188238 | JGI IMG/M metagenome (GOLD analysis project Ga0209039, IMG submission 188238) | Bog forest soil microbial communities from Calvert Island, British Columbia, Canada - ECP12_OM1 (SPAdes) (version 2) | ecosystem: Environmental > Aquatic > Freshwater > Wetlands > Bog ... | reverse complement strand
GTGGGCCGTCCGGATGATGGCGCCCAGGTTGTGCGGATCTTCCACGCCGTCGAGCACCACCAGCATTTCGCATGGGGCCAAACCGTCGAGGTCGGCATACCGCTGAGCGGCCCCCAGGGCCACCACGCCCTGGTGCGCCGAGGTGCCCGCCAGCCGGTCGAGCGCCGCCCGCGGCTCAAACCGCACGGGAATCGAAGCGCGCCGCGCCAGATCGATGATTTCCTGCAGCCGCGGTCCGCCGGCGCCTTGCGCCACCAGCACGCGCTCCAGCGTGTGCTTCGCCCGCAGGGCCTCCGCCACCGGATGAATGCCGCTCAATATCGCCATTTCGATGAATCCTGGATGAACTGGGCATCTCCCTCCACGAAATCGAATTCGGCGAGCTTCGCCGCGGGCTCCCAGCGCATTTCGTGGAAGATCACGTTGCGCGGTTCGCCTCCGAATTCTCTCACGCGAAAGAAGATCAGCACGATGGTATCCCTGCCCGGATAGGTGTGCTGGTAGCGCATGATTTCCTGGCCCGCCGCGCCGCGGATGTCGAGTTCCTCCTCCAGTTCCCGCGCCAGCGCCTGTTCGGGCGTTTCACCGGGCTCCACTTTGCCTCCCGGGAATTCCCATTTGAGCGGGTGAGACTGCTCGGCCTTCCTGCGGCAGATCAGCCACCGCCCTTGCCGCTCAATGATCCCCGCGACCACCTGAACCATGCCAATATTGGAGCATAAATCCGGGGAGACGGATAAATGTACCCTCCGCGCCTGATCGAACATTTTCAGAATCCGCGCAACGTGGGAGATCTCGCACCGCCGGCGGTGACAGTCGAGGCGTCCAACCCGGCCTGCGGCGACATTCTGCGTCTCTCCGCGCGGTTCGAGGCCGATGTGGCCGTCGAGGTGCGCTACAAGGTCCGCGGCTGCACCGCGTCGATCGCCGCCGGCTCCGCGCTCACGGAATGGATCACGGGCAAGACGCGCGCGCAAATCGCCGCGTTTCACCCAGCCATGGTGGACCAGGCGTTAGGTGGCTTGGCCGCCGAATCCAAGCACGCTGCCGCGCTCTGCGCCGACGCCGTGAAGGCGTTGTTGAAGCAGGGTGGCGCCTGATTTCGTGGGGCGGACCCCCGGGTCCGCGGTCGACCCCCTGGTCGACCTGCTCGAACGCAGGAAGAGCCGGACCGGGGGGGCTGGCGCGGACGCGGGCGTCCGCCCCACATCACGCCCCAGGCACCGCGTGGATGGCGGACGCCTCGCACCGCAGCCGCTCGATTTCCGCCGCCAGGTTGGCCAGCGACGCGCGGCACTCCTGGAATTGCTGGTCGGCAGCCTTGCGTTCGATCTGCTTCAGCACCGCGGCGGCCGCATTGGCCCCTACGTTGGCGCAGGCGCCCTTGGAATAGTGCGCCAACCGCATGCACTTCTGCGAATCTTCCGCGCGAATGGCGGATTCCAGGAACGGCAGTTGCCGCGAGGTGTCGTCAATCAACGCCGCCAGAATCTCGCGCATCAGATCTTCGTCGTCCAGCGTGACGTCCCGGAGTTGCGCCCGGTCCAACACCATAGTCGCGTCGCGAACCTGCACAACTTGATTCTGCCAGCGCCAGGGCGCTCATGGAATCGGCGAAGAACCTTAGAACGGCCCGCGAGTTGCCTTATCGCGGACGCGGAGCGCCGAACGTGAAGGAGGTCTCCACCGCCCGAAGTTTGGAATCCAAGACCGCGCTGGCCAGGAACCCCGGGGCCAGCGGCGTGCCGAAACGCATGTCCAGCACCTCGACCTTTTGGCCGTTCTCCGGCGCCGCAACCGGCGTGACCCGCCACAGCGGAAACCGCGCGAACCGCAGGAACTCCTGAATTGCAGCCGTATGGAGCGCGGCCTCCAGCGCGGCGTTGGGCTCCGGTTTGTGGAAGACCATGCCGCGCGTGGGGTCGAACTCGCCCGCCAGGTTCACGTCTTCCACCTCGTAGAAATCGCTGGTCTCCACCAGGCCCCGCCAGCGCAAAGGGTTGGCCGGGGAGGGCAGGGCCGCCACCCGCAGCGGGATGGACTCCCCATAGAGCCGCGAATCCAGCGCCGCCACGGCCCGCGCGTGCAGAACGCCGCGGCCGCAGTTGTACAACAACAGAAAAGCCAGCGCGAATATGGCGAACCCGCGGCCGGGGTTCTTTTCGCGCACCGTCCCCGAACTCACTTCCGAGCCGACCAGGCGCCCCACAAATGGTCCCGCGATCCCCAGCAGCAGGACGCCCCAGATCCAAATGTCGATCACGCCGGTGAGGTCCAGCCGCAGCCATTCCCCCGAAAAGGGCAGCCACAGGCGGAGGCCGTAGATGTTGGTGAGGTCCAGCAGCAGGTGCGACGCCACCCCGATCAGCGCCGCGAAAAACGCCCCCAGCCAGTGGACCGGCTTGCGGCCTGCCACCCTCACCAACAGCACCGGAAGCAGGGCCATCACCGGCATGGCCGCCAGCGAGTGCGTCAGGTGCCGATGGTAGTGCAGGTAGTTTAACGAGCCTCCCACCGCGCTCACAACGTCGATATCCGGCGCGTTGGCCGCCAGCAGCAGGATCGGCAAGGCTCGCGGGGTCCAGCGTCCCAGTCCAACCCTGCTCAAGAACAGGCCGGTCGCCGTATGGGTAAGAGTATCCATTGCGTGGTGCCGGACTATCTATTGTACGGGGAAACGGGACCCCCGGTGGCTACAGCCCTCGGGAGATAACCTGCTATGCCGATAACCGCAGCTCAGCCCGCGCCGCGAAGCGCGGTTGTAGGGGCACAGCCATCAAACAACGGCCAGGCTCCTTGCGGATCAGGCCGCCAAAGTATTCACTCAGCGGGTACAGCGCGTAAGGCTCCAGTTCGGCGAACACCCGTCCCAGTCTTTGCTCGATCCGGTAGATCTCGTGAAAGAAGTCCCCGCGATCCATCTGCAACTGGCGGCAGCAGAGTCTCCAATCCGCCCCCAGTACAAAGTGAAATCGAAACAGCCGGTGTTCGTAATCGTTTAGCACTCGGCGGCTGACGAGGCAAAAGTCGGCAACGTATTCTTCCCGCTTGCGCGAATAGGTCCGCCGGCCATCTCGGCCACGGCAGAACTCCAGGGAAACCGTGCCGGTATGGTCCGCTTGAGCGGCAAACTCCCGAAAACGGTTGAAACAGGTGCGAAAAACCGCCCGAAACACGCAATCGCATGGCGCTTCCCCGCCGTTATGGACAAGGCGCATACCGAGGCCCTGGCAATGCTTGCACGACACCTTTGCCAGCCCTATCGAGTTCGATCTGGTCCACTGCATGATGAGAATGTCCTCCTGTGGCGCCCTCCTTTCAAAATGAGGTCGGCGCCAACAGCTTGTTCAAATTTAGCGCCGCATTAGAAAACGTCAAGCCTTTCTATTCGAATTCTTTTTATCGAATCAATTAAATCTTATCAGTAAATGGCGTATCACCTTGTTTCTAGAAGGGGTATACTGGTGGGGCCTGAGGAGGTAGACAATGAACTCTGATTCCGGTATATTAGGCCCTAGTACTCCTCTATTTCCCATGGGAATAGGGTAGACAGGAGTGTAGTGGACTTTCGCGAACTCCAGCGCCGGCTTGTCGCTCATCTTCGCACGCTTGTTCGTAGCGGGGACGCCACCGAGCGGGGTCTCGCCCGCCTGACCGGTGTTTCGCAGCCTCACATGCACCACGTGCTCAATGGCCAACGGCTTCTTTCACTGGAAATGGCGGACCAAGTTATTACCCAACTACACCTCGATCTGCTGGATTTCATCGAGCCAGCGGAGCTGTTGGAATGGCAGCGCCGCCGGTAGGACAGGCGCTTCCGCCTGTCAACCCCATGATTCCAGCGATTTTCTCGCAGCTTAGCTGTATGCTGGAATACAGGACGGGAGGCGTCGAGATTGAGCCGGTTGGGAAGTCGGGAGCAGGCCCGGGACGCTCGCTTTAAGCGGCTGGCGAAGAGCATCGATGCGCTGGCGGACAAGGACGAGCGCTATTTGCGGCACGCCCACGAAATCGCCGCCCTCCGCCGGACCGCGGCCGCCGGCCTGCACGCCATCTGTTCCGATTTTGTGGACTCCATCAACCGTTTGCTTTCCCGCTGCGAGCTGGTGCTCGATCCGCCCGGATTTTCCCTGGACGCCTATCGGGAAGATGCGAAGAACCTGTTCCAAATCAACGTTCAGGGGAGAATTCTCCAGATCGAGTTCGAAGCCTCGCCGGAGCTCATCTCCACCGAGGACCTTCGCATTCCCTACACCCTCCAGGGCGTCGTCCGCGCCTTCAACCAGGAGCTGCTGGATCGGAGCCTAATCGAAGAGCAACTCCTCTTCTATACCCTGGAAAAGGATAAGAAAATGTGGCGCTTCTTCGATGGCCGCACCTACCACTCCGGCGCATTCGACCAGGAATACCTAGCCTCGCTGATGGAACAGTTGATCTGACCCGTAACGCCGGCGATCTTGTCGCCGGTGGGGTTGTCCCAACTGCAAAGAACACCGGCGACAAGGGGGTGCCCTCCGGGCCCGGCGCTACGGCCCACATTAATTGACTCGATTTCCCCTTATGGGGCATCCAAACAACAGTCGGTAGTGCACGAAAGGAAGGTGTGTGTGAGTTCAAGGAAAGATCCCGAACCCCCCGCCCAGCCGAAAACCGGGTTCTCCCGGCGCGGGTTCATCCGCGGGGTGGGCCTTGGCAGCGGTGCGGTGGGAACGGGCCTGCTGGAAAGAGAGGCGGTCGCAGCGCCGGCCCCAGCCAATGTGGCGGGACCCGGGCCGGTGCCGATCACCCTTACGATCAACGGAAAACCCGTCAATGTGACGGTCGAACCGCGCGTCACGCTGCTCGACGCCATGCGCAACTATCTGGACCTGACCGGCGCCAAGAGGGTCTGCGACCGCGGCACCTGCGGGGCCTGCACCGTCATCCTGGCGGGCAAGACCGTGTACAGTTGCAGCGTTCTGGCCATCGACGCGCAGGGCAAGAATATCGAGACCATCGAAGGTCTGGCCGCCGGCAACAACCTGCATCCGGTTTCCACGGCCTTCGTCAACAACGACGCGCAACAGTGCGGGTACTGCACGGCCGGATTCGTGATGGCGGCCAAGGGCTTCCTCGACAAGCATCCCAACCCCACCATGGATGACGTCAAACACGGGCTGGGCGGCAACCTGTGCCGCTGCGGCACCTACATGGGGGTTCGCCCCGCCGTGCTCGAGGCCGCCAAACAAATGAAGGGAGCGAAAAATGGCTAACACTCCGGACTACAACTGGCCGCCAATGGAGAAGCGCCGCATCATCGGCAAACCCTACAAGCGTTTGGACGGGCCGCAGAAGGCCAGCGGCCGCGCCAAGTACGGCTCGGATATCAGGCCCAAAGGCCTGCTCTTCGGGGTGTACCTCACCAGCCCGCACGCCCATGCCCGCGTCACCAGCATCGACACCAGCGCGGCCGAGAAATCCGCCGGCGTAAAGGCGGTGCACGTGGTTTCCCCCGCCGGAACCGAAGTCCAGTGGGCGGGGACGGAGATCGCGGCCGTGGCGGCCACCACCGAAGAGGCCGCCCGCGACGCCGTGCGCAAAATCAAGGTGGAGTATGAAGTGCTGCCGCACCTGGTCAAAGAAGACGACTTGGCCAAGGCCGGCGCGCGCGGCAAAGCCGCGGGCGAAAAAGTGGTGGGCGATCCCGACAAGGCTTTCCAGGAGGCCGAAGCGGTCTCCGAGGGCCAGTACGGCATTCCAGTCATCACCCACTGCTGCCTGGAGACGCATGGATCGATCACGCAGTGGCAGGGCGACCAGGTCAACGTGTGGCCCTCCACGCAGGATGTCACGCACTACGCCGGCTCCCTGGGACCGAACCTCAAAGTGCCGATCGCCAACATCCACGTCAAGCAGGATTACATTGGCGGTGGATTCGGCAGCAAATTCGCGCCCGATTCCTGGGGACAGGTGGGCGCCTTCCTTTCCCAGAAGTCCGGCGGCCGTCCGGTGATTTTGTTCCTCGACCGCGAGACCGAACTGATGATCGCGGGCAACCGTCCTTCGGCCTACGCCAAGATCAAGATCGCGGGCAAGAAGGATGGCACCGTCACGGCGTGGCAGTCGGACTCGTGGGCCACCGGCGGCTTCACCGGCGGCGGCTCGCCACCCCTCCCGTATATCATCGACACCATTCCGAACCAGCGCCTGCACCATACGGCCGTGGCCGTGAACGCCGGTCCCAACCGTGCGTGGCGGGCGCCGAACAACCAACAAGCCTCCTACCTGACGTGCAGCGCGCTGGAAGATTTCGCGGCCAAAATCGGCATGGACCCCATGGACGTGTTCCACAAGAATGTCTCTTACGCGCCCAGTGCCCGCGTGGAGACCTACCGCTACCAGTTGCAGAAAGCCGCCGAGCTCGCGGATTGGAAGAAGCTCTGGCATCCGCGCGGCGAAGGCGGTTCCGGCATGGTGAAGCGCGGTCTGGGCCTCGGCTTCAGCGCTTGGGGCGGTGGCGGGCACCAGAGCCAGTGCCGCACCACCATCAACCCGGATGGCTCGGTGCTGGTGGAAATTGGCACCCAGGACCTGGGCACCGGCACACGCACCATCATCACCCAGGTGGCGGCCGAGACCCTGGGCCTTCAGATGGGGGCCATCAAGCTGGCCATCGGGTCGAGCGACCTGCCGCCGGACAGCGCCTCGGGCGGCTCCACAACCGTGGGCGGCGTTTCGTCCTCCACGCGCAAGGCGGCGGTCAACGCGCTCGCCAAGCTGTTCGAAGCGGCCGCGCCGGCGCTGGGCGCGCAGCCTGAAGATTTGGAGGCGGTCGACAGCCGCATCCGCGTCAAGGGCAATCCCAGCAAAACCCTAAGCTGGCAAGCGGCCTGCCGCAAGCTGGGAACCACCAAGATCTCCGAGATGGGCGAGAACAACCAGCGCAATCCCGGGGGCCTCAACACCTCGGGCGCCGCCGGCGTTCAGGTTGCCGACGTCTCGGTGGATACCGAGACGGGGCTGGTTAAGATCAACCGCTATATTGCCGTGCAGGATTGCGGCATGATCATCAACCCGCGGCTGGCGGAAAGCCAGATTCACGGCGCGGTCATCATGGGGATCAGCACCGCTCTGTTTGAACAGCGGGTCATGGACGAGCAGACCGGCCGCATGTTGAATGCCGACATGGAGTTCTACAAGCTGGCCGGCATTAACGATATCGGCGAGATCGTGGTGCACCTGGATATCCGCGAGGAGAACGACAAGCGCGGGGTCATCGGCCTGGGTGAGCCGCCGGCCGTCGCCATCTGCGCGGCGGTTGGGAATGCGGTAGCCAACGCGATCGGAGTGCGGGTCCCCAACATCCCCATGACTCCGGATCACGTGCTGGGTGCGCTCGAAGGGAGGAACGCATAATGCAGACCTTTGAATTTGCCAATCCGGCGACCGTCGAGGAAGCCGTAGGCCTGCTCGCCCCCCGCTGGGGACAGGCCGATGTGCTGGCCGGCGGCACCGACCTCCTCAGCCTCATGAAGGAGTACATCCACACGCCCAAGCGCGTGGTGAACATCAAGAACATCAAGGAGCTGGAGGGCATCCAGAAGACCGACGCCGGGCTGCGCATCGGCGCCCTGGTCACCATGGAAGAGCTGGCCTCCAACGCCGATGTTCGCGCCGGTTACAAATCGCTGGCCGACGCGGCGGCGGGCATTCCCAGCCCGCAGATTCGCAACATGGGCACGGTGGGCGGCGACCTGTGCCAGCGCCCCCGCTGCTGGTATTACCGGCAAGGCTTCGGCCTGCTGGCGACGAAGGACGGCAAGCCGCTGGTGCCGGATGGCGAGAACAAGTACCACGCCATTTTCGGCGGCGGCCCCGCTTATTTCGTGAGCCCCTCGAGCCTCGGGCCGGCGCTGGTGGCGCTGGGCGCCAAGGTGAAACTGGTCTCGGCGAAGGGCGCTCGCGAGGTTGCGGTGGCCAAGTTCTTCGTCGCGCCCAAAGACGAGAACACGCGTGAGATCGCTCTTCTTCCCAACGAGATCCTCACCGAAATCGTGGTTCCGGCCGGCGCCGTGCGCAGCGCCACTTACGAGGTGCGGCAGAAGGAGGCGCTGGATTGGCCTCTGGCCGCCGCATCGGTGGTGTTGCATATGCGCGGCAATACAGTCGCCTCGGCCAAGGTAGTGCTGGGGCATGTAGCGCCCACGCCTTGGGAAGCTCCCGAAGCCGAAAAGGCGCTGGTGGGCAAGACCATTACGCAAGAGTCCGCCGAAGAGGCCGGGAAGGCCGCCGTCTCGGGCGCCCAGCCGCTCAGCCAGAACGCCTACAAAGTGCAACTGGCCAAGGTTGCGGTGAAGCGGGCGCTTCTAGAAGCGGTAAAGGTGAGGGCGTAACCATGATGGAACGATCCGGTTTGACCAACATTGGCGGCAACCGCTGCGAGAAGCTGCGCTGGAAGGGCATGTACATCGAAGCCGAGTGGGATCCGACGATCCAGCACAGCAACGATGGCGCCTTCTGGTGCCAGCACACATTCAATTGCCTGGGTCCGGACGGCAAGGCGGTCGATGAGTTCGAGTGCAGCCCGGCGCGGAAGTGCTACGAAGAATTGTAGGGGCGAGGCATGCCTCGCCGGCGAGGCATGCCCGGCCCTTTCCAGGCGCCCCGGGGACTCCAGCAGAAGCTTTCGATACCGGCGATAGCTGACGAAGTACGTGCCCACCGCCGGCGCCACCGCAACTCCGGCCGCGAGCTCCGCCCTCTGCGCCATGGCCGTGAAGAACGGGCCGCTCCCTCCGCTCAAGTCTGATGAACGCCCGTGAACCTTGACACCGGCGGGGGGCGGATTGTTCCCAACGAAACTCAAGAAGCCCCGCCGGGCACTGGCCGATGGCCGGCGGGGCTCCTCGCACGAGGTTATCGCGGCCGCCCGGAGAGCGACCGCCGCTGAAGCTGCTTGCGGACATCTTCGGAGGAAACCATCGGGCGGATCACGGCTTGCGATGCAGGCGCCAGGATCTCACCGTCTGCCTCTCGGGGTCGCCAGAAAGCCGTGAACCTCGCCGGTGCTGGTCACCCCAAAGCCTACGATCTCCCCGCTGGAATCGATAGACTGTGCGAGCAGCAGATACAACCCCGAGTTGGCAGGAATGAGGGTGTTGAGGTCCGTCATCGCGCCGTTCTGCCAGAGGGTCGCCCGTATATTAAAGTTCGCGTCCAGCGACCCGCCAACCACCTCGCCTCGGTCGCTAATGCCGATGGCAAGGCTCGCGAAGTCCCCCGGAAGCGTGCCGAGGTCCCGCATCCCTGTCTCCCTGGTCCACAGGTAGGCATGAAAGGTTGTGTCGCCGGTCAGGTCCGAATGACCAACCACCTGACCTTGGTTATTGATTGCACAGGCGTGGTTTCCCCCGAATCCTCCGTCCCCGCCGAGGTTGCCGAGGTCAGTCACTGTGCCCTCTTGCCAGAGCAAGGCGTGAGAATCCAAGAGATAGAGCTCGAGATTTGGGTCAAAGGCTTTGCAAGGGCCCGACACGCCGACCACCTGGCCGTTGTCGTTGATCCCGAGGGCAGCTCCGACCGGGTCGCCGGGGAGCGTAGGGAGTTCGCGGATTTCGCCATTTTCCCAGATGACCGGCTTGAACTGGAGCACCGGGCAGCCCTGGTCCTGCGTCTTATTCTCCGCATACCCGGCCACCTGGCCTCGATTGTTGATCATCTTGGCGGCGCCGTTGGCGCCCCCAAGTGTCGGGAGCTTCGTCATCAAGCCGTTTTGCCACAGGAAAGGGAGGCACGCAGTATTGGAAGACGGAAGCCCAAGCGCGTTGAAGCCGCAAAAGTCCTCACCATTCGGAACTGAAGTCTGGGCTTCACCCACTGCCTGGCCCCTCTCGTTGACGGCAAAGGCGGCACTGTTCGGTCCTCCGAGTCCCAGTGTGCCGATATCCACCTTGTGTCCCTTGTACCAGAGGACGGCATGCATTCTGCCGCCAGGGATGGCCGCCGCGCCACTTACCAGGTCATTATTGGTAATGAAGTATGGTTGGCCAGGCGCCCCGCCCAACGTCCCGAGGTCGGTAATGGTATAGCGTGGTTGCTGTGCTACTGCCAGTGCGGCCAGCAAGCTGCCCGCGGCAATCGAAATCAAAATCGTCTTCATGTTGAGTACCCCTCCTATTCCAGTAGGCGCGGAATGCGCCGCCAGGGGATCATTTGACGAGGCGCAAATGGGGCCGGACCGCGCTACGGTATTATTTAGTCCATAGGGGATGCCAAGGGTGACCCAATCCGGCGCGGCGGCTGCGGGCGATATCAGCGGGATCCTGCGGGCCTGGAGCGACGGAGACCAGAGCGCCCTCGACCGGCTGACCCCCATCGTTTACGACGAGCTCCACCGCCTGGCGCGCCGCTACATGAGACATGAGCGCCCCGGCCACAGCCTCCAGACCTCGGCCCTGGTCAATGAAGCCTACCTTCGCCTGGTGGATTATGAGCGCATGGAGTGGCAGAATCGGGCCCATTTCTTCGCCGTTTCGGCCCAGTTGATGCGGCGCATTCTGGTGGACCACGCGCGGCGTCACAACCTGAAACGCGGGGGTGGAGTCGAGCACGTCGCCCTGGAAGAGGCAGCCGTCGTGGGCGGCGAACAGGGCCCGGACCTGGTGGCGCTCGACGACGCCATGAACGCGCTGGCGCGCATCGATCCACGCAAGGTGCAGGTTGTCGAGATGCGCTTCTTCGGCGGACTCAGCGTGGAAGAGACCGCCGAGGTGCTCAAAGTATCGACAATCACCGTGAAGCGCGATTGGAGGGCGGCCAGGGCCTGGCTCTACCGCGAGCTGACTGGCGGGACCATCGATGGATTCCAAACGATGGAAGCAAGTTGACGATGTACTGCAGGCGGTGCTGGACCGCGCGCCCGAAGAGCGCGACGCGTTTCTGCGGCACGCCTGCGCGGGCGATGAGGCGCTGGAGCGCGAAGTTCGTTCCCTGCTGACGTCGGAGGAGCAGGCCGGAGGGTTCCTGCAGGATCCGGCGATCGAAGCGGCCGCCAGGGACCTGGCTCGCCGGCAGGGCGCCGACGGGAGCGACGACGCGCCGGAACACGCCGATTCCATGGTTGGCCGGACCATCTCCCACTACCGCATCGTCGAGAAACTAGGCGTTGGCGGCATGGGTATCGTCTGGAAAGCCCGCGACCCGCGCCTGGACCGCTTCGTGGCGCTCAAATTTCTGCCCGCCGCGAAGGTGAGCGATCCCGAGCGCCAGCGGCGGTTTGTCCAGGAAGCCCGGGCCGCCTCCGCGCTCAACCATCCGAACATCATCACGATTCACGAGATCGATCATTTCGATGGCGTGGACTTCATTGCCATGGAGTTTGTGCCCGGCAAGGCGCTGGATCGGCTGATCCCGCGCAAGGGACTGCGGCTGAACGAGGCGCTCGACTACGCCATCCAGATGGCCGACGCGCTGGCGGCGGCGCACGCGGCGGGCATCGTGCATCGCGACCTGAAGCCGGGAAACGTTATGGTCGGCCAGAACGGCTGCGTGAAGGTGCTGGATTTCGGCTTGGCCAAGCTGACCGGGCAGGGCGCGGCCGAATTCGTGCGCACCGAGACGATTGCCGAAGCGCCCAAGACCGAGGAGGGCATGATTGTCGGAACCGTCTCGTACATGTCGCCGGAACAGGCCGAGGGGAAGAAGGTGGATGCGCGCACCGATATCTTCAGTTTCGGCGCATTGCTGTACGAGATGATCACGGGCCGGCGAGTTTTCACCGGCGGCTCCGTCGTTTCCATCCTGTCGGCCATTTTGCGCGACGAGCCGAAGCCGGCGGCGGAGATGATGCATGGCCTTCCGCGCGAGCTCGGCAGGATTGTCACGCGCTGCCTGCAGAAGGACCCCAACCGGAGGTATCAACACGCGGGCGATCTGAAGATCGACCTGCAGCAGGTGAAGGAAGAACTGGCTGCTGGTGGTGCCGTGATCCGAGAAGAGATGCCGGGGAGGCCGAGCGTGGGCCGTTGGTGGTGGCTGGCGGCCGCTGCCGCGTGCGTCGCGGTCTCCGTGGGAGTGGCGTGGTGGGTCCACAACCCGCCGGCTGCAGCGCCGTCCTACTGGAAGCTCACGCGGATCACGGCCGATGCCGGACTCGCTACGTCTCCAGCGCTGTCACCTGATGGTAAGCTTTTGGCCTACTCATCCGATGGGGGCCGGGATGGCGGGTTGGATCTCTACATCAAACAAGCTGCCGGAGGCCAGCCGATCCGCTTGACGTCCGATGGCGCGGATAACAGACAGCCGGATTTTTCTCCCGACGGAAGCCGGATCGTATTCCAATCGAACCGGGATGGCGTACCCGGGATCTACGGGATCCCGGCCTTTGGGGGTGAGGTCCGGCTGCTGGCGCGGGACGGATTGCGGCCCAGGTTTTCCCCGGACGGCTCCAAAGTGGCATATTGGGCTGGATCGGAAGGCCAGGTCCAGGCGACGCCCGGTAACGCCGCTGTGTGGGTGGTTCCGGCCGGCGGGGGTCAGCCACAGCGCGTGAGGTCGAGTCTTACGGCTGCCCGGGCTCCCATCTGGTCCCCCGACGGAAAGCGCCTCCTAATGGTTGGATACACGTCCGCCAGATTGTACGATAGCTCCAGCCTCGACTGGTGGCTGGTCACTCCGGATGGGGGCGTGGCGGTCAAAACGGGCGTATATGATGCACTGATCCGTGCCGGACTGCCAGTAAACTCTCTTCCCTTGCCGTGTTGTTGGTCGATGGACACCAACACGGTTCTCTTCCCGGCACGCGCCGGTGATGCCATGAACATGTGGGAAATTGGCCTTTCCCCGCGAACCGGCAAAATGAACGGAGTCCTCAGGCGAGTGACAGTGGGGGCAGGGACCCAGGGCGGCGTATCCTGCGCGTCCGGCGGCGCTCTGGCATTTAGCGACCAGGAAAGCAGGAGTAACGTCTGGTCCTTGCCCTTCGATTTGAATCGTGGGACGCCGACAGGCGTCCTGGAGCGGATCACCCAGGGTCCAGCCGATCGAGGGTTTCCATCGCTTACGAAGAATGGGCGCTCGATAGCTTTTTATTCAAACCAGTCGGGCCACATGAACATCTGGAGGCGCGATCTGGCGACCGGAAATGAGTCCGTTGTCGCCAGTTCATCGCTCGTGCAGCGGTATCCGGTGATCAGCCCATCCGGCGCCAGAATCGCGTTTGCGGTAACCGAAGAGGACGACACGCGGACGGTGTATGTGGCTGCCCCTGGCGCCGAGCCGGAGAGGGTGTGCGAAGGGTGCACGCGAGCCACGGACTGGTCAGCCGACGAGAAGGCGCTCCTGATTTATGGCGGCAGTCCGTTTCAGGTCGATCTTCTCGATGTGGCCACGCATCGGCAGACTCCGCTGCTGAAGCATCCCACTTACCGTTTGTTGTATGGCCACTTCTCGCCCGACGGCCGCTGGGTCAGTTTTACGATTCGGACTTCGCTCAATCGGGCGCGCCTCGCCATCGCGCCCCTCGATGCGCCGCGACCGATTCCCGAAAGCGCCTGGATCACGATCGCGGATGCCTGGATTGAGGACTGGGCCATCTGGTCGCCGGACGGCAGGACGCTCTACTTTCCCTCCGCGAGAGATGGACATAGGTGCCTGTGGGGCCAGCGGATCGACCCGGTTTCCCATCGGCCGGCGGGCGAGCCCTTCGCAGTATGGCATTTTCACGGCCGCGCGTTCTATCATCAGGACGGTTGGTCAACGGGCGCCGGGCGAATTGCTATCGTGCTCAGGGAGGATACGGGCAACATCTGGATGATGTCGCGCTGAGCCCCCGTAGCGCAGGCACTCTTGCCTGCCGGGCCCAGAGGGCACCCCCGACTCATCGGGACGCTCTTACTTCGGCCCGCTGGCGTCCACCCTATCGCTCTACGCCAGAATGCCGCCCTTCATGTTGCGGACGTGCTCAAAACCGGCCTGGCGCAGGATACCGCAGGCTTTGGCGCTGCGCATGCCGCTCTTGCAGTGGATCACGATGTCGGCTTTGGGGTCGATCTCGTTCAGGCGCTTGGGAACCTCGCCCAGCGGGATCAGCCGGGCGGCGGGGATGTGGCAGATCTTGTACTGGCGGGCGGATTGTTCCCAACGAAACTCAAGAGGCCCCGCCGGGCACTGGCCGAAGGCCGGCGGGGCTTCTCGCGCGAAATTATCGCGGCCGGCCGGAGAGCGACCGCCGTTGCAGCAGCTTGCGGGCGTCTTCGGAGAGTGGCGCGGGCGCCAGGCTCTGGCTGCCGCCCGCGTGGTGTCTCGGGGTGGCCAGGAAGGCGTGAACCTCGCCGTTGATCAAGCCCTGGCCCGCGATCTCTCCAGCGTCATTGAGCGAGCAAGCATTCTGCAAATACCACGGCGAGCCCGGCGCGATGAGGGTGTTCATGTCCACCGGCACCTTGTTTTGCCAGACGAGGGCGGTGAAGTTCCCCATAGCGTCCATCGCCCAGCCAACTACCTCGCCTGAGTCGTTAATGGTTTTGCAGCAGGGGGCCACGGTCAGGACGGCCCCGGGAAACGCGCCGAGATCCTGCATGCCGGTATCCCCGGTCCACAGGAAGGTGTGAATGGTGCCATCCTTAGGGGATAGCGCCGCCCCTACCACATCACCCCGGTTATTGATGGCGTTTGCAACGTTCATCGAGCCTCCCAGGTTGCCGAGGTCGTGTGGCGAGCCGTCTTCGTTCCAGAGCACGGCGTGCGGCGCACTCGGGGCTGGGGGAATCGAGGAATTCGAGCACAAACCCGACGCGCCGACCACCTGGCCTCTGTCGTTGGTCCCGAGGGCGAATCCAACGGTGTCGCCGTGGAGCGGTGGGAGTTCCCGGATCTTGCCGTTTGCTCCCCATAACACGGCTTCAAATTGGGTGACTTGAAAAGGTGTGCCGCCGGCTAAACAGGTTGCATCGTGCACTCCATTCTCGGCAAACCCGACTATCTGGCCTCGATTGTTGAGATCGAAAGGGGCGGCGTTATGGCCGCCGGTCAGGTTGGGAAGCGCCGTCAAGGCCCCATTCTTCCAGACGGCCGCGAGGCATTGCATGTGAGTGCCGTATTCGCAAAAGTCTTCACCCAGCGGATCTGGCATGGAAGTCTCGGAGCCAATCGCCGCCTCGCCACTCGCGTTAGGCCCGCCCGCCGAGCTGTTTGGTCCGCCCAGTGTGCCGAGGTTGGTCATGTGGCCTTGATACCAAAGGAAGGCGGTTTGGCTGAGGCCGCCGGTCTGGAACCGGGTCGCAGCCCCCCCAGCCACCTCGCCCGCGGCGTTAATGCCATACGCATAGCTATACGTCCCGCCCAGCGTGCCGAGATCGGTGATGGTATAGCGTGGCGTTTGTGCTGTTGACAGTGCGGCGAGCAAGCTGCCCGCGGCAATCGAAATCAAAATCGTCTTCATGTTGAGTTCCCCTCCTATTCCAATAGGCGCGGAATGCGCCGCAAGGGGATCATTTGACTTCATTTGACAAGCGGCAAATGCGATTGGACCGCGCTGGTGTATAATTCGGCACATAAGGGATGCAGAGGGTAACGCAATCCGGCGATACGACTGCGGGCGATATCAGCGGGCTTCTGCGCGCCTGGGGCGACGGAGACCAGAGCGCCCTCGACCGGCTGACTCCCATCGTTTACGACGAACTCCACCGCCTGGCGCGCCGCTACATGCGACATGAGCGCCCCGGCCACAGCCTCCAGACCTCGGCCCTGGTCAATGAGGCCTACCTCCGCTTGATTGATTACGAGCGGATGGAGTGGCAGAATCGAGCCCATTTCTTCGCCGTTTCGGCCCAGTTGATGCGGCGGATTCTGGTGGACCACGCCCGGCGTCACAACCTGAAACGCGGGGGTGGCGTGGAGCACGTCGCCCTGGAAGAGGCGGCCGTCGTAGGTGGCGGCCAGGGCCCGGACCTGGTAGCGCTCGACGACGCCATGAGCGCGCTGGCGCGCATCGATCCACGCAAGGTGCAGGTTGTCGAAATGCGCTTCTTTGGCGGACTCAGCGTGGAAGAAACCGCCGAGGTGCTCAAAGTATCCACAATCACTGTGAAGCGCGACTGGAGGGCGGCCAGGGCCTGGCTCTACCGCGAGCTGACTGGCGGGACCATCGATGGATTCCGAACGATGGAAACAAGTTGACGGCGTACTGCAGTCGGTGCTGGACCGCGCGCCCGAAGAGCGCGACGCGTTTCTGCGGCAGGCGTGTGCGGGCGACCAGGCGCTGGAGCGGGAAGTCCGTTCCCTGCTGACGTCGGAGGATCGGGCGGGAGGGTTCCTGCAGGATCCGGCGATCGAAGTGGCCGCCAGGGACCTGGCTCGGCGGCAGGCCGCCGATCAGGCCACCGACGCGCAGGAAAGCGCCGATTCCATGGTCGGCCGGACCATTTCCCATTACCGCATCGTCGAGAAACTGGGCGGCGGCGGGATGGGCGTGGTCTACAAGGCCGAGGACACCCGGCTACAGCGCTTTGTGGCGCTCAAGTTCTTGTCCGACGAGTTCGCTCGCCACCCGGATGCCCTGAATCGCTTCCGGCGCGAGGCTCGATCCGCTTCCGCCTTGAATCACCCGAATATCTGCACGATTCATGATATCGGCGAGCATGACGGCCGCTCCTTCATCGCTATGGAGTGCCTCGACGGAACTACCCTCAAGCATCGCATCGCGGGGCGCCCACTGGAAATCGAAACACTTCTTTCGTTAGGCATCGAAATCGCCGACGCATTAGACGCGGCCCACTCCGCGGGGATTATCCATCGCGACATCAAGCCCGCGAACATCTTCGTGACCGGAGCCGCAAGCGGCCGCCCCGGTCATGCGAAGGTTCTCGACTTTGGACTGGCCAAAGTCAGTCCCGGCCATCGCCTGGCCGCGGGTGAAACGGCTCAACCGACCCTCACCATCGATGATCAGCCGACCAGTCCGGGGAGCGCGGTGGGAACGTTGTGGTACATGTCGCCGGAGCAAGTCCGATCTCAACAGTTGGACGCACGCACGGATTTATTCTCGTTCGGGGTGGTGCTGTATGAGATGGCTACAGGCAAGCTCCCGTTTCGCGGGGACAGTTCCGGGATCGTTTTCGATTGCATTCTGAATCGCGCTCCCGTGCCCCCCGTGCGGCTGAACCCCGACCTGCCGCCGGAATTGGAACGCATCATCGACAAGTGTCTGGAAAAAGATCGCAACCTGCGCTACCAGCACGCTTCGGAAGTTGGCGCTGACCTCCAGCGCCTGAAGCGCGATACGAATTCGGGAACCGGCGCGAAGCCCACAGCCACCACTGACATCGTCAAACGCGGGAAGACAATTGTTCCTGCCGCCGCGGCTGTGCTGGCGTTCTTCGTGGCAGGTTACTTCTATTTCCACCGAACGCCCAAACTCACCGACAAGGACACCATTGTCCTTGCCGATTTTACAAACAAGACGGGCGACCTCGTATTTGACGGGACGCTTCGCCAAGGACTGGCGGTACAGCTTGAGCAGTCGCCCTTCCTCAGCCTTGTCTCCGACCAGCACATCCAGCAGGTGCTAGGTCTGATGGGCCGGCCGGCGGATGCGCGGCTCACTCCGGAGCTCGGCCGGGAAATCTGCGAGCGAACGGCCAGCGCCGCCGTCCTGGATGGCTCGATTGCCAGCCTCGGAAGCCAGTACGTATTGGGGTTGCGCGCCAGGAACTGTCGCACCGGAAACGTCCTCGATGAGGAGCAGGTGCAAGCGGCCAAAAAAGAAGACGTCCTGAATGCCCTGAGTCAAATTGCCAGTAAATTTAGAATCCGAGTCGGCGAGTCGCTCGCCACGGTGGAAAAGTACAACACTCCGCTCGAAGAGGCTACTACGCCATCGCTCGAAGCCTTGAAAGCCTATAGCCTGGCGTTGAAGGTTGCCTACTCGACTGGCTTCGCTTCCGGCTTACCCCTTCTCAAACGCGCCGTTGAAATCGATCCCAAATTCGCGAAGGCATATGCGCACCTCGGGATTTTTTACGGCAATATTGGAGAGTTTGCCCTGTCCACCGAGAGCATCAGCAAGGCCTATCGGTTGCGGGATCGCGCCGGTGACCGGGAGAAGTTCTTTATCACGGCGAACTACGATCTGAATGTGACGGGAAACCTGGAAAAGGCCCAGCAAACCTGTGAGTTGTGGGCGCAAACTTATCCTCGTGATAAACAACCTCACGGATTATTGTCGTCGCTTGTTTACCAGGAACTCGGCAAGTATGAGAAATCCATCGAACAAGCCAGAATAGCCATTGGCATCGACCCGGACTTCGCCCCGGGGTATGTCAATGAAATCTGGAGCAATCTTTATCTGAATCGCCTGGACGAGGCCGCGAACGTCCTCCAGCGAGCCTCCGAGCGCAAACTGGAACCCGAAGATGTTTTCGTTCTGCGATATTACATCGCCTTCTTGAAGGGCGACAAGGCGGGGATGGAACGGGCGGCGGGCCTGGCCCACGGGAAACCCGGAGTGGATGACTGGATCTTGGACGAAGAGGCCTTTGCCTTGGCCTATTCCGGCCACTTGCAGGAGGCGAGGAGCATGTCGAAGCGTGCTGCGGACCTCGCACGGCAAGGGGACCACAGCGAAAAGGCGGCTATTTACGAAGCGGGAGCAGCAGTCAGGGAGGCCTTTTTCGGCTATGCGCCCGAGGCAAGGCAGAGCGCCATGGCGGCACTGAAGCTATCCAAGAACCGGGATGTGGAGTATGGCGCTGCCTTTGCACTGGCACTCTCAGGGGACCCTTCCCGGTCTCAAACACTCGCGGATGATCTGGAAAAGCGCTTCCCGGAGGATACCGTAGTGCGATTTACTTACGTGCCGGCGCTCCGTGCGGTCCTGACACTGAACAACCGCGAGCCTCAAGAAGCGATCGACCTGCTGCAATCCGCCGTTCCCTATGATTCAGCCGTACCGGGAAGCTGGTTTGGCTTCTTCGGGTTCATGTACCCGGCCTACGTGCGAGGGGAAGCCGATCTGGCCGCACACCGGGGCGCCGAAGCCGCCGCGGAGTTCCAGAGAATTCTCGATCACCGCGGCCTGGTTTTCAGCGATCCTGTAGGCGCCATGGCGCGCCTGCAACTAGGCAGAGCCTTCGATATGTCTGGAGACAGGACCAAGGCAAAGGCTGCCTATGAGGATTTCCTCACCTTCTGGAAAGACGCCGACCGCGACATTCCGATCCTCAAACAAGCCGAGGCGGAATACGCCAGGCTGCACTGAGTGATTTGAGGGTCCGGACGATGGATTCCGAACGATGGAAACAAGTTGACGGCGTACTGCAATCGGTGCTGGACCGTGCGCCCGAAGAGCGCGACGCGTTTCTGCGGCACGCATGCGCGGGCGATGAGGTGCTGGAGCGCGAAGTCCGTTCCCTGCTGTCGTCGGAGGAGCAGGCGGGAGGGTTCCTGCAGGATCCGGCGATCGAAGTGGCCGCCAGGGACCTGGCCCGGCGGCAGAGCGCCGATCAGGGCGCCGATGCGCAGGAAAGCGCCGATTCCATGGTCGGCCGGACCATCTCCCATTACCGCATCGTCGAGAAACTGGGCGTCGGCGGAATGGGTATCGTCTGGAAAGCCCGCGACACGCGCCTGGACCGCTTCGTGGCGCTCAAGTTTCTGCCCGCCGCGAAGATGAGCGATCCCGAGCGCCAGCGGCGCTTCGTCCAGGAAGCCCGGGCCGCCTCCGCGCTCAATCATCCGAACATCGTCACGATTCACGAGATCGATCATTGCGATGACGTGGACTTCATTGCCATGGAGTTTGTGCCCGGCAAGGCGCTGGACCGGCTGATCCCGCGCAAAGGACTGCGGCTGAACGAGGCGCTCGACTACGCCATCCAGGTGGCCGACGCGTTGGCGGCGGCGCACGCGGCGGGCATCGTGCATCGCGACTTGAAACCGGGCAATGTCATGGTCGCCGAGAACGGCTGCGTAAAAGTGCTGGATTTCGGCCTGGCCAAGCTGACGGAGCAGGGCGGGGCCGGCGATCTAGCGCGCACCGAGACCATTGCCGAGGCGCCCAAGACCGAGGAGGGCGCGATTGTCGGAACCGTCTCGTACATGTCGCCGGAACAGGCCGAGGGGAAGAAGGTGGATGCGCGCACCGACATCTTCAGTTTTGGCGCATTGCTGTATGAGATGATCACGGGCCGGCGCGCTTTTGGTGGTGGCTCCGTCATTTCCATCTTGTCGTCCATTTTGCGCGATGAGCCGAAGCCGGCGGCGGAGATGGTACATGGCCTTCCGCGCGAGCTCGACAGGATCGTCGCGCGCTGCCTGCAGAAGGACCCCAACCGGAGGTATCAACACGCGGGCGACCTGAAGATCGACTTGCAGCGGGTAAAGGAAGAACTGGCGGCCGGTGGCGCCGCGATCCGCGAAGAGACACCGGGGAGGCTGGGTGTGGGCCGTCGGTGGTGGCTGGCGGGCGCCGCCGCGAGCGTGGCGATTGCGTTCGCCGTGGGGTGGTGGCTCCACGGCCCTCAGGCTGCGCTGCCTCCCTGGAAACTGACCCGGCTCACCGCCGATGCCGGGTTTTCGGGTTTTCCGGCGCTGTCGCCGGATGGCAAGTTGGTGGCTTACTCTTCCGATCGCGGACTGGATGGCGAGCCCGATCTCTATGTCAAACAGGTTGCCGGAGGCCAGCCCATCCGCCTGACATCCGATGGCGCGGGCAACACGGCGCCGGATTTCTCGCCGGACGGCAGCAGAATCGTATTCCGGTCGAACCGGGATGGCGGCGGCATCTACGAGATTCCGGCGTTTGGCGGAGAGGTCCGGCTGTTGGCGAGGGACGGTCGGAATCCCAAATTCTCGCCGGACGGCTCGCAGGTGGCCTATTGGGTCGGCTCGGAAGGTGTAGCCTCGGCGGTGCCCGGGGGCGGCGCGGTCTGGGTGGTACCGGTGGCCGGGGGCCAGCCGCAGCAGGTGGGGCCGAATTTCACGGCGGCCCGGGATCCGATCTGGTCCCCGGACGGGAAACATCTGCTAATCGTCGGATACACATCGGCCAAGGCGTACGAAAGCTCCAGCCTAGACTGGTGGCTGGTCGCCACAAATGGGGGCGCGGCGGTAAAGACCGGCGCGTACGATGCGCTGATCCATGCCGGGCTGAAAGGAGGGGCTACCGCCGTTGGTGCGAGCATACCCAGGCCCGGATGCTGGTCGGCCGCCAATACGGTTATCTTCTCCACGGCGAGCGGCGACGCACAGAACCTATGGGAAATCGGGGTATCGCCACGAACGGGCAAACTGAATGGCGTGCTCAAGAGATTGACGGCGGGCGCTGGAAACGAAGTGGATCCGTCCTCTGCGTCCGGAGGCGCCTTATCGTTCACCAACCTCGAAAACAGCAGAGACGTCTGGTCGCTGCCGTTCGACCTGGACCGTGGAACGTCCAAGGGCGCGCTGGAGCGTACTACACACGGTCCAGCCTGGCGAGAGCATGCCGCACTTTCGAACAACGGGCGCTACGTAGCGTTTGCTTCCGACCAGGCGGGTCGAACGAATATCTGGATGCGGGAACTGGCGACCGGAAAGGAGTCGAGTGTGGCCGGTTCCTTGTTTGTACAGCGGTTTCCCGTGATGAACGCCTCTGGCACAAGAATCGCGTTTTCGGCCTACGAAAAGGACAAGCGGGTGGTGTACGTCTCCGCACCCGGCGGAACGCCCGAAAGGCTATGTGAAGGGTGTCTGCGAGCCACGGACTGGTCGCGCGACGAGAAGTCGCTCTTGGTGTTCGGCGGCAATCCATATCAAGTCAATCTGCTCGATCTGGCTTCGCATCGACAGACCCCGCTGCTGAAGCATCCAACTTACAACCTGCTCTACAGCCGGTTCTCGCCAGACAATCGCTGGGTCAGTTTCACGGTTCGGATTCAGCCCAATCGCGGGCGCATTGCCGTCGCGCCCGTCGATGGACCGAAACCGATTCCCGAAAGCGCGTGGATCACCATCGCGGAGGCGGGGCCTGAGGACTGGGCCAACTGGTCGCCGGATGGGAAGACGCTATACTTCACCTCCGCGAGAGATGGGCATTTTTGCCTGTGGGGGCAGCGGATCGACGCCATCGCGCGCCGACCGGTGGGCGAGCCTTTCGCGGTGCTGCATCTGCATGGCCGCGTGTCGTATCGGCAAGGCGGTTGGTCCGCGGCCGGCGGCCGAATCGCGCTGCAACTCGTCGAGGCCACGGGCAACATCTGGATGATGTCGCGGTAGCGCAGGCACTCTTGCCTGGCAGAAGTGCCTGCGCCACGATCAAAATTCGAATGTCAGGCCGCTGTAGAGCGAACGGCCCATGCCGGGCACCGAAGAGTTACCGGTCTTGTCGCCGACCCAATAGCGGCCGCCTAACGGCAGATCGTACTTCCGGTTAGTCAGATTGTCGAAGCCGGCATCGAGACGCATGCTCGCCCGTTCCGCCAGTCTCCACTTATAGCCGGAGCGCAGGTTGAGCAGCGCGTAACCCGGAGTGCGCAATTCGTTGCGAACGGCCTGCACATCCGTCTTGGCATCCACCGCCTGAAACTCCAGCGTGCTCGACCATGGGCCGCAGTGATGCTCCAGAGCCAGGTTCCCGTGCAGCGGCATCATGTGGTACAGGTTGTCTCGCGTGTCGAGATTCTCGCCCCGCACGTAACCTAAGACACCGGTGAGCACGAGGTTGCCGCCCAATGGTGCGCGGAAGGAACTGTCGACGCCATACAGCCTCGCCGCGAGGTTGGCAAACTGCAAGGTGACAAAGCCGGATGTGGCGGCGAATTTGGCGGCCGTGCAGCCATTGCTGCCGTCCACGATCACCGGGCAGCGATCCACGTCGATATAGTCCTGAACGCGGGTGTAATAAGGCGTGACCTTGAATTCCCAGCCCTGATGCGACGGCGCGTGCCAGCCTGCCGTGGCGCTAAAGGTGTTGGCAACCTCGGGCCGCAGGTCCAGGTTCCCCACGTACGCGTTGTCATCGCCGAACCATCCGTTCATGTTGGCCGACATGGAACTGCGCTTCACCCATAGATAGCGTTCATAGATGCTGGGCGAACGGGTCTTCCGGGCGTACCCGAATTCGAAAGTGCTGGTGGAATTCGGTTCATACCGGGCCAGCGCGGTGGCGTCGAAGTTGGTGTCCCGGCGGTAGCGGTCGCTAGCGTTGAAGGCCGCGGCATCGGCATAATACGCCGCGCTGCCGGTGGTGTTGGCCGCCATGTTATAGCCGGCCACGTCTCCGGTATTCATGCGCACTACGTCGCTGCGAACCCCGAGTAACTCCGTCCATCCCCTGCCGCGCCTGGCTTCCCATTCGACGAACGTTCCGAACAGGTCGCGGCGGCCGTTGTTCACGTTCAAAAGCGTATTGGGCCCCATGGCGCCAACCATGGCCGATACCGGTGTCCACCAGTCACTCAGAGCGAAATGGCGAAGCTCATTGCCCACGCGCAGTGTGTCGCGCGGCGAGAGCGGAATCTCCGCCTCCACCAGGTAACCCACGTTGATGCCCTTCGTATCCATGGGCATGTTCATGCCGGGAATCTTGTCTCTCAGAATATTCATTACGTGCCGGGTATCCTCGTAGAAAACACGTGCCTGTAGCTTTACGCGCGCGAAGACGCCCTGATAATGAACGTTGGCGGATCCCGCCTGGTTGCCGGTCATGTCCATGCGGGCATTCACAAACCCTTGTTGAGGGATGTGCTGATACCCCAGGTCGACTGTGATGAGGTTGTTGCCATGGCGGACGGCGAACTCGAGCGCGTGGTTCTGCGATTCGTAAAAGGTCGACTTGATCATCACGCCCGCGCCGTCCTTGTAGTCGTTGGCATTGACATACGAGCCGACGTAGCTTACGCGGAAATTGCCGGTGGCGGCGGAGAGCCATGCATCGCCCCCATTCACCACCCCATTGGTGCGGTGAAATGCCGTGACGCCGCCATGGATCTGAACTCCCTGGCTGGGTTGGGCAAACACCGGGGCCGCCGAGTCCACCGCGATGGTGCCGCCGATGCTATCGCCGCCGCGGCTCACGGGCGTGATGCCGGCCATGACGCTCACGCTGCCGACATTCGCCGGATCGATGTAAGACATGGGAGGATTCATGTGGTTGGCGCAGGCGGGCGCCAGTGACATGCCGTTGACCAGCACATTCACCCGGTCGTCGGCCATGCCGTGAACTACCGGCAGGCTGGAAACGCCTCCGCTGTTGTAAAGGTCGAGCCCCGGAATGCCGCTGAACAAGGATGCCGTATCGCTGGTTCTGGCCCTCGCCGCAACCATGGCGTCGGGAGCCTCGGTGGGGGCCGGTTCCGTCACCCGCACGACGGTCGTATTCCTGCCGACCCGCAGCACGAATGACACGGTGGCCTCCCGGTCTTCCGCCACCGTAACGTCGTTGTGCACGGCGGTTTCAAACCCGGAGTAGCTCGCCGACACTTCATAGCGGCCGGCTGAGGCCGCTTCGAAGACATATCGTCCCTGCTCATCGGTGAGCGTCGACTGCGTTAGCCCCGAATCGAGGTTCTTGATGGCAATCGTTCCTCCCGCGACAACGGCGCCGGAGGAGTCTTCCAAGACCCCCGCGATGCGCCCTGCCGCGGCGGCATCCCAGCCGAAAAGCACCACCGCCACGATTACAGCTTCACCAATTCGCATGACAGTACCCCCCTGCCCGGTCTCTCCCGCGGGCTGGAAACAGTTGATGCAAAAACCGGCGCGGGGGTAGTGCGACAAATCGTCGCAGACAGTTCCCGAAGCCCGGCCCTGCCGTGCCGAGTCACATAAGGGGTGAAATACTACTCGAACGCTATTGGGTTTATCGCCGTCCTGCTGCCCGTGATGCTGATGGCGACCGTGTTCGGATCGCTGCGTGGAGTGGTGCACGATCCCGACCACCGTCCCGTGCCGGGGGCCCGGATTGTGATCCAGTCCACCACTTCGGACTACGCGCAGAACCTCTCGTCGGGCTTGGAAGGGAATTTCGAGACCCCTTCGCTGCCCACCGGCGCCTATCGGGTCACCGTGACCAAGGAGGGTTTCGCGGCCGCGGCGCAGGAGGTTGTGGTGGTCTCCGGTAGCGCTCCCGTGCTCCACTTTCAATTGTCCCTTGGCACCACCGAGCAGACTTTGACCGTCAGCGAGACGGCGCTCGCGGCGACGCCGGAGGTCGCGACCCCGACCACGCTGGTGAGCAGGCGCGAGATCCAGACCACTCCCGGGGCCGATCTCACCAACAGCCTGAACCTGATCACCGACTACGTCCCTGGCGCGTGGATCGCCCACGACCAGCTCCACGTGCGCGGCGGCCACCAGGTGACGTGGGCCATCGATGGGGTTCCCATTCCCAATACCAACATCGCGAGCAACGTGGGACCGCAGATCGATCCCAAGGATATCGACTATCTGGAGGCCCAGCGCGGCGGCTATTCGGCGGACCAGGGCGACCGGACCTACGGCGTTTTCAATGTGGTTCCGCGAACCGGATTCGAGGGCAACAACGAAGGCGAGTTCTACGCCACCTATGGCACCTTCCACCAGACCAACGAACAGTTGAACTTTGGAAGCCATACCGAGAAACTCGCCTACTTCGCCAGCGTGAATGGCAATCGCAGCGATTACGGGCTCCAGACTCCCGGCCCGGACGTGTTGCACGATCGCGCATGGGGCCTCGGCGGACTGGCCTCGCTCATTTACAACCTCGATGCCGCCAACCAGTTCCGGTTCGTCACGTCGCAGCGGGGCGACGACTACCAGATTCCCAACGACCCCGATGCGCAGAATGCCGGGGTTCGCGACGTGGAGCGAGAGCGCGACGCGCTGGCGGATTTCTCCTGGGCGCATTCCTTCCAGCCCAGCGTGCTGTTGACCGTCTCGCCTTTTTACCATTACAACCGCGCCAATTACGACGGCGATCCCAACGACACTCCAGTCGCCACCACGCAGCATCGAGCGTCGCAGTACGTGGGAGCCCAGGTGATTTTGAGCGAGGTCACACCCCGGCATAACGCGCGGGCCGGCGTTTACGGCTTCGGCCAGCATGACGATGAATCCGTGGTCCTCATCGCCAACGATGGCTCGAACACCAGCCTCTCGCAGGCACGGGCTTCAACTGGCCATCTGGAAGCGCTGTTTCTGGAGGACCAGTACAAAGCGCTCTCCTGGCTGACTCTCACGGCGGGTCTGCGCCTGACGCATTTCACGGGAGCGGTTTCGGAAAACGCGGCCAGCCCGCGGTTGGGAGGGTCGGTCCGCATTCCCGGTTTGAACTGGGTGCTGCGCGGCACCTGGGGGCTATACTATCAGGCGCCGCCGCTCTCTACGGTGACCGGGCCGCTCCTCGATTACGCGGTGTCCCAGGGGCTGGGCTTCATCCCGTTAAAAGGCGAGCGGGACCAGGAGCATCTGTTCGGCCTGACAATCCCGGTGCACGGCTGGTCGTTGGACGTCAACAACTACCATCAGCGGGCCAGAAATTACTTCGACCACAACGCCATCGGAAACTCCAACTTGTTCTTCCCCCTGACGATAAGCGGCGCGCGGTTTTACGGTTGGGAAGTGGCCGCGCGCTCGCCGCGGCTGTTCCGGCGCGGAGAGGTCTACCTGGCCTATTCTTACGCTCACGCCCTCGGCTCGGGCGCCATATCCGGAGGCCTAACGGACTTCTCGCCTCCCGCCAGCGGTTACTTCCTGCTGGATCACGATCAGCGCCAGACGCTCCACGCCGGGTTTAACTTCGATCTTCCGCGGCACGTCACGGCGGGCGGCAACCTGTATTACGGGTCGGGCTTCACCGATGGATCGAGCGACGTCCCGGCCCATTTGCAGGGGCACACCACGTTCGACTTTTCCGTCGGGCGGTCGTTGGGAGAACGAGTCACCGTTTCGTTGACCGCCCTGAACCTTGGGAACCGCCGCTTCCTTCTGGACAACAGCACCACTTTCGGTGGCACCCATTACGCCGATCCCCGGCAGGTCTACCTTCAGGTGCGCTACCGGTTCCATTACTGAGCGGCCGGCGCTACTGTGTGAAAATAGTAGCTTCGTGATGGTCATCGACGGCATCTATTATGCGGCGGCTCTGGCAGGCGCGGGCGCACTGGTGCGCTGGCTGGCCGGCCCCTGGTTCGCCGCTCCGCTGTGGCTGCTGGCGGCCTTCTGCCTGTATTTCTTCCGCGACCCCAACCGTGCCATTCCCGCCGGCCCAGTGGCCGTCGCCCCCGCCGATGGTAAAGTGGTCGCGGTGAAGCCCGAAGGCCCCGCCATCAACCGCGTCAGCATCTTCCTGAATATTTTCGACGTGCACGTCAACCGCGCTCCTATCGGCGGCGCCATCGCGGCCGTCGAGTACCACCAGGGGCGGTTTCACGTGGCCAGCCGCGAAGCCTGTTCCACGCAAAACGAGCAGAACATCGTCACCGTCGAGGGCGCAGGCTCGCGCGTGGTTTTCAAACAGATCGCCGGCCTCATCGCGCGCCGCATCGTCTTCAACAAGAAGCCGGGCGACCACGTTTCCACGGGGGAACGAGTGGGCCTCATCAAGTTCGGCTCGCGCGTGGACGTGCTTTTCGGCCCCGAATGGGAAATCGTGGTGCGGCCCGGCATGCGCGTGGCCGCCGGATCGAGCGTCATCGCGCGCCGCCGGGAGGGAGGGCAGGCGGATGGGGCTTAGAGACCGGCTGATCGACCCGCGCTCTCCCGACCGCCGGCCGCGCAGGGTGGCTTACGCGCTCCCGACATTTTTCACGGCGGGCAATATCTTCCTCGGCTTTCTTTCCATCCTGCGGTCCTTCAATGGAGCGATGCTGGCCTCATCCGGCGGCGCCGGCGCGTCGGAGCATTTCGCGATTGCCGCCGAGGCCATTGGCGCGGCCGTGTTCCTGGATGGCCTCGACGGCCGCATCGCGCGCATGACCAATACCACCAGCGATTTCGGCCGCGAGATGGATTCGCTCGCCGACGTCGTCAGCTTCGGCATTGCGCCCGCCGTCCTGGCCTTCGCCTGGGGCGTGCAGTTTGTCGACACCTCCATCGCGGAGGGCGTCCGCAGCCATCTGTTCAGGGCCGGCTATTTCATCGCGTTTCTTTTTCTGCTGTGCGGCGCGGCCCGCCTGGCGCGCTTCAACGTTCAGAAGAACCCCATTCCCAAGAACCCCGGCCACCCCGACCGCAAGTATTTCGTCGGCCTGCCCATCCCCGCCGCCGCCGGCATGGTGTGCGCTGTGGTTTTCGCTTTTGGCGGCCGGCCGCTGGCCTGGTGGCCGCTTTCGGTAGCCTGGCTGGCGCTGCTGGTGCTGCTGAGCTTCCTGATGGTGTGCACCTGGCGCTACTACAGTTTCAAAGGCATCAACCTCAATAAGCCTTACACTCCCCTGCTTTTCGTCCTGCTGGGCGGGCTGATTTACGGCATTTGGAACTGGCCGCAGCCGGTGCTTTTGGCCCTGGCCTCCGCCTACGTCGCGAGCGGCATCTTCATTCGCATCGGCGGCATTGTGCGCCGCCGTCTCAGGCGCGCCCGATGACCTTTGCGCTGATCGGCAGCGAATCTCTCCTGGGCCGCGAAATCCGCGACCTCGCCGCCACCTGCTCGCCGGCTCTCGAGCTGCGCCTGATTGCCGCCCTCGGCGAGCAGCCCGGCAAACTGACGCTGGTCGGCGACGAGCCCGCGCTGGTGGGCGGTCTCAACGCCGATAGCATCGCCGGAGCGCGCGCCGTGTTCCTCGCTGGGACCGCGGAAGCCAGCCGCCAGGCGCTCGAACTACTCGAGGAGCAACCGGGACCCACCATCATCGACTTGACCGGCGCCGCCGAGGAACGCCCCGACGCCCGCCTGCGCGCACCGCTGGTCGAATCGGAAGCGGAGGTCGAAGAAGACGGCGAAGACGCGGTGCACGTGATCGCGCACGCCGCCGCCATCGCTCTGGCGCTGTTTCTCCGCCGGCTTCAGGCGCACGATTCCATACGCCGCTCCGTCATCCAGGTCTTCGTTCCCGCTAGCGAGCACGGCATGCCCGGGGTGGAAGAACTACAGCAGCAGACCGTCAGCCTGCTCTCGTTCAAGCCCCTGCCGCGGGCCATCTTCGACGCGCAGATCGGCTTCAACCTGCTCGCCCAGTATGGCGAAGAGGCGCCTCGTGCGCTGGCGGATTCCGAGTTGCGCATCGAACACGACCTGGCCACGCTGCTCGCCTTGCCCGGCGAGGGCGAGGGCGCGCCCATGCCGTCGCTCCGCCTGGTGCAGGCGCCGGTCTTCCATGGCTACAGCTTCTCCGCCTGGGTGGAATTCGACGGCAACCCCGGCGTCGAAGCGCTGGAGAGCGGCCTGGCCACCGGTTCCATCGAAGTGCGGGGAGGCGAATTCGAGCCGCCCACCAACGTTGGCCAGGCGGGCCAGGGTGGTATCGCCGTGGGCGCCATTGCGCAGGATCGTAACAATCCCGAAGCCTGCTGGTTCTGGCTGGTGGCGGACAATCTCCGTCTGACCGCCGAAAACGCCGTCGCGCTGGCGCGGCAACTCACATGACCAAATTCGTTCCGCTCACCCTCGCGTTTGCCGCGGCGCTTCTGGCGCCCGGCTGCGGCTATCGCGTCTCCGGCCACGGCGACCTGATGCCGAAGAACATCAAGACCATCGCCATCCCGGCGTTCGGCAACATCACCACGCGCTACCAGCTCGCGCGCCTGCTGCCCGCGGATATCACCCGCGAGTTCCTCTCCCGCACGCACTACGCCATCGTGGCCGACCCCAACCAGGCCGACGCCGTGCTGGCCGGCACGGTGACCAACTTCGCCTTCTACCCCACGGTGAACGATCCTGTTTCCGGCCGCGCCACCGCCGCGCAAGCCGTGGTCACCCTGCGTCTCACCCTGACCAACCGCGCGACCGGAGCGGTTTTGTTCTCGCGGGTGGGCGCCGAATTCCGCGAGCGCTACGAGATCTCCATCGACCCCACGGCCTATTTCGATGAAAGCGGAACCGCCATGCAGCGCGTCAGCCGCGACGTTGCCCGCAGCGTCGTGGCCGCTATTCTGGAGGCGTTCTAGACGTGGTTCCCGGGCAATTACTTTCCAGGGTGAAGAAGGGCCCTTTGCCCGCCGCCGTGCTCCTGCTCGGCCCCGAAGCGTACCAGCGCCTCCGCCTCAAAGAAGCGCTCTTTGCGACGGTGCCCGAAGGCGCGGTCACGGAGCACGACCTTTCGCGGATGGGTCTCGCCGAAGTGATCGACGACGCCCGCGGTCTCTCTCTATTTGCCGCCGAGCGTCTCATCTGGGTGGTCAATGCCGAGGCCGCCCTGCCGCGCGGCCGCTCCGAGGAAGATTCCGAAGGCGAGTCCGCTTCGGGCGATGCCACGCCGCTGGTCGAGTACATGAAGGACCCCACGCCTGGCGTCCTGCTGGTCTTCGAAGCCATCCGCTTCGATTTCGAAGGCGACGACAAGCGCAAGCAGGAGCGCGTCCGCAAGTTCTACAGCGCCATTCCCGACCTGGTCGAGCTGCGCCGGTACCCCAGCCACGAGGCTCGCGCCGAGGCCGAAGCGCTTGCGCAGCGTGCTGGTTTCCGCATCGATCCCGAGGCGCTCGATCTGCTGGTGGAGGCCCTGGGCGCCGACGTCGCCCGCATCGCCGTCGAGATTGAGAAGCTGGCGCTGTACGCCGGAAGCCGCATGGTGGGAGTGGACGATATCGCCGCGCTGGTGCCGGATGCGCGCTCCACCACCATCTTCGCCCTGGTGAACGCGCTGGGCCGCCGCGACCGCGCGCGCGCCCTGGAGTACCTGGATACCTTGACGAGGGAAGGCGAGTACCTCCCGCTGGCGCTGGCATTCCTCTCCACGCAATTCCGCATGGCGCTGGTGGCTCGCGAGGCCGCTTTGAAGAGCGCGCAGCAGGTTTTGGGACACTTCTCGCGCCTGGGTGTGCCGATGTGGGGATCGCGCGCCGAGCAGGTCTGCCAGACGGCGGCCAAATTCAGCCAACCGCAACTGGAGCGCGCCTTGGGCTTGATCTACGACGCCGACAAAGGCCTCCGCGACGCCCGGCCGGACGACCGGATCGTCATGGAGCGGTTCATTTTGCAGTTAGTGGGTTAGGGCCTATCGCGAAACAAGCGCTCCCTGGTACTACTGGGTCATAAAAAACCAATCCGATGTAGAATTGTTTTGTGGGATCGCGCCTCTCCGCGCCAGGCCCACAAGAGCAGCGCTTCGCGGCACGCCGACCACCGCGATGACGGGCTTCACAGCACCAGCTCCTTACCTTCGGCGATGGTGGCGTTGGGTGTGGACTTCTTGCCGTTGACGGTGGCGGTGCCAGGCCAGAAGGAACGTGTAATCGGCGTGGGCGCCGGGCGCGATCGTGCGGCCGAGCGAGAGCGCGCCCACGAGTCCGGGGTCCTTCGACTCGGGGCCGAGCTCGCCATCGGCGGAAAAGTCGTCCCAGAAAAACATGGGCGAGTTCCACCAGCGGCTGCGCTCCCATCCGCGAAGGTGGGTGACGCGGGAACCGGCGGAATCGAGCACGGAGAGCAGGAAGCTGCCTTTGAGCGCGTCGTTGCCGGGCAGTTCCGGGCTGGTCATGAGAATGCCGGCCAGCCGTTCGGAAGTTCTGTATTCGTTGACGCGCGTATCCCTCGCCTGGGTGCGGCCGGTAGGGTTTTCGATGGACCAGGCGATAGAGACCTTGGCGGACGCCGTGCCGGGATTGGCGACTCGGTAGCGCAGGATGGCGACCGGCAGGCCGGACTCGTCGGGTTCGTGGGGGATGAAGGGCGAGAAGGCCTCGAGCGAGACTTTGACGGGTAAGGTGGAATCGGAGAAGTCGACGCGCGCCAGCGGGAATTCGCCGGTGAAAGTAGCCGAGGCGAGTCGTGTGAGGCCGGGTGCGTTGCTCGCGCCAAGGCCGCTGGAACCTTCGAAGGGTGGCTGGATGCGCGATTCAAGCACGCGGGCGACGGGCTGGCGGTTGCCGGCCTGCGCCCAGATGGCGGGGAAGGCGTAGGAGGGCGAGTTGCCTTTGTCGGGACGGTTGAAGATCTCCCAATCGCGAAGCTGCCCGCGCCCTCCCAGGCTGACGCACCCGGCGCAGACGCCGCCGAGCGGGAAGGCGATGGCGGTGAGACGCCGTCCGGTGAAGACACGGGGGAATGCGATTTCGGGAGCGGCGGGCGATATTGGCGCGGCTGCGGCTGTCTTCGCCCCTGCAAGACGGGATCGACACCCTCCCCGGAAAATCCAAAACCGGCAAATCCTGTCTTTTCAGTGCATTCCACGAACACCTCTCCGACGCTCACGTCCTGGTCACCCTGATTTCGCTGTGCCCATCGCCTCCGTCTACCCCGTCGCCACCGCCAGCGCACCGATCCGCCGTACCATGCTTGCGAACAGTCGCCTGGTCAGATGGCTCTCAGCCAGCATCAGCCAGTAGTACCGCGCGTGCTTGACCAGCCTGCCCCCGGTCTTCACCAGCCGTTGTTGCAAGCTCGTCAGCGACCAGCTCTCGATCCTCTTCGGCAGCCTTGGCCGGTGCCTCCAGGCCACCGTCGGCTTGTTCAACCTGGGCAGATACGCAAGGCGGTATTGGCAAAGCCGGCGAGCAGTCGATTAGGTGTATGCTATGAGCTACTCGTGCAGCCACAACGAACCTCCAGACTGGTCGTCGTAGCCGGGTGAGGAGCAGCGTCATGCCTAAGCTTTCTTCATTTGCCTCCGTGAAGCTGGATGTCAATGCCGGAACGGATCGCTCGCCGGCGAAGCCGATTTCTGAAGAGCCGTTTCGCATCTTATTGTTAGGTGACTTCAGCGGGCGTGCCAACCGCGGGGCTCCGGCCCCGCCCAACCGCAAACCCGTTGTGATCGATCGCGACAATTTCGACCAGGTGCTGGCCAGTATGGGCGCCGAACTGCACCTCGGGGAAGGACAGCATGGCCCCCAGATGGCACTGAGATTCCAGGAACTGGAAGATTTTCATCCCGACCGAGTTTACGAGAAGGTCGAGCTTTTTCAGACGCTTCGCGAGACGCGTCAAAAGCTGAGCAACCCGTCCACTTTTGCGGAAGCGGCTGCCGCAGTAAAAGGCTGGGCCGGAATGCCGGCCCCAGCGCCTCTGGCTATGCCGCCGCTGCAGCCGGAACGATCTGCCGCACCCCCCGATCCGGCGGCGCTCGCTGGGGGCAGTCTGCTCGAAAACGTGCTGGATGTCACGGAATCCCGGCCATCCCCAGCGGGACGCCGCCCGGACGAGTTGCAGGCTTTCATCGAACACGCAATGGCTCCGCATGTCGTACCTCGCCAGGATCCGCAGCTTTCGGAACTGGTCGCCCAAGTGGATGCGGCCGCGGGCAGACTGATGCGCGCCATCCTGCACCACAAGGATTTCCAGGCGCTGGAAGCAGCCTGGCGGGGTGTGCTCTTCCTGGTTCGTGGCCTCGAGACCGACGCTCATCTGAAGCTGTATCTCCTTGACATTTCCAAAGCGGAACTAGCTGCGGATTTGAACTCTTCTGCCGACCTGCGGAACAGCGGAATGTGCCGCCTGCTGGTTGAAGAGGCTGCCGATGGCCTCGGCGCACAGGCCTGGGCGGTGGCAGCAGGCAACTTCACCTTCAGCCGGACGGAGGGCGACATCCAGACGCTCGGTCAGCTTGCGAAGCTTATGCGCGTCACGGGCGCGCCATTTCTCGCGGAAGCCGATCTAGCGGGCGATGTGGATTCCTCGGAGACGGCGCAGCACTGGAACTCCCTGCGGCATTCGCCGGCGGCTCCCTGGCTCGGCTTGGCGCTTCCTCGCTTCCTGCTCCGCCTGCCCTACGGAAGAGAGACGGAACCGGTGGAGAGCTTCGCTTTTGAGGAGATGCCCGGAACACCGGACCACCGGGACTATCTGTGGGCCAACCCAGCCTTCGCCTGTGCCTACCTGTTGGGCCAGGCTTTCAGCAGCGATGGGTGGAATCTGCGGCCTGGAGTGAATGAAAAGATCAGCGGGCTGCCCTTGCACGTGTACGAGATGGGCGGAGAGAAACGGCTGAAGCCGTGCGCCGAACTGCTGATGACGGAGAGCGATGCGGAGTGGATTCTGGAGCAGGGGTTGATGCCGCTTGTCTCCTTAAAGAACGAGGATGCCGTTCGACTGCTGCGATTCCAGTCCATCGCGGAGCCACTGGCTCCCTTGCCCGGCCGGTGGAGCTAGTCCGGCCGAGCCGCCAGCGGCTGGCACCGCGAGCCGCGCGGGCAGGCTGGGTTTTCAGCAGCGGTGTCGAGTTCTAACCGATGCGTCACCGTCCTGAGTCTCGGTGGGTCCGCCCGCGAATTCTCGGAACGCGACGGATACGCTCTTTTTGTCCTTGCGCGGGCATGTTTGGCCGATCTCTCATTGTTCGTTGCCAGTTGAGGGGTCACCCCAAGGGTATAATTCGCGTCGTGGATCTGTGCCACTACCTCAACTGCGAACGGTTCGGATTCCGGGACACGCCCCACACGCGGGGATTTTACGAACGCGCCGCCGCACTCTACTACCACACGCGGTCTGCGCCAGTCAAACGCGCCAGGGTTCGGCGATCCACCTTGCCCCGGAGCCGGCGCCTCGGACGGTGTCCGTTCGCATTCCTGTCGAGAACAGCCCTTCCGTCTAATGATCCCGGATCGGTCTTGGTAAACGCCGTCACGACTG
>Ga0209039_10000607_pt1 | contig 34662 bp, 32 predicted proteins | sample BogFormECP12_OM1_FD_188238 | JGI IMG/M metagenome (GOLD analysis project Ga0209039, IMG submission 188238) | Bog forest soil microbial communities from Calvert Island, British Columbia, Canada - ECP12_OM1 (SPAdes) (version 2) | ecosystem: Environmental > Aquatic > Freshwater > Wetlands > Bog ... | reverse complement strand
CCGGACCGGCCTGACGTCGGCTCGGGACCTCGGGTCGCGGCGCCTCCAAAGGGAGGACTCGAGGCGTACCCAGAAATAGGGCGACGTGAGTGTAATCCAGAGCTCGGATCGGGGCAAACCGGGTCCGTCCGGGCCTAAGGACCGTGAGCGGCGACGTTGAGCCCACGTCGAACGCTGTCGTTGTGGCCGGGGACGAAGAGACCCGGGTCCTGTTGCGGGGCCTTCTCCGGCTGCATCACTTTCGCGTGGACGGTGAGGCGGAAGGGGTCTCCCCGGCCCTCGAGCTGATCGGAGCCCACCGTCCCTCGCTCCTCGTGGTGGACGCGAGCCTCGCGGAGGGGAGCGTCGGCCCCCTCATCGGCCAGGCGCGCCAGCTCGTGCCGGGAATGCGGGTGATCCTGGTCGCCCCCGCGTCCCGGCCCACGAACCTTCCCGCGGACCCGACCCAGCACCCGGACGTCCTGCTCCTGCGGCCGTTCCGTATCCGCCAGTTCGCGGAAGCTCTCGCCCGCCCGGGCTCAGCGGCCGTGCCGCGACCGCGCTAGGGTTGGCTATCCCCGCTTCGGTCCGGTTTCTTCGGAGGGCACCGCGTAACGGAGCAACGCCGCCTCCTCCTCGAAATGGAGGGTCGGCGCGAGCACGACGATCGCGTGCATCGGAGGGCCGAAGTCGACGGCGCGAAGGTGCGCGAACGGACCGACCCAGGCGCGGGCGTCCTCCTGCCCCACCCGGGCGACGACCGCGAGACGGTCCGTGTCGGCGATGAACCCCTCGTGCGGGTCGCGCTCCCGGATCAGGGCGAGCGCGGCGGTGGCGGTGAGGAAGCGACCCTCCTCGGGGCGCAGGTCGAGCAGCACGAGCGTGTGAAGGTCCCGAGCGCGGTTCGCGGCGATGTGCTCGAGAGGCGAGGTCGGCGCGAAGCCCTCGGAAGGGAGCGGCAGGGAGACCGTCCGTCCGAACCGGTAGTGCATCAGACCGAGCAGTCCGGCCGCCGCCGTGAGGATGCTCGCGTTCGGGCAGTAGCTCCAGGAGTGCCCGGCCTTCTCGGCCGCCAGGCGGAGGGCGAGGTGGGTCGTCGCCGCGAACGGGTCACCGACCACGACGAGCGCGACGCGAGCGTGGTGGGCGAGCGCGTCGAGGATCGGGCCCTCGGACTCGAGCAGCGGACGGTCGAGACGGCGGATCGGCTTTCCGACGAGACGGCCGAGACGATCGAGCGTCCCCGCGGGGGCGACGGCGGTGTACTCCTCGGCGAAGACGACCCCCGAAGAGGCGAGGACCTCCCGCGCGCGCTCGGAGACGCCCCGCTCGTCCGTGAGTCCGAGGCCAACGAAGGCGAGCTCGCCCATGGATGGAATAACCTCGTTCTAGTCGCGGAACGCGAGCACGGGGCAGGGAGCGGCCCGGAACAGCTCTTCGAGGAAGCGGCGGGTGAGGAGCGCGCTCCCGGCCCGCTCCTCCTCACCGACCAGGAGGAGCCCGTAGCGTTCGCGTTGAGCGGCCTGCAGCAGGAGCTCGGGGAGGTGCCGCCGACGGCCGAGGGTCACCTCGGAGAACAGCGAGAGATGGTGCACGATGCGGATCCCCCGGGAGCTCGTCTCCTCCTCCTCGTCCTGGTCCGACCCGGCCTCTCCGCGCGCGCTCAGGGTGAGCGCGATCACGGGCGCCGGGGGGTTGCGCAGGGCGAGCTCTTCCGCGAGCATCATCGCCTTCGGAGCCGGCTGCTCGCGGAACGTCGAGACCAGGATCCGCGCGATCTTCGGGGTGGCGAGCGCGAGGCGGTTGAGGACCAGCACGTCCGCGCGGGAGTGCTGGAGGATGCCGGTCGCCGTGTGCCCGACGAAGAAGTGGGAGCTACGCCGGTTGCCGGAGAGGGTGAGCAGAATGGCGTCGACATTGTGGGATTCGGCGCTCTCTAGGATCTCACCGGGGACGTCCGTGGCCGCCCGCACTTCCGGGTCGACCCGTATGTCGAGCGCCGCGCCCGTCTCGTGGGCAGGAACGACGATGTTGACCGACGCGCGCCACTCCCGGGTCACCTCGGGAAGCGTGGTCGTCGGGATCACGTGGAGCAGGCGGATCTCGCCGTCGGTATCGAGCAGCATCGACGCGAACCGGAGCATCGGCTCGACCTCGGAGGGCCGCTGCACGGGTACGAGGATCTGACGGTACATGGTCACTTCCCGATGTGGGGGAGAAGGTCGATATCGAGCTGGAGCACGTTCACATACGGGACCCCGACGAACGGGATCACCGGGTTCGAGATGTGGGCGTTTACGAAATCGGTGAGCCATGCAATCGACAGGTTCGTGGCCGCGGCGACGCGTGGGATCTGGATGAGGACCGCCTCGGGAACGAGGTCCGGGTCGATGGACGAGGCCGAGGGGGCAACGAGCCAGTAGGGTAGCGTGTGGTTTGCGCTGAAGTTCCAGGCCGTGTTCATGTAGGCGATCGTTTCATTCAGCAACGCACCCAGCGCCGGGTCGCTCGGTCCGGGGTCCGTGTAAACGCCCAAGGTATTGTTCCAGTCGTTTAGAGTGGGACGCTCCCAGAACAGATAGGGTGCACTCGTGTTCTGAGCGATGAGCGAGGAGCCGATAACCGTGCCGTTCGGGTCCTTGAGGAGCGATCCGGCCGCGCCGGACGGGTTGACAACGTCGGCGATCCCCGTCACGACCAGCGGGTAGACAAACCCGCTGACCAGGATCGCCAGCACCAGGAAGATGACCGTGGCGCGCACGTGACGGAGACCGGAGTGGGCTGACGATGCCGGCGTCTCCGTCGGGGGGTGGGCCGCCGCCGGCGGGGGGGAGGCGGTGGGGCGGCTCATAGACCTCCGAGCGGCAGGAGATGGGCCACAACGACGCCGAGATGCTGGACCCAGGCCTGCGATTCGAGCCAGGCGAGCAGCAGATAGACGAGCTTGATCCCGACGAACGCGCTCAGGAGTCCCCCGACCCCGTACATGAGCAGGTTCCTTCGAAGTAGGTCGATCGCGGTGCGGGGGCGGAACGGCACCCCGTAGAGGGCGAGCGGGATCAGAACCGGGATGATGAGCGCGTTGAACACGAGCGCGGAGATGACCGCGAGGTCGGGGTTCGATAGGCCCAGGACGTTCATGACCGCGATTCCCGGGAGCGTGCCCGCGCCGGCGGCGATGAACACTGCGGGGATGATCGCGAAGTACTTCGCCACGTCGTTCGTGATCGAGAACGTCGTGAGGCCGCCCCGCGTGATCAGGAGCTGTTTTCCGATCGAGACGACCTCGATTAACTTCGTGGGGTCGCTGTCGAGGTCGACCATGTTGCCGGCCTCCTTCGCCGCGCTCGTTCCGCTGTTCATCGCAAGGCCGACATCCGCCCGCGCCAGGGCGGGAGCGTCGTTCGTCCCGTCCCCGGTCATGGCGACCAGGCGTCCCTGGGCCTTCTCGCGCTGGATGAGGATGAGCTTCGCCTCGGGTTTCGCTTCGGCGATGAACTCGTCGACGCCGCTCTCCTGAGCGATGGCCGCCGCGGTGAGGCGGTTGTCGCCGGTACACATGATGGTACGGATGCCCATCGTCTTGAGCTCGCGGAGCCGATCGCGGATGCCCGGCTTCACCACGTCCTTGAGATAAACGAGGCCCACCGCTCGCTTGGCACTCGCGATGACGAGCGGCGTCATGCCCTGGCGGGAGGCCTCCTGGGCATTGCGTCGGAGCTCGAGCGGTAGGTTCGCCCCGTACGTCTCCATCGCCTGAACCGACCCTTTCAGCACCTCACGGCCGTCCGCGAGGACGATCCCGCTCATGCGGCGCTCCGCGGTGAACGGAAGGACCTTGAAGGTCCCGGGGTCAAGACGGCGCGGCTGGGCGCCGCGCCGGGCCGCGAGTCGCACCACGGACCTTCCTTCGGGGGTGTCGTCGAGGCTCGAGCTGAGCATCGCCGCGTCGAGGAGCTCGGGCATCGGGACGTCGGGGGCCGCGACAAACTGGACCGCGAGACGGTTCCCGACAGTGATCGTCCCGGTCTTGTCCAGGATCAGAACGTCGAGGTCCCCGGCGGCCTCGACCGCCTTCCCCGACTTCGCGATGACGTTCGCGCGGGCGACCCGGTTGATTCCCGAGATCCCGATCGCTGGAAGGAGCGCCCCGATCGTCGTCGGCATCAGACAGACGAACAACGCGACGATCGTCGCGATGTCGATGTAGATGATGTTCGTGAAGTCCGCGAGGAAGATGAACGTCACGACGACTGTGAAAAGCGAGATCGTGAAGGCGTAGAGAAGGACCCCGAGCGCGAGCTCGTTCGGCGTGCGGTCCCGGCCCTGGCCCTCGACCAGGCGGATGAGCCGGTCGAGGAAGGACTCGCCCCGCACGCTCGTGACCCGGATCTGGACCGTCCCCTGCAGGACGCGGGTCCCGCCGAGGACGCTGGTCTTGTCGCCTCCGCTCTCCCGAGTTACCGGCTCCGATTCCCCGGTCATCATCGACTCGTCGATCAGCGCCGCGCCGTGGAGGACGTCACCGTCGATGGGGATGGGCTCGCCGGGGCGGATCTCGACCGTGTCGCCCACCCGGAGGATGTCGGAGGCGACCCACGCGACCCCGCCGTCGGGGTGGATCTGGCGCGCCCGGACCCCGCTCCGGATCTCACGGAGGCTGTCGGCCTGGGCCCTCCCCTGGGCCTCGGCAATCGCGTCGGACAGGTGGGCGAACCAGAGCGTGAGGAACAGGATGACCGTGACCGCGAGGTAGTAGTCGGGGTTGTAACTGCGCGCGATGTCCGAGAACGCCCAGGGCACGAGCGTGAGCACGATCAGGAACAGGAACAGGAGATAGACCGCAAACATCACCGGATTGTGTATCTCCCGCCGGGGGTCGAAGCCGCGCAGGGACGCCACGAGCACCCGTCGCCAGGAGGTGTGGGGCACCTTGCGCACCGACACATGGGCGCCCGGCTCGAGCTTGAGGTCGGAGGCCACGCTACATCCCTCCGAAAATCTGGGCGAGCGGGCCCATGGCCATCACGGGCAGGAACAGGAGGGCCGTTGCAATGATGAGAAACAGCGTGATGTAGATCGTGAACGTCGCACTCGCGGTCCGGAGCGTGCCCACTCCCGCCGGCAGGACCTCCTGGTGCGAGAACAGGTCGGCCACCTTCAGCATCGCCCAGATCGGGACGAAGCGCCCCACGAGCATGACGAACGCTCCGGCGACGTTGAAGAACAGCGTGGTGTCCGTGAACGCACCCGTGGAGAGCGCGCTACCGTTGTTCGCGGATTCTGAGGTGAACTCGTAGAGCACCGAGGTGAAATTGTGCGAGGTCGCACCGATGGTCGACGCGTCCACGATCACGAAGTTTCCGGCCACCGCGACGACGAACGGGAGCAGGATGCTGGCGGGGTGGATGAGAAGGGCCAGCGCGGCCCATTTTACCTGGGATGTCCCGATCTTCTTGCCGAGGTACTCGGGGGTCCGGCCGACCATCAGACCGCCGACGAAGATCCCGAGGATGGCGAACAGGAGGAGCATGCCGAAGCCGGTTCCTTCCCCGCCCGGAGTGCTCTGGGTGAACATCCCGAACAGTAGGACGAGCTGGGCGATCGGCGAGAGCGAGCCGATCTGGAGGTTGTTCGCCCCCACGTTGCAGTAGACGCTCACCACCTGGAACGTCGACCCTTCGGTCAGGCTGAAACGAGTATCCTGGCCCACAGGGTACCCGTTCGATTGTGGCCCGAGCCCCTGGACCGTGGCCAGCGCGGGGTTGGTGGCGGCCTGGAACGTGATGAAGAGGGCGAGGGCGATCGCGAGGATGATCAGGATCGTCCCAATGTACGGCCACGCCTCGTTCTTTCGCCGAACGATCTCCCCGAAAGCGAACGGGGCGGCGAGGGGGAACAGGAGCATGAGGCCGATCCCCCAGAGGTTGGAAAGCGCGGAGGGATTCGCGAGCGGGGACGCCATGTTGGCCGAGTAGAACCCCCCGCCGTTCGTTCCGAGCAACGAGATCGACTGGTAGCTGGCCACGGGGCCTAGGTAGATCGTCTGGGTCCCGCCCGTGAGGGGGTGGGCCGTGACATACGTCGTGAACGTTTCCGGAACGCCCAGGAGCACGAAGACGACCGCGCCGAGGAGCGCGATCGGAATCAGGAGGCGGGTCAGGGAGCGGACCATGTCGACGTAGAAGTTGCCGATCGTCCCGTCCTTGCGAACGAACCCGCGGACCATCGCGACCATCGCGGAGAGCCCGGTGGCCGGCGAGAGGAACAACGCGAGCGGCCAGGCGATCGTGAGCGAGCCCAGACTGAGCTGGGCTTCGTTCGTGAAGTGCGTGAAGTCGGTATTGGTCGTGAAGCTGGACGCGGAATGGAACGCGAGGTCCCACCCCATGTTCGGAATCCCGAGGGGATTCATCGGAAGTTGCGCTTGATAGAAGAAGAAGAAGAACAGAAACAGCAGGACGCCAGCGTTCACCATCAGGAGCGCGAACATGTACTCGCGGGCCCGCATTGAGTGGCGGGGCGAGGTTCCGAGGAGGCGGTACACCGCCGACTCGATCGGGGTCAGTAGGGCGTCCCCGAACAGGGGGCGGTTCATGTAGACCCGACCGAGGTAGCTCCCGAACCAGGGAGCGATGGCAAGCGCGAGTGCCAGAACGAGGATGATATCCCAGAGCGAGCGAATGTCGAACGACATCGACCTCTTTGTTCAGAACCGTTCGGGATGGATCATGCAGTACACGAGATAGACCGTGAGGCCCACGCAAAGGAGCGTGAGCGACATCAGCCCGAGGTTGTGAGCGACCCAATCGAGCGAGCCCATCGTGCGCCTTGGGGCGTTGGACCCGGGAGTCGGTATTTAGCCTCGTTGACCGAGAGGCACCGTCGCATGCATCGACCGAAGGTTTATACGCCGCTTTTGGTCGGACGCGGCTCCCTGCCTTCGTCTCCTTCTTCGCCCTGCGCCGAGCGCTTCCTCGCCTCCCGCGAGAGCCTCCGGACGATGCGGCGCATCGCCTGTTCGCGACGGACCTCCGCGACCTGGTAGCGAACGTCGCGGGTCTCCCGGGTCAGGAGCACGGTCACACGGCCGAGCGAACTGCGGCCCGTGCGCCCTCGTCGCTGGATCGCGCGGATCTCGCTCGGCACCGATTCGAAGAACACCACGAGGTCGACGTCGGGCACATCCAGGCCCTCCTCCGCGACGCTGCTCGCCACCATGATCGGGAACCGACCTTCCCGGAAGCCGTTCAGGATGCGCGCCTGGTCCTTCTGGTTCATCCCCTTGTCCTGCTCGTCGCGGGTCGCCTGACCCACAAAGCGGCCGGTCGTCCATCCCTGGAGTTCCAGGATCGACTGGATTGTCTGGATGGTGTCGCGGTACTGGGCGAAGACCAAGATGCGGGGCGGATGCTCCCGGGGACGCGCGAGCGTCTCCCGGACGAGCTCGACCAGGGCGTCGAGCTTGGGGTGGGAGGATTCGCGGGACGTGCGGAGGAACTCCTCCGCCTCCTTGCGGGCGGTGACGACCTCGGGAAGCTTCAGCACCGCGAGGTCTCCCCGACTCGGCTTTTCCTTGTCCGCCAATCGGTCCAGGTACTGAACGAAAGGGGCGACGCCCTGGGTCTCGAGGCGTTCCTGGGCATGGTGCAAGTGGAGGAGGACCAGCTGGTGGAACAACGGGCCGAAGCGACGGACCATCGGACCCGGACGCGCGAAGATCTCGGCCCGGAGCGCGATCAGGTCCTTAACGGAGAGCGAGCGGATCGGTTTCTTCCGCAGGTATCCCATCTTCTGGAGCTTGCGGGCGGTTGCGTGGGCGGCCGTCTCGAGCAGCCCCCGGATGCGCTGGGCTTCGGGGGTGAGGTCCACCCAACGGTAGTCGACCTCGATCGGTTGGACGAACTCGCGGACCCCGTCGTCTTCCCGCGTCCGGGCCTCGATACGGCTGAACCCGAGGTGGGCCACGACCTCCTCGATCCGCTCGTCCCGGCCTCCCGGGGAGGCCGTGAGACCGAGGACCCGACCGTCCGGCGGTCGATCGGCCCGGTATCGGGCGGCGAGAGGTACGTAGGCGTACTTCCCCACGGCATGGTGCGCCTCGTCGAAGATCACGAGCTTCACCTCCCCGAGCGTGTAGCGGCTGGCGACGAGGTCGTTCACGACGATCTCGGGAGTTGCGAACACTACGTCGGCGCTCTCCCAGGCTCCCTCCCGGATCGGTCGTCGCACCGTTCCCGTGAACCGCGCCGACCGCAGCGGAGTGAGCCACCGGCCGAACGCGTCGAAGTGTTGATGGACGAGCGGACGGGTCGGGGCCAGGAACAGGACCTTTCCGTCGGAGCGTCGCAGGACCTCGGCCGCGAGCAGCGCCGCGATGACGGTCTTCCCGAGGCCGGTGGGAAGGACGACCAGGAGGTCCTCCTCGAGGCCGATCCGTGCGAGGTCGAGCTGGAACGGGAGCGCCCGCACCTGGCCGGGCTTGAGGAGGGGATGGACGACGTGCCCGTCCACGACCTCCCAAACCCCCGGAAGGGCGGGAGGATGGGGCCGGCCGACGGGACGCTCCTCCACCACGGGGCCGCCCGTGCCCGCGAAGTCGTCCAGAAGACGTTGCCGGCTCACGCTAGGTTTCTCCCGTGGGCCCAGCGACCGTCACGAATTAGGAGCTTTGCCCTGGGCCCGATGCGCCTCAGAGGAACCGGACGCCGCTCGGGAGCTCGCCCGCGTAGCGCTGGAATCCCGCGGGCCAGTCCTTCGCCTCGAACCCCTTCTGCGCGAGGAAGGCCGTCAGCCAGCGTTCGAGCCCGATGCCGGTGCACCCGGACCAAAGCTCTCCTTTCTGGGCCTTGATCGAGAACGCCTTCGTGTACTTGTCGCCGACGATCGAGAGGTTCTGGAACTCGAGCCATTCCGATTGTTCTCGTGTCCCACGGTAGGGAAGGTACGCCTCGAAGTCGATCGTCCCCTTGACCCGGGCCTGCGCGTCCTCGACCCCGACCCGACCGCTCTGCTGCATGTAGAAAGGTGTCACCCAGGCGGTGCGCCACTCGAGCTCCAGGACCTCGTCGAACACGTGGCGGTAGCGCTCGAGCAGCTTCTCCCGCAGGGCGACCAGCTCCTCGGGGGCACCGAGGAAGACCGGCTCGATCCGGTGAAACTCGTCGACCCGCTCGAGGCCGTGGCGGCCGCCGCTCTCGTAGCGGTTCGACACCGCCGCCCGATCGAAGATCTTGAGCGGTAGGCTCTCGCTCGCGAGCGTGCGTCCGGAGAGCCACCAGTAGGTGGTGGGGCACTGGGCGTAGCAAGAGACGGCGGTGGGTCCGGTCACCATTCGGGCGAGCTCCTGCTCGGGGACCTGCCGTGTGATCTTCACGAGGTCGGTGAACCGCTCCCACGCGGCCGGGTCCCGGGTCTTCGGCTCGGCGACGTAGTAGAACTCCCCCGGGAGGCCCTCGAGATGGCCGGTCTTGAGGAGGATGTCGAAGGAGTCGTGATGCGGCTGCACCACTTCCTGAAACCCGAGGGGGCGGAGCACTTCCTCGAGCGCCACGCGCTCCATCGTGCGGAGCAGGTGGGCGACGTTCGGACCGAGGAACCACTTTCCTTTGGTCGGGCCGGAACGCACCCAGTTGCGCTTGAGCATCTCCTCTGTCGGGTCGGCTTGGAAATGGTGTTCCCGCGGGGGACTCGCTGAAAGGAGCGACCAGTACTGTTCCTTCCCCTCGTACGCCTGGCGTCGGGCCTTCTCCTGGACCAGGGCGACCGCTCGGTCCATCCAGTTGTCGCGAAGTCCCTCTTCGGGGAGCGAGGTCAACGAAAGCGTGGCGAGCGTTCCTTCGACCGTCAGATGGTGGGGGAGCGGCAGGGTGATCGGCCCCTTCGGAGGCGCGTCGAGCGAGAACTCGGTGCGGTACCGGGTTGCGGTGAACGTGCGCACGCCGACCCGGGCCGTCTTTCCGAGCTCCTCGCCCAGGCGTCGAACGAACGCGAGCAGCGTCTGGTGCGGACGGGGTCCGGTCGACTCGAACACCACGCGAAGGTGCTCTCCCTCGAGCTTCCATTCGGCCAGATGGCCCTCTCCCCGAGTGCCGATCGTGTGCGTGACCGCATCGCCCGCGATGCGGGGGATGAGCTCGTCGGGGCGGACGGTCGGCGGAAGGGGTCCGCTCAGGGTCAGCTCCGCCTCGAGCCGATGCTCCATTGGCCCGAGGACTCGAGAGCGGGTTATAACGCTCGACGCACCCCGGCCCCGAGGGGACCCCCGGGCCGCGGGGGCTCTAAGGGACCCCGTGAGCCACCCTTTTAGCCGTCCCGTTCTCCTTCGGCCCGGTCGAAGGTCCATGGCGGTCAAGGTCGAAGAGTTCGGTCACTTCATCAATGGAAAGTGGGTCACTCCCCCGCGCGCGAAGCGGTTCGAAACCGTGAATCCCGCGACGCGCGAGGTCGTGGGCTCGTTCGTCGTCGGGACTCCTGATGATGTTGACGCGGCGGTCGGCGCGGCGGCGAAGACGTTCCCGGCGTGGCGCGACACCCCCGCCCCGAAGCGCGGCGAGATCCTGCTCGAGGTCGCCCGACAGATGCGCGCGGCCAAGCCCGCCCTGGGCCGGACGGTCACCCGAGAGATGGGCAAGGTGATCAGCGAAGGGCTCGGCGACGTGCAGGAGTCGATCGACTTCATCGAGTACATGGCCGGGGAGGGGCGTCGCCTCGCCGGCGAGACCATCCCGTCCGAACTCAGGTCGAAGTTTTGCCTCACGGTGCGCCAGCCCAAGGGGGTCGTGGCTTGCATCACGCCCTGGAACTTCCCGACGGCGATCCCGAACTGGAAGATCGCCGCCGCGCTCATCACAGGGAACACCATAGTGTTCAAGCCGGCGACGAACACCGCCCGGTGCGGCGCCGAGGTCGTCAAGATCTACGCCGCCTCGGGAGTGCCCCCCGGCGTCCTCAACTTCGTGACCGGCTCGGGAAGCGTGGTCGGGAGTGCGCTCGTCTCGGACCCGCGGGTACGCACCGTGTCGTTCACCGGGGGCGTGGAGGCGGGGCGGGAGGTCTACGTGCGAGGTGCGCAGGGTCTCAAGATGGTCCACCTCGAGCTCGGGGGGAAGAACCCGGTCATCCTGATGGACGACGCGGACCTTCCGCTCGCCCTCGACGGTGTGCTGTTCGGGGCCTTCGGCACCGCCGGCCAGCGCTGCACGGCGACGAGCCGGCTCATCGTCCACACCAAGGTCTACGACCGGTTCCTCGCGATGCTCATCGACCGCCTCGACCGTTTCCCGGTGGGCGACCCGCTCGACCCGAAGACCGGGATGGGCCCCGTCGCCTCGGCCGACCAGGAGCGGAAGATCCTCGAGTACATCGAGGTCGGCAAGAAGGAGGCAAAGCTCCGCTACGGCGGAAAGAAGCTCACCGGGGGTGCCTACGACCGTGGGTTCTTCCTCGAACCGACGATCTTCGAAACGAGCCACGGCACTCGGATCTCGAAGGAGGAGATCTTCGGCCCCGTCCTCTCCGTGATCCGGGTGAAGGACTACGCGGAGGCCGTTCGGGTGGCGAACGACGTCGACTACGGGCTCTCCTCCTCCATCTACACCCGCGACGTGAACCGCGCGTTCTCGGCGATCCGCGACCTCGAGGCCGGGATCACCTACATCAACGCGCCCACGATCGGGGCGGAGGTCCAACTCCCGTTCGGAGGGATCAAGAACACCGGGAACGGCGGCCGCGAGGCCGGCAGCGTGGCGATCGAGGAGTTCACCGAGATCAAGAGCGTCTTCATCGACTTCTCGTCGAAGCTCCAGAAGGCGCAGATCGATACGGAGCCTTCGGGATGAGCCCCTACCGTGCCACCGACGAGCAGCTCGACCGGGAGATCTCGACGCTCGAACAGATGGGCCGCGTCCGACTGCGACGCGCGAACGCCGACCTCAACGAGATCGACCGGGAACTGCGCGAGCTCCGGCGCGAGCGCGCCCGTCGGGCCGCCCGGGCGGCCGGGCTCTCGGCGGTCGAGGTCCCGGCGGCCGCGGAAGGGTCGACCGCCGACGGCTGAGCTTCGGACGGCCCGATTCAGAACGAGTCGGTGCGCGCGGGGTTGTCGAAGTTCGTGAGCAGGAGCTGGCCGCGCGATTTCGGTCGCCCGACCGGGGCGATGAGCGGGTCCTCTTCGAGCGCGGGCATCGTTTCCGAGATCGGAACGTCGACGATGATCTCCCGGGTGCGGCCCCCGCGGCCCCGCGAGACGATCGTCGCCCGGATCAGTCCGAGCGACTCGAGCTCCGACACGTAGTTCGAGATCGACCGGGCGTGGAGCGGCTGCAGGCCGAGACGCTCGGCGAGCCGGCGGTAGCTATCGTAGACCTCGCCCGTCAGGACGCCGTTCCGCCGGCGCTCGAACGACTGGAGGATCGCGTAGAGGAGCACCTTGCAATGCGGGGGAAGCGTTCGGCAGCAGTCCACGATGATGTCCTGCTCGAGCCGGTTCTTCGCCTTCACGACGTGGTCGGGCGTGATCCGCTTCGCGTGGTCCCGCTCGGCCATCTCCGCCGCGAGCCGAAGGAGGGCGAGGGCCCGACGCGCGTCCCCGTTCTCGAGCGCCGCGTACGCGGCGCACCGCTCGACGACCCCCGGGTCGACGACCCCGTCCCGGAATGCCTCGTGGGCTCGGTCGCGCAGGATGTCCTGAAGCTGCGTCGCATCGTAGGGAGGGAAGAGAACCTTCTCCTCGTTCAATCGGCTCCGGACCCGGGCGTCCAAATGGTTCGTGAACTTGAGGTCGTTCGAGATCCCGATGATCGCGAGCCGCGCGGTCTCGAGCTCCGTGTTGATCTGGCTCAGGGTGTAGAGGATGTTGTCCCCGCTGCGGGCCACGAGCCGGTCGACCTCGTCGAGGACGAGGAGGAGGATCCCGCCTTTCGTGTCCATCAGCCGGCGCATGCCACTCTGGACGCGGTCGAGCGACCAGCCGGTCGGGATCCGGTCCGCCTCGCTCTTGGCGAGACCGTTCGCGATCGTCTGCAGGAGGCTGTACGGGGTGTCGATGTTGCCGCAGTTCAGCGTGACGAACGTGACGTTCGCGGAGAGGTCCGTGCGCCGCTGGAGGTCCTTTCGGACCTGGGCGACGACGGCCGTCTTGCCGGTGCCGATCTTCCCGTAGATGAGGAGGTTCGACGGAAGGTCCCCGCGCAGGGCGGGCGCCAGGATCTCCGCGACCGAGCGGATCTGCTGCTCCCGGTGCGGGAGCCGGCTCGGGATGTACGAGTCGCGAAGGACCTCGCGGCTCCCCCGGAACAGCTCGCTCTTCGAGGAGAGAATCGCGTCAAGAATCCCGCCGGCCGACGCGGGAGGATTCCCGGGCGCGGACGACACGGGGGCCGGCACCGGCACTCCCGCGCTGTCCGCGCCCGGCCGGCGGTCGCTGACCGGCGATGCCGCCGGGTTGGTCGCGGCGTTATTTTCGAGGGGTTCCGGCGCGTCCACCGGCCGGTCTTCGTTCGCTGATGACACCGTCGAAACCTACCCGGGCCTCGGGCGGGGCGTGCGAGGAAGGCGAGCCATATCTACCTTTTGCCGGGACGAGCCCATGGGAGCGCGTTGATCGAGTCGAACGCGGTCCGGAGCGGCTCCGGGCCGCCGTTTCGCTCGACCGAACCCATTTGAAGGGGTGCCGCTGTCGCCCCGGCGATGTCGGAGTACCCGTCGGGCGACCGCCAGGAACACGCAGCGGGAACCAGCACGCTCTCGGTGCCGTTCCTTCTCCTCTCCTCGATTCTGATCGGAGTGGGCCTCGCCGGGTTGGCGTACTGGCTCGTGACCTTCGATTGGGTGTACTTCGCGAGCGTGATCCCGCTCGTCCTCGGGGCGTACATGCTGTTCACTCGTGGAACGGGCCCGGACCGGGCGTAGCCGGAGAACGGTCGGGATGGCGCGTACGCCCGACCCTTCGGCCCCCGTCGTCATCGTCAAGCTCGGAGGGAGCGTCATCACTCGAAAACGCGAGGTCGAGAGGCTTCGACCGAAGGTGCTCGCGCGCCTGGCCCGCGAAGTGGCGGAGGTCCGTGACCGACGCGTGGTGCTACTGCACGGGGCCGGTTCGTTCGGTCACCCCGGCGCGAAGCGATTCGGGCTCGCGCTCCCGCCGGGATCGGGATCGGCGGGCGCAGAGCGTCTCCGGGGCGCGGCGATCGTCGCCGCCGAGGTGCGTCGGCTTCACCTCGCGGTCCTCCGCGAGCTCGTTCGCGCCGGGGGAGCTCCGGCCTCCGTTCCCATGTCGACCCATGCCCGCAACCGGGCAGGTGAACTCGTCCATCTCGACCCCGCACCGGTGAAGAACGCCCTGGAAAGCGGGTACCTCCCCGTCTCCTTCGGGGACGTCGTGTCCGACGAGGCCTGGGGGTCCTCGATCCTGAGCGCCGACACCATCGCTCTCGCACTCGTTCCCGCGCTCGGCGCGGCACGGGTCGTGTTCGTGAGCGACGTGGAGGGGATCCTCGAAGGACCCGCCAGCCGTCGACGGACCGTGGTCCGCGAGGTTACTCCCGCGACCGTGGCGTCGCTCCGCCCTGCGTCCGGGTCCACCGACGTGACCGGCGGCATCCGCGCCAAGGCGACGGCGATGCTCGCCATCGCGGCCGCCGGCGCAGACGCAGGACTTATTAGCGGACTATCGGATGGAGCCGTCTCTCGCGCGATTCGAGGCGAGATGGAGTTCGGGAGCTGGGCTCGTGCGCGATCCTCCTGACCCGTCCGAGCCGGGCGGTCTCGACCTGAGCCACCGCAAGGCCGAGCACGTCAAGGTGGTCCTCGGAAAGGACGTTGAGGGCCGCTACCGCTACTGGAACGACGTTCAGCTGATCCACCGTGCGCTCCCCGAGATCGACTTCGAGGAGATCGACACCTCGGTCACGCTCCTCGGGCACCGCCTCGCCGCGCCGATCGTCATCACCGGCATGACGGGGGGGTTTCCGGACGCGGCGAAGATCAACGAGAACCTCGCCCAGGCGGCCGCCGAGGTCGGCATCGCCATGGGCGTCGGGAGCGAGCGGGCCGCGATCCTCAAGGGACAGTACCCGGAAAGCTACGCGTGCGTCGCGCGTCATCCGGTTCCCCTCAAGTTCGCCAACATCGGAGCGCCCCAGATCGTCCCCCAAAAGCCCGGGGACCGGGTCGTGGGCCCGGAAGATGTGCGGGCCGCGATGGAGCTGATCCACGCCGACGTGCTCGCGATCCACCTGAACTTCCTCCAGGAGATCGTCCAACCCGAAGGGGACCGCCGGGCGAAGGGCTGCCTCGAACGGATCGGTGAACTGGCCGCTCGCTTCCCGGTCCTCGTCAAAGAGACCGGGGCGGGACTCTCTCGCGAGGTGGCGGAGGACCTGCGGGCTCGCTCGGTGAAGGCGTTCGACGTGAGCGGCACGGGCGGGACGTCGTTCGCGGCGGTGGAACACTACCGCGCGGTCGAGCAGGGAGCCGAACGGGAAGCCCGTGTCGGAAAGACGTTCTGGGACTGGGGGATCCCCTCGCCGATCTCGGTCCTCGAGCTCGTGCCGCTCGGCCTTCCGGTCATCGCGAGCGGGGGCGTGCGGAGCGGTCTCGACGTCGCGCGCGCCATGGCACTCGGAGCCGCGGCCGCGGGCACTGCGGGCGGCATGCTGCGGGCGGCCGCCACTGACTTCGCGACGACCCGCAAGGAGCTCGAGTTCCTCGTCCACGAACTCAAAGTCGCCATGTTCCTGACCGGGTCGAAGACGGTCGCCGACCTCCGGAAGGCGCCCTACCTGCTCACCGGGGAGAGTCGCATGTGGCGCCGTCGGTAGCGACCCCCACCCCCGAGGAAATCCACCGGACGAAGCTCCTCGAGCTTCGAGCGGGAGGTTCGGGCGGGCCCCTTCCTTCCAACGTCGACTGGATCGCCTCTCTTCCTCCCGAAGGGCAGGCCCACTACGCCGGAGCGGTCCGTCGCAAGCCGTCCCGCACCCTCTCGGGGGTCGCCATCGTTGCGGTCATGACCGCTCCGGCGCGCTGTCCGCACGGACGCTGCACGTACTGCCCGGGCGGGCTCGACCAAGGAAGCCCTCAGAGCTACACCGGCGAGGAACCTTCGGCGCTCCGGGGAGCTCAGTTCCACTGGGACGCTCGGGCCATCGCCCGTCAACGGATCGCGACCCTGGAGGAGATCGGCCATCCGACCTCCAAGGTGGAGGTGATCGTGATGGGAGGAACCTTCCCCGCGCGCCCCCGGGCCTATCAGGAAGAGGTCCTGCGCGGCATCTACGATGGCCTCAACGGCACGACCTCCACGTCCCTCGCGGAGGCGCAGACCCAGAACGAGACCGCGCTCCATCGCGTGGTCGGTCTCACCGTCGAGACCCGGCCCGACTGGTGCGACGGTCGGGTGCTGCCGTTCCTGCTCGACGCCGGCGTGACGAGGGTCGAGGTGGGGGTCGAGTGCCTGCACGACGACGTTCTCGACGCGGTCGGCCGGGCCCACTCCACAGCCGACGTCACCCGTGCGACGCGAGAGGCACGCGACCGCGGCCTCAAGGTCTGCTACCATCTCATGCTCGGGCTGCCGGGGATGGACACGAACTCGGACTTCGCGGATTTCGAGCGGCTCTGGGACGACCCGGCGTTCCGACCGGACCTCCTCAAGATCTACCCGACCCTCGTTCTTCCGGGAACCGCGCTCTACGACGACTGGCACGCCGGCCGGTACGCCCCCTACGACACGCCGGTGGCGGCTGAGCTTCTGGCTCGCATGAAGCGCCGGCTGCCGCCGTGGGTCCGGATCCAGCGGATCCAGCGCGACATCCCCGCCCGCCTCATCGCGGCGGGCGTGCGGTCGAGCAATCTGCGGGAGAAGGCGCTCGACCTTCTCCGGAAGGAGGGCACCCACTGCCGCTGCCTACGGTGCCGGGAAGCCGGTCGACGAGCGACGCCGCCCCCCGACGCGTTCGTGGCGACCGAGCTCGAGTACGAGGCCGCGGGCGGCCGCGAACGATTCTTGGCCTGGGAGGACCCCGGGACCGACACGATCGTCGGCTTTCTGCGGCTGCGCTTCCCTTCGACCGAGACCCCGGGGGGACTGGACGCCCCGGTCATCCGGGAACTGAAGGTCGTCGGAAGCGAGGTACCGGTCGGGCAGGAAGGGTCGCGGCCGAGCGAGTACCAGCACCGGGGGTTCGGCCGGGCGTTGCTCGCAGCTGCCGAGGAGGCGGTGCGGTCGGAAGGGTACGGGCGCGTCTATGTCACGAGCGCCGTCGGGACCCGGGAGTACTATCGACGGTCGGGGTACGAGCGGGTCGGCCCGCACATGGCGAAGAGTCTTTTCGCCGGACACAAGCCCTGACGGACCGTGCGACGGTTTCTCGTCCCGCCGCTCGCGCAACCCTTAAACCCGCTCCCGGCTCCGCCGACCGAAGGAATCCTCCATGGCCCGCAACATCCAGGTCGAGCCGCTGCACACCGTCCACATCGAGGACCAAGAGATCGAGCTTGTCGAGCGGAAGGGTCTCGGGCACCCCGACTCGATCGCTGACGGGGTCTCGGAGTCGGTGAGCCGGGCCCTCTGCCGGCTCTACCTCGATGAGTTCGGGAAGATCCTGCACCACAACACGGACGAAACGCAGGTCGTCGGAGGCGGCTCCGAACCGAAGTTCGGGGGAGGTCGCGTGACCAGCCCGATCTACATCCTGCTCGTCGGGCGGGCGACGACGGAAGTGAACGGGGAGAAGCTCCCGTACCGCGACGTCGCCATCGAGGCGGCCCGGAAGTACGTCCAATCGGTCTGCGCCCACATCGACATCGACAAGCACGTAGAGTTCGACTGCAAGATCGGCCAGGGGTCGGTCGACCTGCGCGGCGTTTTCGAGCAGAAGGCGGTGCTCTCGAACGACACGTCGTTCGGGGTCGGGTTCGCGCCCCTCTCGGACACCGAACGCCTCGTCCTCGAGAGCGAGAAGTTCCTCACGCTGAAGCTCAAGAAGAAGCTCCACGCCCTCGGCGAGGACGTCAAGGTGATGGGATACCGCCAGGAGGACGAGATCCACCTGACGGTGGCCGCCGCGCTCGTCGACAGCGAGATCAAGGACGGCCGCGAATACGCCTCGGTCTGCAAGGAGATCCACGACCAGCTCGCCGACCAGGCCGCGAAGCTCACCCGCCGGAAGGTCACGATCGACGTCAACACGGCGGACGACCCCGAGCTCGGCCGCTACTACCTCACCGTCACGGGGTGCTCCATGGAAGCGGGGGACGACGGTTCGGTCGGTCGCGGGAACCGGGCGAACGGGCTCATCACGCCGTGCCGCCCGATGAGCCTCGAAGCCTCCGCGGGAAAGAACCCCGTCAACCACGTCGGGAAGATCTACAACCTGCTCGGCAACCTGATCGCGAACGACGTCGTGAAGGAAGCCGGCGGGGACGTGCGCGAGGTCCACGTTCGGATCCTCTCGCAGATCGGTAAGCCGGTCGACGAGCCGCAGGTGGCCGCGATCCAGATCCTGCCCGCGAGCGGCGTGAAGCTCGCCAAGGTGAAGCCGAATGCCGAGGCGGTCTGCCAGAGGTGGCTGGACTCCATCGACACGATCCCGAAGCTTCTCCTGACCGGCAAGCTAACGGTCTTCTAGGTGTCGGGCCCCTAGGGCGTCCGTGCGAGTCTACGTCGAGTCGTTCGGCTGTTCCCAGAACCAGGGCGAAGGGGCGGCGATCGCCCGCGACCTCGCGTCCCGAGGCCACGAGCTCGCCGCGGCCCCCGCGGGCGCGGACGTCGGGGTTCTCGTCACCTGCGGCGTGATCGGGCCGACCGAGAACCGGATGGTCCGCCGGTGGCAAGCCCTCTCGGCCCGCATCCCTCGGGTCGTCGTGACCGGATGTCTCGTCCCCCTGCGCTGCGACCAGATGGTCGGGCCCGGCCGGGAGCGCACGACGTTCGTGCCGATAGGGGAACAGTCGCACCTACCCGCCCTGCTCGATTCCTGGTCGTACGAACGGCCGACCTCGTTGCCGCGGGTCGGCACGGACCTAGGGCTCCCGGTCCGGCCCGTGGCGGAGGAAGTGGTCATCGCACAGGGATGCACGAGCGGGTGCACGTACTGCTTCAGCCGCCTCGCCCGCGGCCGGCTCTCGAGCGTGCCGATCCCCGAGGTGGTCCGCCGGGTGAACGACGCGCTGGCCCGGGGCGTCCGGGAGATACGGCTCACCGGCCTCGATACGGCCGCATGGGGCGAGGACCTCTCGGGTCCCGAACGGCTCCCCGAACTCCTCCGGTCCGTCAGCGGCATGCCGGGGGATTTCCGCGTCCGGGTCGGCATGATGAGCCCCCAAAGTCTGCAACCCCTTCTCGACTCCTACCTCGAGACCCTCAGCGCGGGCGCGGCCTACCGGTTCCTCCATCTGCCGCTTCAGAGCGGTTCGGACCGGGTCCTGGAGGCTATGCGCCGTGGCTACCGCGCGGAAGAGTTCCGACGCCAGGCCGAGGCCGCCCGCCGTCGCATGCCGGACCTCCACCTCGCGACGGACGTGATCGTGGGCTTCCCCGGAGAGAGCGAGGAAGACTTCCAGGCCACCACGGAGCTGCTCGAGTCGGTCGGACCCGAGACGGTGAACGTGACCCGATTCTCGCCCCGGCCGGGAACCCCCGCCGCCCGACTGCCCGCACTTCCCCCCCGCGTGGCGAAGCGCCGGTCGAGGGCGGCCGCGGAGCTCCGACACCGCATCTCTCGTTCCCGCCTCGAGCGGTGGATCGGCCTTGAGACGGTCGGCCGCGTTCTCGAACACGGCCCGGGGACGAGCTCCGTCGCCCGTCTCGGGAACTACCTTCCGGTCGTGCTCGACCGCCGACTGCCACTCGGCTCGGACGTGGAACTCCGGGTCGAAGGGGCCCGCTCGACCTACCTCCTCGGAACCACGGCCTAGTCGCGTTCTAAATACTCGACCGACCCCTAGTTCGACGGTCCGGGGCCCCTCGGGACGGGGACCACGCCGGAACTCCGATGTCGGGATTGACCAGCCTCGAGATCATCGCTCTCGTCTTCATCATTTTCCTCGGTGTCGTTGTCGCGGGCCTCTTCCTCTACCTGCTGAAGCGGCTCAAGCGCCAGCGTTCGAAGATCCTGAGCGAGCTCGACCGGAGTCCACGGCTTAGCCAGGACCGAGCGTTCAACCGGCTCGCGATGGCCCGGCGGGAGGCCGGCATCCTGGCGCGCCAAGGCGTCGACGTGCGCCGTGCCCAGGAGCTGATCGCCGAGAGTCAGGGGGCCTTCGATACGCGCCAATACGACCGGTCCTACCAGGTAGCGCAGTCCGCGCACGAAGCCCTCGTGGTAGCCCGACAGAAGGGAGCCCCGTCCACGGATGCTCCGCTGCCCTCCTCGGTGTCGGCCCAGTATCCGAAGACCGGGCCGGCCGTTGCGGTCCCGTCGACTCCGGTCCCCGTCGCGTCCTCCCCTTCCGTCACCCCGGCGGTCAAGCCCGCCATCCCGAAGAACCGGGCGGAGTCCCAGTTCCAGATCCGGCTCCTCGGCGAAGAGCTCGCGGCTCTTCCCCCCCGTCGGGCGCGTGATTCGAGCGGGACCCAGGCCACGGCGTTGCACCGGCAGGCCACCGAAGCGTTCGACAAGGAGGAGTACACGGAAGCGTTCCGCCTGGCCTTGCGAGGACGGCGAGCGCTCGGGGGCCACCTCGAAACCCTGGCGCCCACCGGGGCCGGAGCGGGCCGAGCGACCGGCACGGGGAACGGGGGTGGTCCCGCCCCCGACCTCGCCCGGACCGCGGAGTCGGTCGCCGGCGGGGAGCGCTGCCCGGAGTGCGGCTACCCCGCCCTCGCGGGCGATTCCTTCTGCCGGGGATGCGGTCGCCCGCATGCGACCATGACGTGCCCGGCGTGCGGGGCCGTTCGAGGCGCCGAAGAGGCGTTCTGCGGCCGCTGCGGCGCGAGGTTCCCGTAGGGACCGAGCGGACCGACGCCTACGACACTCGCGGGAGCCACTCGTCGAGACGGCGCTGGGTGCGGGCTTCGTGGAGCACCGCGCTCGAGGCGAGCCAACGGGGAAGAGGGATCGCGAACGATTGCCCGATGCGCTCGGAGAGCTCGTCGAGGGACGCGACCCTCTCGGGAGGACGGCCGAGCGCGGCCCGAACGTGCTCCCGGACATTCCAGACCCCGAGGGGCAGGATCTCACCGGGATGCACCTCCCGCAGCACGACGACCCCGGCCTGACGGCCGAGCGTGAGGAGCGCTTCGCTGGTCGCCAATCGGGCGGCGTAGTAGCATCCTCCGATCGACGCGTACGTCGTCCGTCCCCGGAAGCCCTCGTGGTCGCCGATCATCACGATCCGGCTCGGATTGGGGTTCCAGAGGGTGTTCGGATACCAGGCCTCGATTGACTCGTAGCGGTAGGCCCCGGGGAGGAAGGCGATCACCCATCGGTTGTCGAGCGCCGTGAACCGGTAGACGAGCGTCTCCGAGAGCTCGGGAAGACTCCGGATCCTCTCGAGGTTCATCTTCGAGAGCAGGTCGTCGACGGCCGTGATGCTCCAGCGGGTCGGAACGAGGCGACGGCGGCCCCTCCGCCCGAGGGTCCCGACGCTGAACGCTCGCTGGATCCGGCTGACGCGGACGCCGCGATGGTAGAGCTCCTCGACCGCGACCCGCGCGTTCGCGTGCACATCGGAGGTCAATCGGTCGAGGTGCGGGTCGACCCGACGGACATCGAGGTGCATCGTCTCGATCGGGGCGGAGGGGCCGAACGGTGGGGTGGAGTCGCTGAGCGAGAGATGCCCACGGGGAGGGCGGCGGAAGTGGGCCTCGCTATCCACGGTCTCCCGAGCGATTCCGAGCAGTTGGAGCTCCTCGAGCATCGGGATCGGGCGCTCGGCGTCCGTCACCCGGATAGGGGTGGTCCCCCGCACGAGGCCGGTCCGGAACGACACCACCTCGGCGACCGAGCGGCCAACCCACTCCTCGGGGGTGTCGTACAGCTCCGTCGAGCCGTGCTCGGGGCTCAGGAGGGGACCGACCGAGACCTTCGGGTAGCCGAACCGACCGACGAATAGTGCCGGGGGCGACGTTCCGTTGAGGTCGACCCCGTTCACCATCGGGAGGGTCCTCTCGAAGGCGCGGTACTTGACCAGAATCGGACAGACCGGCTTGCCGCAGAGCAGCTGGGCCGACCGGCACCGCAAGCACATCGTCGGGTCCTCCTCGAGGCCCGGCACGCTCCAGGAAAGGGCCCCGACCGGCGCAAGCCCGGGAATCGGGGGCACCGAGGTCGATCCCGCCATCTTCGCTCGGACCGTCTATCGGGTGGCCCGAATGTAAAGGCGTCGGGAGAGGTGGTGAAACAGCCTCGCCGAACCCGCGCGGGCCCGGCCCGCGCCCCTATGTTCAAATAGCGCCGCCGGCTGGCAAAACCCGCGTCCGGGACTGTGGGGTAGCTTGGTCCATCCTTCGGGGTTCGGGACTCCGAGACGCCAGTCCAAATCTGGCCAGTCCCATTCGCGGCCCGGGTCGGGACAGTGGGCCCAATCCCACCGTCCCGAGTCCCCTACAGCTTCTCGGTGAGCGCCCGGACGGCTGCTCCCCCGTGCTTCAGGATCGGGCCCCCGTGGTAGCTCAGGAGCGAATCGATGGCGAGGCGGCCCATCCGACGGGCGGAGATCTTCGCGGTCGCCGTGTGATGGGTGAAGTCGGGGGGCGTCAGCGACGGGGTCTCGCCGTCCACGAAGAAGAGGTCCCCCGAGAAGAGGAGCTTTCGTTCGGGCTGGTAGAACGAGACGTGCCCCGGGGTGTGGCCGGGCGTGTGGTACGCGATAAGACCGCCGGCCGCGTCGATCGGGTCGCCGTCCTTGAACGCCTCGTCCACGACCACCGGCTCGGCGGGCGGCGTCCCGGGACCATCGTACATCGGGTCGAGCGCGATGTAGGCGGCCTCGATCCAGTGGGCGAACGAGCGGGCGCGGGTCTTCTCGAGCATCACCTTGAGAGAACCGGTGTGGTCCCGGTGAAGGTGCGTGATCAGGATCTTCTTCACCGAGGTCGGTTCGACGTGGAGCTTCGCGAGGTAGGCGAGGATCGCCGTGGAAGCGCCGGGCAGACCGGTATCGATGAGCGTCCAGGTGCCGCCCTTCTCCTTCACGAGGTAGACGTGGGTCGTAAAGTCCGGCGCGGGGTCGACTCCTTCCACGAGGTGGATTCCCGGTAGGATCTCGGGCATGGGTTGCCTCCGAGAGCCGAACGAGCGGTCGGTTAAGTCCCTTCGTCTCACCGACCGGAGGCCGTGAACTCGGCGCCGAGCGACCTCACGGAGCGCTCGACCTCGTCGACCGGCAGCCCTCCGAAGTCGAAGATGCCGAGCACCTCGTCCACGCCAGTTTTGCCGAACGCGCGGAGCCCTTCGGTGACGTCCCGCGCCGACCCGAAGACCGCCCAACCGCTCTTCTCGATGGTCGCGGCGTTCGCGTGCGCCGGGTCCCGGCGAACCTTGTCCTGGTAGAACGCGCTCTGCGTCGCGAGGCGGCTATCGAGGTACCGTTGGAGCGCATGCCGGGCCCGGTCGGGGTGGGGGCCCGCATAGAGATGCAGCGCCGCAGCCACCTCACCCTTCGACCCCGGAGCGAGGTGGGCCCGGTACTCGCGCACCTCGTCGGCCAGCTCCGCCGTGGTCGACAGGGTCGCGTACGGGACGAGCGCGAGGGAGGCTCCCCGTCGGGCGACGAAGGGGATCGCTTCCCGCCGCTGAACCGCGACCCAGAGTGGCGGATGCGGTTGCTGGACCGGTCGAACGTTGATCCGAACTGATACGGCGTTCGGACCGTCGCCCCGTACCTCGTTTCCCGCGAAGGCGGCCAGCATCGTCTCGAGCGCTCGATCGAACAGCTCCCGCTTCCTTTCGGGGTCGACTCCAAAGCCCTCGAACTCGAGCGGGATGTAGCCGCTCCCCACCCCAAGGTTGAGCCTCCCTTCGAGCAGCCGGTCGAGCATCGCGTACTGTTCGGCGAGCTCGATCGGGCGGTGGAACGGTAGGACGCTCACGAGCGCGCCGAGACGCAAGCGACGGGTGCGGGCCCCGAGGGCCGCGAGCAGCACCGGGGGAGATGGCGCGACGCCGCCCGAGTGGAAGTGGTGCTCGGCGACCCACAGGGTTGAGAGTCCGCCCGCCTCGGCCGCCTCCGCGAGACGGACGACCTCGAGCAGCCGGTCGGTCGGCGGGTCGGTGGGGTACTCGTCGACGACCGTGAACGCGCTCAGCCGCACGCCGCGCGGACCGGCCCCGAGTAGATGGCGTTTGTCGCGGCGTTCTGGTGACCTCCCATAACACGATGAGCGGGCACGGCATCCACCGTCCCGTGACGCTGCCCGGGCTGGGAGTCTACCGGGGCCGGGCCACGGGCGTGGTCCACCTTGTGAGCGACCCGCTTCGGTGGAGCTCGGGCCGCCCCGCTCCAGAGGTCCTGGCCCTCCCAGCGCTCTGGTGGCCGCCGAAGGACCGACTTCCGAAAGGAGTGGTGGGCGTTCTCCTCCACGGGGTCCCGAGCGAATCCCGCCGGGTCGTGCGGATCCCCACCGTTGCGCGCATCGACCCGGATGTCCTTCGGGAAGGCGAGACCGTGGAGGTCAATGGGACCCTGGGACGGGTCGGAATCGAAGGGGTGGAGGAGGTCGGGGTCGTCACGTCGTTTCTCGAGCGGTCCGATGGCCGGATCCTGCTCCTCGAGCGCTCGTCGAAGGTGGGTTCGTTCCAGGGTCACTGGGCCGGGGTCTCCGGGTTCCTCGAGGCGGCCTCGCCGCTCGAGCAAGCGTTTCGGGAGATCCTCGAAGAGACCGGACTGACGGCGAACGACGTGGAGCTTCTGACCGAAGGGGCGCCGGTGCTCGCGCGGGATGGCGCGCGCGTGTTCGTCGTGCACCCGTTCCGCTTCCGCGCCCACCGGACGGACGTGAAGCTCGACTGGGAGCACACGCGGTCGGAGTGGGTCGAACCCGGCGAAATCCGGCGACGAGCGACCGTGCCGAAGCTCGACCGGGTCTGGGAGTCCGTCGCCGCCGCTCCTCCGAAAGGATAAGACGCCGGCCGCTCCCTCGGGCGTACGTGGGCTGGTAGATCAGTCCGGAAGATCGCCGGTTTTGCAAACCGGAGGCCTCGGGTTCAAATCCCGACCAGTCCATTCCACCGAACGTTCCTCGGGTCCCTGCGTGCCGGCTACCGGTCGAAGTGGCGCCACCGCTCGATCCCGTCGCACAAGAGCCCGATCGCAAGCCCGAGCCCCACGATCGCGAGCAGCGGGAACAGGTACATCCACCAGTAGTTGAAGCCCCCCGGGAAACTGAACCCCTCGCACGTTCCGAACCCGAGGAGATATCCCCACTCGGGGAACGACGACGATGGTAACGGCGAAAAGAACGGAAGGTACGGAACGAGATAGGGAGTCGGCGGAGAGTACGGCGGCACGGGGTGACCTCCGGGCAGTTCGCATGTGTAGTACCAGGGAAACGCGGAGAGCACGAAGAAGATTGGAGCGATGTCGAGCGGTACTTGGGCCAGCACCGGTCCGAGCGAGTTCGGCATCACGTGACGGACCAGAATGCGGGGGAACGACGCGCCCGATGCCCGCGCCGCGTCGACGTACGGTGCATGCGCGATCGTCCGAGCCCGCTCCCGAACCGTCCGCGCCATCGTCGGCCACAGGATGATCCCGAACACCACGACGAAGACGGGGAGACCGATGGTGCTCGGCGCCACGGTCAGGAGGCCGGCGAAAACGACGGCGGCGAGGAGGAAGGTCGGGATCGTGCCGATCGAGTCGCCGGCGAAGGTCACGAGCGAATCGACGAGGCCGCCCTCATCGAGGCCGGCGATCGCCCCGAGGAACAGCCCCAGGAACACGTCGATCGTTAGAATGCCGGCGACGATGCCGAGGTCCCATGGCGTGGCCCGCCAGATCGCGTTGAAAAGGTCGGTGCCGAACCCGGGGATCACTCCGAACGGGTGCACCCCGGAGGGGCCGATCGGGTTGAACGGGGGCACCCAGGCCGCGTTCCGTGGCAGACGGTCGAGCGAGCTCCGAAAGACGACCAGGGCGCTGAGTGCGGCGGCCAAGTAGCCCCCGAGGAGCCCGGCACCCACGAGGAAGCCCAGACTGGGGGGCCGACGCGCCAGCCGCTCTCGAAGCGAGGGACGCAGCGGCGGTTGGTCCACGTCGGCGGAGGAGGGCGCGGCCGAGCCGGTCATGCTGCGGCCGCCCCGCGGGGGTCCAACCGGAGGGCGATGAGGTCGACGACGAACGCCCAGACGAGGACGACGATCGCGATCAGAAAGACCAGAGGAATGAGGGGAGAAAGGACCCCTCCGGTCAGGCTCGCGAAGATCAGATACCCGAGGCCCGGGTCGACGAAGGCCACCTCGACGGCGAACTGCACCCCGAGGTACTCCGGGATCGTGAGCGCGAAAACGAGGAGGAACGACGGCATCACCGCCCGCCCCGCGTGGCGCCACAGGAGCGTGCTCTCGGGGACTCCCCGCGAACGGGCCCCCACGATGTACACTTCCTCGCGCACCGACCGGGCGATCGAGCGCGCGTGCCGGAAGAAGATCGCGACGTACGCCACCGCGACCACCGAGGCCTGGATCAGAGTCTTCGTGAGCGAGATCACCGCGATGGTCCACGCGTGGTGGATCACCGCGTCGATCAGCGGGAACCCGGTCGGTTGCGTCGCGAAGCCATAGAGGATCCAGGAGGGATACCCGCCCCGGTTGAGGAACCAGAAGTCGGCGGGGAGCAAGCCCTGGGCGGGAACATCCTGGAAGTAGTTGAGATACGGGTTGAAGAGGGCGTTCAACACCAAGGTCCCGACCACGAAGACGGGCAACAGCGCGCCCAGCAGGGTCACGAACCGGACGGGCGTATCGAGACCCGGCCGACGACTCCAGCCGGCGACGAGGCTGACCGGGTAGGCGAGCGCGGCAGCGATGGGCAGCGCGAACACCGCGACTTGGATCGAGGTGGGGACGTAGTACGCGAAGATCTGGGTCCAGGGGATCGGCTCGAGCGGGTTCGGCCCTCCCCCGCCGTTCAGGAACCTCACGAACGTGGAGGTCCCCCAGTTGCCCGTGAAGAGGTTGAACACTAGCTGGTAGAATCCCTGGTTGATCCCCACGAGACTCTCGGGGGACTTTTGCGTGAGCGCAACCGGCACGTCGATGACGAGGTAGAGAACGAGGATGACGAACACGAGCTGCGCCGGGATCAACAGTAGCCGACGCAGTGCGAACCGGGTGAATCCCGAGAGCACCCAGCGATGGGAACCGTCCGGGGGAGCGCGAGCCGACCCACCGCCCGCACGGGGTTCCGCGCCCGGTCGGGCCCCCTTCGCCGGATCTCCCACCGGAGCGACCTCGGGAGCGGCACCATCGTGGGGGAAGTCTCCGCTCGCTCCCACGGTGGTACTTGCTCACCGCCCGAGACCAGGCCTCCGTCGACCCGGCGCGACACGCGGGAGAGCGTCGGCGGTCTTCTGGGTATCGGCGCCGTCATCCTCCGCTCCCGGCCGAGACCCGAGGAAGGGCGACATGACCGAACGCCCGCGCATGCAACCACGCTCGCTGAATCCGATGCCCGCGCCGGGTGCTTCCCCGGCGAAAGACGGACGGGCGAAGAGCCTCTAGAAGGACGTAGCGGTCGGCGGGCGCCGGCGGCGCCGAATCACGTAGAGCACCGCCGCCGCCGCGAGAGCGACCACGATACCCCCGTCAAGGGCGTACACCCAGAGTGGGCCGGCCAACCCTGGGGACGAATGGCTCCCACCGGGGGAGGCGACCCACCCGATCACGCTCACGTTATCCGACCGGGAGTCGGGCACGTACGTGTACCCGTTGCCGCTGTCGTACACCCCATACAAGGGCCCGGAGTCCACGGGGAAGGTCGTGACGAGCGAACTGCCGTTGACCACGCTCACGTTGCCCGAGAACGCATCGAGCACGTAGACGAAGCCGTTCTCGGGGTCGTACACCGCCGAGTTCGGGGACTGGCCATCCCCCACGGTCGCCACGACCTTCGTCCCGCTGATCACGCTCACGTTCCCCGAACCGGCGTTCGGGACGTAGACATCACCGTTTCCGCTGTCGTAGAGCGCGAAGCTCGGGTAGCTGCCGACCGGGATCGTGGCCGCCAACGAAGTCCCGTCGATCACGCTCACGTTCCCGGAGCTGGTGTTCGGCACGTACACATACCCATTGTCGGCATCGAACGCCGCATACTGCGGCCCGGACCCCACGGGGACCGTGGCCACGACCGATCTCCCGCTGATCACGCTGACATCGTTCGAGAACCCGTTGAGCACGTAGACGTCCCCGTTCCCTCCGTCGTACACGGCCGACCCCGGGGAGTTCCCGACGGCGACGGTCGCCAGCAGTTGGGTGTCGCTGATCACGCTCACGTTGGCCGACCCGGAGTTGGTGATGTACATGTAGCCGTTCCCTGCGTCGTACACCCCGCCCCGAGGCGAAGTGCCGACATTCACCGACCGGAGGACCGACGTTCCGTTGACCACGCTGACGTTGTTGGTGTACGCGTTTGGAACGTAGACGTAACCGTTCCCATCGTCATACACTGCCAAGGTCGCGTAGTACCCCACGGGGACGGTGCCGACCAGCGACGTCCCGTGGATCACGCTCACGTTCGAGGAGTAGGCGTTCGGCACGTAGACGAAACCGTTCCCGCTATCGTACGTCGCCCAGTCGGGGTAGAGACCGACCGGAAGAGTGGCGACCACACCGGGGGAAAGCGCGGTGTCGGCTCGGGCCCCCGACGTGACCGAGCCTCTTGCCGGAACCTCCGCGAGCGAAGTGAGTCCAAGAGTTCCCCCGGGTCCCATCCCGCCGGCAGGGATGCGTGCGAGGGCGGAGGCCTGCGCCACGACGAGAACTCCCGAGGTCAGCGCCAGGAGCGCGAGGGAAACCGAGAGCGCGGTCGTCCCAGCCGCGCGATCTTGGCGACTCATTGCCGCCGTCCCGCCCCCGCACCCAAGACCCTGCTCGCTTCTATAGGATTGCCAGCGTCCGACCAGGTCCCGGTCCCATGCGGGACAGGGGCGATGCCCCACCGACCGGCTAGCGGTCGAAGTGGCGCCATCGTTCGATCCCGTCGCACAAGAGCCCGAGCGCGAGCCCGAGCCCGAGGATCGCGAGGAGCGGGAAGAGATACATCCACCAAGACGCGAAGACTCCCGTCGTGGTGAATCCGTCGCAGGTCCCGAACCCGAGGAGGTATCCCCACTCGGGGAACGACGGCGACAGTAACGGCGAGAAGAACGGCAGGTTCGGCACGAGGTAATGGAGCGGGGGCGAGTTCGGAGGAGTGGGAGGCCCGCCCGGAAGCTGACAGTTGTAGTACCAGGGAAACGCGGAGAGCACGAAGAAGATCGGAGCGATGTCGAGCGGTACTTGGGCCAGCACCGGTCCGAGTGAGTTCGGCATCACGTGACGGACCAGAATGCGGGGGAACGACGCGCCCGATGCCCGTGCCGCGTCCACATACGGTGCATGCGCGATCGTCCGAGCCCGCTCCCGAACCGTCCGCGCCATCGTCGGCCACAGGATGATGCCAAAGACCCCCACGAAGAGAGGAAGGCCCACCGCGCTCGGAGCTACCGCTACCAGACCCGCGAAGACAACGATCGCGAGCAGGAACGTGGGGATGGCGCCGAGCGAATCGCAGATGAACGTGATGACCGCATCAAAGACCCCGCCGTCGTTGAGCCCCGCGGTCGCTCCGAGGAAGAACCCCAGAGTGATGTCAATACCCAGGATGCCGGCGACGATACCGAGGTCCCACGGCGTGGCCTGCCAGATCGCGTTGAACAGGTCCGTCCCGAACCCAGGCATGATACCGAACGGGTGCGCCCACGAAGGACCAATCGGGTTGAACGGAGGTACCCATGCCACATTCTGGGGGAGCTGGTCGAGGGAGGTTCGGAAGACGAGGAGGGCGCTGAGGGCCACGACCAGGTAACAGGTGAGAAGCCCGGCACCCACCAGGAGGCCGAGGCCGGGAGGCCGACGCGCCAGTCGCTCTCGGAGCGAGGGTCGAGGCAGCGGTGGGGGCGCCTCGGTGGGGGAGGACACCGCCGCGTCGGTCATCGGAGGGCTCCCCCTCGTGGGTCCAGACGGAGAGCGATGAGATCGACGACGAACGCCCAGACGAGGACGACGATCGCGATCAGAAAGACCAGGGGGATGATGGGGGAGAGGTCCCCCGCCATCAGGCTCGCGAAGATCAGGTAGCCAAAGCCGGACTGATCGGTAAAGGCTACCTCCACGGCAAATTGAACGCCGAGATACTCCGGTATGGTGAGGGCGAATACGAGGAGGAACGACGGGGTCACCGCGCGAGCGGCGTGGCGCCAGAGGAGAGTGCCTTCCGCCACACCTCGGGCTCGGGCGCCGACGATGTACACTTCCTCGCGCACCGACCGGGCGATCGAACGCGCGTGCCGGAAGAAGATCGCGACGTACGCCACCGCGACCACCGAGGCCTGGATCAACGTCTTCGTGAACGAGATCGCCGCGACCGTCCACGCCTGGTGGATCACCGCGTCGATCAGGGGGAATCCGGTCGGCTGCGTCACGAAGCCATAGAGGATCCAGGTGGGGTACCCCCCCCGATTGATGAACCAGAAGTCGGCCGGGAGCAGTCCCTGGGCGGGAATGTCCTGGAAGTAGCTGAGAAAAGGGTTGAACAGCGCATTCAGGACGAGGGTTCCCACCACGAAGGTCGGTAGGAGGGCCGCGGTGAGCGTGACGAACCGGGAGGGAGCGTCGAGCCCAGGCCGGCGACTCCAACCCGCGAGAAGACTGACGGGGTACGCCAACGCGGCGGCGATCGGAAGCGCGAACAAGGCGAGCTGGATCGAGGGGGGAATGTAGTAGGTGAAGACCTGGACCCAGGAGAGCTCAGGTCTCGCGATACTAGTCACTCCGAGGGCGTACGATGTAGTTCCCCAGTTGCCGGTGAAGATGTTCAACACCAGTTGGGCGAACCCCTGGTCGATCGCGGAGAGACTCTCCGGGGGCGACCGTGCGAGACCCGCCGGAACGTCGATCACCAGGTAGAGAATCAGAAGGACGAACACGAGCTGGACCGGGATCATGAGGAGGCGGCGCAGGGCGTACCGCGTGAAGCCGGAAAGCCGGCGACGTGAGATTGGGGGGCCCGCGTTCGAGACGGACCGGTCCGAAGCGGCCGCCTCCGGGCCACGGCGGGGCGTAGGCTCGGCCGGGGTGCTCATGGATAGGTCCAGTGTGCGAGGCGGGGCCCGGTCCGGCGGCCGTTCCCCTTGGCGAGCTCGGGAATCAGGATTGACCGGGCGAGCGGAAGGAATACTATGCTGCACCGAAGATGGGGCGTGGGCATTTCACGCCGGCCGATTCGAAGGGATCCCGGGCCGGCACCCGGTGGCCCAGTCATTTCGCGAGCCATGCGGGGCGTGGTTAATATCCCCTATCGGAAGCGGCCCCCCCCGAATCCTCCGCTCCCCGGGCCGCAGGGATGAATCCAGGTCCGATGGATCGAATGCAGGGGCGCCCCCAGGCCCGTCGCGTCCTGCTCGGGAGCAACGAATCCGGGTACGCCGAGCTCGGGAGCCCCAAGCTGGCCGATCGACCCTGCGGAGTCCGTCGGCGTAGGCGTGCACGCAAACTCTTTAGCCGCCGACGCCCGAACGGGCACCGTGATCTCGGAAGGCCTCGACCCGATCCTCCTCCAGGTGACCATCCCGCTGCCGATTCCGATGATCTACGGCGCGTTCACCGACCCAACGCAGCTGAAGAACTGGCTTGCCGACAACGCCGAGGTGAGGGTCGAGGTCGGGGGAGACTTCCATCTCACGTTCCGGGGGGAGACGCCGTTCGAGAGCCCCGGCAAGATCGTTCGGTTCAACTCCGACCTCGACATCGGGTTCACCTGGTTCGGCCCGCCGCCGTTCGACCGGCTGATGAACCATCCCGAACCCCGGACCCAGGTCTACGTGCGGCTGCAGGAGTCCCCCGAGGGGATCGACGTCACCCTCGAGCACGAGGGATGGGGCGCGAGCGAAGCGTGGGAGGAAGCCCGGTCGTGGCATTTCCACTTCTGGGACGAGCGGCTGACCCGGCTCAAGGACTACCTGATCAAGACGGCCTACGGCTGAGGCGGCGGCGAAGACGGCGGGTCACGTTCCGCCGGGCGTGTATCGGTGGCAGACCGATTCACCGCAGATGGCGCATGGCCCCGTCGGGCGAAGCTGGAAGCTCGCGCTGGTTCCGATGGACGCCACTTCCATGTGATGGGTGGGAAGGTGGCCGCACCGGCATCGGGGGCGCCCCACGGGCCGCGTCGCACCGGCCGACGCGGCCGCCATTCGCATGGGTCGACGACTCTCCTGCTACGCCAAAAGCTTGTCGTGCGCGGAAGCCCTAAGACCTCGCGCGAACGTCCCGCGGTCGATGGACGTCGGCGGGTGTCCGTTACCCGAGGACCGCCTCTACGACCTCGAAAACAGCGTCTGGTGGGCGGACGACCCGGAAGGCGGGACCGCCCGCGTCGGGATCCTCGCCACGCTCGGAGCGTTCGCCGGACCGTTTCGTGCGCTCACCTTCCGGCCCGTCGAGGGAGCGGTCGGACGAGGACGCAGCGTCGCGACGCTCGAGAGCACCCGCCTCACGGGCGCGGTGCGCATGCCGGTCGACGTGATGCTCGTGGAACGGAACGAGGAGGTCGTTCGTCGACCTCGGCTTCTCAACGACGCGCCGTACGAAGCGGGGTGGGTGGTCCGCGTCCGACCCGCTCGTCCCGAGGAACCGGCCCGACTCCTCGAGACCGCTCCGTCGGTGGCACGCCGACTCGAAGAGCGAATCCGCACCCAGCGAATCCACTGCTGGCCGGCGACCCCGGACCTCGAGCTGTACGAGATCGGGCTCGAGTGCTCCGCGGTCCTCGCGAAGCTCTCCGAGGAGATCGAAGAGCGGGCACCGGGAGAGGCGATCCTTCTGGTGACCGACGACCCGACGAGCCCGATCGAGATGGTCCGATGGTCGGACCAGTCGGGTCATCCGGTGCTGGCGCACCGCCAGGAGGGGACCCTCCACCACTTTCTCGTACGAAAAGTGGCGGAGCCGAAGCCCCGTCGCCGTCCGTCCTAGGGCGCGGTCGGCCTACTTCTCAATCGGGGTCCGGATGAGGTTGCCCCACTCGGTCCAGGAACCGTCGTAGTTCCGCACGTCCGGGTACCCAAGGAGGTACTTCAGGACGAACCAGGTGTGGCTGGAGCGCTCGCCGATCCGGCAGTAGGTGATGACGGGGTGGGCGGGAACGACGCCCTTGGACCCGTAGAGCGCCTCGAGCTCCTCGCGGGACTTGAACGTCCCGTCCTCCTTGACCGCCTGGGCCCAGGGGATGTTCTTCGCACCGGGGATGTGACCGCCGCGTTGAGCGTGCTCGGTGGGGTACTCCGGGGGGGCCGTGATCTCGCCCGAGAACTCCTTCGGGCCCCGCACGTCCACGAGGGAGAACTTCCCGCCCTTCACCTCGGGGAGGACCTTCCGAACGTCGTCGAGGTACGAGCGCAGGGCCGCGTTCGGGGTGTGCGCCTTGAAGTGACCCGCGCCCGGCTTCGGGGCCTCCTTCGTGAGCGGCAGGTCCTCGGTGATCCACTTCTTCCGGCCGCCGTTCATCAGCTTGAGGTTCTTCACCCCGTAGTACGTGAACACCCAGAAGGCGAACGCGGCGAACCAGTTGTTGAAGTCGCCGTAGAGGACGAGCGTGGTATCGTCGTCAATGCCGCCCCGAGCGAAGAGCGCGGTGAGGGCGTCCCCGGAAAGGATGTCCCGGCTCACCGGGTCGTTGATGTCCTTGCGCCAGTCGAAGAGGACCGCGCCCGGGATGTGCCCCATGTCGTAGTTCGCCGCCGCGTCGTAGTCGACTTCGGCGACCCGGACCTTAGGGTCGTTCAGGTGGGACGCGAGCCAATTGGTTTCGACAAGCACTTCGGGATGCGCGTACGCTGCCATGGACGGTCGCCTCGTTCGAGGCCGTTACAGCAGTAGGATATACCTTCAACGCTCGTAGTTTTCCGGGTCGACGAGCGGGTCCGGGAGTTCCCGGACCTACCCTACGAGGGGGCGAAGTTCGTCTATCCGCGCCGTCCCCGTTTCGGGAGCGCCGTATCCGAGATCTCGATCGTCTCGGGGTCGAAGCCGAGCTTCGCGAGCTCCGCCCGGATCCGCGACCGGTGGTCCCCCTGAAGGTAGACCTCCCCGTCGACCACGGACCCGCCGGTCGCGAGACGGTTCTTGAGGGACCGCGTGGTCTCCGCGAGGTCGACCCCCGGCGGGAACCCGGAGATCACGGTCGCCGGCTTGTTGTACCGGCGCGGCTCCGCCCGGACGCGGATGCGGGCGGTCTCTCGGTCGAGCGCGGATAGGATCTCATCGAACTCGTCGTCACTCATTTCAGGTCTCCCCGCCGCCCACGGGGTGTCGATGGGAACGGGAGGAGAGGGTCCAAAGAAACGAAGGCGACGCCGCCGGGACGCACGATGAAGTGAGAGCAGCTCTCGGTGAAGGCACCAGACGGTGCATGCCTGCACTCCCCATGAACGTTTCCTATCGTCCTACGCCTCCCCCCAGCGGTAGAGGCGCAGCATGA